>Ga0208204_100005_pt1 | contig 336398 bp, 298 predicted proteins | sample DeeseametaMP2252_FD_184173 | JGI IMG/M metagenome (GOLD analysis project Ga0208204, IMG submission 184173) | Marine microbial communities from the Deep Pacific Ocean - MP2252 (SPAdes) | ecosystem: Environmental > Aquatic > Marine > Oceanic | place: West of El Salvador, Pacific Ocean | collected...
TCGATGATCCGTGGGGGTACGGCAACTCTTTGGAGTGGGCGACCTCGTGCCCGCCGCCGCGGCACAATTTCACCGAGCTGCCTCGTATCCGTTCCGAGCGTCCGGCGTTCGAGTTGCATTACCCGCACATGGTCGACCGGATGCGCGCCGAAGCCCACGTCGGTCCCGGCACACATGGCGGCGAGACCACCGAAGTCCTCGAACAGGCACGCCGGGCACCCATCGCCACCAGCGACCACGAAGGCTCCGGGGATCCAGACCCGAAGTAAATCAACACGCAGTGATCGAAGAGCCCCTCCCGACTACACGGGCGGGGCTCTTCGCTTGCGACAATTCATGATCTAGACCACGCCGAACACGACGCGCCCCCGGGCGGTGTCGAGCGCGAAGGGAGAACTAGTGCCGTCGATGGATACCGCTGTACTCGTCACGGTGACGGGCCCGGACAAACCGGGAGTCACCTCGGTTCTGTTCGCTGCGCTGTCGCGGCATCAGGTGAGTCTTCTCGACGTGGAACAGGTCGTGATCAGAGGTCGCCTCACATTGGGTGTACTACTGACCTGCCCCAACGACGCCGAAGTGCTCCAGGAAGAGCTCGAAGAGGCGATGACGACGGTCGGCGTACACGTCGACGTGGAGATCGGTGCCGACCCGGTCGGCAAGCGAATGCTCGCGACTCACGTTGTCGTCGTGCTCGGACGGCCCGTCACCGCCCGTGCGTTCAGCTCCATCTCCCGCGAACTTGCCAGACAGGGCGCCAACATCGACTCCATCCGGGGCATCGCGGACTACCCGGTAACCGGTCTCGAACTTCAGGTCACCGCAACCAACACCTCGCCCGATGCCGATCGGCTTCTGCGTACCGGTCTGTCCGAGATCGCTGCCGGAGTCGGCGTCGATGTCGCGGTCGAACGAGATGGGATTTCGCGTCGCTCGAAGCGGCTCATCGTGTTCGACGTGGACTCCACCCTTGTTCAGGGTGAGGTGATCGAGATGCTCGCGGCCAAGGCCGGCCGTGAGGAAGAGGTGCGCGCGGTCACCGAATCCGCGATGCGCGGTGAGATCGACTTCGCCGAATCGCTGCATCAACGCGTTCAGGCGTTGGCCGGGCTGGATGCGTCGGTGATCGAGGAAGTCGGCGAGGCGCTCGAACTGACGCCCGGTGCCAGAACCACCATCCGCACGCTTCGGCGGCTCGGCTACCACTGCGGCGTCGTCTCGGGCGGTTTCCGTCAGGTCATCGAAGGTCTGGCACACGAACTCGAACTGGATTTCGTCAAAGCGAACACTCTCGAGATAGTCGACGGGAAGCTCACCGGCCGGGTCGTGGGCGATATCGTCGACCGTGCCGCCAAAGCGAGCGCGTTGCGTGAGTTCGCGACGCAGGCTGGTGTACCGATGGAACAGACCGTTGCTGTCGGAGACGGCGCCAACGACATCGACATGTTGACCGCCGCCGGGCTGGGTGTCGCATTCAACGCGAAGCCTGCTCTGCGCGAGATCGCGGATACCGCCATCTCGCATCCCTACCTCGACGCCGTTCTGTTCATGCTCGGTGTCACGCGCAGCGAGATCGAGGCCGCCGATGCCGTCGACGGCGGGGTCCGTCGCGTCCCGATCCTGTGACCGACGCTCCGCCGGAAGGGCAGAGCCAGGAGGATACGTTCGCGGAACGCCATTCGATACTCGCCCGGGGATACGGCGGGCGCGGCGATCCACCCGACCCTGCGGACGTCCTCGCCATGCCCATGGTGCTGCATGTTCCCAAGGCAACTCCACCGCCGCGAAGCCAACTGCTCGAAGCTGCGGCATCGGCGGTGGTCGCCCTGTGTCTGGACGAGCGTGTCGGTCCCGGCGGAGAATGGGAGGGCGCCGTCCGTGACTGGACTCTCGCCCGCATCCGAAAAGTTGCCAGGCGCGCGAGGGGTGCGCACTGGGATGCAGCGCAGAACGTTCCGGGCATCACCGTCGAGGTGGGACAGGCGCAGGCTCGTGCGTTCGTGCCCGGACGAGTCGGCGACGTGGATTCGCGGATCAAGCGGCTACAGATCGGCGGGACCGATCTCGAGCACGATGCTCCGCCACTGCCGATTCCCGGAAGGCCTGTGCTGTGGATCGACGCTGCGCTGGAGATGACTGTCGGGAAGGCGGCCGCGCAGGTCGGACACGCGGCCATGCTGCTCGCCGGTGTGATGACGGTGGACCAGTGCCGAAGCTGGGCGTCGGAAGGGTTCGTCTGCTCGGTCCGCGAGGCCGACCCGAAACAGTGGAAGCATGCCCGCGCACTCGTCGACACCGGGCGGGCTGTCGCCGTCCGCGACGCAGGGTTCACCGAGGTAGCACCGGGCTCGATGACCGTGATCGCCCAACCAGCGCCGTGATTTCGATCAGATTGTTGGATTCTCGGCTGCGCGAACCGCTCCGAGCTTGACGGGTCCACGCGCGCGTCAGTGGATATCGAAAGCAGGGCCAGTATTCATGTTCCCTCGCTGCGCAGGACCATCACTGTGGGCCCTGACAACGGGATCACCGACCCGGCCTGCACCGTCGACGTGCTCGACGGCGCGCCGTCGACGGTGGAGGAATCGAAGATGGGAACGAACTGCGACGCGGCCCAGGCCGGACATGCGAGTGTGAGTTCGATGGGGCCGCCGGAGTGCACGATCAGCAATGCGCTGACATCGGCTACCGGTAGTCCTTCCGGCTCGAAGGAGCGTATGTCGCCGCCATCGACCCACGCCTGCAGCGTGCGGACCGAATCGTCGTTCCAGGCTTCGATGCTCAGCTCGTGACCGGCCGCATCGAACCACACCAGATCCGGACGGCCGCTGGGTGTGTCGCGTCCGATGAAGAATTCCTGCTGGCGCAGCGCCGGAGCGCCTCGGCGGACACGCAGAAGGCGCGAGACGAAGGCGACGAGATCGTCATCGGCCGTCGACCAGTCGATTGCCCAAGCAAGAGCGGCGGGTGTGTCCTCGGGAACGCAGTAGGCGTTGTTGTTGCCGCCCTGTGTATGGCCCAACTCGTCTCCGGCCAAGAGCATCGGTGTTCCGGTGGACAGCGCCAGCGTGGCCAGCAGCGCGCGAACGTGACGAGCGCGTGCGGACAAGATCGCCGGATCGTTCGTCGGGCCCTCTGCGCCGTGGTTGACCGAGATGTTGTGGTTGGTTCCGTCCCGATTCTCCTCACCGTTGACCTCGTTGTGCTTCGCTGCGTAGGACACGAGGTCGCGGACGGTGAATCCGTCGTGGGCACTGATGAAATTGACCGAAGCCCAGGGCTTTCGGCTGCCGCCGCCATAGATGTCCTCGGAACCGGCGAGCCTCGACGCGAGCTCGCGCACACCGCTCTGGCCGGCCCAGAATCGGCGGATCGTATCGCGATAACGATCGTTCCATTCCGACCACATACTCCCGAAGCCGCCCACTTCGTAGCCGGCGCCGGTGGCGTCCCATGGCTCGGCGATCAGTTTCGTTCGGGACAGAACAGGATCAGTGGTGATCGCTGTGAGTAGCGGTGCGCGAGCATCGAAGCGCCAACCGCCGGGGCGTCCGAGCGCGCTTGCCAGATCGAAGCGGAATCCATCGACGCCCATCTCGGTCACCCAGTATCGGAGGCTGTCGCACACCATGCGCACCACTGCAGGCGAGGCGGAGTCGACGGTGTTCCCGCAGCCGGTCAGGTCGACGTCCTGACCTCGTCCGTCGAGCAAGTAGTAGCCGGGCGCGTCGAGTCCGCGCCAACTGATCGACGGGCCGGCGACGGAGGATTCGCATGTGTGGTTGTACACGACGTCGAGCACGATCTCGATGCCCGCCGCATGTACGGCGTCGACCATCGTTCTGAACTCGGTGATCTCGGCGCCGGGAGTCGAGGCGAATCGCGGGTCGGGTGCGAAGAAGGCTCCCGTCGAGTATCCCCAGTGGTTGCGCATGCCCCGGGACCGCACATCCGGTTCCGTCAGCATCGCCTGCACCGGGAGCAGCTCGATCGTGGTGACACCGATGCGTCGTAGATGTTCGAGGACTGCGGGGGCGGTGAGGCCGAGATATGTTCCGCGATATTCCGGCGGTACGCCCGGATGACGCGCCGTATAGGCACCGACGTGCATTTCGTAGAGTACGGTCTGATCCCACGGCACCTCCGGCCTCGGGCTGAGCGGCCGGTTTGCCGGCGCGGTGACGACCGAGAGCGGAACGTGTCCGAGCGAGTCGACAGTGCTCGCGTGTCCGAACGGGTCGTCCTCGTAGGACAGCAGAGCTGCCGCCGCCCCCAGCCGTCCCGAGATCTGGCGCGCTGCCGGGTCGAGAAGAAGCTTGTGCGAGTTGAATCGGAGCCCGCGGCTCGGATTCCACGGCCCGTGCGCTCTGATCCCGTATGTCGCGCCGGCGTCGACATCTCTGATCACACCGTGCCAGATCCCGTAGGTGCGACTGCCCAGTTCGACGCGGCGCTCACCTCCATCCGGGTCGATCAGACAGATCTCGAGCCCGTCGGCCTCGGGGGAGTGGACTGCAAATTGAATCCCACTCTCGGTTGCTGTGGCTCCCAGTGGAAAGGGTGAACCGGTCGCGGGGAGTTCCCCGAGGGCGTTGTGATGTGAATTGGACGACACGCATGGAGATCTTGCCGTGTTCGGTGGCCTCATGTGCGACAAGATAGGGACCGTGTCTGAACCGGATCCCGATCTGCTCATCGATTTCAAAGACGTTCTCATCAGGCGAGGCGGGGTAACCCTTGTCGGACCGGTGACCTGGCAGGTCGAGTTGGACGAACGGTGGGTGGTGCTGGGGCCGAACGGCGCCGGAAAGACATCGTTGATGCGGATCGCCGCGGCCGAGGTGCATCCGACATCCGGCGTCGCACATGTGCTGGGCGAAGTGATGGGCAAGGCTAACGTCGCCGATCTGAAGACGCGGATCGGGCTCTCCTCGTCTGCGCTCGCTCATCGCATTCCTGCTGACGAAACAGTGATCGACCTGGTGGTTTCGGCGGGGTACAGCGTGCTCGGACGGTGGCGTGAGCGCTACGACGAGATCGACACCGAGCGTGCTGTCGACATGCTCGAAAGTCTCGGTGCCGAGCACCTGGCGCAGCGAACGTACGGAACGCTTTCCGAGGGGGAGCGCAAACGCGTGCTCATTGCACGTTCGCTGATGACCGACCCGGAGTTGCTGCTGCTCGACGAGCCGGCGGCCGGACTCGATCTCGGCGGGCGCGAGGAACTCGTCGCCCGGTTGGCCGACCTGGCCGCCGACCCCGACGCTCCGGCGACGGTCCTGATCACCCATCATGTGGAGGAGATCCCGCCGGGATTCAGCCATGCCTTGTTGCTCAAGGAGGGTGGTGTCGTCGCACAGGGACTCGTCGATGACGTGATCACCGCGGAGAACCTCACCGAGGCATTCAGCCAGTCGATCACACTCGATCGAGTCGACGGTCGCTTCTTCGCGCGACGCACCAGGGCAGCCGGTCAGCACCGCCGCTGATCATCGCCTGCGGCGGTCGTTGTAGTTTTCGAAGATGACCCCCACACCACTTCCCCCGACCGACGGCCCGGCGTCGGGGACGACCGACGGCTCCCTTCCGGTGCGTGATGCCTCGACGGTGATCCTCGTTCGTGACAGCGAACCCGCCGGGCGGTCCGAGGGCATCGAGGTCTTCTTGCTCGAACGGGTGGGCGGGATGGCCTTCGCCGGCGGCATGACGGTCTTCCCCGGCGGCGGCGTCGACCTTTCCGACGCCGACGCCGATCTCGTGTGGGCCGGGCCGGATGCTGCATGGTGGGCTGTGCAGTTCGGTGTCGACGAACGCAAGGCGATGGCGCTTGTATGCGCGGCCGCACGCGAGATGTTCGAGGAATGTGGAATCTTGCTTGCCGGTCCGACGACGGACTCGGTCGTCTCCGACACCTCCGGCTATTCCAGTGATAGAGGACGGCTCGAGCGGCGCGAGCAGACCTTCGGTGAGTTTCTGGTTCGCAACGGTCTGGTGCTGCGGGCGGATCTGCTCAGGCCTTGGTCGAACTGGATCACTCCGGTGGGCGAGAAGCGGCGGTACGACACGAGGTTCTTCGTGGCCGCTGCGCCGAGCGGACAGGACGCGGACGGGGCGTGCAGCGAAGCGGCATCGGTGGGCTGGCGGTCCGTCTCCGCTGCGCTCGAAGACTGGCGCGGCGGGCAGACGATCCTGCTTCCGCCGACGTGGAGTCAGCTGTCCGGCCTACTCGAATTCGAATCGGTGGCGGATGTGCTCGCGGCACGTCCTCAGATCGCACCGATCCAGCCTGATCTGTACCGCGTCGACGGAGAATTGCGGGTCGACTTCCCGGGGCAGCAGGGGTACTACGAAGGCAGCGCGCACCCGTGGACCGGGCGGTAGGGCCCACACCGGTAGCGTGTGAACCATGGCTGAGTTCGTGACTCTCGAGGTAACAGACGGCATCGGCACGATTCGGCTGGACCGCCCTCCTATGAATGCTCTGAACCGTCAGCTACAGGAGGAAATACGAGCCGCGGCGCGGGCAGCGAGTGTCGATTCCTCCGTCAAGGCGGTCATCGTCTACGGCGGCGAGAAGGTGTTCGCTGCCGGTGCGGACATCAAGGAGATGGCAGAGCTGTCGGCGGCTCAGATGGCCGCCATCGCTGGCGAGCTGCAGTCCGCGCTGGGTTCGTTGGCCGAGATCCCGAAGCCCGTCGTCGCGGCCGTGACCGGATATGCACTCGGTGGCGGGTTGGAGGTTGCGCTCGGTGCCGATCGCCGGATCGTGGGCGACAACGTCAAGCTCGGCGTCCCCGAGGTGCTGCTGGGCGTCATCCCCGGCGGCGGTGGGACACAGCGACTGGCTCGTTTGATCGGGCCGAGCAGGGCCAAGGATATGGTGTTCACCGGCCGTTTCGTGGGCGCCGACGAAGCCCTGCGCATCGGTCTGGTCGACGAGGTGGTCGCACCCGACGAGGTGTACAACGCCGCCCGGGCCTGGGCATCTCAGTTCACTACGGGTGCCTCGCGAGCTCTGGCAGCAGCGAAGGCATCAATCGATTCGGGGCTGGACACCGATCTGCACACTGGTCTGAGGATCGAGGCTCAGCAGTTCGCCGCGCTGTTCGCGACCTCTGATCGCACGATCGGTATGGAATCGTTCATCGCCAATGGACCGGGAAAGGCCGAGTTCACCGGCGAGTGACGGCTACGCAAGAACTAGAACTTGTTCATTCTCTACTGGATAGTAGGCTGCCCTCATGACTGCAAGCCCCCACGACGGTACTTCTGCCACCGGCCGCGCCGACTCCGGCCTGCACGTGGTGTCCGATGCCTCGAGCGACCCCGCGCCCAACCCGCATGCCACGGCCGAGCAGGTCGAGGCGGCACGAAGCGACACGAAACTGGCTCAGGTCCTCTACCACGACTGGGAAGCGGAAACGTACGACGACAAGTGGTCCATCTCTTACGATGAGCGCTGCATCGACTACGCCCGCGGCCGCTTCGATCGCGCTGTGCTCGGGCAGGACGAGGCGCAGGAGGCGCTGCCGTACGGTCGGGCCCTCGAGCTCGGCTGCGGCACCGGGTTCTTCTTGCTGAACCTGATGCAGGCCGGTGTAGCGGAGAAGGGGTCTGTCACGGACCTGTCGCCGGGCATGGTGAAGGTTGCGCTGCGCAATGCGGAGCACCTGAAGCTCGATGTGGACGGTCGGGTAGCCGATGCCGAGACCATCCCTTACGAGGACAACACGTTCGATCTGGTCGTCGGACACGCGGTGTTGCATCACATTCCCGACGTCGAGCTCTCACTCCGTGAGGTGCTCCGAGTGCTCAAGCCCGGCGGGCGTTTCGTCTTCGCGGGGGAGCCAACCACTGTCGGTAACTTCTACGCCCGCTGGCTCGGACGATTGACCTGGGAGGCGACGACTCGCGTCACCAAGCTTCCGTTCCTGGCGAGTTGGCGCAAGCCGCAGGAAGAACTCGACGAGTCCTCGCGTGCGGCTGCGCTGGAGGCAGTGGTCGACCTTCACACCTTCGATCCCGCCGATCTCGAAGACATTGCCCGCAGCGCCGGTGCCGTCGAGGTGCAGGCGCAGACCGAGGAGTTCGCGGCGGCGCTGTTGGGATGGCCGGTTCGAACGTTCGAAGCTGCCGTCCCCGCCGAGAAACTGGGTTGGAACTGGGCGAAGTTCGCTTTCGGCGGGTGGAAGTCGCTGAGCTGGGTCGACGAGAACGTGTTGGGGCACGTCGTACCCCGCGGCTTTTTCTACAACGTCATGATCACCGGCAGAAAGTCCAGCTGAGCCGAGTCCGCCGGACTACACACCTCCGACATGGGTTATGCCTTTTCCGGCGCCGACATCGACTATCTCCGCAGCGATGTCGGCGTCGCTGCGTTGCGGGAGACGGAGCGACTGCCACTGACCAAAGCGTCGATGCTCACCGACGTCGCCCTCGTGCGAGGTAGACACGGGGACAGAGTGGGCGTGTTGATCGAGACCACGACGCTCAGGCGTAGGGCCCGAGCAAAGATCTCCGATGCCGAGGGTTGGTTGCTCACCGACGACGCCGTCCAGCAGGCGACACCGTCGGTGGTGGCGCGGCGCCGAGCGCAGCGACTTGCCGGTCGGGACGTGCACGATGTGACCTGCTCGATCGGTACCGAACTGGCCGCGCTCGTCGCCACGCCGGGCGCGGTACTCGGTAGTGATCTCGATCCGATTCGCGTACTGATGGCGCAGCACAATGTTCCCGCCGCGGGCGTGTTCCGTGCCGATGCGCTGACCCCCACCACGCGGGGGACGGTCGTGCTCGCCGATCCCGGCCGGCGTGCAGGTGGCCGGCGGACACACGATCCCGAAGCGCTCGAGCCACCGCTTTCCGCGTTGCTCGATGTCTACGCCGGCCGCGACCTCGTGGTCAAGTGCGCGCCCGGACTGGACTACGACCGTCTGGGGTGGGACGGCGAGGTCGAGGTGGTCTCGGTGAGCGGCGGTGTTCGGGAGGCGTGCCTGTGGTCACCCGGACTGGCGCGGCCACCAGTCCGCAGGCGGGCAACGGTCTTGGCCGCGGATGGTTCCGGCTACGACATCACCGACGCCGATCCGGACGATATCGAAGCCGCCGCTCCCGGCGCATGGTTGATCGATCCGGACGGGGCCGTCGTCAGGGCCGGGCTGGTTCGGCACTACGCCGCCAAACACGGACTGTGGCAACTCGATCCTCGGATTGCGTACCTCACGGGTGACTCGGTGCCGGCGGGCGTGAACGGGTTCCGGGTGCTCGACCGCATCAAATATTCCGAAAAGGTGCTCCGTCAGGCGCTGACGGCGCTCGATTGCGGTTCCGTCGAGATCCTGGTGCGCGGGGTCGACGTCGATCCGGCAGTGCTGCGCCCCCGACTCAAATTGCGCGGCAACCTCGCGCTGTCGGTGATCATCACGCGCATCGAACGGTCCGCGGTCGCATTCGTGTGCGCGGCCCGTGAACCCGGGGATTTCAGGACGAATAGGTGAAGATCTCCCCGAGGTAGGTCGAGGTGACGACCTGGCCGTCCGGGCCGATCGACGTCCCCACGGTGAAGCCCGTGGCCCCGGGCAGCGGGCGATCCGCGACGGTGTCGCCGGTGTTCGCGTCGACCGTCGAGATCACCAATTCGTTGCCGCGGCCGGTGACTGTCACAATTGTGTCATCCGCAGCGTGTACCGGAGTCCCCAACTGCTGCAGGTCGTTTCGTTCCCACTCCAGCGTTGCGCGGTCTCCCTCGTCGCGTAGGCTGCGCACTCCGGCATCGCCTCCGGTGGGGACGATGGATCCGTCCGAGGAGATCGATGGCGTCCCCGATGCCCCGAAGCCGGCGCCGTAGGTCCACTTGGCGGTGCCGTCGGAGGTTTTGTACGCGCTCAGCCGACCGTCGACATCCGCGAGATAGACCGATTCACCGTCAGCGGAAAGCACTGGGCTCGACGTGACCGCCGCTGGAAGCAACTCGGAGGACCACCGTTCGGTGACGGCGGGGGTGGCATCGGCGTCGTAGTGCAGCGAAACAAGTTGAGGTGCAATAGCTCCCGCGCGCCAGAGAACCAGATAGATGTTCGAGGCGTCCAGGTCCACTGCGGGTGCTGCCGCGACCGGGCACTGCGACGAACCGGTCGCGCAGGCCTCGAGGCCTGTGTCGGGTGGCAGGAAGTCGGTGTTCGGCGCTTCAAGGAATTCGGGCGGGCTGATCAAGTCGTGAATCGGCACGGTGGTTCGGCCGGTCTGAGTGTCGAGGATGTTGACCTGGCCGAGTTGAGTAACGGCCAGCACGCTGCCGTCACCGAGGAACTGCGCCGAGCGAGGCACTCCGTACACCGGTGTTCGCCAACGAAGCTGGCCGTGATCGTTGAACGACGAGAACCCCCCGTCGTCGCCGATGTAGGTGTTGGCGACAGAATCGACGAGCGGAGTTGCGGTCGCCACCGACGGCCCGGACCGGTTGCACCACCGTTTCCTACCGGAGTCGATCTCGAAGGAGAACAGATTGCATCCGGCGTCGGTATAGGTGGAAACGAACATCTGTCCGGTCGAGGCTATCGACACCGGTGACACCACGGGGCCGCCCAGCGGCCGCGACCAATCGAAGGTGGCGTTTTCGAGACCGCTGTGCTCGGTCGAGTTGCTGTTTCGGGCATCCGCATGCGCGGCCGGCCAGCCGCTGGAGTCGAGCGCGTCGACGGTATCGCTCCCGCTGCTGCACGCGGCGACTGTCAGCACAGCTACGGTCGCCAGCGACGCTGTGCGGGCGAGGCCAGCTCTGCCGCCAAGCACGTGGTGTTCTCCTTCGTCGGAAGTAGCAGTTCAGGGTCGTAGCAGTTCGCCGGGAGCCCCGCGCTCGCGGATGTCCCCTGCCGCAAGAGACTATCCCGGTGCCCGCGGGGCGCGCAGCAGCGGCCGGAGGGGAAGTTGGTTCACCGCGCTCGCGAAACTAGGGTGACTGTCTATGACGAGCATGTGGAATGCCCCACTCCGTTCACGGTGGCGTGGATCGAGACGACGGGACACCGATCAAGCTCGGTTTCTCACCCTCGACTCGCTCCGATGGGTGCTGCGGAACAAGGCCTACACCCCCTGGTACCTGGTTCGTTACGCCAGGTTGGCGCGGTTCAAGGCTGCCAACCCGCACGTGATTCTGCGGGGGATGCTGTTTTTGGGCAAGAACGTCGAGATTCACTCCACCCCGGAGTTGTCGAGGCTCGAGATCGGCCGCTGGGTTCACATCGGCGACGGGAACGCGATCCGGTGTCACGAGGGTTCGCTACGCATCGGCGACAAGGTTGTCTTCGGTAAGGACAACGTCGTCAACACCTACCTCGACATCGAGATCGGCGCGTCGACGCTCGTAGCCGACTGGTGCTATATCTGCGACTTCGACCATCGAATGGATGATGTGAACATCCCCATCAAGGACCAGGGCATCGTCAAGGGGCCCGTGCGGATCGGGCCGGACACCTGGATCGCCACCAAGGTCACCGTGTTGCGCGAGACCAGCGTGGGGCGCGGTTGTGTGCTCGGTGCGCACGCAGTCGTCAAAGGCGTCGTGCCCGATTACAGCATCGCCGTCGGGGCGCCCGCGAAGGTAGTGCGCAACAGGAAAGCCGACTGGGAGGCCGGGGCCGCGGAACGCGCCGAGTACATCGCGGCGCTCGAAGACATCGAGCGGAAGAAAGCGCTCAAAGCTGCCGAGCAGACTCGTGGCGAATCAGCTTCGTTCGGGTAGGGCTCGCTCGATGATGGTCGGACGGCCCAGGGGAAACCGGACCTTGCGTTTGGCCGAGAGGTAGACCTGCGCGGTGGCGTCGGCAACGTGCTTCCAGTCGAAGTCGACCGTGAGTCGGGCACGCGCAGCTTCGGCGCGCTCTTGGGCGGCATCGACGTTGTCGAGGACCTGCCGAACCGAGGACGCCAGCCCTGCGACGTCGGCCGGCTCGAAGGACAGCCCAGTCACCGAGTCGACGATGGCCTCTCCGAGGCCACCGGCCGTGGACGCCACGAGCGGAATGCCCGCTGCGGCGGCTTCGAGGGCGATGATCCCGAAAGGTTCGTAGCGGCTCGGTAGGACGATGGCGTCGGCGCCGTGGAGCCAACCCAACAGTTCGGCGTGATCGAGCGTGCCCATGAACGAGACCGCCCGAGCGACGCGGTGGGTGCGGGCAAGCTGAGCGAGCCAGGCGTACTGGGTGCCTTCGCCGGCAATGTGAAGCGTCGTTCCCGGATGACTGCGACGGATGCGTGGCAGTGCAGCGATGGCATCCTGAATGCCCTTTTCGTACTCGAGGCGGCCGACGTAGAGCAGTTTCGCCGGTTCGTGACGCGGCTGTCGGCGTCGGAAGGTCCACGTGCGAATGTCGATTCCGTTGCGAATGACGGTCACCGCCGCGTCGCGAATCCCGAACAGTCGGGTGACCTCGTCTTTCATGGAGGCCGAACATGTGATGACGGCATCGGAGTCGTTGGCGAGCCACCATTCGATGGAGTGGACCTGCCGATTGACCGGACCGGAGATCCAGCCGCTGTGGCGGCCGGCCTCGGTGGCGTGAATGGTCGAGACCAGGGGGACGTCGAAGTGCTCGGCCAGCGCGATCGCAGGGTGCGCGACGAGCCAATCGTGTGCGTGGACGACCTCGGGTTGCCAACCCTCGCCCAGTCCGGGCTTGCCCAGCGCAATTCCTGCCCGCACCATGGCGTGGCCCATGGCGAGCGTCCAGGCGAGCATGTCCTCGCCGAACACGAAGTGCGGGGGATCCTCGGCGACCGCGACGACGAGAACACCGTCCTCGATGCGATGGAGCGTCGGATGGGTCGAAGCGTCGGTTCCGGTGGGACGGCGAGAGAGAACCACGACCTCGTGGCCGCTTCGCACGAGTTGGGTGGCGAGGTGATGCACATGGCGACCGAGGCCGCCCACCACCACCGGCGGGTATTCCCACGACACCATCAGAATCTTCACTTATCGTTCCCCTCCTTGCGGCCGATCCCTACGCAGTCGCCGGGCGTCGAGGGCCGGGAACAACCCGTCTGCCCGATTCCACTGCGCTGCGAGTTCGGCGGCGCGAACGTCATGCCCCCGTGTCGCCGCGTCGGCGATCTCGCGCAGAGCGTGCGCGTGGATGTGCGCGCGCCGACGGGCGTACTCGGCGGCGGAATCCTTGCTGACCATGAATGCCCAGTCGCTGGCGATAGCCAGAAGTGTCTCACGCAAAATCTGATCGTTGACCGGGTTGCGTAATTCTGGTCGTCCGTTCGAGGCCGCGCCGCGCCCGGCATCCACGGTGCGCAGAGCAGTGTCGACCACCTCTTCGTTGAGCGCCACCAGGTCCTGTACTGCGTCGCCGGCCCACACCCGCCAGTCCTTGCCCGATCCCCACGAGGACCGCTCGAGCTCGACTGGAGCGCCGACATATCCCCTCGACCGGGCGTCGGCAAGTGTGCCGACGTCGATGCCGGCTTCCGGTAGAGCACGAAGGACACGTTCGAGCCAGATCGGGCCCTCGAACCACCAGTGACCGAACAATTCGGTGTCGAACGCGGCCACGACGAGCGCGGGACGGCCGATTCTGCTCGACTCCTCGCGTAGACGCCGCCTGACGGAGTCCACGAAGTCCACGACGTGCTTGTCGATTGCCGCTGATGCCGCCTCGGGGTCGTACGGGGCCTTGTCCTGTGACGCCACTGCCCGTCCGGTCACGCGTGCATGTTTGAGGCCGGTAGCGTGATCGTAGGTGTGGAAATCGCGATAGGCAGCATGCCCCGGATAGCCGGATTTCGGTGACCACACCCGGTAACTGACCTTCAGGTCGCGGCCGAAAGCCAGAACGTCGGAGTCGTACACCGGCCTTGCCAACGTGGTGTCTCCGCGCAGCGCCGGCCCGTCGACCATGAAGTGGGTGACTCCTGCTGCGGCATAACCCTTCTCCATGCCCGGCGCGTACGCGCACTCCGGGGCCCAGATCCCACTCGGTCGTGTTCCCCAACGAGCCTCGGCGTCGGAAAGTCCTTCCGTCAAGGAGAATTCGCGCAACCGCGGGTCCATCAACGGCTGAAACGGATGTGCGAGCGGGCCGCCCAGCAATTCGATGGCTCGGGCATCGATCAGACTGCGGAACAGAGCTGAACCGCCGTGCCGCCAATGCTTTTCGAAGGTCTCGAGCGATCCCGCGGCAGCGCGGTGTTCGCGCCTCGCCAACCCCCGATCCCGAGCCTCGTGTGCACGCAACTGCCAGTTGCCGAGCCAGTGATGCATGCCGGACAAGCAGTGCGGATCGTCCAACTGTGCTGCCAGTACCGGGGGGATTCCGAGCGAAAGAAGATTGGTTCGGCCCTCGTCGGCGAGAGTGCTCAGCATCGTCGTCAGCGGCAGGTACGAACCGGCCCACGATTGGTAGAGCCATTCCTCACCCACCGGCCAGCGGCCGTGGTTGGCGAGCCAGGGGAGGTGGGAGTGCAGAACCAGGGCGAACATCCCCGGTTCGGTCACGGAGGGTACCGGTGTGCTCACCCGCTCACCGGAGACGTCCCGGCCGCTGACGGTTTGATCGCAATCGCCACCAGGTCGAGGCTGGCGTCGATCTCGGACGGGTCCACCTCGAAGTCGGCCACCTCGACGGACGCGACATCCTCGGTCAGGTCCTGCGGCCACGGATCACCGGCGAGCGACCGCTCGATCTGTGCGTCGATGAACGATCCGCCGTGTTTCGCGTCCAACTCGCGGAGCGCTCGACCGTGATGGACACCCGTCATCGTTTCCACGGTGAAGCCCGCTTCGACCAGCAGTTCGATCAGCTCAACGGCATCGAGTTCTCGGGTGTGGAACGGGTTCAACGGCGTATCGCGGCCGGGGGAGAAGGTGATCCGATTGGGGGTGCTGATCAACAGTGCGCCGCCCGGAGTCAGGACTCGGAAGCACTCGCTCAAGAACTGCGCCTGGTCCCACAGGTGCTCGATCACCTGGAAATTGACGACGACATCGACCGATGCATCCCGTAGCGGGAGTCGAGCGAGATTGCCGCGCAGCATGCGGACCCTGGGGTACCGGGTACTGACGTGCGTGGCCGCGGACAGGTCGTAGTCCAGTCCGATCACCACGGACGCCACATCGGCGATCATGTTGGCGCCGTAGCCTTCTCCGGATCCCGCCTCGAGAACGACGCGATCGATGCAGCGCTTCGCCAGCGCTTCGTAGGCGACTTCGTGCCGACGGAACCAGTAGTTCTCCTCGGCGATACCCGGCACCGTCCGCTCCCCGGTCAGCGCAAGCGCAGGGGCATCCGCTGTCGCGGGGGTCGGTGACGCTTCGACGGTCCGTGGCGCTGTGGGGGTCGGCGTTGCGTTCGATGAATCGCTCACCGACGAGAGGGTAGTGCCTCACGGGGTGAAAGAACCATCGGCTGTGCGGTGGGGTCGGAGTGGGTCGGATGTATGGTCGAACCGGAAGTGCCGTAAGTTACCCGCCAGTAACTAAACATGGGGTAATCTACGACAAGGCCTAGAACAGCAAGAACCCATTAGTACGCCCCGATTGAAGCGAACCATGACCAGGAGGTCGACGCAGACCCATGACGAACATCGTTGTTTTGATCAAGCAGGTTCCCGACACGTGGTCCGAGCGCAAGCTCACCGACGGTGACTTCACCCTCGACCGCGAGGCAGCCGACGCAGTGCTCGACGAGATCAACGAGCGCGCCGTCGAGGAAGCCCTGCTCATCAAGGAAGCACAGGGCGGCGAGGTGAAGGTTCTGTCCGCAGGCCCCGACCGCGCGACCGACGCCATCCGCAAAGCCCTGTCCATGGGCGCGGACAGTGCAGTACACCTGAACGACCCGTCGATGCACGGCTCCGACGCAATCCAGACGGGCTACGCACTCGCGGCAGCGCTCGGGAACGTCGCATTCGAGAACGACGAGCCGGCCGACCTCATCATCGCCGGCAACGAAGCAACCGACGGACGCACCGGCGCCGTACCGGCCATCATCGCCGAGTACCTGCAGATCCCCGCGCTCACGCAGATGCGCAAGGTGACTGTCGCCGACGGCAAGGTCTCCGGTGAGCGCGAGACAGACGAGGGCATCTTCGGCCTCGAAGCAACGCTTCCCGCCATCGTGAGCGTCACCGAGAAGATCAACGAACCGCGCTTCCCCTCCTTCAAGGGCATCATGGCCGCGAAGAAGAAGACGGTGCAGACGATCACCCTTTCGGATATCGGTGTCGAAGACGGCATCGTCGGTGTCGAGAACGCGGGAACGACCGTGACGTCGTCCACGCCGAAGCCTCCCAAGACTGCGGGCGAGCGGGTCACCGACGAAGGCGACGGCGGCCAGAAGATCGCCAGCTACCTCGTCGGCCAAAAGATCATCTGATCCAGCCCCCGAGCCACTCGAGACCACTCAAGGAGAGCAAGACATGGCAGAAGTACTCGTGCTCGTGGAGCACGTCGACGGAACTCTGAAGAAGGTCAGCGCCGAGCTGATCACCGCCGCTCGCGCCCTCGGCGAGCCGTCGGCGGTCGTCACCGGCCCGTCCGGCACCACCGACAAGGTCGCCGACGCGCTGACCGAGGCCGGCGCCGAGAAGATCTACGCCGCAGAGTCCGACGACATCGACGGATTCCTCGTCACCCCCAAGATCGACGTACTGGCAGGCCTTGCAGAATCGGTCAGCCCGGCCGCAATCATGACCGCCGCAAGCATCGAGGGCAAAGAGGTTGCGGGTCGTCTCGCAGCTCGCCTCGGCTCCGGCTACCACAACGACGTCGTCGCCATCACCGCTGGCGGCAGCGCCACCTACTCCATCTTCGGAGGTGCGTTCACCGTCGAGGCCAAGGCCAATGGCGATGTTCCCGTCATCTCGCTTCGCCCCGGTGCGGTCGAGGCCGAGCCCAAGGCCGGAGCAGGCACACGCGAGAGCGTCGAGGTCCCAGCCCAGGAAGAAGCCGTCGTGAAGATCACCTCGCGTGATCCGATCGTCGGAGGCGACCGCCCGGAACTCACCGAAGCCAGCGTCGTCGTGTCCGGTGGCCGCGGAGTCGGCAGCGCAGACAAGTTCAGCGTCGTCGAAGACCTGGCCGATTCGCTCGGTGCAGCAGTCGGCGCATCGCGCGCAGCCGTCGACTCGGGCTACTACCCGGGCCAGTTCCAGGTCGGCCAGACCGGCAAGACCGTCTCACCGCAGCTGTACATCGCACTGGGCATCTCCGGTGCCATCCAGCACCGCGCAGGGATGCAGACCTCGAAGACCATCGTCGCCGTCAACAAGGACGAGGAAGCACCCATCTTCGAGATCGCCGACTACGGCATCGTGGGCGACCTGTTCAACGTCGCACCGCAGCTGACCGAGTCCGTCAAGAAGCACAAGGGCTGATCACACAGCTCCCGGGCCCCCACATCCGTCGGATGTGGGGGCCTGTTGCTTGCCGCAGCCGTTCACACAACATCTGCGGCGGCGTTACCCTCCCGACGCACTGAGGCCGTTCTGATTCGTTAGACACACGTCATGACCAGTTCAGTCATGACGTCTCGAACGGTAATCAACCCAGCCGAAGCCGGTCGTTCCGCAGGCTCCCCTCCTGCCACCGATCGGTATTCGCTCGTGCTCTCCACCGACCGAGACCACCGCCGCGCCGCGCAGCGACTCCGGTACGACGTGTTCGCCTCCGAACCAGGGTTCGCCATCGAAGAGGACACCGACGGCCTCGACGCCGACCGCTTCGACGAGTTCTGCGACCACCTGCTCGTCCGTGACAACAAGACCGACGTCTTCGTCGGTTGCTACCGCATGCTCCCGCCCGACGCCGCAATCGCCGCCGGCGGCTACTACACCGCAACCGAATTCGATCTCCGCGCGCTGGACCCCGCTGCCTCCAGGGTGGTCGAGATGGGCCGAGCCGTCGTCCATCCCGATCACCGCTCCGGATCCGTCCTCGGACTGATGTGGGCCGGAATTCTGCACTACCTCGAAGTCACCGGACTGGAATGGGTGATGGGATGTGTATCGGTTCCCATGCAGTCCGCACCCGACGAACCCGCCGGGGCGAACGTCCGGGGAGTCCGCGACCAACTCCTCAACAGACACGGATCTGCACTCGACCGACGAGCTGTGCCGTACAACCCGGTGATTGTCGACGGCCGAACCCTCGACGAGATTGCTGCCCCCGCACGTACGACCATGCCGCCGCTCCTGCGGGGCTACCTCAGACTGGGCGCCCAGATATGCGGAGAGCCGGCGCACGACCCGGCGTTCGGTGTCGCGGACTTCGTCGCGCTACTCGGTTTGCACGAGGCCAACACCAGATACCTCGACCGACTGCGAAGCGCAGCCACCACCTACGAGACGAAAGCGGGCGCATGAGTCCGTCGAAAGACCTCGCACCGGTCGAACCACGAACGGATCACGCGTGGATGCCCTCGAGCCCCTGCGGAACCGGATGCATCGGCCGTGACTCGGCAACCGTGATGCGCGTGACGGTGCTGCTGCGCATACTCGTCGCGATCATCGCATTCGGCCTGCTCCCGATTCTGATCCTCGTCGGATTGGCCTCACCGCGTGCCCGTCACGGAGTGACGAGATTCGGTGCGAGGCTCCTGTTGTTCGCGGTCGGCATCGATCTGCGCGTATCGGACTTGCGATCCGACCGTGAACGTTCCCGAACCGATGCGGGCGCGCTGTTCGTCGCCGCTCACGTCTCGTGGACCGATGTGCTCGTCCTCACCGCCCTGCGTCCGGCGACCTTTGTCGCGCGCGGCGACCTCATCGACTGGCCCGTTCTCGGACTGCTCGCCCGCGCGATGAAGGTGCTTCCGATCGATCGCGCAAACCTACGGGCCTTGCCCGGAACCGTGGAACAGGTGAGTCGACGTCTCGACAGCGGCTCCGCCGTGGTCGCGTTTCCAGAGGCGACGACATGGTGCGGACGGGCATACGGATCGTTCCGGCCTGCGATGTTCCAGGCGGCCATCGACACCGAAACCTGGGTACAGCCCGTCCGGCTGCGGTACACCGACGCAGACGACGGCCTCACCACCGCCACCTGCTTCGTCGGCGAGGAAACAATCGGACAGTCGATCAGCCGAATCTTCCGGCTCAAAGGAATCACCGCACAGGTCGAACTGCCTGCACCCGAGCCGCCCGGCAACGACCGCCGCGATCTGGCGAGTCGATGTGAACTCTCGGCACGGGCCGGAGAAACACACGACCCGTCCATGCATGCCGTTGCACTCGACGACGCCGTTCGCGCACCAGAACTGCACATCGGACGCTGACAAGGCTTGCTGGGGTGGGTGCCGGTATCGCGCAGGGACGGGATACCGGCGCCGACCGGCTATCCTGAAGAGCGTTATGCCTTCAGCCCGCAGTTCGTCTGCCAACCAACACGCGAGTGCGCCCGTCTACCTCGACCACGCTGCAACGACGCCCATGTCGCCCGCCGCGATCGAGGCCATGACCGCAGTCTTCGCGACTGTCGGCAACGCGTCCTCGCTACACGGGTCCGGCCGCGCTGCGAGGCGTCGCGTCGAAGAATCTCGCGAATCGATCGCGGCGCACCTCGGGGCGCGCCCGTCCGAAGTGATCTTCACCTCAGGCGGCACCGAGAGTGACAACCTCGCGGTGAAAGGGATTTTCGCAGCTCGTCGGAACGCCGATCCAGCGCGCACGCGGATCGTCGCCAGCGCGGTGGAACACCATGCGGTGCTGGATGCGGTCGAGTGGCTGGCCGAGAACGAGGGCGCCCGCATCACCTGGTTGCCGGTCGACTCCGAAGGTCGGGTGCATCCGGACGCCCTGCGCGCCGAACTCGCCCTCCATGCCGACGAGACCGCACTGGTCACGGTGATGTGGGCGAACAACGAGGTCGGAACCATCATGCCGATCCGCGAACTCGCGGTGGTCGCCCGCGACTACGGCGTTCCCATGCATAGTGACGCCATTCAGGCAGTGCCGCACCTACCCCTCGACTTCGCCTCCAGCGGGCTGTCAGCCATGAGCATCGCAGCTCACAAGTTCGGCGGCCCGCAGGGCGTCGGAGCGCTTCTCCTGGGCCGAACCGTCTCGTGCGTACCGTTGCTGCACGGCGGCGGACACGAGCGCGACGTGCGGTCGGGCACGCACGACACGGCGTCGATCGTCGCCATGGCCGCCGCCCTCACCGATACTGTCGACGGACTCGCGGAACGACACACCCAGCTCACCCGCTTGCGCGAGAAGATGATCGCAGGTGTGCGGGCGCTCGACCCCGACGTGATCGTCAACGGCCCGGACGGCGCCGACCGGCTCGCAGGAAACGCGCACTTCACCTTCCCCGGCTGCGAGGGTGATTCCCTGTTGATGTTGCTCGACGCCGCGGGAATAGAATGTTCTACGGGGTCCGCGTGCACCGCAGGTGTGGCCAGCGCGAGTCACGTGTTGATCGCGATGGGTGCGGATCCGTTCACCGCCCGGGGCTCGTTGCGGTTCTCGCTGGGGTCGGATTCCTCCGAGTCGGATGTGGACGCACTGCTGGCAGCGTTGCCGCACGTGATCGAACGAGCCCGCGCTGCGGGATTGGCGAGCGTAGGAGCTCGGGGAGGACAACGCTGATGCGTATTTTGGCTGCCATGAGCGGTGGAGTGGATTCGGCTGTTGCGGCGGCTCGTGCCGTCGACGACGGTCATGATGTCGTCGGTGTACACCTTGCGCTGTCCACCGAGCCCGGGACGCTGCGTACCGGTTCGCGGGGCTGCTGCTCGAAGGAGGACGCCGGGGACGCACGCCGTGCCGCCGACGTCCTCGGCATCCCGTTCTATGTGTGGGATTTCGCCGATCGGTTCAAGGAAGACGTCATCGACGACTTCATCGAGTCCTATGCCGCCGGTGAAACACCGAATCCGTGCCTGCGATGCAACGAGAAGATCAAATTCTCCGCACTCGCGGACCGTGCGCTGGCTCTGGGATTCGACGCCGTCGCCACCGGGCACTATGCCCAGTTGCACGATGGTGTCCTGCGTCGGGCAGTCGATGCCGACAAGGACCAGTCCTATGTGCTCGCCGTCCTGACGCCCGCGCAGTTGTCCCGGGCGATGTTCCCGATCGGCGACACACCCAAGTCCGAGATTCGAGCCGAAGCCGCTGAGCGAGGTCTCGCGGTCGCGGACAAGCCCGACAGTCACGACATCTGCTTCATTCCCTCCGGTGACACTCGCGCGTTTCTCGGCGCCAAGATCGGTATTCGCCCGGGCAAGGTCGTCGATGCGGACACCGGCGCGGAACTCGCCGATCACGAAGGGGTGCACGGCTTCACGATCGGTCAGCGGAAGGGGCTCGGCGTCGAAGGGCCGACGATCGACGGCAAGCCGCGTTACGTGACGGCCATCGAACCAGACAGTGGCAATGTCATCGTCGGTTCCGCAACACGTCTGGATGTGTGGGGAATAACCGGTGACCGAGCGATCTGGACCGAGGGCTCAGCGCCCGTCGGGCCGATCGAGTGCGTGGTTCAGGTGCGGGCACACGGCGGTATGTCGGAGGCTGTCGCCGAGGCAACCGAGGGTGGTATGGACATCCAGCTGCGGACTCCTCTCGCCGGGGTCGCGAAAGGTCAGGCCGCAGTGCTGTACCGGAGGGACGTACTCGGTGACATCGTCATCGGAAGTGCGACCATCGCGGGCACTCGTTCCGAGAACACGTGAGCGCGAGCGTCTTCGGCGCCCTCTCGACAGGCTTGGGTTCCTGGCCGGGCACGGATATCCGTGAGTCCGTGTCAATCGTTCTCGGGGAGCTACCTGTTCTGCCGCACCTCGTCGAGCTGCCGGCCAGAGGGCTCGGTGCGGACCTGATCGGGCGGACCGGCGCTTTGATGGCCGATGTCGAACTCGATGTTCGGACGTCGGGATATCGCGTCTCCCCGCGCAGAACGTTGTCGAGTCGTCGAGCTGGAGACTTGCTGCGCGAGGATCTCGACGTGCTCGAAGAGCTTTGGGAGACAGGCGGTCACGCTGGGACGCGCAGTCTGTTCAAGGTGCAGGCGGCCGGAGTCTTCACCATGGCGGCGCAAGTCGAATTGCGCGGCGGACACCGCATTCTGACCGATCGAGGCGCGGTTCGCGGCTTCGCCGAATCGCTCGCCGAAGGAGTACGCCAGCACTGCGCGGAGATCACCGCGCGGCTCGGCGTCGAGGTAGTCGTTCAGTTCGACGAGCCGAGCCTGCCTGCGGTGCTCGCGGGCTCGTTGTCCGGGGTCACTCGGCTCGATCCTGTCCGCGCAGTACCCGAACCCGAAGCACTGGACCTGCTCGACACGGTGCTCCGCAACGTCGGTGCCCCCGCTGCGATCCACTGCTGCGCCGTCGACGCTCCGCTGGAGATGTTCCGTCGCAGTCTCGCCGAGGCAGCAGCTATCGACCCTGCGCTGCTTCGGGCGAGTGATCTCGACGACGTCGGGGAGTTCTTGCAAGCGGGCAAGACACTGATGTTGGGCCTCGTGCCCGCCGTCGAGCCGGATCGAGTACCGACCTGGCGCGAGCTGGCGGCACCGGCAGTCTCGCTGGTCGATCGGCTCGGGTTTCCGCGATCTGTGCTGGCTACACAGTGCTCCGTCACGCCGTCCTGCGGGTTGGCCGGCGCATCGGTGCCGTGGGCGCGCACGGCACTCGAATTGGCCTCCGCGATCGCCGAGGTCTTCCAGGACGCTCCCGACTCGCTCTGAGCGCCTCATCGCCGAGGGCGTCGGCATCAGGGCCGGGGCCGGTGTTGTCGCGCCGGAGGTGTCGGTCGCGTCGGATAACCTTCTGGCGTGGACGAAACAACTGAACTTCCGGGTTCCGAGGAAGCGGGCGCGCCGGGTGCCGCCGTGTCGGCGAGGGCTGCCGGCACACCCGCCTCGGGCAGGGATCGTGAGCGCTGGCAAGAGTTGGCCGAGGAAGTTCGCGGGCATCAGTTCCGCTACTACGTTCGCGACTCACCTGTTGTCTCGGACGGCGAGTTCGATGCACTGCTCGGTGAACTGAACGATCTCGAGGAGGCGCATCCCGAGCTCCGCGCCGCGGATTCGCCCACGCAGCTCGTCGGCGGCGGGTTCGCCACCGAGTTCACTGCGGTCGATCATCTCGAGCGGATGTTGAGTCTGGACAACGTATTCGATCAGGACGAACTGCGAGCGTGGGCCAAACGCGTGGAGTCCGAGACCGGCCCCGATCTGCATTACCTGTGCGAGGTCAAGATCGACGGCGTTGCCCTCAACCTCGTGTACGAAAACGGGAAGTTGGTGCGAGGTGCGACGCGCGGCGACGGACGCACGGGTGAGGACGTCACACTCAATGCCCGCACCATCGACGATATTCCGGAAGTGTTGGCCGAGAGTGCCGAGCATCCGACGCCGAGCCTGTTGGAGGTGCGCGGAGAGGTGTTCTTCCGGCTCGAAGATTTCGCCGCTCTCAATGCTTCGCTCGTCGAGGAGGGGAAGCCGCCGTTCGCGAATCCGCGCAATTCGGCCGCAGGGTCCCTGCGACAGAAGAACCCCGCAGTGACCTCTCGTCGTAGGCTGGGCATGATCTGTCACGGATTCGGTCGCATGGAGGGCTTCTCGCCCGATTCGCAACTGCACGCCTACGAAGCGTTGAAGGCATGGGGGCTGCCGGTCTCAGCGCTCACCGCCCGCGTCGAGGGCATCGATGCCGTCGTCGAGCGGGTCGCATACTGGGACGATCATCGGCACGACGTCGAACACGAAATCGACGGGCTTGTCGTCAAGGTCGACGAGATGTCGCTGCATCGCAGGCTCGGAACCACCTCACGCGCGCCTCGTTGGGCGATCGCGTACAAGTATCCGCCCGAGGAAGTCACGACGAAACTGCTCGATATCAGGGTCAGCGTGGGTCGAACAGGCCGCGTAACCCCATTCGCCTACATGCAACCGGTAGTGGTGGCCGGGTCCACGGTGGCATTGGCGACATTGCACAACGGGTCCGAGGTCAAGCGCAAGGGCGTGCTGATCGGGGACACGGTCACCATTCGTAAAGCAGGCGAGGTCATTCCCGAGGTACTCGGCCCAGTCGTCGCCGCCCGAACCGGTGACGAGACCGAGTTCGTCATGCCCGACAGGTGTCCCGAATGCGGCACCCCGCTCGCGCCCGCGAAAGAGGGCGACGCGGATCTACGTTGCCCCAACTCGGAATTCTGCCCGGCACAGCGCCGCGAGCGGGTGTTCTTCGTGGCAGAGCGCGGTCGTTTCGACATCGAGGGTCTCGGATACGAGGCGGCGACCGACCTGCTCGAAGCCGAGGCCATCGTCGACGAGGGCGATATCTTCTCGCTCACCGAGGAAGACTTGCTGAAGACGTCGATATTTCGGACCAAGGCGGGTTCGTTGTCCGCCAATGGCCGTCGACTGCTTGCCAACCTCGACAAGGCCAAGGACCGGCCACTGTGGCGGGTTCTGGTGAGCCTGTCGATCCGGCACGTCGGACCGTCTGCCGCTCGCGCTCTGGCCACCGAGTTCGGCAGTCTCGAGCGTATCGAGAACGCCACCGAGGAAGAGCTCGCGGCGGTGGACGGTGTCGGCGGCACCATCGCCAAGGCGGTCTCGGAGTGGTTTTCGGTGCCGTGGCACCGAACCATCGTGGAGAAGTGGCGGACCGCGGGCGTTCGGATGGAGGACGAGCGCGACGAATCGATCGTCCGCAACCTCGAGGGCATGTCCATCGTCGTCACCGGCTCACTCGTCGAATACTCGCGTGACGGGGCCAAAGAGGCGATTCTCGCGCGCGGGGGCAAGGCGGCCGGATCGGTGTCGAAGAAGACAGCGTTCGTCGTCGTCGGCGAGTCTCCGGGGAGCAAGCACGACAAGGCACTCGAACTCGGCGTTCCCGTTCTCGACGAGGAGGGGTTCACGCTGTTGCTGACCGAGGGGCCGGACGCAGTACGCCCGCCGGACAAGACCGAGGACGCCGAAACGGAAAACCCAGAAGACTAGGTCACCCGAGCACGGTGGCGACGATCCCGGCGAGATAGCCCAACCTCGCCACTTCAGACGGGCGGAACCCCGGACCACCGGGGCGGCCGAGGACCAATACGGTGCCGGTCGAACCGAGTGGTGCAGCCGCGATCTTGGTGTCCATGTCGCGCCACACCTGCGGGACCCAGTCGGCCTCCGAGTCCAGCGCCGTTGGGTGAGCAAGTGGCATCCATGGCATGTCGGCTGCGTGCGTCTCCGGAGCCCCGGAGCTGCCGACGACGCGATACGCGCCGTGCCTGCCCGAGGCCACCACGATGGACCATCCCACTCGGAGCACCCGGGGCGCGCCGTCGACGAGTACCTGCAGACGATCGTCCGACGCGGCGGCGACCCGATCGATCAGCTCGAGTTCGCGATGTGTGTCGAGAACTCCGGTGTACGGCCGAATGGAATCCACTCGCACATCGGTCAGGCGTTCGGCGGCGGTGATGAGGGTATCGGGTAGAGCGCCCGGGGGAACGTCGACCACCAGGTCGTCGACGGCGAAGTCGGGGCCGCGTTCGATGACGTCGAGCGACAGGATGTCTGCACCGACCGAGCCGAGAGCAACGGCGAGCGCCCCGAGGCTTCCGGGGCGATCGGGGAGTTGAACGCGGAGCAGGTACGACATGACGCTCCCTTTCGATCACACAGTGCGGACATCGTGGGCACCGACGGCATCGGGGTGCGTGAGTTTCGCGCACACCCGCATGCGCGAGCACCGCGAGTCATCCTTGCATTGTCTGCTCCCCTTCTCGACACGGACGGCTCCGGCGGTGATCTTTCGGACACCTTCCGACGGCGCGGCGACCGCTGGATGAGTCGGCGCGCCGGTTGGCTACTACGATTACGTGGTCGCGTGTCTGTGCGGCAGCTTCGATACATGTGTGAAAGGGGTCTACGCGGTGCCTGATATTTCCCGCGACGAGGTTGCTCACCTCGCCCGGCTGTCCCGGCTGGCTCTGAGCGAAGCCGAGTTGGACGAGTTCGCCGGCCAGCTCGATTCGATTCTTCACCATGTGAAGGCAGTCGCTGAGGTCGCTGCAGACGAGGTGCCTCCGACAGCCAACCCCGGTGCCATCGCGAACGTAACGCGCCCGGACGTGATCGTGCCCGGTCTGACGCCGTTGCAGGCGCTATCGGGTGCACCGAACGCCGAGGACGACCGCTTCGCAGTGCCACAGATTTTGGGAGAGAGCGAATGACCGACCTGACTGCCCTCGACGCCTCCGAACTCGCGGGGCGTATTCATGCCCGCGAGGTGTCTGCGGTGGAGGTCACCCAGGCGCATCTGGACCGTATCGATCAGGTCGACGGTGAGTATCACGCCTTCCTGCACGTGTCCGGCGCGAACGCACTGGTTGCTGCGAAGGAAGTCGACGATGCACTGTCGGCGGGGGAGTCGCCCGCGTCGGCACTGGCAGGGGTGCCACTGGCATTGAAGGACGTGTTCACCACGACCGACATGCCCACCACCTGTGCGTCGAAGATGCTGGAGGGGTGGATCTCGCCCTACGATGCAGCGGTCACCTCGAAGCTCCGGTCGGCAGGAATTCCGTTGCTGGGCAAGACCAATATGGACGAGTTCGCGATGGGCTCCTCGACGGAGAACTCCGCCTACGGGCCGACCAAGAACCCCTGGGACACCACGCGCATACCGGGTGGCTCGGGTGGCGGTAGTGCCGCGGCTCTCGCCTCTCGGCAGGCACCCCTGGCGATCGGCACCGATACCGGTGGATCCATCAGACAGCCCGCTGCTCTGACAGGAACCGTCGGCACCAAGCCGACCTATGGGACCGTGTCCCGCTACGGCCTCATCGCATGCGCGTCCTCCCTCGATCAGGGCGGGCCGTGTGGGCGCACCGTGCTCGACACCGCTCTGCTGCACGATGTCATCGCCGGGCACGACCCGCGCGACTCGACGTCGGTCGACGTGGAAGTGGCCTCGATGGTCGCCGCTGCCCGAGCGGGCGCGAACGGTGATCTGACCGGGGTGCGGGTAGGAATTGTCAAGGAACTGCATTCCGACAGCTATCAGCCCGGCGTCATCTCGTCCTTCGACGCCGCCGTCGCCACGTTGACGTCGCTGGGTGCAGAGGTCGTGGAGGTCTCGTGCCCCAACTTCGTGCACGCCCTGGCGGCGTACTACCTGATCCTGCCGTCCGAGGTGTCGTCCAATCTCGCGCGATTCGACGGCATGCGGTACGGCGCACGCGCAGGGGACGACGGCACCCACAGCGCCGACCAGGTCATGGCCATCACGCGCGCCAAGGGATTCGGCGCAGAAGTCAAGCGCCGCATCATGATCGGAACCTACGCACTCTCGGCCGGATACTACGACGAGTACTACGGTCAGGCCCTCAAGGTTCGTACACTCATCGCCCGCGACTTCGACCGTGCATACGAGCAGGTGGACGTGTTGGTCTCGCCGACTACCCCGACCACTGCGTTCCCGTTGGGGGACAAGGTCGACGATCCCATCGCGATGTATCTCAACGACCTGTGCACGTTGCCGACGAACCTGGCCGGGCACTGTGCAATGTCGGTTCCGTCCGGCCTCGCCTCGGAGGACGCACTTCCCGTCGGATTGCAGATCATGGCACCGGCATTTGCCGATGACCGTCTCTACCGTGTCGGAGCGGCGTACGAGTCGGCTCGCGGGCCGCTTCGCTAGCACTCCGGTAGCAGAGATCCTTGATCGGCACCGTAGCGGTGCCCGTGTCCGGTGGGAGCATTCTGAGCCGACATCAGGTCGACGGTGGTCTGCAGATAGCTGACGACTGGGATCCACTGCGGCATGGGCGCATCCGCCTGGGTGCCGTCGAGCTTCGGCGGTGAGGTAAGGAGCTCGGTCGACCATCGAACAACCGGGTCCGACGTGTTCGCGAGCACCACTGCCGAACCCGATTCGACCTCTCCGGCGGGCGGACCGGCCCACAGAGTCCCGCAGATCCCCTCCGGATTCGCCGCCACCGCCGCGCTGCCGCCGATGGCACCGAGGCTTTGACCGTAGACGTACAGGTCGGGCCTCGATGCGGCAGGCAGTGCTGCGATGCGTGTGCGTACGGCGTCGAGCAGTGCCGTCGCCGAGTCCTCGGCCTCTGTCTTCGCGAGTAGGAACGTAGCCCAACTCGGTCGGTATGAGTACTGGAGTGCCACCGTGGCGACGTCTCCTTGGAAGCGATCCTCGATTCCGCTCGTCGCGTTCTCGTCGACCCACCCGGATCCGGTCGGAACAGCCACCACGACATGCGATTTCGTGAGACCGCCCGAGTGTTCGAGTTCGTCGACGGCGATCTGTGCGCGTGCCGTGGCGCTCGACGCGGCGTCGAGTGCGACGTAGGTGCGTACAGCGTCGACGTCGGTGCCACCGGAGACGAACTTGCGTCCCTCTCGGCCGAGATCGTCCCACCTTACGAGTGATCCGATGCTTCCGGACTTGCTGGGTGTCAGCGGAATGATCAGCGATGAATCGATCATCGCATTGGATGCTGCGAAACGATCCGTCAACGACGCCCACGCAGCGGGCAGTACGACGAGATATCCGGCGAGTCCTGTCACCAGAATTACGCAGACGGTTCGGGTGCGGCCGAGCCTTCTTCCGCCGCGCATGAGTCCCACCCCGATCACCACCGAGATCGCGCAGATCGAGATTGCTCCGCACCACACCTCGACCCAGTGCATCGGTGGCGTCGGTTCGGTGCCCATCGCTGAGCGGAGATCGTTCTGCCATCCGGCTTCGCTCACAGCCGCAGCGAAGATCGCAGTCACGCTGCCGCAGAGTGCAATGCGACGAGCCACCGGGCGAACGGACGGAGTGAATACACGGGAGACGATGCGGTGAGCAATCGCGGACAATGCGAGCCCGAGGGCGGCCGCGATTCCGGTGACGAGTGCCTGTGTCCACGAGGATCGTGGCAGCAATCCTGGTGCCAATGATGCGATTACCGTCACCGAGAGGATGATCGAGGTGGCAGTTCGGGGTACTGCAGGACGGGCCGATCGAGTGGTCGGCGGGCCGAGGACTACTGGGGCGTCGAGAATCTCGGCGCTCATGCTCCCACCCCACGCAGTCGTAGAGGAGCTGTGATCGACATGGCGGACGGGCCCATTGCCGCGATGCCGCCGCCGATGCCGATTGCGAGGAGGTACGGAAGCGCGGGTTCTGGCTCTGGCGTGCCGTAGTGCTGACGCCACGAATTGAACCGGACGGCCGTGGTTGCTATCTCGGCCATCACGTGGCACGAGGCGCGAGACCGGATTCCCGAACGCGCGCTACAGCTTTCGTTCATTCTCTCGCCGAGTTGCGTGTCGAGTTCCTGGCGAGCGGTCGCCGTATGCTCGGATGCCCCGCCGAAGCGGAGTAGGTCGTATCCCAGATCGTGCGCCTTGCATGGCCCGTCGAACTCGGATGGAAGCGGAATCGGCGACGAGCAGTCTCCGTCAGGATCGACCAACACCCCGTTCTCGACAGAGGGGACGTAGAACCGCTCGGTGAATCCGGCGGGTACGGTCGCGGAGGCTCGGCCGGCCGGTACGTCGGCGAGCGCTGTCGGCGGTGTGATGGTGGCACCGATCCCGAGAACGGCGCCGACGGCTAGCGTCCCGACGCCCACTTGCGCTGCGCGTGCCCCTGTCCCGAATATCCCAGTCCTGTTCTTCATGGTGACCGACGCTATGAGCGACCTGCGGTGCAGGTAATCGGTCTGCGGTGCCGATCCTCCCTGCCTTCTCGGTGCTGCCGACGCTCCGTTCTGATACCGAAGGGGCGCCGCGATCTCACTCCTGGGTACGATGACTTTTCGGCTCGGGGTTCCTAGTGTTCTGAGGGTGGGTATCAGAAGCAGAACCAGGAACAAGGCTCCGGTCGGCAGGCAAGGGGGAGTCGTGACGCGGGCTGCCCGCGCAATCCCGCCTGGCCGCAGAATCGACATCACGATATTCGTCGTGACTGCGATCCTGTATTCAGTGGCGTGGCCGACGCTCCAACTCACGCACGACGTACCGATCCCGATCATGCCGATCGTGTCTGCGCTCGCAGTGTTCCCACTTGTGCTCGTGCGTGCCAACCCTGCTCTCGGGTGGGCGATTTCAGCTGCATCGGCAGTGGTGGTCCCGGTGGCCTTCGATCGGCTTCCCGGCTACGACTTTCCGTGGCAGGTCACCCATCTCATCGTGTTGTTGGTGCTCGTGTCGACGGTGAGCCTGCGTTGTGCTTTCCCGGTAGTCGCCGTCGTCTGGCTCTCGACAGTTCTGCTGTTTCTGGGTTTCACCCCGGGTAACGACGGGGTCGGTTGGGCGGTGGGACTGAGCGCGATCGTCTTGTTCGCCCTGTTGATCCGTTGGCTCGTGCTGTCCAGGCGCGAACTGGCCAAGCAGGAAGAAGTCAGCGAACTGGAGCGTGCGCGTCGCACCGTCCTGGAGGAGAAGGCGAGGATCGCGCGCGATCTACACGACGTCGTCGCCCATCACATGTCCCTCGTCGTCGTACAGGCGCAGAGCGCGCCCTACCGAATCGAGGATGTGTCACCCAGCGCAGCAGCAGAATTCGAGGCCATCGGAGCCACCGCTCGCGAGGCGCTGAACGAGATTCGGGGAATGCTCGGTGTGCTGCGCAGTGACGGAGTTCTCGCTGAGAACTCACCGCAACCGGGTACGGCCGACGTGCCTGCATTGCTCGAGAGCAGTGCGCGCGCCGGGGTTCGATTGAGCTGGGAATCGACGGGCAACCCAGCGGCAATCTCCGCCACGACCGGGCTCGCGCTCTATCGCATACTGCAGGAGTCGCTGTCCAACGCCTCCCGGCACGCACCGGATACCGACGTTCGGGTGCGACTGGATTACGGACTCGACGTCGTCTATGTCGAGGTCGTCAACGGAAAGACGCCAGGCAACGGTGACGTTCCTGTGCAGATGGGAACCGGAGGGCACGGCCTCCGCGGTATGCGCGAGCGCGCCTTGGGCGTGTCCGGGTGGCTCGACGCCAGAGTTCGTCCGGACGGGGGATTCGAAGTGGTGGCTCGGCTACCGACCACCCCGTCAGCGCACGTCGTCTCCGAGCACACAACCGCCTTCACCGCATAAGGTCTCTGTTCGTGGCTATCACGGTATTCATCGCCGACGATCAGGCAATGGTTCGGCAGGGGTTCGGCGCACTGCTGACAGCTCAGCACGACATCAGTGTGATCGGCGACGCCGACAACGGCGCGACCGCAGTCGACGAGGTGAAGCGCCTGCACCCGGACGTGGTTCTCATGGATGTTCGGATGCCGCAGATGAACGGACTCGATGCAGCGCGAGCCATCCTCGGCGCCGCGCTCGATCCGCCTGTACGCATCTTGATGTTGACCACATTCGACATCGACGACTACGTCTACGAGGCTCTCACTCTGGGCGCGAGCGGCTTCATGCTCAAGGATGCCCCCGCGGAGGAACTGATCCGGGGAGTGCGCGTCGTAGCGGCCGGGGAGGCCTTGCTTGCCCCGTCGGTGACGCGTCGCTTGATCGCCGATGTGACTTCGCGGCGTGGGCGGGTCCGTACGCGCCCCTCTGCTCTGACCTCGCTCACCCCACGTGAACGTGAAGTGCTCGAGCTGATAGCCAAGGGAATGTCCAATCTCGAGATCGCCGCTGCCCTCTTCGTTGCCGAGCAGACCGTCAAGACACATGTCGGGAAAGTGCTGGGGAAGCTCGGCCTTCGTGACCGCGCGCAAGCGGTGGTGCTCGCGTACGAAACCGGAGTTGTCGGGCCCGGGTGATCGGCTCGCACTGCCGACACCGGTGCGAGGCGGCAAGATTACGGTAATGGTCATGGAGTCGACGAGAAGCGAGAAATCGATGCGCATCGGAGTTCTTACCGGCGGTGGCGACTGCCCCGGTCTCAATGCGGTGATCAGGGCTGTCGTTCGCACTGCCGATGCTCGGTACGGATCGGCCGTTGTCGGCTTCCAGGACGGGTGGCGCGGGCTGCTCGAAGACCGCCGCATCCAGTTGCGCAACGACGACCGCAACGACCGTCTGCTCACCAAGGGCGGAACCATGCTCGGTACGGCACGCACCAATCCCGAGGTGCTGCGCGCTGGATTGAGCCGGATCGAGCAGACTCTCGAGGACAACGGCATCGATGTGTTGATTCCGATCGGCGGTGAGGGCACGCTCACGGCGGCGCACTGGCTGTCCGAGGAGGGCGTTCCGGTTGTCGGTGTCCCCAAGACCATCGACAACGACATCGATTGCACCGACGTCACGTTCGGCTTCGACACCGCACTGACCATCGCAACCGACGCGATCGACCGTCTGCACAGCACCGCCGAATCGCATCAGCGCGTCATGCTCGTCGAGGTGATGGGCCGTCACGCCGGGTGGATTGCCTTGCATGCGGGGCTGGCGTCGGGCTCGCACATGACGCTCATTCCCGAGCAGCCGTTCGACGTCGACGAGGTCTGCGACATGGTGCGCAAGAGATTTCAGCGAGGCGACTCGCACTTCATCTGTGTCGTCGCGGAGGGGGCCATGCCCAAGGAGGGCTCGATGTCGCTGCTCGACGGCGGCATCGACGAGTTCGGGCATGTGAAGTTCACCGGCGTCGCACACCAACTCGGCCAGGAGATCGAGCGTCGGATCAACAAGGAAGTGCGGACGACCGTCCTCGGACACGTGCAGAGGGGCGGTACCCCGACGCCGTACGACCGGGTCCTGGCCACGCGGTTCGGTGTCAACGCCGTCGACGCCGCGCATGCCGGCGATTTCGGAAAGATGGTCTCTCTCCGCGGCGCCGAGATCGGCCTGGTATCTCTGGCGGAGGCGGTGACCAAGCTCAAACGGGTACCGGAGAGTCGGTACGTGGACGCAGCAGCCTTCTTCGGCTAGTTCGCCTCGACTTCACTGTCAGCACGTCGGTCCACCAGTGGGACGTTCTCGGTTCCTCGCTGGATTTCCGATTCGCGCCGCTCGGTCTCACGCCGCAGCTCACGCCGTCGTTCGGCGGCTTGGAAACGTTGTCGGCCGAGTTCGCTCGTCGGCGTCAACGGTGGCAACTCGAGCGGTGCGCCCGCGTCGTCCACGGCCACCATCGTGAAATAGCAGCTGTTGGTGTGCCTGGTGTCGCCGCGCTGGATGTTCTCGGTCTCGACGCGGATACCGACTTCCATCGACGTCCGTCCGGTGTAGTTGACCGACGCGCAGAAGGTGACGAGCTCGCCGACGTGAATCGGCTCTCGAAATACGACGCGATCGACCGAGAGCGTGACCACGTATGCCCGCGCGTACCGGCTCGCGCAGGCGTAGGCGACCTGATCGAGAAACTTCAGGATGGTGCCGCCGTGCACGTTGCCGGAGAAATTGGCCATGTCCGGTGTCATGAGCACGGTCATGGACAGTGTCTGTTTCGCGGAGTCCGTCACCTCCCGAGCTTAGCGAGCACCCGGGGTTACTCGCGCGTTGCACGCAGCGCATAAACTTCCCTGCATGACTGCCGCCATGGTCGATTACGACGACGTTCTGACCCGCTTCGACCCCGTTCTGGGTATGGAGGTCCACGTCGAGTTGGGCACGGCCACGAAGATGTTCTGCGGTTGCCCGACGGCCTTCGGGGCCGAACCGAACACTCAGGTGTGCCCAGTGTGCCTGTCTCTGCCTGGAGCGCTGCCGGTGGTCAACGCCGCCGCCGTCGAGTCGGCGATACGCATCGGCCTCGCGCTGAACTGCTCCATCACCCCGTGGGGGCGGTTCGCGCGGAAGAACTACTTCTACCCGGATCAGCCGAAGAACTACCAGATCTCGCAGTACGACGAGCCGATCGCCACCGAGGGCTACCTGGACGTGCTGCTCGACGACGGCAGCACCTTCCGCGTGCAGATCGAGCGCGCCCATATGGAGGAGGACACCGGAAAGTCCACCCACGTGGGCGGCGCGACGGGCCGCATCGAGGGCGCCAGCCATTCGCTGCTGGACTACAACAGGGCGGGTGTCCCGCTCGTCGAGATCGTCACCAAACCCATCACCGGAACCGGCGAACGTGCACCCGAGGTCGCACGCGCCTACGTCACTGCGCTCCGCGACCTGCTGAAGGCACTGAACGTCTCCGATGTCCGTATGGATCAAGGTTCGTTGCGCTGCGACGCCAACGTCTCGCTCATGGAGAAGTCCGCCACGGAGTTCGGCACCCGCACCGAAACCAAGAACGTCAATTCGCTCAAGAGTGTCGAGGTTGCCGTGCGCTACGAGATGCGCAGGCAGGCAGCGGTTCTGCAGTCCGGCGGCGAGATCACTCAGGAGACGCGTCACTTCCAGGAGTCCGACGGCACCACCACGCCGGGACGAAAGAAGGAGACCGCCGAGGACTACCGCTACTTCCCCGAGCCCGACCTGGCTCCGGTTGCGCCCGACGCAGCATGGATCGAAGAACTGCGCGCGACTCTGCCGGAGCTACCGTGGCTTCGCCGGGCGCGTATCCAGGCCGACTGGGGTGTTTCCGACGAAGAGATGCGTGACCTCGTCAACTCGGGGGCGCTCGATCTCGTCGCAGCGACGGTCGAGGCCGGTGCCTCCGCACAGTCCGCCCGCTCCTGGTGGGTGTCCTACCTGGCGCAGCAGGCGAACATCGCCGGTGTCGAGCTCACCGAGCTCGCCATCACTCCGGCGCAGGTCGCCGAGGTCGTCGAGCTCGTATCGGGCGGCAAGGTCAACAACAACGGAGCCCGCCAAATCGTCGACGGTGTGCTGGCCGGTGAAGGTGAGCCGGCCGAGGTCATGGCGGCCCGCGGTCTCGTCGTGGAGAAGGACGACACCAAGCTCCAGGCTGCAGTGGACGAGGCGCTCGCTGCCAATCCCGGTGTGGCAGAAAAGATCCGCGCAGGCAAGGTTGCGGCGGCCGGTGCCATAGTCGGTGCCGTCATGAAAGCCACTCGCGGACAGGCGGATGCAGCCCGAGTCAAAGAACTGGTGCTGGCGGCATGTAGCTGAGCTGGAGTCATTCGATGCCATCGTCGGAAGCGTCGCTCTTCTGGATAGCGGTGATCGCTGTTCTGGCACCGTTGTTGGCTGGCTTCGTTCCGCGCAGGCTCGTGCCGGAGGTCGTCCTGCTGCTCGTGCTCGGGATGGTCGTCGGACCCAACGTGCTCAACTGGGCCGCCGACGGTAGCGAAGTGGACCTGCTGCGCGAACTGGGCTTGGGAATGTTGTTTCTGCTCGCAGGCTTCGAAATCGACGTCGAGGAGATCACCGGCCGTGGTGGTCGCCGAGCCCTGGTGACCTGGCTCTTCAGCCTGGGCGCGGCCTTCGCCGCTGTGCTCTTGCTCGGGCACACCGGCGCCATCACGGCCGAGATCGCCGTTGCGATTGCGTTGACCTCGACTGCACTCGGGACGCTGCTGCCCATTCTGAAAGACAGTGGACTACAGAACACCGCGCTCGGGCGAACGGTGATGAATCACGGTGCGATCGGCGAATTGGGTCCGGTTGTCGCCATGGCGGTGTTGTTGGGTTCGCGCGGTGATATCGAATCCGTGGTGGTCCTCGCTCTGTTCGTGGTGGTCGCGGTCGCGGTGGGTATGCTGCCGCTGTGGGTCTTCCGCGAGGGATCGCGAGTACTCGCGGTCGTGCAGCGGGGGTCCGACACGACTGCGCAGACGACCGTACGGCTGACGATGCTGTTGCTCATCACGTTGACAGCCGTCGCAACTGCATTCGGTTTGGACATCATTCTCGGTGCCTTCGCCGCCGGATTCATTCTTCGCCGTGTGATGCCCGAGGGGGACGAGCAGCTGGAGACGAAACTGGGCGGGCTGGCCTTCGGCTTCCTGATCCCGATCTTTTTCGTCACCTCCGGCATGTCCATCGACATCGCGGCCGTGCTCTCGGCACCCGGCGCGCTCGTGGCGTTCCTGGTGTTGCTGCTGCTGGTTCGCGGCGTTCCGGTTTTCGTGGCGACCAAGTTGGACCGGGTAGACAATTTCTCCACCCGAGAACAGATGCGAGTGGCCCTCTATGCGACGACCGGGCTGCCGCTGATCGTCGCCGTCACCGGAGTCGCCGTCGATGCCGGGGAGATGTCCTCGGCCAACGCGTCGATACTCGTCGCGGCCGGCGCGATCACGGTATTGGCATTGCCGATGCTGGCCACGGTCCTCGGTGGTGACGAAGCGAGTGAGGCTAGTCGAACCCACCGCCCCCCGCGGGAACAGGAATCTTGACCACACGGTCGTCGTTGGGTCCGGGCGCGTCGCCGTTCTTGTTGACGGTACCGGCCCAGATCTGGCCGTCGGGTGCGAGCGCGGCACCGTTCAGCTGTCCGTATCGACCCTCCACCAGCAGTGTCGGCGCTGCTGATACCGCGCCGCTCTCCGGGTCCGTCACGAGCACTGCGACCGCTTGACCGCCTGTCAGTGAGATCGCCACGGCACCTGGACCTGCCCCGCAACCCGCGACGCCGGGTCGGTCCGGCCAGGTCCAGACGGGTGAGATGACGGTACCGAGCGGGTCGATGCGCTGTAGACGATCTTCCACCGCTGTGCGATCGGTGACCCAGATGCCACCCGTCGGATCGATGCAGACGTCACCGGCCGTGCCGATTCCACTCAGGGCGACTTGCGGTGCAGGTCCGCTCTGCGCGGGTACGAGCGACTCGACTCGGAGGAGTTTGCCGGCCAGGGAGGAAGGATCCGTGGCCGAATCCGGACTGCCCGCATCCCCGGTGAGCACCAGAAGTTGGTTCGGGCTGTAGAAGTCGAGTGCGCCGCGATTGCCCTGGGTGCCCTTCGGAATGCCGGTGAGGATGTTCTTGGGTGTGTCACCGGGGGCGATGCGGACGACGCGATTGTCCGAGGCGGTGGTGATGTAGGCGTAGAGGAGTCCGTCCTCGCGATAACTGGGGGACAACGCGAGGTCGAGTAGCCCGCCGTCCGCGCCTGCATCGACATCGATGGTGGCGACCTCGACGGGCGTCTGCCCTGGCGCGACCTGCATGATGCGGCCGGTGCGGCGCTCGGCCACCAAGGCGGACATCCCGTCCGGAAGCATCACCAGCCCGCCGGTGGTGTCGAGGCAGGTCGCGACCACGTTGGGGTCCGGGTCGATACACGGCCCATCCGGCCTGTCCAGGTCCTCGGGTGTGGTCGTCGGTGCCGCATCGGGGTCGCGTGGCGCGATTTCCGCTGCGCCGAACGACGGTTCGGGGCTGAACGGCGTTGTGGTCGAATCGTCGAAGCGTGCGCAACTCCCGGTCAGCAACACTGTCAGGCCGAGTGCGGCACCTACGGTTGCAGTTCTCCAGGACCCTCGCACCGGCTTCATGTACTCCGACGTTACGGAAAGCGCGCCGGGGTTCGCCATTCGGTGTATGTCTCTCCCGCGCCGCGCCAAAATTCAATGCAGCCGAATGAACACGTCTTCGCCATACTGTTGACATTGTGACCGACAAGCCTCGAGACCCTGAACAACCCGATCCCAGCTACGAACCCGCATCGAGTCCGTACGACCAGCCGACCGAGCAGCTGCAGCCGAAGACCGAGGATGAACTCGACTTCGGGCGAGCCGGTTCGGGCTCGTACCCGACGGAGCAGATCCCGTCGTACCGGCCGTCGCAGTTCGATGAGCCCATCGCGCCCGACAGCCGCGGCGCCTATTCCGATCAGCCCACCGAGTTCTTGGACTCCGACCATCTGAAGACCGGGGCCCCGGCGTCCGCCGCGGCAACCTCGGCGACAGTAGATGCGCCCGAACCGGTGATACGCACCGAAACCGTGGAGGTTCCGGCACGTCGCGGCACCACCGATGTAGGGCTGTTCTTGCTACGACTGGTCGTTGGTGGGATCTTTCTCGTGCACGGCCTGCAGAAGCTCACCGGCATCTGGAACGGCCCCGGTCTCGACGGTTTCCGATCGTTGCTCGAGGAATCTGGCTACGAGCAGGCAAATCTGCTCGCTATAGCCGGAGCCGTCGGTGAGACCGCAGGCGGTGCGCTGCTGATCATGGGACTGGCAACTCCGTTCGCCGGCGCTGCCGTGCTGGCCGTCATCATCAACGCATGGTGCTTCAAGCAGGCGGCCGAACCGGGCTTGCAGTTCTTCGCCCCTGACGGCATCGAGTACGAGACATTGTTGGCCGTCGCGGCTGCTGCGATCATCCTGACCGGTCCCGGCAAGATCGCGTTCGACGGGCGCCGAGGCTGGGCGACCCGCCCGAGCTACGGTTCGTTCCTCGCGCTCGCCGCCGGTATTGCAGGCGGAGTATGCATGTGGATCTTCCTCAACGGCGCCAATCCGTTGGTCCAGTAGGACGCTCCGCGTCATGTGCGTGGAAATACGTGCCAGAGCACGTATTTCCACGCACATGCGGCGAAGCCGCCTCAGGGCACGTAGCGCACTGCGCCCTTGTCTGCCGAGGTGGCCAGGGCAGCGTAGGCGCGCAGCGCCGTGGTGACCGTGCGCTGACGATCCACCGGCTGCCAGGGCCGCTCGGAGGCATCCATCTTTGCGCGACGGGTCTGCAGGGTCGCGTCGTCGACGAGGATCTCGAGTGTGCGCGAAGCGACATCGATGCGGACCTGATCACCGTTCTCGACGAGACCGATGACTCCGCCCGCGGCGGCCTCGGGGGAGATGTGGCCGATGGACAGTCCCGATGTTCCGCCGGAGAATCGACCGTCGGTGATCAAGGCGCAGACCTTCCCGAGACCAGCGCCTTTGAGGAACGCGGTCGGGTGCAACATCTCCTGCATGCCGGGGCCGCCCTTGGGCCCCTCGTAGCGCACGACGAGCACGTCGCCCGCCTTGATCTTCTTCTGCAGAATCGCCGAGACGGCCTCTTCCTGTGACTCGACCACGAGCGCCGGGCCCTGAAAGCTGAACAGATCCTCGTCGATTCCTGCCGTCTTGAGAATCGCTCCGTCGAGTGCGATGTTCCCGCGCAGCACAACCAGGCCGCCCTCGACGGTGTACGCGTGTTCCTTGTCGCGGATGCAACCTCCGGCGGCGTCGGTGTCGAGCGAGGACCACCGGTTTTCCGTCGAGAACGGTTCGATGGTGCGAACTCCGCCGGGAGCAGCGTAGAAGAGCTCGAGTGCTTCGTCCGAGGCCTTGCCGGAGCGAATGTCCCACGTGTCCAGCCACTCGTCGAAGCTCTTCGTGTGCACGGTCGACACGTCGGTTTCCAGCAGATTCGCACGACGAAGCTCGCCGAGCAGAGCCGGGATTCCGCCGGCCCGGTGCACATCTTCCATGTGGTAATCCGAGTTGGGAGAGACCTTGGACAGGCACGGCACCTTACGGCTGATGGCGTCGATGGTGTCGAGATCGAAGTCGACCTCGCCCTCCTGCGCGGCTGCGAGGGTGTGCAGCACGGTGTTGGTGGAACCACCCATGGCCACATCGAGTGCCATCGCGTTGCGGAAGGCGGCAGGCGTCGCGATGTTGCGCGGTAGAACGGACTCGTCCTCGTCGCGGTAGTACTTGAGTGCTGCCTCGACGACGGTGGTACCCGCACGCTGGAACAGCGCGTACCTGGCCTTGTGGGTGGCGAGCGTAGAGCCGTTGCCGGGCAGCGCCAAGCCGAGAGCCTCGGTGAGGCAGTTCATGGAGTTGGCGGTGAACATGCCCGAACATGATCCGCACGTCGGGCACGCGCTGCGCTCGACCTCGTCCAGTCCGTCCTCGGACACTGCGTCGTTCGCACTCGCCGAGATCGCGGTGATGAGGTCGGTCGGTGCCTGCGCGACGCCACCGACGACAACAGCCTTGCCTGCTTCCATCGGCCCGCCCGAGACGAAGACGGACGGAATGTTGAGCCGCATGGCCGCATTGAGCATTCCGGGTGTGATCTTGTCGCAGTTGGAAATGCAGACCAGGGCGTCGGCGGTATGGGCATTGGCCATGTATTCGACGGAGTCGGCGATGATTTCGCGACTGGGCAGCGAGTAGAGCATGCCGCCGTGGCCCATTGCGATCCCGTCGTCGACGGCGATCGTGTGGAATTCACGGGGAACGCCGCCTGCGGCGCGGACGGCATCGGCAACGATCTCGCCGACGTTCTTCAGATGCACGTGACCGGGGACGAACTGGGTGTACGAATTCGCGATCGCGACAATCGGTTTGCCAAAGTCGGAATCGGTCATTCCGGTTGCGCGCCAGAGCGAGCGTGCGCCGGCAGCGCCTCGTCCGACAGTGGTGACTCGTGACCGTAGCGGCGGCATGTGTAAGTTCCTCGATTCGGCGTGTGCGATTGTCGCGCGGAAAAGGTTACTCCCGCGCTACGAGTTCTCAGTGTGCGGCGTGGGTTCCTCGTCCCGTTCCTCGTCCCGTTCCTCGGCCACTGCCACGTCAGCCACGTCAGCCGCGGCGGCCGCATAGGGGTCGGTGATGCGTCCGCCACTCGCGGCCGCCAGCTGAGGTAGGCGATCGAACCGCACCAGCGGCAGGGACTTCTCCGAGTCGTCCTCGAGGACCACTCGTGCCCACCGTCGGTCCGGGAAGTGGATTCCGCGAACGTTGTCCCAGGACACGAAATCGGAGCCCACGAAGCGGCGCATGGCGAGCCCGTCCGTGCTCACCACCGTGCGCACGCGAAGTACCCAGACGGCCGCGACGACGGGGAGGGCGAACAGCCACCCGAGGGCCAGTGGCCAGCTGGCCGCGGCGAAGGACACTCCGAACAGGAGCATCCCCACGCCGACCAGCGCCAACCGGGGGAGACGGATGACCTGCGGAGACGGAGCGGGAGTATGGGATGATGTGTCCGGTGGTTCGGACTGCTGCGAAGGTGACACCCCTTCATCTTCGCATTGCATCTACGTGATCTCACATAATGGGATTGCGTCGTGAGGAGTTTGACTGTTCGCTACCTGCGCGCCTAACGTCGAGCGCGTGAAGCGAACATGGATACTCGTAATCGGCCGGCGCGTCGTCGCCTGAGCCGGTTAATCCCTACTCGCATCGACGCGCCACCCTCGTCCAGCCTCGGCTGACGGGGGTTTTTTCTTGCCCAGAGATCGTCCAGCAACCGAAAATCCTGAGGAAGCAGCAGTGAGCGCACCAACCGCACGCCCAGGGCCCGCGACACGTAAGTCGGGGGCAGCCAACAGCTCGTCCGTGCCGGAGACAACGGCCGCAGTCACCATCGACGGGTCGCGTCGCCATGTCGCCCCCGAAAAGGTGACCGGCGCACAGTCCGTCGTCCGGGCTCTCGAAGAGCTCGAGGTCGACACGGTATTCGGCATTCCGGGTGGAGCCGTGCTCCCGGTGTACGACCCACTCTTCGACTCGAAGAAGGTCCGGCACGTCCTAGTGCGCCACGAGCAGGGTGCAGGTCACGCCGCCACCGGCTACGCGCAGGCAACCGGACGCGTCGGCGTCTGCATGGCAACGTCGGGTCCCGGTGCCACCAACCTCGTCACCCCGCTCGCCGACGCGCAGATGGACTCGGTCCCGGTCGTCGCGATCACCGGCCAGGTCGCTCGCAGCTTGATCGGCACCGACGGCTTCCAGGAAGCCGACATCTCCGGCATCACGATGCCGATCACCAAGCACAACTTCCTGATCACCGACGGCGCCGACATCCCGCGAATCATGGCAGAGGCCTTCTACCTCGCCTCCTCGGGTCGGCCCGGCGCCGTCCTCGTCGACATCCCGAAGGACGTGCTGCAGGCGCAGACCACGTTCTCGTGGCCGCCGGAGATGCGCCTGCCCGGCTACCGGCCGGTGACGAAGCCGCACGGCAAGCAGGTTCGTGAAGCAGCGCGCTACATCGCCGACGCCAAGCAGCCTGTGCTCTACGTCGGTGGCGGCGTCATCAAGTCGAACGCCTCGGCCGAGCTGATGGAGCTGGCCGAGCTCACCGGAATCCCCGTCGTCACGACGCTGATGGCTCGCGGCGCCTTCCCTGACAGTCACAACTTGAACCTGGGCATGCCCGGAATGCACGGAACGGTCGCCGCAGTTGCCAGCCTGCAACGAAGCGATCTCCTCATCACCCTCGGCGCGCGGTTCGACGACCGTGTCACCGGTCAGCTGTCCTCGTTCGCGCCGGGTGCCAAGGTGATTCACGCGGACATCGATCCGGCAGAGATCGGCAAGAACAGGTATGCGGACGTCCCGATCGTCGGTGACTGCAAAGAGGTCATCACCGAACTGATCGAAGCCATCCGCGCCGACCGCGCCACCGGCACCACCCTCGATTTGGAGGACTGGTGGGTGTATCTGAACGGCATTCGCAGGACCTACCCGCTCAGCTACGACCGTCCCAGCGACGGCAGCATGTCACCCGAGTTCGTCATCTCCTCGGTCGGAAAGTTCGCCGGACCCGACGCGATCTACTGTGCCGGCGTCGGCCAGCACCAGATGTGGGCCGCACAGTTCATCGACTACGAGAAGCCGCGGACGTGGCTCAACTCCGGCGGTCTGGGCACCATGGGTTACGCGGTGCCCGCCGCGATGGGTGCGAAGATGGGTCTGCCCGACGCTGAGGTGTGGGCGATCGACGGTGACGGGTGCTTCCAGATGACCAATCAGGAACTCGCGACGTGTGCTGTCGAGGGCATCCCGATCAAGGTCGCGCTGATCAACAACGGCAACCTCGGCATGGTTCGGCAGTGGCAGACACTGTTCTACGAGGAGCGTTACTCCAACACCAACCTCGGCACCCACGGTGCCGTCCGGATCCCCGATTTCGTGAAGTTGGCCGAGGCCTTGGGTTGCGTCGGCCTGCGCTGCGAACGCGAGGAAGACGTCGATGCGGTGATCGCCGAGGCTCGTGCCATCAATGACCGTCCGGTTGTCATCGACTTCATCGTCGGTGCGGATGCTCAGGTGTGGCCGATGGTTGCCGCGGGCACCGGAAACGACGAAATCATGGCTGCGCGCGGAATCCGCCCGCTGTTCGACGATGACGAGGCCGACGGCCACGTGCCCGGTATCGCAGAGTCGATGGAACGCGAGCAGGCACTCGGCGAGCACGCCGGTACCGACGAGGCGAAAGGCGCCGACAAGTGAGCACCAGCCATACCCTCAGCGTTCTCGTCGAGGACAAGCCAGGTGTGCTGGCCCGTGTCGCCGCACTATTCTCGCGGCGCGGCTTCAACATCTCCTCGCTTGCCGTCGGCGGCACCGAGATTCCCGGGATCTCACGCATGACGATCGTCGTGACCGTCGACGAGTTCCCACTCGAACAGGTGACGAAGCAGCTCAACAAGCTCATCAACGTCATCAAGATCGTCGAGCAGGACGACGACTCGTCGGTTGCTCGTGAGCTCCTGCTGATCAAGGTTCGTGCAGACTCGAGCGTGCGCAGCGAGGTCATCGAGACCGTCAATCTTTTCCGCGCCAAGGTCATCGATGTCTCGCCCGAGGCTGTCACCGTCGAGGCGACGGGAACACGGTCGAAACTCGATGCGCTGTTGAAAATGTTGGATCCCTACGGAATTCGAGAAATTGTCCAGTCGGGAGTCGTTGCCGTCGGACGTGGACCCAAATCGATCACGGCGTCTCGCTAGCGAGACGCCCGCGATGACGGCGTCGCGCCAGCGCGCCGCCGAAGAGTTGAACAGACCCCAGAGGAAAGGTACTAACCAGTGGCAGTCGAGATGTTCTACGACGACGATGCTGATCTGTCGATCATCCAGGGCCGCAAGGTCGCCGTCATCGGCTACGGAAGCCAGGGCCACGCGCACTCGCTGAGCCTGCGCGATTCTGGCGTCGAGGTCCGGATCGGCCTCAAGGAAGGCAGCAAGTCCCGCGCCAAGGCACAGGAGCAGGGCCTGACGGTCGGAACTCCGGCCGAGGTGTCGGCCTGGGCCGACGTCATCATGGTGCTCGCACCCGACACCGCGCAGGCAGCGATCTTCACCGAGGAGATCGAGCCGAACCTGAAGGACGGCGACGCGCTCTTCTTCGGACACGGACTCAACATCCACTTCGACCTGATCAAGGCTCCGGAGTTCGTCACCGTCGCGATGGTCGCGCCCAAGGGGCCGGGCCACCTGGTGCGTCGTCAGTTCGTCGACGGCAAGGGCGTCCCCGCCCTCATCGCCGTCGATCAGGATCCCAAGGGTGAGGGTCAGGCGCTCGCGCTGTCCTGGGCCAAGGGCATCGGTGGAACGCGCGCAGGCGTCATCAAGACCACCTTCAAGGAAGAGACCGAGACCGATCTCTTCGGCGAGCAGGCCGTGCTGTGCGGCGGCACCGAGGAGCTCGTCAAGACGGGCTTCGAGGTCATGGTCGAGGCCGGCTACGCCCCCGAGATGGCGTACTTCGAGGTGCTGCACGAGCTCAAGCTCATCGTCGACCTCATGTACGAGGGCGGCATCGCCCGCATGAACTACTCGGTGTCCGACACCGCAGAGTTCGGCGGTTACCTGTCCGGGCCGCGCGTGATCGACGCCGGCACCAAGGAGCGTATGAAGGCGATTCTCGCCGACATCCAGTCCGGTGAGTTCACCCGCCGTCTCGTCGCCAACGTCGAGAACGGAAACACCGAACTCGAAGGCCTGCGCAAGGAGAACGCTGAGCACCCCATCGAGGTCACAGGCAAGAAGCTGCGCGACCTGATGAGCTGGGTCGACCGGCCGATCACCGAAACGGCTTGATTCCGGCGAATCGTCGGTAGTACCACCGAAGGGCGCCCGGCACGCGCTGCCAGGCGCGGGTCGGGTGCCCTTCGGTCGCAAGGCGACGCCTAAACTCGTCCTGCACACATGCACTTCAGCTCGCCCAAAGATTCATCACGACCTACATAGGGAGTTTTCCACGTGAGCCAGCCAGGCCGTCCTGTCGTTCTGATCGCCGACAAACTTGCGCAGTCCACAGTCGAGGCACTCGGCGACGGCGTCGAGGTCCGTTGGGTCGACGGCCCGGACCGCCCGGCTCTGTTGGCCGCTGTTCCAGAAGCCGACGCCATCCTCGTTCGCTCGGCCACCACGGTCGACGCCGAGGTCCTCGCAGCCGGAACCAAACTGAAGATCGTCGCGCGTGCGGGCGTCGGCCTGGACAACGTCGACGTGCCCGCCGCCACCGAGCGCGGAGTACTCGTCGTGAACGCGCCGACCTCGAACATTCACACCGCGGCAGAACACGCCGTCACGCTGCTGCTCGCCGCGGCCCGGCAGATCCCCGCGGCCGACGCCACCCTCCGTCAGCACGAGTGGAAGCGCAGCAAGTTCAACGGCGTCGAGTTGTTCGGCAAGACGGTCGGTGTCGTGGGCCTCGGCCGCATCGGACAGCTGTTCGCGCAGCGTGTCGCCGCGTTCGAGACCCACGTCATCGCCTACGACCCCTACGTCTCCGCCGCCCGCGCCGCGCAGCTCGGAATCGAGCTGGTAACTCTCGACGAACTGTTGACTCGCGCCGACATGTTCTCCGTCCACCTGCCCAAGACGCCCGAGACCAAGGGCATCATCGGCAAAGAAGCGCTGGCCAAAACCAAGCCGGGCGTCATCGTCGTCAACGCCGCACGCGGTGGCCTGGTGGACGAGCAAGCCCTCGCCGACGCGATTGTCAGCGGTCACGTGTTCGCAGCTGGCATCGATGTGTATGCCACCGAACCCTGCACCGACAGCCCGCTCTTCGAGCTCCCGCAGGTCGTCGTCACCCCGCACCTCGGCGCCTCCACCACCGAAGCGCAGGACCGGGCCGGCACCGATGTCGCGAAGTCCGTTCTGCTGGCTCTGGCAGGCGAATTCGTTCCCGACGCAGTCAACGTCAAGGGCGGGGCCGTCGGCGAAGAGGTCTCGCCTTGGCTCGAGATCGTCCGCAAGCAGGGCGTGCTCCTGGGCGCGCTGTCGGACGAGCTCCCTACGTCCCTGTCGGTCGATGTTCGCGGAGAACTCGCTGCCGAAGAGGTCGAGATCCTGGGGCTCTCGGCGTTGCGCGGATTGTTCTCTGCTGTCATCGAGGATTCGGTGACCTTCGTCAACGCGCCGTCGCTCGCGCAGGAGCGGGGTGTCAGCGCCGAGGTGACGAAGGCCAGCGAGAGCGAGAATCACCGTAGCGTCGTCGACGTGCGCGCTGTCTACGGAGACGGCTCGGTGCTCAATGTCGCGGGCACGCTCACCGGTACGCAGCAGGTCGAGAAGATCGTCAACATCAACGGCCGCAACTTCGAGCTCCGCGCCGAGGGCAAGAACCTCATCGTCAACTACGCCGACCAGCCCGGAAGCCTCGGCCGTATCGGCACGCTGCTCGGTGACGCCGGAATCGACATCCAGGCAGCTGCACTCAGTCAGGACTCCGAGGGCAGCGGCGCGACCATTCTGCTGCGCGTCGACAAAGATGTTTCGGCCGAATTGAGGGCGAGCATCGCCGAGTCGGTGGGCGCGTCGACGATCGAGCTCGTCGACCTGTCCTGATCGCGTCACCGTCCAAGCAAGCGCCTGAGAAGAACGAGGAGTCCATGAAGCTCGCCGTCATCGCCGGAGATGGAATCGGCCCAGAGGTCGTCGACGAGGCACTCAAAGTGCTCGATATCGTCGTTCCCGGGGTCGAGAAGACCGAGTACGACCTCGGTGCGCGCCGCTACAACGCCACCGGTGAGCTTCTCCCGGACTCGGTGCTCGACGAGATCCGTGGGCACGACGCCATCCTGCTCGGCGCGATCGGCGATCCGTCCGTGCCGAGCGGGATCCTCGAACGTGGACTCTTGCTGCGTGCGCGGTTCGAGCTCGATCACCACATCAACCTCAGGCCGGCGAAGCTGTACCCAGGGGTCGTCGGCCCGCTCGATGGGAACAAGGACATCGATGTCGTTGTGGTTCGGGAAGGAACCGAGGGGCCGTACACCGGAAACGGAGGCGCGCTGCGGGTGAACACCCCCCACGAGGTGGCCACCGAAGTGAGCGTCAACACGCGCTACGGAGTGGAACGGGTCGTCCGGGACGGGTTCGCACGGGCAATGGGTCGGCGTAAGCACGTCACCCTGCTGCACAAGACCAATGTGTTGACCTTCGCCGGCAGCCTCTGGTCGCGCACGGTCGACGCCGTGTCGAAGGAATTTCCGGATGTCGAGGTGGCCTACCAGCACATCGACGCCGCGATGATCCACCTCGTCACCGATCCCGGTCGTTTCGACGTCATCGTCACCGACAACTTGTTCGGCGATATCGTCACCGACCTCTCCGCGGCGGTGAGCGGCGGGATCGGTCTGGCAGCCAGCGGCAACATCGATGCCACGCGGACCAACCCGAGCATGTTCGAGCCGGTCCACGGCAGTGCGCCGGACATCGCGGGCCAAGGCAAGGCCGACCCGACAGCGGCGATCCTGTCGGTGTCGTTGCTGCTCGCGCATCTCGGTGACACGGCGAACGCGGAGCGCGTCGAGGCTGCCGTTGCCGCGGACCTCGTCGACCGCGGAGCGGGTGTTGCGAGCACCAGCGCTGTCGGCGATCGGATTGCCGCAAGGCTGTAGGGGTCTTTTCGGCGCGTTGTATGGAGCGAATGTCACAGTTGGTCACTCAGAGTGACCAACTGTGACATTCGGTCACCGCGGGGTGACCGTCTTACCCGGGCGATCGGTGATCGTCCGGGATCACCGGCATGGCGAGGGCGGGGAACACCGCCGATACGAGGAAGGCCACCGGGAAACTCACCGCTGCCAGCACACCGAATCCCGGTGGTACCAGCGACGCGGCGACATACTGGCCGGTGTTCTGAACCCCGAGTGCACGTCCGCTCCAGTAGGGGCCGGAGAACTCGGCGACTGCAGTGAACGCGAGCCCGTTCGGCGCAACCGTGGCAATGGACGCTGCGATCAGAAACGCGACGGACAGTGGTGAGTCCAGCCAGTCCGTCAGGGCCAATCCGAGCATGCTCAGCGCAGCCGTGGCCGACACCCAGCGCAGCGGGCGCATACGACTGCCGACCCTGTCGGACAGCGCGCCAACCCCCATGCGCCCCAGGGCCCCGAGGATCTGTGTGACGGTGACGAGAATTCCTGCGGACGCCGCCGACCATGCGCGGTCGGTCATGAGCCAGACCAGCGCGTAGGTCCATACGACGTACTGCGGAACGACGAGCAGAATCGACGTCGAATGAATTCGCCACAGCTGTGATCCGGCGCGGTAGGGATTGCTGAGCAAGCCCATGTGTTCGGCCGCAGCACGGTCGGGCCGCGCGGGGTCGAGCACCCCGAGGCACAGCAGTGCACCGACGGCGCAGATCGATGCCGGCACGAGCAGCGCCGCGGATACCCCGTGATCTCGGGCGATAGGGGGCACCGTCATCGCGGCGATGGCCACACCGAGCGGTACGGACATTTGGCGTATCCCCATGGCGAGACCGCGGCGTTGCGGCGGAAACCATCCCACGACCACGCGTCCGCTGGCGCTGTTCGCGCTTGCTGCAGCCATTCCGCCGATCAGCAGGCACAGGCCCAGCAGAGGCAACGAGGTGGTGAAGACGGCGGTGGCGCTGGCGGCGGCTGTCAGTGCCAGCCCGATGCACAGGACGAGGCGCTCACCGATCCGGTCCACCAGCATTCCCCAGGCGATGAGTGTGAGCATGATTCCGACTGTCGGCATAGCGACGAGAAGTCCTGCGGCAGCAAGGCTGAGACCGCGGTCGTCGAGCAAGGCGGGAATGAGAAAGGCGGCGCCGTTGATGAAGACAGCGCCCGCAGTCTGCGCGAGCATCCCGAGAGCGAGCATGACCCACTTGCGTGCGCCACCGGTGCGTTGCACATGGTTTGCGGTGGTCATTCCATTCCGATCTCACATAGTGAACACTGAATCTTGTAATATGAACATCGAAGCGAACTTTACACACCTTCGCCGTCGCGGGTGAGGACGGCCGTCGTCACTGCGCGTCGAAGGTCGATAGACTTCCGACATGCGTCTGGGTCGAATTGCAAGTCCTGATGGTGTGGCATTCGTGAGTATCGAGGGGGAGGGTGAAGAGCGGACGGCGCGGGAGATTGCCGAACATCCCTTCGGCACACCGACGTTCACCGGTCGGTCGTGGCCACTCGCCGACGTACGTCTGCTCGCGCCCATTCTCGCGAGCAAAGTGATTGCAATCGGCAAGAACTATGCCGCGCACGCCGCTGAGATGGGTAGCGAAGCCCCGGACTCGCCGGTCATCTTCCTCAAGCCGAACACATCGATCGTCGGTCCCGGCGCCCCGATCGTGCTGCCCCCCACCTCCTCCGAGGTGCACTACGAGGGCGAGCTCGCCGTGATCATCGGACGGCCCTGCAAGGATGTTCCTGCGTCGAAGGCGCTCGATGTGGTGCTCGGATACACGGTCGCCAACGATGTCTCCGCGCGCGATCATCAGCGGCAGGACGGACAGTGGACGAGGGCGAAGGGGCACGACACGTTCTGTCCGCTCGGGCCCTGGATCGAGACCGCCCTCGATCCCTCGGATGTCGAGATCAGGACCGAGGTGGACGGTGAGGTCAAGCAGCGCAGTCGAACCTCGCTGCTGCTGCACGACATCCCCGACATCATCGAGTGGGTCTCGGCGGTGATGACCTTGCTCCCCGGCGACGTCATTCTCACCGGTACCCCCGAGGGCGTCGGTCCGATCACGTCGGGCCAGTCGGTGTCCGTCACCGTAGAAGGTATCGGAACCCTCACGAACCCGGTCGCCGCAAAGAAGTAGAGCGCCGCACAAAGCTGAGCACGACCCAAGGCGAATTCAACCCCTCGACGATGAGTGAGACATGACCTCCACCGAAGTACGAGTCCGATTCTGTCCGTCGCCGACCGGAACGCCGCACGTCGGTTTGATCCGCACGGCGCTGTTCAACTGGGCGTTCGCCCGCCATCACGGCGGGAGTTTCGTCTTCCGCATCGAGGACACCGACGCAGCCCGAGACTCCGAGGAGTCCTACGCCGCCATCCTCGACGCGTTGCGGTGGCTGGGTCTGTCCTGGGACGAGGGCCCCGAGGTCGGTGGCCCGTACGAGCCCTACCGTCAGTCCCTTCGGCGCGATCAGCATCTCGAGGTCGTTCGGAAGCTGCGCGAGGCCGGGGAGGCCTACGAGTCTTTCTCCACGCCTGAGGAGGTGGAAGCGCGGCACCGCGCCGCAGGGCGTGACCCGAAGCTGGGCTACGACAACTTCGACCGCGATTTGACCGATGCGCAGAAGCAGGCCTTCCTGGACGAGGGTCGCAAGCCCGTTGTCCGCCTGCGTATGCCGGATCACGACCTGACCTGGACCGACTTGGTGCGCGGCGAAACCACCTTCAAGGCCGGCACCGTGCCGGACTTCGCCTTGACTCGCGGCAACGGAATTCCGTTGTACACCTTGGTCAATCCTGTCGACGATGCCTTGATGAAGATCACGCACGTGCTGCGCGGTGAGGATCTGCTTTCCTCCACGCCGAGGCAACTGGCACTGTACGAGGCTCTCGTGCGGATCGGTGTCGCCGAGCGTGCGCCGGAGTTCGGGCATCTGCCGTTCGTGATGGGTCAGGGCAACAAGAAGCTCTCCAAGCGTGACCCCGAGTCGAATCTGTTCATCCACCGCGACCGAGGGTTCGTACCCGAGGGATTGCTCAACTACCTGGCGTTGCTCGGGTGGGGCATCTCGGACGACCACGATGTCTTCACTCTCGATCAAATGGTGGCCGCGTTCGAGATCTCCTCGGTCAACTCGAACCCTGCGCGTTTCGACCAGAAGAAGGCCGACGCCATCAACGCCGAGCACATTCGGTTGCTGTCGTCGGAAGACTTCGCTGGGCGGCTCCGCGCATTTCTCACCGAGCATGGTCATCTGTCGGCCGAGATCGACGAGACGAAGTTCGCGGTTGCGGCGGATCTCGTGCAGACGCGAATCGTGGTCTTGGCCGATGCATGGGACTTGCTGAAGTTCCTGTACGTCGACGACGCCGACTTCGAAATCGATCCGGCCGCCGCGTCGAAGAACCTGGGCGCCGACGCGGGCCCGGTTCTCGACGCCACGATCGAGGCGCTGACCGAGCTGGCGCAGTGGCGCACCGCCGATCTGGAAGAAGCGCTCAAGGCCGCCTTGGTAGAGCGAATGGAGCTCAAACCGCGCAAGGCGTTCGCACCCGTACGAGTGGCAGTGACCGGATCACACGTCAGCCCGCCGTTGTACGAATCGATGGAACTGCTTGGTCGGGAGAAGACACTGGCTCGGCTGCGCGCTGCGCGCGCCACCATCGGCTGACAGCCGAAGCCCGATGAGTTTCTCCGGCTGGTTGGACCGGACCCAGCGCAGGCATCCTGCGCTCGGCTTTCCCATCGCCGTGATCTACAAGTTCGTCGACGATCAGGGCGGCTATCTTGCCGCCCTGATCGCCTACTACGCCTTCGTGTCGCTGTTCCCGCTGTTGCTGCTGGGCTCGACGATTCTCGGCCTCGTCCTCGCGGGCAATCCCGAACTGCAGCAGGAAATCCTGGAGTCGGCGCTCGAGCAGATCCCGATTCTCGGAACGGATCTGGGTGAGCCGCAGAACATCGGCGGCGGAGTCATCGGGTTGATCGTGGGGTTTCTCGGGTCCCTGTACGGCGGCCTCGGAGTCGCCGTGGCCCTTCAGAATGCCACCAACATTGCGTGGGCGATTCCGAAGAATCTGAGACCGGATCCCATCTTCGCGCGAGTACGCGGTCTCGCTCTGCTCAGCACCGTCGGACTGGCGGTCCTCGCGATCACCGCGGTGAACGTCGTCAGCTCGGCGGGGTACTTCGGTCCCGTCACGGGCGTCGTCGTGTTCGTGGCGATGGTCCTGCTGAACACCGCGGTGTTCACGGTCGCCTTCCGGCTTGCCACCGAGCGAGCGCTGTCCCTCACCGACGTCCTGCCGGGCGCGATGGTGGCCGGTGTGGTGTGGCAATTGTTGCAGGCCTTCGGCGGCGCCTACATCAAGTACGTCGTCACGCGCGCGTCGATCACCAACGGAGTGTTTGCGGTGGTACTCGGGGTGTTGGCCTTCATGTACATCGCGGCTGCGGTCGTCGTGATCTCGGTCGAAATCAACGCCGTCAGAGTCAGGAAGCTCTACCCGAGGTCGTTGCTCACGCCGTTCACAGACGACGTGGAACTGACCGAGGGTGACGAGCTCACGTACACCGGGCAGGCCGAGGCGCAGCGCAGCAAGGGGTTCGAGGAAATAGAAGTGACGTTCGATGGCCCTCGCCCGGACGAGGAACAGCGTTCTCCATAGCGCTTGACCAGGCGATTTGGAGAAACACCGGTGTCGTTTGATAGTCTCTATCCCGGCCCGAAACGCGGTCCACATCGGATGAGATGTGGATCTCGAACAAAGCCATTGGGGTATGGTGTAATTGGCAACACAGCGGTTTCTGGTACCGCCATTCTAGGTTCGAGTCCTGGTACCCCAGCAAGCGAGCGGCAGCGATTTTGTTGCCGAACGCGGGTCGGTTAAGCTGACCGAGCTTCTCATCGAAGCAAGCAGTGCAGGTAGAAAGCAGTGCAGGTAGCGCAGCTACCATGAAAGTTCCTGGCCCCGTCGTCTAGCGGCCTAGGACGCCGCCCTCTCAAGGCGGTAGCGCGGGTTCGAATCCCGTCGGGGCTACAAAACAAAGCACCCTCCAAGCCATTTGGCTGGAGGGTGCTTTTCTGTTCGTACCGTGGCCTTGCTCAGACGCTCTTGCGCCGAAACATTTTCTGGTGATCGGCCGGCCCGTGAACGTTGTTCACTTTCGGACCGCCGTCCTTGTGTTCGGTGGTCGGCGTGGCCCTGTGGTTCTTCTTGTCGAGTGCCTCGCGGAACTTCTTCTTCATATCGTCGTCGCTCGGCGGGTTCTTGCTGGTTGGGTTCTTGCTGGTTGGGGTCATGATCGCTCCTCGCACGTCGGTGACGAATAAAACGTACCTCACCTGCGAAATTGCATCACCCGGTTTTTCGGTGTGCTTTCGGTGGCCTACTGCTAGAGGTAACGCGCTGTGGTGCCGGACAGTGGCATCGCGGGCAGGCCGAGCTTGCGGTGGTCCCATGATCTGACGCGATCCACGGCGACGCGCACCGCAATTCTCTTGTTCATCATCTGATCCACGAGTGGCTTGACTTCTTCGGAGTACGGGCCGGTATACCGCTCCCATACACTGATGCCGACTTTCGAGATCGATTCCGCATCGTCGACGATCTCCGCGTGACCCTCGATGGACACCCCGCGAAGCGTGTCGTAGGTGTGGCCGTCCTCGATGAGCACAGTCAGTCTCGGATCCCTGCGCAGGTTGACTGCCTTTTGCGACTTCGCCTTGGTCTCGAACCAGATTTCTCCGTCGATCAGTCCGTACCACATGGCCACGAGGTGAGGTGTGCCGTCGCGTCCCAGCGTCGCGAGATTCGCGATGCGGCTGCGTTCGAGAAACGTCGTCGTTTCGGCGTCTGTCATGGTGATCTGTGCGCGCTGGTTGGTTCCCACGCTCTACTCTCTAGCAGAACTTCGGCCGATATGGTGACTGCGCCACCTTCACGGCTACGTTGTGGATCTCAGAGGCGCTTGTGGATTGCTTCGGCGGCGGCGAGCAAGTCGGCGGCCCACCGTGCCCCTGGTCTCCGGCCGATGCGGTCTATCGGACCGGAAACAGATACGGCCGCAACTACTTTACCGACAGCGTCGCGTACGGGCGCTGCGACGCTGGCGACGCCGGGTTCGCGTTCACCGGCACTCTGCGCCCATCCGCGGCGACGAACTTCGGCCAGAGCCCGTTCCCCGAATTCTGCATCCGGCAGCAGTGCATGCTGAGTCTGTGGGTCGGCCCACGCGAGCAGGACCTTGGCCCCGGAGCCGGCAGTCATGGGCAAGCGGGCCCCTACGAGCACCGTGTCACGAAGCCCCGCGGGTGGTTCCATCGAGGCGACGCACACGCGGACGGTGCCCTCGCAGCGATAGACCTGGACGCTTTCTCCGGTGATCTCGCGTAACCGCGGTAGAACTGCCGCCGCAGCGTCGACCAGGGTGTCGGAGGCGCTCGCGGCGAGCTCGGCCAGGCCAGGCCCGGGGCGCCACACGCCGCCGGTATCGCGGGTGAGCAGTCGGTGGATCTCGAGGCCGACGGCCAACCGGTGCGCTGTCGCACGCGGCAGGCCGGTGCGTTCGCAGAGATCACTGAGAGTGCAGGGTTCTTCGGCAACCGCGTACAGAACACCCATCGCTTTGTCGAGGACGCCGATGCCGCTATGCTGTCTCATAGGTCGATATTAACGTCTCGCATAGTGGGAACGCACGTTAGGGCGTGCGCGCCGCTTCGGGGTAGACCGGTATCGACGACATGACGCGACGTGGGCCAGCCCGTAGTCCACCGGCGCGACGCACTCGAAGAATGGTTGGTGATGAAGCATGGCCGGCACAGCACGCACTCTGGCTGAGAAAGTCTGGGATCAGCACGTCGTGGTTCGCGGTGGTGGCGAAGGTGGGGCGCGCGAACCTGATCTCATCTTCATAGATCTGCACCTCGTGCATGAGGTCACCAGCCCGCAGGCATTCGATGGCCTGCGTCTTGCGGATCGACCGCTCCGCCGACCGGATCTGACGATCGCGACCGAGGACCACAACGTACCCACAGCTGACATCTTCTCGCCCATCGAAGATTTGGTTTCGCGTACTCAGGTGGACACACTTCGGCGCAATTGCGCGGAATTCGGAGTTCGGCTGTACCCCATGGGGGATCTCGATCAGGGGATCGTCCACATCATCGGCCCGCAACTCGGTCTCACCCAGCCCGGCATGACGGTGGTCTGTGGCGACAGTCATACCTCCACCCACGGCGCGTTCGGGGCGCTGGCGATGGGTATCGGCACCAGTGAAGTCGAGCACGTGATGGCAACGCAGACGTTGTCGTTGCGTCCGTTCAAGACCATGGCGATCACAGTCGACGGCGAACTCGCACCGGGAGTCAGCAGCAAGGACCTCATCCTGGCCGTCATCGCGAAGATCGGAACCGGTGGCGGGCAGGGCTACGTTCTCGAGTACCGCGGGGAGGCCATTCGGAAGCTGTCCATGGAGGCTCGAATGACGATCTGCAATATGTCGATCGAGGCGGGTGCACGCGCGGGAATGATCGCGCCCGACGAGATTACGTACGAGTACATCAAGGGCAGGCCGCACGCTCCGCGCGGCGCCGACTGGGACGCGGCAGTGGCGGCCTGGGAGGAATTGAAGACCGATCCCGATGCGGTGTTCGACAACGAAGTTCGTATCGACGCGTCCGCGTTGACTCCGTTCGTCACGTGGGGAACCAACCCGGGGCAGGGGGCCCCACTCGGAGATCGGGTGCCGAATCCGGCGGACATCGTCGACGAAAGCGAGCGAACCTCCGCCGAGAAGGCGCTGCAGTACATGGACCTCGAGCCTGGGACGGCACTGCGCGAGATCGCAGTCGACACGGTTTTCGTCGGCTCGTGCACCAACGGACGGATCGAGGATCTGCGTGCGGTCGCGGAGGTTCTGGACGGCAGGAAGGTTGCGGACAGTGTTCGCATGCTGATCGTCCCGGGTTCGATGCGCGTGCGTGCACAGGCCGAGAAAGAAGGACTCGGTGAGATCTTCACTGCCGCGGGAGCGGAGTGGCGGCAGGCGGGCTGCTCGATGTGCCTGGGCATGAACCCCGATCAACTTGCGGTGGGGGAACGGTCGGCGTCGACCTCGAACCGGAATTTCGAAGGACGACAGGGTAAGGGCAGTAGGACACATCTGGTTTCGCCGTTGGTCGCGGCCGCTACGGCGGTACGGGGGACACTGTCCTCTCCCGCCGACCTGGACTGAACTTCGCGCACGTAGTCCGTCCCGAAGTCCGAAGACGTATCGGTACCTGTCAATCGTAGGAGAGTTTTCGATGGAACCATTCACTAGGCACAAGGGGATCGGCGTACCGCTGCGTCGGTCGAACGTCGACACCGATCAGATCATTCCGTCCGCGTATCTGAAAAGGGTGACGCGCACCGGATTCGAGGACGGGCTGTTTTCGGCTTGGCGAAACGACCCGGAATTCGTGCTCAACGTCGCGCCCTACGACAAGGGTTCGGTACTCGTCGCCGGACCGGATTTCGGAACCGGCTCCTCACGCGAGCACGCGGTGTGGGCGCTGTCGGATTTCGGATTTCGTGTCGTGATCGCTTCCCGGTTCGCCGATATTTTCCGCGGCAACGCCGGAAAGGCGGGATTGCTGGCAGCGGAAGTGGATCAGAGCGACGTCGAATTGATCTGGAAGGCGCTCGAAGAGCAGCCCGGTCTCGAAATAATCGTCGATCTCGCCGAGAAGACCGTGACCGCTGGAACCTTGGTGGTGCGCTTTGCCATTGATGACTACACGAGATGGCGTCTGCTGGAAGGTCTCGACGACATCGGATTGACATTACGCCAGGTAGACGCCATTGCGGAGTATGAAAGGTCAAGGCCGTCATGGAAACCTGCAACGCTTCCGGCGCGGATCGAAGAGCCCTCCGACGGGTGACGATTTCGGCCCTCCGACACGCATTGTGGCGGTAAATCATTCCGCCACGCCGGATGAGAATTGGCGTGGCTCATAGACTCTTGACGCCTGGGGGTTTACCGTTGTAGTAGTCGGTCCGACGATGGGCCACAATATTGCGGAGGAAATCCATGAACAAGGCAGAGCTGATCGACGCCCTGACCGAGAAGTTGGGGTCTGACAGGCGGAGCGCCACAGAGGCTGTCGAGAACATCGTCGACACCATCGTGCGCGCAGTCCACCGCGGCGAAAGCGTCACCATTACCGGATTCGGCGTTTTCGAGCAGCGTCGTCGTGCAGCTCGCGTCGCGCGCAATCCCCGTACCGGCGAGACCGTTCGGGTAAAGCCGACCAATGTCCCCGCATTCCGCCCCGGTGCACAGTTCAAGGCTGTCATCGCCGGCGGCCAGAAGCTCCCCGCCACCGGCCCTGCCGTCAAGCGAGGGTCTGCGTCGACTCCGGCGAAGAAGACTGCTGCCGCGAAGAAGACGGCTGCGAAGAAGGCCGCCGTCAAGACAACTGCACGTAAGACGACGGCCGCGGCGAAGAAGGCAGCGCTGGCAAAGACCACGGCACGCAAGGCTGCTCCGGCGAAGACCGCAGCCAAGAAGGCCGCGCCCGCGAAAACCACGGCGCGCAAGACCGCCGCGAAGAAGGCTCCGGCCAAGACTGCAGCGAAGAAGACCACTGCGGCTGCGGCCAAGAAGGCTCCGGCCAAGACTGCAGCGAAGAAGACCACTGCGGCTGCGGCCAAGAAGGCTCCGGCCAAGACCGCGGCAAAGAAGACCACCGCAAAGAAGGCTCCGGCCAAGCGCACCGCGCGCAAGTAGCTCGCTGCGCAGATAGCACTGCGCACCGAGCGAACTCAGGGCCCCGGCGATATTCGCCGGGGCCCTGAGTTTTTGCGCACCGTTCCGAACCGGAGTGCCAAGCTTCAGTCAGCCGCCGGAACGCGGTGGTAGGGGACTGGCAATATGGTCTGCGGCGACGAGGGTTCCACCCACCAGTGACAGCACCCACACACTGCCCTTGCGATTTCGATTCGGTGGCAGCGTCACACCGTCCTTGCCTGCCCACCACTGCAACAGGTCGGGAATGACTTTGCCTTGACTGCAGATCGTGCGAACGCCGCCTGCAGAAGCGATATCTACCGCTCGCTGTCGACCTGCTTCCGGGTCGTCCCAGTACCCTTCCTCGGAGAGCATCGGTTCGAGCGTGATCTGCTCCGAAATGGTCTCTGCCAACGGCTGAACCGTCTGAATGCATCGGCGACGGTTTGCGGCGTGTATCGACTCCGCCCCGAACGCCAGCAGTTGCGGCACGAGCGCAACCGCTTGAGTTCGCCCGACTGCATCGAGCGGACGAAGGGCATCGTCGCCTTTGTATCGCGAACGTTGACCGGCCCTGGCGTGCCGAACGAGTAGCACAGTCTGGGTGTGCGCCGGATGTTGGGTGAATCGATCGAGTACCTTGTGGTCCATTCGATACGACAGCTGGTCCGCTGCCTCGTCAGGGGAGACCCAACGTAGTACGTCCACCTCTTCGTTGGGCTCGAACTTCCCGTCCTTGGCCTCTGCTGCCCAGTAATCGACCTTCTTCACCTTCTGATGACCGGGGACCGGGTAGGTCACCTTGGCCAGGTGGCGTCCGAGTGTGGCTTCGAACCCTGTTTCCTCGGTAACTTCCCGAACGGCGGCTTCGACGACGGTCTCACCGGGATCGATCTTCCCTTTGGGAAACGACCAATCGTCGTATTTCGGTCGATGAACCAGAGCGACCTCGATGCCGCCCGGATCGTCGCTGGACTTGCGCCACAGGACGGCGCCAGCTGCGAATATGTTTGCTCGCAACGGTTTACTGCGGGACATCAGGAGCCCTGGCTCCGACGGCTACGCATCAGCTCCACCTGATGTTCGCGGACGCTCTCGCCCTGGGCCGGCGATGCGGCCCAACCACCATCTGCGCGCAGGATCCAGCAGCGGGTGGTCGGGTCGAGTGCGGATTCGAAGATGTCGTCGAGCTGGTCGGTCAGTCGTGGATCCTTCACCTGCGCCATGACCTCGACGCGGCGGTCGAGATTTCGGTGCATCATGTCCGCACTTCCGATCCAGAACTCACCCGCGCCTCGGAAGTGCAGCACTCGGGAGTGTTCCAGGAAGCGACCGAGAATCGAACGCACCTCGATGTTTTCGCTCAGACCGGGCACGCCGGGCTTGAGAGCACAAATGCCTCGAACGACGATTTCGACGGGCACCCCTGCCGCCGATGCCCGGTAGAGCGCATCGATGACCTGTTCGTCGACGAGTGCATTGGCCTTGAGACGGATCCCGGCGGGCCGGCCGGCTTGCTGATGCTCGACCTCGCCTTCGATGCGCTCGACGATTCCTCGTCGCACACCGTAGGGCGCGACCAGAAGGTTGCGATAACTGGTCTTGCGCGAATACCCGGTGAGCGAGTTGAACAAGTCGGTCAAGTCGGCACCGATCTCCGGCGAGGAGGTCAGCAAGCCGACGTCCTCGTAGATCCGTGCTGTCTTGGGGTTGTAGTTTCCGGTGCCGATGTGGCAGTACCGCCTGATGACCGACCCTTCTCGGCGTACCACCAGGCAGGTCTTGCAGTGGGTCTTCAGTCCAACCAGGCCGTAGACGACGTGCACGCCGGCCTTCTCCAGCTTGCGTGCCCATTCGATGTTGGCCTGCTCGTCGAAGCGAGCCTTGATCTCCACGAGAGCGACAACCTGCTTGCCCGCGCCGGCAGCATCTACGAGGGCGTTGACGATCGGGGAGTCACCGGACGTTCGGTACAGGGTCTGTTTGATCGCCAGGACTTGCGGGTCGGCCGCCGCCTGTTCGATGAAGCGCTGCACGCTGGTGGAGAACGAATCGTAAGGATGGTGAACGAGTACATCTCCGTCGCGCAGCGTCGAGAACACGCTCTTCGGGGTTTCACGTTCGCCGAACGCCGGATGCGTGGCGGGCACGAAAGGGGCGTCCTTGAGGGCGGGACGGTCTACGCCGTAGACCTGCCACAAGCAGGACAGGTCCAACAAACCTGGAACCTGGATGACATCGCTCGGGTCGACGTCGAGTTCACGCAGCAACAACTCCAACATGTGCTCGGTCATGTCGTCGGCGATTTCCAACCTGACGGGCGATCCGAAGCGTCGGCGCGCCAACTCCCGTTCGAGAGCTTGAAGGAGGTCCTCGTCGCGGTCCTCTTCCACCTCGAAGTCTGCGTTGCGGGTGATGCGGAAGGCGTGGCTCTCCACGACGTCCATGCCTGGGAAGAGCACATCGAGGTGCGCCGAGATCACTTCCTCCATCGACAGGAACGCATCGATCCGGTGGCTCCCGTCGCCGCGCCGAACCCGCACGAAGCGGTCGACGTTGTCCGGCACCTTGACTCGGGCGAAGTGCTCACCCGAGGTGGCGTAATCCTTCACCGTCACAGCAAGATTGAGGCTGAGCCCGCTGATGTATGGGAACGGATGAGCCGGATCCACTGCCAGGGGAGTGAGAACCGGAAAGACCTGTTCGTGGAAGTAGGCCGAAAGTCGCTCTCGTTCATCGGCGTCGAGATCGGACCACCGGATGATCTCGATTCCGACAGCGGTGAGTTCAGGCAGGATCGAATCGAGCAGCACCCGGGCGTGTCGTCGGGCCAGTTCCTGAGTGCGCTCCCCGATCAGGACCAGCTGTTCGCGCGGGGTGAGACCGTCGGCGGAACGAACCGAGAGTCCTGTTTCGTCGCGGCGCTTGAGTCCGGCGACTCGGACCATGTAGAACTCGTCGAGGTTCGAGGCGAATATGGCGAGGAACTTGGCTCGCTCCAAGAGGGGGAGTGAGGCATCCTCGGCGAGCGCGAGGACACGTGAATTGAAGTCCAGCCAGCTCAATTCGCGATTGAGGTAACGGTTTTCAGGCAATGCTCCGCGCGCATCAGGGGCGTGGGGTTCGGTCGCAGCGGGGAGGGCAGTGGGACTGCTTGCGCTGCCGAGTACGGACGGGGAGGTGGCCGGGTTGCCGTCGCTGCCGTTGTGCTGGGCAATCGATCCGACGTCGGGGGCCTTGGATTCGCTGTTGCTCACGTCCTGATCATCCCCCATTTGCGCGGTCGCTGAAACTCGGATCGGAGAATCGTCTCGCGCTGGTCGCTCGCGCGGATCCGGTCACCAGCCGAGCGAGCGGAGAACAGCGGCGGTGGCGTCGCCGACACCCAGCGCGTGCGCAGCTCGTACATCGTCGATGGTGTCGACATCGAGTCGGAGCCCGGGCCAGAAACCGTCCAGGTCGTTCGCTCCCGACTCCCGGTGACGTCGGGCGGAAGCAGGTCCGAACAGCGGTGCGAACTCCTCGGTGTGTCCTTTCAGGATGAGTGCGGCGGTGCCCGTCCCGTGATGGTCGCTCACCACCGATCGTGTCTCTGCCGGTGCGAGTTGGTAGGCCTGGGCCAGCTCTCGGCTACGCAATGCGGGCAGGTCTGCCTGCAACGCGATGATGTCATCGTCTCCCTCGTCGCGTACAAGGGACGCCGCCGCGGTGAATGCCGAGTTCAATCGTGCCACCGAGTCCTGCGGCGACCTGTCGCACGGCTCCTGGATGACACGCGCGCCGAGTTCGGCGGCGGCGTCGGAGACCGCGGAATCCGGTGTTACGACGGTGACGGCGCCGACGGCCTCGACTGCCCACGCTGCAACGACGGTGTCGCGGAACATGGCAACGACCAGGCGTGCACGATCGGCGTCGGCGAATGCATCGGCCAAGCGTGTCTTGGCGGCGGCGAGATCCTTCACAGCGATCACCACGTGCGCGGTACTCATGACCATTGATCCTGCCAGCGACCGTCGATCAGCTGCCGTTCGACCTCGCCACCGGTCGCCGAACGTTAGTGTGGGGCGGCGGTACGGTGCCGAGCGGCAGGCGTGATCACTCACAGACCCAAGAAGGTGGCTTTCGATGACCAAAGCAGCGGTACTCGGTTCCGGATCGTGGGGAACGGCGTTCGCCAAGGTGTTGGCGGAAGCAGGAACCGACGTGACGATGTGGGCTCGGCGCGCCGAACTCGCCGAGGCCATCTCCGATCGGCACGAGAACCCGGACTATCTGCCGGGCATTTCGCTCCCACCGACGATTTCGGCGACCAGCGATCCGGAGCGTGCTCTCGCCGACGCCGACATCGTTGTCCTCGCCGTACCGTCTCAGTCGCTCCGGGCCAATCTCATCGAATGGACTGAATTCATTCCTCGTGACGCGACGCTGCTGAGCCTCGCCAAGGGCATCGAAACCGGGACGCTGCTGCGCATGAGCCAGGTGATCGGACAGGTCACCGGTGCCGACCCCAGTCGGATCGCATCGCTGTCCGGGCCGAACCTCGCGCGTCCGATCGCCGAGGGTCAGCCGGCGGCGACCGTCATCGCCTGCTCGGATTCCAGGCGCGCACTCGAGGTTCAAAAGAGTTGTGCTACAGGATACTTTCGGCCGTATACCAACTCCGACGTCATCGGTTGTGAGATCGGTGGCGCCTGCAAGAATGTGATCGCGCTGGCATGTGGAATGGCCAGCGGCGTCGGATACGGGGACAACACGTTGGCCTCGATCATGACGAGGGGACTCGCCGAGATCATTCGACTCGGTACTGCCCTCGGCGCCAAGCCCGCAACGCTGGCCGGACTTGCCGGTGTCGGTGATCTGGTCGCGACCTGTACCTCGCCGCTCTCACGAAACCGTACCTTCGGTGAACGTCTCGGTTCGGGCGGTTCGCTCGAGAGCGCCCAGGAAGCAGCGCACGGTCAGGTCGCCGAAGGCGTCAAGTCGTGCACATCGGTGCGCGCACTGGCCGAGAGCTACGACGTGGAGATGCCGCTGACCGATGCTGTGCACCGTGTATGCCACGAAGGACTGTCCGTACCGGACGCCGTCGGGCATCTGCTGGGGCGGAGAATCAAGCCCGAGTAGACCGAACGGAGCCTCACGGTACGGTTGAGCACCGTGAGTCAAACGCGCACCAAAGTCGCCGTCATCTTCGGCGGAAAAAGCAACGAGCATTCTGTCTCCTGCGTTTCTGCAGGAAGTGTGCTGAAGCACATCGACTCGGAGCGCTACGACGTGGTGCCCGTCGGTATCACTTCCGAGGGCGCATGGGTTCTCGGAGCCGCCGATCTGGACGAACTCGCTATCACCGGTCGAGTGCTGCCCAGCGTCGACAAGAACTCGACCGCGTTGACACTGTCGGCGGACCCGACTCGAGCCGGCGCGCTCGTCTCGCTCGACGGCAGCGACGCCGGAACGGTCCTCGCCTCTGTCGACGTCGTGTTTCCGCTTCTCCACGGCCCATACGGCGAGGACGGCACGCTCCAGGGTCTGCTCGAACTGGCAGGTGTGCCCTACGTCGGCCCGGGCGTGCTCGCCAGTGCCGCGGGCATGGACAAGGAGTTCACAAAGAAGTTGTTGGCCGCCGAAGGACTTCCGGTCGGCCGTCAGGTTGTGCTTCGGCGGGGAGTCGATGCGCTGACGGCCGAACAGCAGGACTTCCTCGGCCTTCCGGCCTTCGTCAAACCAGCGCGCGGAGGCTCGTCGATCGGCATTACGCGTATCACCAGCTGGGATCAGCTGTCGCGTGCGGTGGACCACGCTCGGCAGCACGATCCCAAGGTGATCGTGGAAGGCGCGATACACGGGCGCGAGGTCGAGTGCGGAGTGCTCGAGTTCCCAGATGGATCCGTCCGAGCCAGCGTGGTCGCGGAGATCCGCATGCCGGACGCCCCAGCGGACGATCACACATTCTACGATTTCGACAGCAAGTATCTCGACGACGTATGCGAATTCGATGTCCCGGCAGCGCTGTCGGCGAACGTGAGCGAGGATATCCGGCGTATCGCAGTCGATGCGTTCCACGCACTCGACTGCCAGGGGCTCGCGCGCGTGGACCTGTTCGTCACCGAAGACGGACCGGTGATCAACGAGATCAACACCATGCCCGGCTTCACCTCGATCTCCATGTTCCCGAAGATGTGGGACGCGGCGGGCGTCGATTACCGAACGTTGATCGACACGCTCATCGAGACAGCCATCGCCCGCGGCACCGGGCTCCGATAAGCGGACCGGCGCTACTGCAGGGGTGCGGGGTCGAGAGGCGTCTGCGGCAGCGATGCCGAAATCGCATCGGACGCATCCTGCAGGGGTGTCGGACCTGAGCCGCCAGGCACAGTCAACGCCACGTAGACGGGGCGATCGACTGTGTACCAGGTGCTGGCGTCGATACCGGAATCCGCACCGGATACTTCGAACCACTGCACCCCATTGATCACCTGAAGCGCCGAAGCCACGTCGAAACCTATCGGCCGAGGCAGGCCGCAGCGGAGCACGATTGCATCGGCTGTGGCGTCGTCGGGAGCCCAGGCGCGCACCCCGACCGGAGCAGGTTCGATCAGCTCGGCGCGAGAGTAGTCACCCAGCTCGTCGGGCAACCCGGCGAGGACGGCCGAACAGTCGGCAGTGTCGGCCGCAGGCGCATCCACCGGGCCAAGGGCCTCGGGCGGCCGCGTCGATTCGCCGATTACCGTGACCGCAGCGACGATGACGCCGATGAGCAAGGCAATAGGCAGCGCGAGAGCAGTCGCGATTACCGCGGGATGCCGCCTCTCCTGGGCATCATCGGCCTCCGGGGCCTCCGGGGCCTCCGGGGCTTCCGGGGCCTCCGGGGCCTCGGCGGAGTCCGGCCGGGTGATCTCTGGGGTGTTCGGTTCGCGATCGTTACTCATCGATGTTCAGTGTGAAGTCTCGATCAACGGTCCGCGGCAGCGGGGGGCTCGGCGATCTCGCACGTGAGCGTGCGGGTGATCGAATCGGTCTTCTGTACCCGCCCGATGATCTCGGCGATCGCGGATCTGTCTGCACCGTTGACTCGTACCACCACGTCGTAGGGGCCGAGCACCGCCTCGGCCGACTCCACGCCGTCGACCTCGCTCAGCGCTGCCGCTACCAGCATCGCGCGGCCCACCTCGGTCTGCACGAGGACGAATGCCTGCATCGTAAGGCCCCTTTCCGGATCCTCGCGCAACCCCCGAAGGTAGTCTCGCGGAGGTTCTCGCTCGTGATCGAGTCTTTCCCTGTCTGCTCTGTTGCCGGTAAAAGGTACCGCAGACATATGCGACGGTCCGCGCGAGAACGAGCTACAGACATCGCGAGAGAAAGAGGACGATCATCGACGCTGGCGAGAACCGTATTCCACCGTCCAGTCTCACCGTCGGTGAAGTCGGTGAGTTCGGCGTGATCGACCGTGCCACGAAGGGCCGGACTCAGTCGGAAAACACGATCCTCGGCCCCGGTGACGATGCCGCTCTTGTTGCTGCGCCGGACGGGCGCGTTGTGGTGACGACAGATATGTTGGTGCACGGCAGGCATTTTCGCCTCGATTGGTCCAGCCCGGTCGACATCGGTCGCAAAGCGATCGCGCAGAACGGCGCGGACATCGCGGCGATGGGGGCTCGGTGTACCGGGTTCGTCGTGGCACTCGGCTGCCCGGCCGACACTCCCGTGAACGTCACCGACGGCATCTTCGAGGGTATGTGGCGTGAGGCGGGCAGGGCCGGCGCGTCCGTGGTCGGCGGGGATCTCGTCGAGTCGACGGCCCTCGTGATTTCGGTCACCGCATTGGGTGCCCTCGACGGCCGAGGCCCGGTTCTGCGATCGGGAGCGAGAGCAGGTGACGTGGTGGCGGTGGCCGGTGTGCTGGGGTGGTCGGCGGGAGGTCTTGCCGTCCTGCAGTCCGGCATATCGGGGCACCCGAAGCTCGTGGGCGCGCACCGGGTGCCGAGGCCGGAGTACGAGCAGGGTGTTCAGGCTGCGCTTGCCGGTGCCACCTCCCTCACCGACGTCTCGGACGGACTTCTCGCAGATCTGGGTCACATCGCGGTGGCGTCTTCGGTCGACATCGACCTCGACAGTGGAAGTTTCAGCATCAGCGACGAAATGAACTCGGCTGCAGAAGAACTGGGTGTGTCACCGTTGTCGTGGATGTTGACGGGCGGTGAAGATCACGCACTGGCCGGAACATTCGCGTCCGCAGCTGATCTTCCGGACGGGTGGACCGTGATCGGCCGAACGACGGACGCTCGAGGCGCACCCACGGTGACCGTCGACAGTCGGTCCTACAGCGGGCCCGCGGGATGGACCAGTTTTCAGTAGCTCGGCTATGTTGCAGCAGATGAGCTACGAGTACGAAAGGGTCACGGCATGAGAGCGCAACCCCTGGAGAATATCGTCGAAAGCGGTTGGGCCGCAGCGTTGAAGCCCGTCGAAGAGCAGATAGCTGCGATGGGCGAGATGCTGCGCGCCGAACTCGCCGACGGGCGTGACTATCTTCCCTCCGGGGAGAACGTTCTGCGTGCCTTCACTCGCCCCTTCTCCGAGGTTCGCGTCCTGATCCTCGGGCAGGATCCGTACCCCACGCCGGGGCATGCTGTCGGCCTCAGCTTCTCGGTCGCGCCGCACGTGTCGCCGGTTCCGCGAAGCCTGGCAAACATCTTCAAAGAGTATTGCGACGACCTGGGCTACCCGACGCCCGAGAACGGCGACCTTTCGCCCTGGGCCGATCAGGGTGTACTGCTACTCAATCGCGTGCTCACCGTGCAACCCGGACTGTCCGGGTCACATCGGAAAAAGGGGTGGGAGGTGGTGACGGAGCGAGCCATCAGAGCGTTGGTCGAACGACGCACAGAGGAGCACTCGGCCGGATTGGTGGCAATCCTCTGGGGCCGTGATGCTGCGACTGTGAAGCCGATGCTGGGAGCGACGTCGTGCATCGAGTCGGCTCACCCGTCACCACTATCGGCCTCGCGCGGCTTCTTCGGCTCCGCGCCGTTCAGCCGCGCGAACGAACTACTCGTCGCCGAGGGTCACGAACCCGTCAGCTGGCGCTTGCCATAGCCGTGCCGAGTTCTTAGGAGAAATCTGGGCGACGCTTCTCTACGAATGCATCGACACCTTCTCGGCCGGTGGGACCGTTGGCCGCCTCGGCGATGGAGACAGCTTCGGCCTCCAGTTGCTCGGCGAGAGTGCGGGTCTCCGACGCGAAGAGCAACGCTTTCGCGCCCTGGTAAGCCGAGGTCGGTCCGGCGGCGAACGTTCGAGCGAGACGCTCGGCCTCGGTCGCGATGATCTCGTCTTCGACCAGCCTGCTCAGAAGGCCGAGGCGCACTGCTTCCTCGCTGTTGAGGATCGAGTCGTTGAGCAAGATGTCGCGAGCACGCGCCGAACCGACGATTCGAGGGAGCGTCCAGGTCAAGCCGCCGTCGGGAGTGAACCCGATGCCGGGATACGCCGGGCGGAGTTTGGTTCCGCGTCCACCGATCGCCACGTCCGAATGGCAGACCAGGCTCATTCCTGCCCCGGCCGCCCATCCATGAACTGCCGCCACGACCGGAACTGTGGCTGCGGCGAGTGCGGAGACGAATCCGTGGAACTCGTCGGCGACGTCGCGAACGTACTGCCCCCGGTCGGGCGCACCCGCGAATGCGCGTACGTTGCCGCCCGCGCAGAAATTCGCGCCCGAACCGGCGAGGAGGATGCACCCGGCTTGCAGTTCGCCGGTGTTCAGCGAGTGCAGGGCGGCCGTGCCCTCTCTCATTCCGGCGCCGCTCAGCGAGGTGCCGGCAGCTTCGGTTGCCACGATGATTTTCAGGACGCCGTCGACGAGTTCGACGGAACCCGTACTCTCGAAATTGCTCACACCCGCACTGTAACTTGCGTCCTCGCCCAGAAATGACTGTGCCCGGAAACAACTGTGCCCCGCGGCACAGGCCGCGGGGCACAAGTCGATCTTGGGGGGGGCTTCGGTCAGCCCCGAACCACCTTGCCGGCCTTCAGGCATGAGGTGCAGACGTTCATGCGCTTGGAGTTGCCGGGGGCAACCTGAGCGTGAACGGTCTGAATGTTCGGGTTCCAACGACGGTTGGTCCGTCGGTGCGAGTGCGAGACCGACTTACCGAAGCCGGGCCCTTTGGCGCATACGTCGCAGACGGCAGCCATAGTCGCGAACTCCTTGATAGATGATTGATCGTTAACATGAGGGCGGTTGCTCGGGGGAGAGCGACACACAATCTGCGCCGCGCCTCATCGGGCAACCCTGCAAGAATAGCGGCGCACCCCGAATTCACCAAACCGCCACCTGACAGGAAGGCCGAGCGGCGTCCGGACAGGGAGCAGTCTAGGCTGGCCGAACTGGCGCGAGGGAATGGGGAGCCTGCGAGCATGGGCGAGGCGGTCGATGATGGAACCGAGGCTGCGTCACCACCGCGATGGCGACCACATCGCGCTCCGGATGCGAGCATCCTCGGTCCGGACGAGATTCGGCAATGGGTTTACCGCTGCGTAGATCGTCTCACCGACCGTTGCGACGAGATCAACGAACTCAATGTCTTCCCGATACCGGACTCCGACACCGGAACCAACCTCGTCTTCACTGTCCGTGCCGCCGTCGAAAGTATGCGCGGTGCAGGTCCGGACGCTGATCTGACCACCCTGACGGCGGCCCTTGCCCGCGGCGCGACAGCGGGTGCCCGTGGCAACTCAGGGGTGATCATCTCGCAGGTGATGCGCGCACTCGACGAGCAATCCGCCCACGGTGTCCTCGACGGTCCCGCCGTCGCGAGCCTTCTTGGTAGGGCATCGGCGCTGGTGCGCGAGGTCATCAGTGTTCCCGTCGAGGGAACGATCGTGACCGTCGTCGAGGAAGCAGCGGTGGCCGTCGGCGCTCTGGGCCCCGAGGCTGATCTCCCGGTTGTCGTCACATGTGCGGTCGAGGCCGCCGCCGATGCCCTGGGGCGCACACGCACACAGTTGCCGGTTCTCGACGCCGCGGGTGTGGTCGACGCGGGAGCTCTCGGTCTTCTCGTCATGCTCGACGCGTTGTGCTTCGTGGTCACCGGATCTTCTCCGAATCGCCCCCGCTACCACCGGAGCGTCGGACCGGGGGTTCGTACCAGCTCGTCCATCGTTCGTGCGGAAGCGCCGCGGGTCGGGGTGAGGTCGGCCGGCTCGACCTCCTCGGACGCGGGAGGCGTGCTCGGCTACGAGGTCCTCTTCCGGATCACCTCGGTCGATGACAGCGATGTCGTCACTCTGCGCCGCGTGCTGTCCGATCTCGGTGACTCTGTGGTCGTTGCGGGTGACGGCGCCGGCACGTGGTCGGCGCACGTACACACGATCAATGCCGGATTGGCAGTCGAGGCGGGCCTCGACATCGGTCGAATTCACGACGTGCGTATTTCGGCGTTCGCCGCCGACGAGGACTGTGCCCCGCAGGCGGCGACGTCGCCGAGCAGCGAGGTCGCCGAGCGAGACATTCTGGCCGTGGTGGCAGGCGACGGTGCCGAGTACCTCTACCTCGGCGAAGGCGCCACCGTACTCAGATGCGACACCACAGACGTCGGTACGGCCGAGCTGTGTGCGGCGATCGTCGCCTCGGAGCACACCGAGGTGCTGGTGCTACCCAACGGTGCACTGTCGGCGCACGAGCTCGTGTCGGTGTCCATCGCCTCGCGGACCGCGGGCAAAGACGTCCTGATGTTGCCATCGTCGTCGATGGTGCAGGGTCTGGCAGCGTTGGCAGTGCACGATCCGACACGCGCAGCGGTCGACGACGCGTTCGCGATGTCCGAGGCCGCCGCCGGTACCCGGTGGGCCTCACTGCGAGTGGCGGAGGAGCGATCACTCACGTGGGTCGGAACGTGCGAACCCGGCGACGGTCTCGGACTGGTCGGTCGGGAGGTCGTGGTGATCGGGCCGGATGTGTTCGCGGCGGGATGTGACCTGCTCGACCAACTGCTGTCGGTGGGTGGTGAGATGGTGACGATGTTGCGTGGAGAACACGCATCGAGCACCCGCGTCGGCGGAACACACAGCCGTGACGAACTGGACGTGGCGGGGCGGCTTGCGCTCTACGTCGCCGAACGTCACCCGGAAGTCGAGGTCTTGGTCTACGACGGTGGCCAGCCAGGCGACGCCGTCCAGCTGGGTGTCGAGTAACTGTCGTAGCGCGACGAGACTTCACGAGAGGGCAGGCACAAAGATGGTCGCCGTATCGGATCGACTCGACTTCGCTCTCGGTAAGAAGGTGTCGGAGCCGCTGGCCGAGCAGTTCGGTATCCACACCGTCGAGGATCTGCTGCGGTACTACCCGCACCGCTATATGACGCAGGGCGCGGAGCTGACAGAGAAGGAACCTGCCGAGGGTGAGCACATCACGATCGTGGCGACCATCTCGTCCGCCACGGTGAAAGACATGAAGTCGAGGAAGGGGCAGTACCTCGCACTGTCGCTGGCGGCGGAGGGACAGCAGATCGAGGCGACGTTCTTCAGCCCGCACAAGCTCAAGCGCGTACTCACCCCCGGCAAACGCGGAATGTTCTCGGGCAAGGTCAAGTACTTCGGCCGTCGCTGGAACCTCACCCACCCCGGTTACGTGATTCTCGGCGGGGACGAGGACGACGGCGCGATCGTGCCGTCCGGTCGAATTGTCGGTGGCGGCGCACTGGCAGGTGTCGCCCGGGGCTCCGTCGGCGCGACCGGCAGTGTCGACATGTCGGTGTTCGACCGCGCCTATGTGCCGCTGTATCCGGCGTCGAAGGACGTGGAGAGCTGGACCTTCATGCGTGGGGTCCGTCAAGTGCTGGACCAGCTCGACGCCATCACCGATCCGGTGCCGGCCGACGTTCTCGCCGAGCGTGGACTGGTCTCACTCGACAACGCATTGCATTGGATCCACTTTCCGGAATCGATCGAACAGAAGGAGCAGGCGCGCGCTCGGCTCAAGTTCGACGAGGCGCTCGCCGTTCAACTGGTGCTCGCATCGCGCCGGCGGGACGTCTCGACGCGGAGCGCACCGTCGTGCCCTCCGCGTCCGGACGGCATCGCCGCCGAATTCGAACGACGTCTACCCTTCACACTCACTGCCGGGCAGATGGTGGTGGCCGAGGAAATCTCGGCCGATCTCACTCGCGGGCATCCGATGTCGCGGCTACTGCAGGGTGAGGTCGGCTCCGGCAAGACCATCGTCGCCCTGCGCGCCATGCTGCAGGTCATCGATGCAGGCCACCAGTGCGCTCTGCTCGCCCCGACCGAGGTTCTGGCCGCGCAGCATGCACGCTCCATTTCGGCGATGCTGGGAACACTTGCCGGCGCCGGCGAGCTCGGCGCCGACGACCTGGCCACGAAGGTCACACTGTTGACCGGGTCGATGGGTACCGCAGCGAAGAGGGCAGCGCTGCTCGATGCGGTCACCGGCGACGCCGGCATCGTGATCGGCACGCACGCACTCATCCAGGACCGCGTCGAATTCTTCGATCTCGGCATGGTTGTCGTCGACGAACAGCATCGATTCGGCGTCGAGCAACGAGATGCGCTGCGATCGAAAGCGCGAGACGGAACGAGTCCGCACCTCCTCGTCATGACTGCGACGCCGATTCCACGCACCATCGCGATGGCTTCTTTGGGCGATCTCGAAACCTCGACGCTCACCGAACTGCCGCGCGGGCGTGCCCCCATCATCAGCAAGGTGGTGTCGGCGCGGGACAAGCCCGGCTGGGTCGACCGCGCCTGGGCGCGCATCCGCGAGGAGGTCGCCGCAGGTCGGCAGGCCTACGTCGTGTGTTCCCGGATAGGCGGGGACGATGACGAGGAGAAGAAGAAGCCGCGTACCCGCACCGCGGCCCACGACGACGAGAAGAACCTGCCCGAAACCAAGGCGGCGCTCGAGATGTTCGAGATGCTCAGCGCAGGTCCGCTCGCAGATGTACGGGTCGGACTCCTCCATGGGCGAATGCATCCGGACGAGAAGGACGCGTCGATGCAGGACTTCAATGCCGGCGCCATCGACGTCCTGGTGTGCACGACGGTGGTCGAGGTGGGCGTCGACGTTCCCAACGCCACGGTCATGGTCATCATCGATGCCGATCGGTTCGGCATCAGCCAGCTGCATCAGCTCCGCGGTCGCATCGGGCGAGGTGGGCACCAGGGACTGTGCATCATGATCAGTCAGCTGAGTTCGAATGGACCCTCGTTTGCGCGGCTGGAAGCGGTCGCCGCGACCAACGACGGCTTCGAGTTGGCCACGCTCGATCTCAGAACCCGGCGAGAGGGCGACGTCCTCGGGGCGGCGCAGTCCGGAACGGTGAGCAGTATGCGTTTGCTCTCGCTCATCGACGACGAACCGATCATCGCCGATGCCCACCTGTGTGCTCGTCGACTGTTCGAGATCGATCCCGAAATGTCGAGCCACCCAGGAATCGCGACGATGATGAAATCGGCGTGGCGTTCGGACCGAGCCGAGTATCTGGAGAAGTCCTGACCTACGAGTACGTAACAACTAAACCGTTTCAGAACAAGAATTCGGTCGTTGAGTCTCACATTTCGGGACAGTGACCGCAACGAGCAACCCGTTCGGCGGTAGGTTTGGCGAATGTTTTCCAAAGTGTTGGTTGCCAATCGCGGTGAGATCGCCATCCGCGCGTTCCGCGCCTCATACGAGTTGGGCGCCGCAACCGTGGCCGTCTTTCCGTTCGAGGACCGCAACTCTGTCCATCGGACCAAGGCCGACGAGGCCTACGAGATCGGCGAGAAGGGCCACCCCGTGCGGGCATACCTTTCTGTCGCGGAGATCGTCGCTGCGGCGAAGCGGTCGGGGGCCGACGCGGTCTATCCCGGGTACGGCTTCCTGTCGGAGAATCCGGAGCTGGCGGCCGCGTGCGCCGAGGCCGGTGTCACGTTCGTCGGTCCGTCCGCCGATGTTCTGCAGCTGACAGGAAACAAAGCGCGCGCGATCGCGGCGGCCAAACGTGCCGGTCTGCCGGTGCTGGCTTCGTCGGAGCCGTCGAGCGATATCGAAGAACTGGTGGCCGCGTCCGAGTCGATGACGTTTCCGTTGTTCGTCAAAGCGGTTGCCGGTGGCGGCGGCCGCGGTATGCGCCGTGTCGCCGAACCCGCGCAATTGCGTGAGTCGATCGAAGCGGCTGCGCGTGAGGCCGAGTCCGCGTTCGGCGACTCGACGGTCTTCCTGGAGCAGGCCGTAATCGACCCGCGGCACATCGAGGTGCAGATCCTGGCCGATGGGCAGGGCAATGTGGTGCACCTGTTCGAGCGTGACTGCTCGGTCCAGCGTCGCCACCAGAAGGTGATCGAGCTCGCTCCGGCGCCGAATCTTCCGGAGGGCGTGCGGGAGAAGATCTGCGCCGACGCTGTCGCCTTCGCGAAGGAGATCGGCTACTCGTGCGCGGGTACCGTCGAGTTCCTCCTCGACACGCGAGGCAACCACGTCTTCATCGAGATGAATCCGCGCATCCAGGTCGAGCACACGGTTACCGAGGAGGTTACCGATGTCGACCTGGTTCAGTCGCAGCTGCGAATCGCCTCGGGCGAAACGTTGGCAGATCTGGGGTTGAGCCAGGACAACATCGTGTTTCGGGGTGCGGCGCTGCAGTGTCGCATCACCACCGAGGACCCGGCCAACGGATTCCGGCCCGACACCGGCCGGATCACCGCCTACCGAACCCCGGGCGGTGCGGGTGTTCGTCTCGACGGCGGCACGACGCTCGGCGCGGAGGTGGGTGCCTACTTCGACTCGATGCTGGTGAAGTTGACCTGCCGCGGACGTGATTTCGACACTGCTGTCGCGCGCGCACGCCGAGCCGTCGCCGAGTTCCGTATTCGGGGCGTGGCCACCAATATTCCGTTCCTACAGGCGGTTCTTGTCGATCCGGACTTCACGCAGGGACGGGTGACGACCTCGTTCATCGAGGAACGCCCTGAGCTGCTGACGTCACGGAGCTCTGGAGACCGCGGCACCAAGATTCTGACCTACTTGGCCGATGTCACGGTGAACAAGCCGCACGGGGAACGCCCGTCCACGGTGTACCCGCAGGACAAGCTACCTCCCGTCGACTTCTCTGCGCCGATTCCCGACGGCAGTCGTCAACGTCTTCTCGCGCTCGGCCCGGAAGGGTTCGCCCGCGATCTCCGCAATCAGAAGGCCCTCGCGGTCACCGACACGACTTTCCGCGACGCGCATCAATCGTTGCTGGCCACCCGCGTTCGCACTTCCGGTCTACTGATGGTCGCACCCTACGTGGCACGGACGACGCCCGAGTTGCTGTCGATCGAGGCGTGGGGCGGCGCGACATACGATGTGGCTCTGCGGTTCCTGCACGAGGATCCGTGGGAACGCCTTGCCGCGCTCCGTGAAGCCGTACCGAACGTCGCGTTGCAGATGCTGCTCCGAGGCCGCAACACCGTCGGCTACACCCCTTACCCGGAGAAGGTCACCCGCAGTTTCGTCGCCGAGGCGACCGACACGGGTATCGACATATTTCGCATCTTCGACGCCCTCAACAATGTCGATCAGATGCGCCCCGCGATCGACGCGGTTCGGGAAACGGGTACTGCGATCGCCGAGGTCGCGATGAGCTACACCGGGGACCTGAGCAATCCGAACGAGAAGCTGTACACCCTCGATTACTACCTCGGGCTCGCCGAGCAGATCGTCGACGCGGGCGCACATGTGCTGGCGATCAAGGACATGGCTGGTCTGCTTCGCGCTCCGGCTGCGAAAACGCTGGTGACGGCACTGCGAAGCAACTTCGATCTCCCGGTGCACGTGCACACGCACGACACTCCGGGTGGTCAGTTGGCGACGTACCTTGCGGCGTGGGAGGCCGGCGCCGACGCCGTCGACGGTGCGAGCGCGCCGATGGCGGGCACGACGAGCCAGCCCGCGCTCTCGGCTATCGTCGCCGCCGCGGCGCACACCGAGCGGGACACCGGCCTCGATCTGCAGGCTGTCTGCGATCTCGAACCGTACTGGGAGGCGATGCGAAAGGTCTACGCGCCGTTCGAATCCGGTATCCCAGCTCCAACCGGCCGGGTTTACACGCACGAGATTCCCGGCGGGCAGCTGTCCAATCTGCGCCAACAGGCGATCGCGTTGGGTCTGGAGGACCAATTCGAGACCGTCGAGGCGAACTACGCTGCAGCAGACCGGATGCTGGGGCGCTTGGTGAAGGTGACTCCCTCGTCGAAGGTAGTCGGCGATCTGGCGCTCTCGCTGGTGGGTGCCGGAGCGTCCGCCGAGGAGTTCGCAGAGAATCCAGCCAAGTTCGACATCCCCGATTCGGTCATCGGCTTCCTGCGGGGCGAACTGGGCACTCCGGCGGGCGGATGGCCGGAGCCACTTCGCACCAGGGCCCTGGAGGGACGCGGCGAGGCCAAACCGGAAGCGGAGCTGTCCTCGGACGACGAGAAAGCGCTCGACGGAACATCGTCGCAACGTCGAGATGCGCTCAACCGCCTACTGTTTCCGGGACCCACCGCGGAACTGGCAGAACACCGAGAGAAGTACGGCGATACTTCCCGGCTCTCGGCCAATCAGTTCTTCTACGGTCTGCGCCAGGGCGACGAGCACCGAGTCAAGCTCGAGAAGGGGGTCGAGCTGCTGATCGGGTTGGAGGCGATCTCCGACGCCGACGAGCGCGGAATGCGTACGGTGATGTGCATTCTCAACGGCCAGCTCCGGCCGGTATCGGTCCGAGATCGATCGATCGCCAATGAAGCACCGACAGTGGAGAAAGCCGATCGCACGAACCCCGGGCACCTGCCGGCACCGTTCGCCGGCGTCGTCACGCTGTCGGTGGCCGAAGGCGACAAGGTTGCGGCCGGAGACGTCGTTGCGACGATCGAGGCGATGAAGATGGAAGCTGCGATCACCGCACCCAAGGGTGGCACGATCTCGCGCCTCGCCATCGGCGCGGTCCAGCAGGTCGAGGGCGGTGACCTGCTCGTGGTGATTGGCGGCGAATCGACCGAGAACCAGTCCTGAGCGGCGATGAGTAAAATTGCGTAAATGACACGCATCGTCGCCGGTATCGCGGGAGGCCGAAAGCTGAAGGTTCCGCCTCGCGGCACACGTCCGACATCCGAACGTGTCCGCGAGGCGGTGTTCAGTGCGCTACAGGCTCGGTTGGACCTGGACGGTACAGCAGTGCTCGACCTGTACGCGGGCTCGGGAGCGCTTGGTCTGGAGGCGCTTTCGCGGGGAGCGGCGTCGGTGCTACTCGTCGAATCCGACGCGCGAGCGGCTGCGGTGGCGCGAGAGAACGTTGCGACGGTCGGTGTGCCCGGGGCGTCGGTGCGGTGCGCTCCGGTGGCAGCGGTGTTGGCGGGTGCGGCGGAGACCGAGTACGACCTCGTACTCGCCGATCCGCCGTACGCGGTGACGGAGTTGGCGGTGCACCAGATGCTGACGGCATTGGTTTCGGGTGGCTGGCTGGCACCGGATGCGGTCGTTGTCCTGGAACGGTCGGCCCGATCGCCGGAAACGGTGTGGCCCGAAGGTCTGACGCCGGCAAAGGTCAAGAAATACGGCGAGACCCGAATCGAGATCGCCGAGCTCGTGTCGCAGAATACCGATATCTGACCGGCCCGAACGGACGGGTGCCGGTGATAGCGTGCAGCCATGACTGGAGCACTCTGTCCTGGATCCTTCGACCCCGTGACCAGAGGTCATCTCGACGTCATCAGCAGGGCGGCAGCGCAGTTCGACGAGATCATCGTCACGGTGATGATCAACAAGAGCAAGCGCGGGCTGTTCACCGTGGACGAGCGAATCGACATGCTGGGCGAGGCAACGTCCCATCTGCCCAACGTTCGCATCTCCTCGTGGCACGGTCTGCTCGTGGACTATGCGAAGCAGGTGGGCTTTGCCGCCATCGTCAAAGGTTTGCGGGGGGCGAACGACTTCGACTACGAGTTGCAGATGGCTCAGATGAACCAGAAGCTCTCCGGCGTCGACACGCTCTTCGTACCGGCGAACCCGACGTACAGCTTCCTGTCGAGCTCGCTGGTGAAGGAGGTCGCGACGTTCGGAGGCGATGTCGAAGACATGGTTCCCGCATGCGTTCACGGGCGCCTGCTCGCGCGGATCGCAGAACGCAAGGCCGAGTAGTCGGCCAGGTGTGTCGCATGCAGCGACACACCGAGGTCCGCCGGTCACGCACGGACGCCGATCACCAGGCAAACTGGGTAAGCCAGCATTACTTCGTAGGTTCGACGATTGGGGTTACCGGTGTACCGCGTATTCGAGGCTCTCGACGAGCTCGTTGCCATTGTCGAGGAGGCGCGCGGTGTCCCGATGACAGCGGGCTGCGTCGTACCTCGTGGCGACGTACTGGAACTGCTGGACGACGTCCGAGATTCGATCCCGGGCGAGCTGGACGACGCACAGGATGTGCTCGACCACAGGGACAAACTGGTCGGTGACGCCAGGGCGACTGCCGACAAGACCGTCACCTCCGCGAATGCCGAGGCGCAGGACACCGTAGAGAATGCGCGCGACTCCGCCGACCGAATCCTGGCCGATGCGAAGGCGCAAGCCGACCGCATGGTGGCGGAGGCGAAGGCGCACGCCGATCAGCTCGTCGACGACGCAACCGATTCCGCCGAACGAGCGGTGGAAGCGGGTCGGCTGGAGTACGAGGCATTGACCACGAGAGCTCGGAGCGAAGCCGATCGTATGGTCGAAGCCGGACAAACGTCCTACGACCGGTCGATTGCAGATGGTGTCGAGGAGCAGGCCAGGCTGGTCGCGCAGACCGAGGTGGTTCAGGCTGCACGCGCGGAGTCTGCCCGGGTCATCGACGCCGCGCACGCGGAATCGGATCGCATGCGAGGTGAGTGCGACGTCTACGTCGACACCAAGCTCGCGGAGTTCGAGGAGTTTCTGTCGGGCACGATTCGATCTGTGGGGCGTGGGCGTCAGCAGCTCAGAACCGGTTCGGGCGTGCCCGACTACGGATCCGAATCGGGCGAGGACGCGGGTCGCTTCCGTCGATAGCCGCCGACAGGGATTTGCTCACATATGCGCGGATGCGTATCGTTGAGTGGTTGACCTTGGCAAGAACCTTCAGGGTTCGACCATGATCGCATTTCGTCATCGAGCAGAAAGAACAGTTGTGTCTACCCGTCGCAGTACCCCCCGTCCCGAGTCGGAAACGGGTTTCGTTCTGTACATCGACACCCTGGGCCGTCGGCCCGGTTCGATGAAGCAGGTCCAGCGGACGGTGGCGGCACCTTCGCGTATAGGTCTCGACGCGATCGGAATCGAAACCGGCTCGCCCGTGGAACTCGATCTTCGACTCGAAGCGGTTTCGGAGGGCGTGCTGGTGACCGGCAGCGTGCAGGCCGCCACGTCGGGGGAGTGCACGCGGTGTCTCGAGCCGGTGAGCGGAGCGGTGGATGTGTATCTCACCGAGCTGTTCGCCTACCCCGCGAGCGTCACGGAAGAGACCACCGACGAGGACGAGATTCACCGTATCGTCGACGATTGCATCGACCTCGAACCAGTCCTCGTGGACGCCGTCGGACTGGAGCTCCCGCTCCACCCTCTGTGCCGTGAAGACTGCGAGGGATTGTGCCCCGAATGTGGCGTTCGCCTGGCGATTGCCGAATCCGGCCATGGTCATGACATACTGGATCCTCGCTGGGCTGGTCTTGCAGCCAAATTTGGCGTGGAATCAGAACCGAGCAACAAACTTGTGAACAACGAAGCCGAGGAGAAGTAGAAGTGGCTGTCCCGAAGCGCAAAATGTCGCGTTCCAACACGAGGTCGCGGCGTGCACAGTGGAAAACCACTGCGCCCACTCTCGTAACGTGCCCCAACCGTGGCTGCGGCGAGAAGACGCTGCCCCACATTGCGTGCCCCTCGTGCGGCACCTACAAGGGCCGTCAGGTCACTGCTGCAGTCTGATCTTCCGATCAGTTCCGGTAGCGGACACACAGTGACGAACAAGAGCACTCCTGCTTCCAAATACAGCAGTGCAAAAAACAGCAGTGCAGCCGACAGCGGCGGGGACGACAGAACGTCGCTCCTCGCCGCTCTCGGCGTTGAGCTGGAGGATCCGCTCCTCACCCTGGCGCTGACGCATCGCTCCTACGCGTACGAGCGGGGCGGACTTCCCACCAACGAGCGTCTGGAATTTCTGGGCGATTCTGTTCTCGGGCTCACCATCACCGAACGCCTCTACGTAGTACACCCGACCAAGTCGGAGGGCGAGCTCGCGAAGATCCGCGCAAGTGTGGTCAACATGCACGCCCTGGCCGAAGTGGCGCGCGGACTCGGTGAGGGCGGACTAGGTAGGCATCTGCTCCTGGGTAAGGGCGAGGAGCAGACCGGGGGACGCGATAAGCCGAGCATCCTGGCCGACGGTATGGAGTCGCTGCTGGGCGCGATCCATCTGCAGCACGGGATCGACACCGCTCGCCACGTCGTGCTCGCCTTGTTCGACGATCTGCTGGACCGCGCTCCGCGTCTGGGGGCGGGCTTGGACTGGAAGACGAGCCTGCAAGAACTGACGGCAGTGAAGTCGCTCGGCGTGCCCGCATACGAGATCTCGTCCACCGGGCCGGACCACGACAAGGAGTTCACCGCGACCGTGGTGGTCAGCGGACGTGCTCTGGGCGTGGGGATCGGTCGGTCGAAGAAGGAAGCCGAGCAAAAGGCCGCGAGTACCGCCTGGAATGCGCTCTCGCCTACCGGCAGCGTGGATGCCTGAGCTTCCCGAAGTCGAGGTGGTTCGCCTGGGTCTCGAGTCGCACATCGTCGGAACCACGATCGAGTCCGTCGAGGTGCTTCATCCTCGGGCCGTGCGGCGACACATCGCCGGTGGCAAAGACCTCGAAGGGCAGCTACGTGGTTGCACCATCGCGGCGGCCCAGCGGCGCGGAAAATATCTGTGGCTCCCGCTCGAATCTCGTGACCGTGCCATCGTGGTCCATCTTGGGATGAGCGGTCAGATGCTGGTGCAGCCGCCGACCGTGCCGGACGAGAAGCATCTACGCATCCGTGCGCGGTTGGACAACGGCGCGGACCTGCGTTTCGTCGATCAGCGGACGTTCGGGGGGTGGGCCCTAGCGCCGTTGCTCACCGTCGACGGTGAGTCGGTGCCGGAGCCCGTAGCCCACATCGCACGCGATCCAGTCGACCCGCTGTTCGACGCCGAGACGGTGGTGAACATGCTGCGCGCCAAGCACACCGAGATCAAGCGAGCTCTACTCGATCAGACGGTGTTGTCCGGGGTCGGCAACATCTACGCCGACGAAGCTCTCTGGCGCGCGAAGATTCACGGCAATCGCATCGCTGAGACGCTCTCGAGGCCGGCACTTCGTCGGCTGTTGACGGCAGTGCATGCCGTCATGGGCGAGGCCCTGGCGCAGGGTGGCACGTCGTTCGACGCGCTGTACGTCAACGTCAACGGAGAATCCGGCTACTTCGACCGGTCGCTCGACGCCTACGGGCAGGAGGGCCTGCCGTGTTCGCGTTGCGGCAGCCCCATCCGGCGGGAGAAATTCATGAACCGGTCCTCGTACAGCTGCCCCAGGTGCCAACCTCGACCTCGAATATCCCGATCCTGACCCATTGCCCGAACACGCGAGTCTCTAGAATCCGATCATGACCGACGAGAGCACCCCGACTGACCAGAGCCCTTCGACGAAGCTCTGGGTGGAACGCACCGGAACCCGCCGCTACATCGGCAAGAGTTCACGCGGAGCCGAAGTACTCATCGGATCCGAGTCGGTCGACGGCGTCTTCACTCCCGGGGAATTGCTCAAGATCGCGCTCGCGGCCTGCACAGGGATGAGCTCGGACCTTCCGCTCTCGCGTCGGCTCGGGGACAACTACGACGCCACCATCGAGGTCTCCGGAGCGGCGGATCGTGAGAACGAGCTCTACCCTGCACTCGCCGAGGTGTTGAGAATCGACTTGAGCGAGCTCGATGCGGACGCGCAAGAACGGCTTCTCACTGTCGTCGAACGCGCAGTCGACAAGGTGTGCACCGTGGGGCGCACCTTGAAGGCAGGAACCAAGGTCGGCCTCGACATTGCCGTGGACGGCTGAGGTGAGGGTCTGGTCGGTCCTCGCGACCGTCGTGACTGCAGCAGTGCCCCCGGGGCTACTCGTGGGTGTGCCGAGTGCGTCGGCGACGCCGAGTTGTGTCCCATGGAGTGTGACCACCGTCGCGTCGGGATTCGGGATGCTCGAGAACATCGCGTTCGACGACAGTGGATCGATGTATCTCTCGCAGACCTCGCCTCTCGGACCGGGCGCTATCGCGCGGATGACGCCCGACACCGCACGAACAGTCGCGGTTGCGGACGTGTCCTCGCCGGGCGGCATCGTCGTCGACGGTGACACGATGTACTTCACAACGGGAAACGGCACTGCTGCAGGGCTTTTCGGCACTCCTGATGGAACCGTCGACGCTCTCGATCTCGTGTCCGGTGTTCGGTCCACCTACGCGCGCGGCTTGGTGATGCCCAACGGTCTTGCGCGGGCAGCGAGCGGTGAACTATTTGCGACTCGAAACCTCGGTAGCGCAACGGGTCTCACGTCGGTGGGTGCCGAGGCCCCACATGAGCCATCGGTGATACGCAACGATCTCGGAACTGCGAACGGCATCGCGATCGACGGCGAAACCTTGTACGTCGCCAATACTTTCGAGCCCGAACTCGAGATATCGGTGCTCGATGTGCGTGACCTCGACGGCCCCGCTCGCAGGATTCCGGTGGACGGATTCGGTCCTGTCACCGCCTCGGACGACATGACTGTCGGAGCGGACGGCCAGATCTACCTCTCGCAGAACCTGGCGGGCCGCGTACTTCGCATCGATCCCGAATCCGCTTCCTGGTGCGTGATCGGCACCGGGATGCCCTTGACCACCTCCGTCGCATTCGGCGGCATCGGATGGGATCGCGAGTCGCTGTACGCCACCAGCTTCGACGGCACCGTGCGGAAGTTGAGCCCGCCATGACAGACGAGCGTTTGACGGCCTGGGTCCACGGGCAGGTGCAGGGTGTCGGCTTTCGATGGTGGACACGTTCTCGCGCATTGGAACTCGGCCTTCTAGGATCGGCCACCAATCACCCCGACGGGCGTGTGCTGGTAGTCGCCGAAGGCGCCAGGGACCGGCTCGAAAAGCTGTTGGAATTGTTGCGCGGAGGAACCACGCCGGGTTCGGTGACGCTCGTCGTCGAGAGTTGGGATCGTCCACGCGGCGGACTCTCCGGATTCGTCGAGCGTTGAAGCGAGTGTGCGCGCAGTACGCGGCCGTACACCCGGTACTCTGAACGGCCATGCATCTCAAGAGTCTGACGCTGAAGGGCTTCAAGTCCTTTGCATCGGCGACGACTCTGCGATTCGAGCCAGGTATCACCTGCGTCGTCGGGCCGAACGGCTCGGGCAAGTCGAACGTCGTCGACGCCCTCACCTGGGTTATGGGGGAGCAGGGCGCGAAAGCGCTGCGTGGCGGAAAAATGGAAGACGTCATTTTCGCGGGGACGTCGGGCCGTGCCCCCCTCGGACGGGCCGAGGTGACGTTGACGATCGACAACTCGGACGGCGCGCTGCCGATCGACTACAGCGAGGTGTCGATCACTCGTCGGATGTTCCGCGACGGTGCCGGAGAGTACGAGATCAACGGCAGCTCGTGTCGGCTCATGGATGTACAGGAGTTGCTCAGCGATTCAGGCATCGGTCGTGAGATGCACGTCATCGTCGGGCAGGGGAGGCTCGCAGCCATCCTCGAATCGCGTCCGGAGGATCGACGTGCCTTCATCGAGGAAGCTGCGGGTGTCCTCAAGCATCGGAAGCGCAAGGAGAAGGCGGTACGCAAACTCGATGCGATGCAGGCCAACCTGGCGCGGTTGACCGATCTCACCACCGAACTGCGGCGCCAACTCAAACCGCTCGGCAGGCAGGCAGAGGTGGCGCGACGTGCGCAAACCGTGCAGGCAGATCTTCGCGACGCCCGACTCCGTCTCGCTGCCGACGATTTGGTCACACGGCGCGAGGAGTTCGCCAGCCAGACGCAGGACGAGGCTGCCGCGCGCGAACAGTACGCCGCTGTGCAGGATGCGTTGGCGGCCGGAAACGTCGCTCTCGGGGAGCTGGAACACTCCGTGGCAAGGCTGACGCCGAGTGCCGAGGCGGCAGCGCAGACCTGGTTTGCGCTGTCCGCGCTCGCCGAACGCGTCAACGCGACCGTACGAATCGGTAGGGAACGGGCGCGTCACCTCGACACAGCGCCGTCCGGTGGCCGTGGCCAGGACCCCGATGAGCTGGAACAGCAAGCCGAGCGCGTCGCCGAGGAGGAAGCGGAACTCGTCGAGGCGGTAGAGATGGCACGCGAAACCCTCGAGGTGGCGCGTGAGAAGTTGGTCGAGCGGGAGGCTGCGGCCGCGGAAGCGGAGCGCGCCCACATGGCGGCTGTGCGAGCTGTGGCCGATCGCCGTGAGGGGTTTGCGCGCCTCTCCGGCCAGGTCGACACGTACCGAACCAAGGTCGAGTCCGTGGACGCGGAAGTTGCGCGGTTGTCCGTCGCGATCGAGGAAGCACGGGAGCGCGGTGACGTCGCGCAGGCGGAATTCGAGAGCGTCCAGGACCAGATCTCGGGCTTGGATGCGAGCGAACTGAGCCTCGACACACATTACGAACGCGCGGTGGCGGCGCTGCGCAGTGCGGATGCGCGCGTGAGCGAACTGCAGAGCGAGGAGCGGGTCGCGGGCAAGAAGGTGGCTTCGTTCCAGGCGCGCATCGAAGCGTTGACGATGGGCCTCGAGCGCAAGGACGGGGCGGGTTGGCTTCTGGAGAACAACGTCGCCGGGGTGTCCGGGTTGGTTGCCGAGCAGATTACTGTGGCCGTCGGCTTCGACGTTGCCGTAGCCGTGGCCATGGGGCCTGCAGCGGACGCTGCACACGCCGAGTCGTTCGCCAGTGCCCGCCAAGCAGTGCGTGCGCTCCGCGACGCCGACGGTGGCCGAGCGGCGATCGTGTTCGACGATTCAGGCGATGAGGCGGCTGTGCGATCGCGGACGGTCGTGCTCCCGGAGAGGGCCCGCTGGGCCGTCGACGTGGTGGAGTTTCCGCAGTCTCTGTCAGCTTCGATGCATGCCCTGTTGGGCGACATCGTCATCGTCGACTCGCTCGACGACGCGCAGTCGCTCGTTCGATCGACCCCGGGCGTGCGGGCGGTCACCACAGCCGGCGACTACGTCGACGCGGGGTGGTTGTCCGGCGGGTCCGACCGTCGACCGAGCACTCTCGAGGTGCAGGCTGCGATCGATACCTCCACCGTCGAACTAGCCGCTGCCGAGCGCCGAGCCTCGGAGTTGGAAGCAGCGTTGTCCGGTGCTCTCGCCGAGCAGCACGATCGCCGCGAATCCGCCGAACAAGCGCTGGCCGCGCTCAACGAATCCGACGCCGCCATGTCGGCGGTGTACGAGCAGTTGGGACGCTTGGGGCAACTGGCGCGCTCGGCGCACGCCGAATCGAGCCGACTGAGCGAGCAACGCACCGCGGCCGAGCACGGACGAGAAGAAGCTCTCGCCGCTCTCGCCGATCTACAGGAACGGTTGAGATTGGCCGAGGACGAACAATCAGGGTCCGGCGGCGCCTCGGACCCTGAGGACTCGACTCTCGCCCGCGAGAGCGCCGCTGCCGCGCTGGCGGAGGTGCGTTCGGTCGAGGTGGAGGCGCGGCTGAACGTGCGCACTGCGGAGGAGCGTGCACACGCACTTCGTGGCCGCGCCGATTCGCTTCGACGAGCTGCCCGAGCCGAGCGCGAGGCGCGTGTCAGAGCCGAACGTGAGATGGTCGCGCGTCGGCACGCAGCAGCAGTCGCCGAATCGGTCGTATCGGCAGGCGAGCGCATCGCGGTGCGGTTGGCCTCGGTCGTGTCGGCCGCTGCCGCCCGTCGCGATGAACTCTCCGAACAGCGTTCGAACACCAACGCTGAACTCGATCGGGTGAAAGAGCAGGTCAGGGCACTTGCCGCGCAGCTGGCCTCGATCACCGACGCCGTTCACCGCGACGAGGTCGCGCGGGCTCAGGCTGCGCTGCGGATAGAGCAGCTCGAAACGACGATTCTCGAGCAGCACGGTATCGGTCTCGACGACTTGATCGCCGAATACGGTCCCGATATCGCATTGCCGCCGAGCGAACTTGAAATGTCGGAGTACGAAGCTGCCAAGGAGCGCGGCGAACAGGTGATCGCCCCCGCACCCATGCCGTTCGATCGATCCACCCAGGAAAAGCGAGCGAAACGGGCCGAACGAGATCTCGCGACGCTGGGCAAGGTCAACCCGCTCGCGCTGGAGGAATTCGCGGCGCTCGAGGAGCGATACAACTTTCTCTCGACTCAGCTCGAAGATGTGAAATCCGCCCGCAAGGATCTGCTCGAGGTCGTCGCCGATGTGGACGAACGAATCCTGCAGGTCTTCACCGAAGCCTGGCTCGACGTCGAGCGTGAATTCACCCAGGTCTTCGCCAAGCTCTTCCCCGGCGGCGAAGGTCGGCTGATACTCACCGACCCCGGCGACATGTTGACCACCGGTATCGAGGTCGAAGCACGGCCGCCGGGCAAGAAAGTCAAGCGCCTGTCCTTGCTCTCGGGTGGCGAGAAGTCACTGACCGCGGTGGCGATGCTCGTCGCAATCTTTCGTGCTCGCCCCTCTCCGTTCTACGTCATGGACGAGGTCGAGGCGGCCCTGGACGATACAAACCTCAGGCGGCTGATCGGGCTTTTCGAACAGCTACGCGAAAAATCGCAGCTGATCGTGATCACCCACCAGAAGCCGACCATGGAGGTCGCCGACGCGCTTTACGGTGTGTCGATGCGTGGCGACGGCATCACGACCGTCATCTCGCAGCGCCTCGACCGCGACCGAAACCGGGTCGAGACCATCGGTAGCGCGACCGTCGAGGACTGAGATGTCGATGCCGACGGGTGCTCGCCCGGTCCGGCCAGGGTGACCGCGGGGGCTGCGGGCGGTCCTGACAGGATGGATCTCGTGAGTACCCAAGCCTGGATCATCCTTGCGGCCGTTCTGGCCGTGCTCGTCGTCGTACTCGTCGCCGGGTTCGTTCTCCTCCGTCGTCGACGCGTGTCACTGAAGGCGCCCGAGACGGACAGAATCGAAGAGGGACTCAAGGATCGTTCCGGCGGCTACAAGGCAGGAGGGGGATTCTCCTTCAGTCAGGGTGCCGCAACGGTAGAGCCCGAGCTCGCTCCCAAGCCCCGTCCGACGCCCGAACCGACGCCCGAGCCCGAACCGACGCCGGCGCCCCCGGCGATACCGGTTCCGGCTCCGGAACCCGAGCCGACACCTGAACCGGAACCTGCACCCGCGCCGATACCGGAGCCTGCACCGGAGCCGGTATCCACGGCGCCCGTGCTGGACGAGATCGAGCCCACCGACGGTCGGCTCGATCGCTTGCGGGGTCGACTGTCGCGCTCGCAGTCGGCGGTGGGCAAGAGCCTGCTCGGCCTGCTCGGCGGCGGCGACTTGGACGAGGACTCCTGGGAGGAGGTCGAGGACACTCTCCTGATTGCCGACCTCGGCTCGTCCACGACTGCGGAGATCATGACGACACTGCGCGAGCAGATGGCGGCCAGAAGTGTGCGCACCGAGGCCGACGCGCGAGCGCTGCTGCGCGAAATACTGGTCGATCAACTGCACCCGGAGTTCGATCGTTCCATCAAGGCGCTTCCGCACGAGGGGACTCCCGCGGTGTTGCTGGTCGTCGGCGTCAACGGCACCGGTAAGACGACCACCACCGGCAAACTGGCGCGCGTGCTCGTCGCCGACGGTCGCCGTGTGCTGCTGGGCGCCGCGGACACCTTCCGAGCTGCGGCCGCAGACCAGCTCCAGACATGGGGAGAGCGCGTCGGAGCCGACGTGGTGCGCGGCAAGGAGAACGCTGATCCGGCGGCTGTGGCATACGACGCGGTCACCAAGGGGATCGAACAGGGTGTCGACGTCGTCCTGGTGGACACAGCGGGCAGGTTGCACACCAAGTCGGGACTGATGGACGAGCTCGGCAAAGTCAAGCGCGTCATCGAGAAGCGAGCCCGCGTGGACGACGTGTTGCTCGTTCTCGACGCGACGGTGGGCCAGAACGGCTTGACCCAGGCACGCGTTTTCGCCGAGGTCGTCGACATCACCGGAGTCGTGCTCACCAAGCTGGACGGCACCGCCAAGGGTGGCATCGTTTTCCAGGTTCAGCGCGAGCTCGGTGTTCCGGTCAAGCTGGTCGGTCTCGGTGAAGGAGCGGACGATTTGGCGCCCTTCGAGCCGGGTGCTTTCGTGGATGCTTTGCTCGGCTGAGTACCGAAAAATCGTCGGTCTGGACATACCGGACACAGCTTCCATGGGCTTGAAACGAAGCCGGCAAAAAGGCGAAATGCCTGGACGAAACCTGCTCGCAACAGTTTCGGGTAATGCGTTCACACGGGCGAAACACCTGAGTGTCATGGCTGAAACTTTGTGACACGACCCTTTGTTCACGGCGCAACAACCGGTGCGCAGGAGAATGGAGGGTGTACGTGAGTCCCGAGGATATGTTGGCCAACTCCGGCAACGCCGCGTGGATGCTGATGGCAGCATCGCTGGTATTGCTGATGACGCCAGGCCTGGCGTTCTTCTACGGCGGTATGTCGCAGCAGAAGTCCGTCCTGAACATGATGATGATGTCGTTCGGGGCAATGATGGTTGTGTCCATCATCTATGTCCTGTGGGGATGGTCGATGTCGTACGGCACCGAGGACATCGGTGGACTGTTCGCCAATCCCTTCGAGTTCTTCGGTCTGAAGGACACGATCACCGACGCGGACGGCAACTTCATTGCCGGAGCCTTCGGCTACGCCAATGTCATCGATGTCGCTTTCCAGGTCACGTTCGCGATCATCACAGTCGCACTCATTTCCGGTTCGCTCGCCGGTCGCGTCAAGTACGGAACCTGGCTGGTGTTCGCCGGCATCTGGGTCACGCTGGCGTACTTCCCACTGGCTCACATGGTCTGGGGTGGCGGTCTGCTCTCCGGTTCCGAGGACGGTCTGGCCGCGAAGATCTTCGGCACGACTGACGATGGTGATGGCGGGCTGGTTGCCTCGGTCGCACCCATCGACTTCGCCGGTGGCACCGTCGTGCATATCAACGCAGGTATCGCCGCACTCGTCCTGGCCGTGATCATCGGCAAACGCGCAGGCTTCGGCAAGGTGGCATTCCGGCCGCACAACCTTCCGTTCGTCATGCTCGGCGCAGCACTGCTCTGGTTCGGCTGGTTCGGCTTCAACGCGGGTTCGGCGTTCGCGGCCGACGGTGCTGCGGGCCTCGCCTGGGTCAACACCACGGCCGCCACTGCCGCCGCAATCGCAGGCTGGCTGATCACAGAGCGCATTCGCGACGGGCACGCCACCAGCCTCGGAGCCGCTTCCGGAATCGTCGCCGGACTTGTCGCCATCACCCCGGCTGCAGGTTCGCTCACTCCGGTTGGTTCGATGATTCTCGGTGTCATCGCCGGTGTCCTGTCCGCACTCGCGGTCGGGCTCAAGTTCAAGTTCGGATACGACGACTCGCTCGACGTGGTCGGCGTGCACCTCGTAGCCGGCCTGTGGGGCACAATTGCCATCGGCTTCCTCGGCTCCGAGACCGGGTTGTTCTACGGTGGCGACTACAAGCAGTTGGTCGTTCAGATCGTCATCGCACTGTTCGCGCTGATCTTCACCGCGATTGTCACCGTCGTAATCGCGCTGGCACTCAAGCCGCTCGGATGGCGCGTATCGGACGAGGAAGAGGCCAACGGCATCGACGAAGCCGAGCACGCGGAGACTGCGTACGACTTCGCCTGACAGGGTAAAGATAGGGGCGAGGGATCGCTCTGAACGCAATCGGGCACTCCAGAGCAGGCGAAGGGAAGCAAGATATGAAGCTGATCACGGCAATCGTCAAACCGTTCACGTTGGAGGACGTCAAGACGGCCCTCGAACAGGCCGGCGTGCTTGGCATGACGGTCAGTGAGGTTCAGGGATACGGACGACAGAAGGGGCACACGGAGGTCTACCGCGGCGCCGAGTACTCCGTAGATTTCGTACCCAAGGTTCGAGTCGAGGTCGTCGTCGACGACGCGGCAGTGGAAAAGGTCGTCGAGGTAATCGTCGAGGCCGCGCGAACCGGCAAGATCGGTGACGGCAAGGTCTGGGTTTCGCCGGTCGACTCGGTCATCCGAGTTCGTACCGGAGAACGCGGCGCAGATGCACTCTGACCCACACGGGTCGGGCGCAGGCGGCCCCGATTCTTCAGCAAAAGCTGGAGGATCGGGGCCTTCGGCCTCGAAGGGCACCAAGAACATGGGCTCGAACTCGACATCTCGAAACACCATGGGCTCCGGCGCGAAGAACAACGATGCCGCAGCCGACCTGGCACGTGCCAGGAAGCAGTTGCTCGACGGTGGTGCACGCAACCGCCGACTCGACGCGCCCTCGCTTCGCAGGGCACTTGTCGACTTGCACGAATTCTGGCTCACTACCAAGGGCGCCGAACTCGGCATCAAGCCCGACTCGGGATTCGCTATCGTTGCTGTGGGCGGGCTGGCGAGACGTGAGTTGCTTCCGTACTCGGATCTCGACCTGATCCTGTTGCACGACGACATGGACTCCGAGATCGTCGCAAGCGTCGCCGACGCACTCTGGTACCCCCTCTGGGACGCGCACATCAAGCTCGATCACAGCGTCCGCACGGTCCCACAGGCACTTCACGTCGCATCCACCGATCTCACGGCCGCTCTGGGAATGCTCGAGGCTCGTCACATCGCGGGTGACGTCGAGCTGAGCAACCTCCTGATCGGCGGAGTTCGCCGTGAGTGGCGTACCAGCATCAGGTCGCGTTTCGACGATCTCATCGCACAGACCCGATCGAGGTGGGCCCGCAGCGGCGAGATCGCCCATCGCGCCGAACCCGACCTCAAGAGCGGACGAGGAGGGCTGCGCGATGTCCAACTGCTCGACGCGCTCTCCATCGCCCAGCTGACCGACGGGATGCCCGGGCTCGGCCCCGAATCGCCCGGTGGTGGTCTCGCGTTTGCGCACGGCCGTCTGCTCGATGTACGTACCGAACTGCATCGGGTAGCAGGGCGTGCCCGTGACCAGCTCCGCGCGCAGGATGCAGACGAAATCGGTGCAGCCTTGCGGATCGGTGACCGATTCGACCTGGCTCGTGTGCTCAGCGACTCGGCGCGCACGATCAGCTATTCCGTCGACGTCGGATTGCGAACGGCGGGCAACTCGTTGCCCCGCCGCGGTCTTTCGAGACTCCGTCGAGCACCCGTTCGTCGACCTCTGGACGAGGGCGTCGTCGAGCACGGTGGCGAAGTGGTGCTCGCTCGTGACGCTCGGCCGAACAAGGATCCCGGTCTGATCATGCGGGTTGCCGCAGCTTCGGCTCAGACAGGTATGCCGATGTCGGCGTCGACGCTCAACCGTTTGTCCGACAGTGCGCCCGAGCTACGCGAACCGTGGCCGAAGGAGGCACTCAACGACCTGCTGGTGCTGTTGGGTTCTGGACGTCGGGCGATAGCCGCCATCGAGGCGCTCGACCGCACCGGACTGTGGGGTCGACTCATGCCCGAGTGGGGGGCCGTTCGCGACCTACCGCCTCGGGACGCAGTCCACACGTGGACGGTGGACCGACACCTGGTGGAAACGGCCGCCTACGCGAGTGCCCTCACGACGCGCGTGGCGCGGCCGGACCTGCTCGTTCTCGGTGCCCTCGTGCACGACATCGGTAAAGGTCGCGGCGGGGATCACAGTGTCGTCGGCGCAGAGTTGGCAACTCAGATAGGAAACAGGCTAGGACTGTGGCCGTCCGACGTCGCTCTTCTCAGTTCGATGGTCCGCTATCACCTGCTGCTACCGGACACCGCGACACGACGTGATCTCGACGATCCGGTCACGGTGGAGACGGTGGTGAAGGCACTCGGTGCCGACACCGTGCTGCTGGAGTTGCTGCACGCCCTCGCCGAGGCGGACTCGCTCGCGACGGGGCCGGGGGTGTGGGGCGACTGGAAGGCCTCGCTCATCCGGGAACTCGTCCGCCGGTGCCGCATGGTGATGGCAGGGGACAACCTGCCCGTCCCGGACCCACTGGACCCCGCCCACATCGCACTCGCCGAGAAGGGCGGCGTGCACGTGGATCTGCAGCAGACCAACGGGTCTCACACCTACGTCGTCACGGTGGTTGCACCGGACACCCGTGGCCTGCTTTCCGATGCTGCCGGTGTGCTGGCACTGCAGTCGCTTCGCGTGCTGTCGGCCTCTCTCGGCAGTCACGACGGTTCTGCGGTGAACTCGTTCGTGGTGGCGCCTCTGTTCGGAACGCCGCCGCAAGCCGGTTTGCTGAGACAGGAGATCATCAGGGCGCGAGCCGGCGAACTGAATCTCGTCGCGATGTTGGACGCCAAGGAGAAGAGCTCGCGTCCTGCGCCTGTCGACGAGACGCCTCTCGACGAGTCTCCGTTCGACGCCGCTTCCCGCAGCGAGAGCTCGAGGGACGGCAAAGCCGACGAGGAGGCGGGCGAGCCTTCGGTTCCTGTCACGTATGCACTGGCGCCTCCCCGGGTGCTGTGGTTCGACGGAACCGATCCGGGACAGGTGGTGCTCGAGCTACGGGCGGAGGACCGACTCGGATTGTTGTGTCGGTTGGCCACCGCCTTGGAAGCCATCGGTGCGGACATCCGGTGGGCGAGGGTCGCGACGCTGGGAACCTCCGTCGTCGACGCCTTCTGTATCGACCTGACCGGCTCCGACAGTCGTGCCACCAGGGAGGAAATCGAACGTGCACTGCTCGATGTGGTGCCCGCGCCTGAACCGCCCAAGCCGCCGGAGAAGCCGGAAGGAACCTAGTCGCCGAACGGTTTCAGCGGGTGAGAACGAACCGACGACTGTGAAGTGTCATCAAGATTGGGCCACTGTCATTCGAAACGATGTCGTTTTGTTACCTTGATCCCCACAGCGACGACACCTGAGCCAGAGCGAATCCATCCGTAAAACGGCCGCGACGGTTCGTCTTCACCGTTCGTGAGAATTGACGAGGTACTGACTGTGGGAGCCCACCGCCGGTCGAACATCTACGTTCCAGCCGACGCAGAAACCGACACCCCGCGCGGGCGTCATCGAGCGAAGGAGGATACGAAGGACTCGGGCTTGAAGACAGCCACCGTGGTGGTGGCCACCGGAGCCATCGTCGCCGGCGCGACGTCGCTCGGAACCGGCACTGCGACCGCAGCGCCTCTTCCCGCGCCCGAGGCGCCCGCCGCGAGCACCCCGTTCGGCATCCCCGAACACCTGATACCCGCGGGCTTCGAAATGCCGCACTTCGAGGTGCCGGATGGCCTCGTATTGCCGGAGAATCTCGATCTCCCACCGTGGCCCACGCTTCCCGAGCTACCGGACTTCGGTCTGCCCCAGGTCGGAGAGCAGGATATGCAGCCGATCGGGCTGCGTGCGGTGCAACCGGTCTCGGGAACGCTGACGTCCTCCTTCGGACAGCGGTGGGGTACTCACCACAGCGGGACCGACATCGCGGCGCCCATCGGCACGCCCGTGCTCGCGGCTGCAGACGGGGTGGTTACCGCTGCGGGTCCGGCCACCGGGTTCGGTCTGTGGGTCAAGGTCCGTCACGTCGACGGGACCGAAACTGTGTACGGGCACGTCGACACGTTTTCCGTCACGGAGGGGGAAACCGTTTCCGCGGGGCAACGTATCGCCACTGTCGGTAATCGCGGGCATTCCACCGGGCCACACCTGCACTTCGAGGTCCACGACCCGTCCGGAGTGAAGGTCGATCCAGCTGCCTGGCTGGCGACACGAGGAGTAGCGGTGACCTGGAACGATTCCGCGCGCAACGCCTGACCACACCGGGCCGAGCCACCGCCCGGTGCACGCGCTGTCCACGCCTGATCGCGGCGAGCGCTAGTCTGGAGCCACGTATCGCTCGACCAACAGGCTCTTTCTTTCTATCGGCTCAGGAGTGCAATCGGTGTTCGAATCCCTTTCCGACAGGTTGACCGGGACCCTCAAGGACCTGCGTGGCAAGGGGCGTCTCTCCGGTGCCGACATCGACGCGACGGCACGTGAGATCAGACTTGCGCTCCTCGAAGCGGACGTCGCCCTGCCCGTGGTGCGCGAGTTCATCACCCGCATCAAGACACGGGCCAAGGGCGCCGAGGTCTCGGCCGCGCTCAACCCGGCCCAACAGGTCGTCAAGATCGTCAACGAAGAACTGGTCGGCATCCTCGGCGGTGAAACGCGTCGCCTGACTTTCGCGAAGAACCCTCCTACCGTCATCATGCTCGCCGGACTGCAGGGCTCGGGCAAGACGACGCTGGCCGGCAAGCTCGCGAAATGGCTCAAGGACCAGGGGCACACACCGCTTCTGGTGGCGTGTGACCTACAGCGTCCCGGCGCGGTCAGTCAGCTGCAGATCGTCGGCGAGCGAGCGGGTGCTGCAGTGTTCGCACCGCACCCCGGGACCTCGATCGGCGGCGGAGACAACGCACTCGGCGTCACGGCAGCCGATCCCATCGAGGTCGCACGGGCCGGACTGGACGAGGCGCGAAGCAAGCAGTACGACGTTGTCGTCGTCGACACCGCTGGTCGTCTCGGTATCGACACCGAACTGATGGAGCAGGCCGCGGGCATCCGTGACGCGGTCGACCCAGACGAAACACTGTTCGTCCTCGACGCCATGGTCGGCCAGGACGCCGTCAGCACGGCACAGGCGTTCCGTGACGGAGTCGGTTTCACCGGCGTCGTCCTCACCAAGCTGGACGGTGACGCCCGCGGTGGTGCCGCGCTGAGCGTGCGTGAGGTCACCGGCGCTCCGATCATGTTCGCCTCGACCGGCGAAAAACTCGAGGACTTCGATGTCTTCCACCCCGACCGGATGGCCAGTCGCATCCTCGGTATGGGTGACGTGCTGAGCCTCATCGAGCAGGCCGAGCAGCACTTCGACGCCGAACAAGCCGAGGCCACAGCCAACAAGATCGGATCCGGTCAGCTCACCCTCGACGACTTCCTCGAACAGATGATGGCAGTCCGGAAGATGGGTCCGATCGGCAATCTGCTCGGCATGCTCCCCGGTGCCGGACAGATGAAGGAACTCGCCAACGTAGACGAGAAGCAGTTGGATCGGGTGCAGGCCATCATCCGAGGCATGACTCCGCAGGAACGCAACGATCCCAAGATCATCAACGCCTCACGCCGACTGCGTATCGCCAACGGGTCGGGTGTGAAAGTGTCCGACGTCAATCAGTTGGTGGACCGATTCTTCGAGGCTCGGAAGATGATGTCCGCGATGGCGGGCCGAATGGGAATGCCGGGCGCGCGCAAGCAGGTTCGCAGCAAGAAGGGCAAGAAGGGGAAGAAGGGTGGCCGTGGGCCGACCCAGCCCAAGATCCGCGGTGGATTCCCAGGCATGCCGGGAGGTATGCCCGCTGGCATGCCCGACCTGTCGGGTATGCCGAAGGGACTCGACCAGATTCCTCCGGGTCTCGAGGGAATCGACCTGTCGCAGCTGAAGTTGCCCAAGAAATAGGGCTGCTGGTGTCCGCGTTCCGGATCCGAGGTCGGCGGCTTCCCGGTGAGGATCCGATCGAGCTGTGGATCCATGACGGGAAGATCTCTCTCGATCCCATCCTCGGCGCGACCACCCTGTGCGAGGACGGTTGGGTTCTGCCCGGGCTGGTCGACGCGCACTGTCACGTCGGAATCCGGTACGGCGGTGGACACGAGGATCTACCCGGAGCCATCGAGCAGGCGAGAACCGAACGCGACGTCGGAGCGCTGCTGCTACGCGATGCCGGTTCGCCCATCGATACACGCGAGCTCGACGACTACGCGGATTTGCCGCGCATCATCCGGGCAGGCAGACACATCGCGTCCCCGAAACGCTACATCCCGGGCCTGGCAATCGACATCGAGGACGACTCGCAGCTCCCGGAAGCCGTGGCCCAGCAGGCGCGCCTCGGAGACGGATGGGTCAAGCTCGTCGGAGACTGGATCGACCGGTCCGTCGGTGACCTTGCTCCGCTGTGGGACGAACGCATCTTGAAGGACGCAATCGACGCGGCACACGCCGAGGGGGCCCGTGTCACCGCCCACGTCTTCGGGGAGGATGCGCTGCCGGGGCTCATCGGGGCAGGCATCGACTGCATCGAGCACGGGACCGGCCTCACCGACGACACAGTCCAGATGATGGTCGAGAACGGTACCGCTTTGGTGCCGACGCTCGTCAACATCGAGACCTTCCCCGACATCGCCGCGTCGGCAACGAAGTATCCGGTCTATGCGCGGCATATGCGCGCTCTGCACAGTCGCGTCGGGGAGACGATCGGCAGGGCGCACGATGCCGGTGTGCCGATCTTCGCGGGAACGGACGCAGGCGGTTCGATTCGGCACGGCCGCATCGCGGACGAGGTCGAGGCTCTCGTCGGCACAGGGATGACGCGCACCGAGGCGTTGGGTGCGGCGAGTTGGACGGCCAGGACGTGGCTCGGCTGGCCGGGACTCGAGCACGACGCGCCCGCGGATCTGCTCGTTTACTCGACGGATCCTCGCGGCGGCCCGGATGTGCTGTCGGCGCCCGACATCGTCGTACTGCGCGGTAGGCCGATACCGAGGGCGGTGTGAACGCATCATCGGACTTCGAGCCGGATGAGGCTCTGCCTAGTTGGGCCGCAATGCCGCCGATGAACCCCGTGCACCACCAGGATCATGGTCTTTCGCAATCATATTGGCGAGCCGAGCAAGCTGCGGCCCGCCGTCGTCCCGGTCAGCGGTGGGGGATACCTGCCGCTGCAGCAGTCCTGCTGGTCAATCTCGCAGGATTTCTCGTGCTGCCGTTCGTCGTCGACACCGACGCTCCCGCCGTGTTCGTGTTCGCGATCATGGTGCCGAGCGTCGCCGCCATGTCCCTGGCATTCGTGGTCAGCACCTACCGCGGAAACGGGCCGATCGTCGATTTCGGTTTTCCGACATCACTGTCGGAGTTCGGTGGACAACTCAGATCCGGATTCGCTTGGGGCGCTGCGGCACTGGGGGGAGGGATCGTGCTGGCCCTGGTGGTGCTGGCGAACAGCGATCTCGCGGATCAAGCGCCACTGAGTGAACTGTTCGACATCCCGATGCCGTGGAAAGTCGTACTCGTTCTGTGGATCTGGATGGGCGCACCGTTCTGCGAGGAAGTGATGTTCCGAGGCATGGTGTGGGGGGCGCTCGAACGCAGAGTCGCGCCAGTCCGATTCGCTTGGCTCGGCAACCGGTGGGTCGTACTCATCGTCACCGCAGTCCTGTTCGCGCTGTGGCATCGCGAAAGCTGGCGGCTCGTGATTCTGATATGGGGCGGTCTCGCGATCGGAATCGCTCGGATGAGGTCGGGGTCGGTGGCTGCCTCGGCCATCGCGCATTCGGTGAACAACACGCTCCCGGCGCTGGCAATCCTCACCGTTGCCTGAGCGGATTGCGAGCGGGCGATTAACTGCTCTGCGGCTTCGTCTGGCACAATAGGCTGCTGTTCGCCCGTCCACCGGTTACGTACCGAACGGCGGTCACAACACCCATCAACGCAAAACCGGGTGCGCACCCCATGCGCACCGCCGAATTGCGCCGTGACCACTCGAAAGGCTCTATTCTTCATGGCTGTCAAGATCAAGCTCATGCGTATCGGCAAGATCCGCACCCCCCACTACCGCGTAGTGATCTCCGATTCGCGCACCCGCCGCAACGGCCGCGCAATCGAGACCATCGGCAAGTACGAGCCCAAGCAGGATCCGAGCATCATCGACATCGATTCCGAGCGTGCGCAGTACTGGCTGGGTGTCGGCGCGCAGCCGACCGAGCCCGTCGAGGCTTTGCTCAAGATCACCGGTGACTGGCAGAAGTTCAAGGGACTCCCCGGCACCGAGGGCACCCTCCGCGTGGCCGAGCCCAAGCCGTCCAAGCTGGATCTGTTCAACGCTGCGCTGGCTCAGGCCGATGCCGAGCCACTCGGCGACGCCACCACCGCCAAGAAGAAGAAGTCGGCCAAGGCCGACGAGGCCGACGCCCCCAAGGCTGACGCTCCCAAGTCTGATGATGCAGCTGCAACCGAAACGGCCGAGGCGCCGGCCGCCGAGGCTACTGAGAAGTGAGTGCCGTTGTCGCCGATGCCGTCGAACACCTTGTTCGCGGCATCGTCGCCAATCCTGACGCCGTCCGCGTCGAGATGAGCACCGGCCGTCGCGGACGCACCGTCGAGGTACACGTGCACCCCGACGATCTCGGTAGGGTCATCGGCCGCGGTGGACGCACGGCCACGGCGCTGCGGACGCTCGTCTCCGGAATCGGCGGACGCGGCATTCGCGTCGATGTCGTCGATACCGATCGATAGCACCGATGGAGCTTGTGATCGGTCGTGTTGCCAAGTCGCACGGCATCAAAGGTGAAGTGGTCGTAGACGTTCGCACCGACGAGCCCGAGGATCGGTTCGCCGTCGGATCGGTGCTGCGTGGACGAAAGTCCCCGCGTCAGGCTTCGCGCCAGGAAAAGGCCCGTACCGACACGATCGCTTATACGGTGGAAGCCGCCCGGGAGCACTCCGGGCGGCTTCTGCTGCGTTTGCGTGGCATCGAGGACAGAGGTGCGGCCGACGCGCTACGCGGAACACTGTTCCTCGTCGACTCGGCCGATCTGTCCCCGTCCGATGACCCGGACGAGTTCTACGATCACGAACTCGAAGGTCTCTCCGTCCGGCTGTCCGACGGCACCGTCGTCGGAACCGTTCACGAGGTACTCCACTCGGCAGCGGGGGAGTTGCTCTCCGTCCGCCCGGCCGACGGTAGCCGAACCGAGATTCTGATTCCGTTCGTGGCCGCGATCGTCACGTCGGTGTCGCCGGCCGACGGAGTGGTCGAGATCGATCCGCCCGAAGGTCTGCTGGACCCGGAGTAGCAGTGAACCTCGACGTCATCACGATTTTTCCCGAGTACCTCGCACCACTTCGCACGGCCCTGCTCGGCAGGGCAATCGACCGAGGTCTCGTGAGAGTGGGTGTGCACGACCTGCGGTCCTGGACTCACGATGTACACAAGGCAGTGGACGATTCTCCGTACGGCGGCGGGCCTGGGATGGTCATGAAGCCGACGGTATGGGGCGATGCCCTCGACGACGTTCTCACCGACGAGTCGGTTCTGGTGGTACCCACTCCCGCCGGAGTGCCGTTCACGCAGCGCACTGCCGAGCGCTGGTCGCAGGAACGGCATTTGGTGTTCGCGTGCGGGCGATATGAGGGAATCGACCAGCGCGTGTTCGACGACGCAGCGAGACGAGTACGAGTCGAAGAAGTCAGCATCGGTGATTACGTGCTGATCGGCGGTGAGGCCGCGGTGCTGGTGATGACCGAGGCAGTCGTTCGCTTGCTGCCCGGTGTTCTGGGCAACCAGAGATCGCACGAGGAGGATTCGTTCTCCGATGGCGTTCTCGAAGGCCCCAGCTATACGCGACCGGTGAGTTGGCGCGGGCTCGACGTACCGGAGGTGTTGCTCTCGGGCGATCACGGACGGATCGCTGCCTGGCGCCGAGAACAAGGTATGCGGCGTACAGCCGAACGTCGTCCCGATCTGCTCAACGGCTAGTCGCCCTTCTGCGGACCCGCTAGTCGATGCGTCCGTCGGGAAAGAGCATGTTCACGAAGCCGGTTACCGTGTCCCTTGCGTGGCGGGCGCTGCTGTCATCGCTGACGTCGAAGACCGAGGTGTCCGGATATCGCTCGACGCCATCGTCGTATTGGATCTCTTCGCGTGACAGAATCGCGATCACGTATCTGTTGTCGACACCCACCGTGCCGGTCGAGAGGTGGAGCCAACGGCCCACGATGCAGCACATCCACCCCTGCTTGACCGCGCGAATCGCTTCGCTGGGAAGACCGTCCACAATTCCGAAGTGTTGTAGATACCCGTCCGTCGCCACCGGCGCGGACTCGCGCAGCAATCCGAGCATCACTGCTGTCGATGCGGGCGATAAGCCGCCTCTGCCGTCGAGCAGTCTGTTGTAGTACGCCACGATGTCGCCGGCCGATGTGGTTGTGTTCCACCACTGCCCATCCCACGGAGCTGTGGTGAACGCCAGCCCGTACCGCTGGGCGACGCGTTCGACGATGTCACTTCCGCCGTACTTCGACCAGAGGTAGGTCGCCGCGCTGTCGTCCGAGGAAGTCAGCATCGTCGTGATCGACGCGAGGTCGTCCGCGGCCACCGAGGTCTGCGTCAGCTCGGCCCCACGCAGCACATCATCGACGATGAAGAGCTTCGATACAGAAGCTGTTTCGAGCTGATCGGTATCGCCACTGGCGAAGTATGCGCCGGTCCGGCGGTCCAGAAGCGCGAAGCGAACATCCGCTCCGCGCCCAGCTGCGGACGAGAGTGCCTCGGGTATACGTGCTTCGAGAGCGAGGCCGTCGACGGTCTCGATATCAGGGAAGGGTGAGGACACGGTCGAAGTCGTCGACTTGGAAGCCGGTGACTCCTCGGGGATGGAACACCCCGATTGAATCAGCAGCCCAACAGACACGACCAAGGCCGCGCTCGAAACAGCCAAAACCTTGAGCGGCCTGGACATCTGTAGGTCTCCCACACTGGTCCCTGAACTACCTGTCCCAGGGTAGCTGTAGGGTCGTGCGCCGTGACGATTGCTCTGAAAACTGTGAACAAGCGCATAGCCGAGGAACTCGACGTTCGTGAGGGTCAGGTGGCCGCGGCCGTGGACCTCTTGGACGGAGGTTCCACCGTCCCGTTCATCGCCCGGTATCGCAAGGAAGTCACCGGCATGCTCGACGACGCGCAGCTGCGTCAACTCGAGGAACGCCTGCGGTACCTGCGCGAGCTCGACGAGCGACGCGATGCGGTGATCGAGTCGATTCGGTCGCAGGGCAAGCTGGACGAGGCGCTGGAGCAGTCCCTGATGCTCGCCGAGACAAAGGCGCGCGTCGAGGACATCTATCTCCCGTTCAAGCCCAAGCGGCGCACCAAAGCGCAGATCGCCCGTGAGGCCGGACATGAACCCGTCGCCGACGCGCTCATCTCAGATCCGTCCACCGACCCCGCGAGTTTCGACAGCGAGCAACTCGACGGGGCGCGCGCCATCCTGGTGGAAAGGTTCGCCGAGGATCCGGACCTCGTCGGTGAACTGCGCGAACTGATGTGGACGCGTGGACGGCTGACCTCGACCGTTCGGAAGGGCAAGGAGGACGAGGGGGCCAAGTTCGCCGACTACTTCGAGTTCTCGGAGCCGTTCACCTCGCTCCCGTCGCACCGCATTCTGGCTGCATTCCGTGGCGAGAAGGAGGATGTCCTTTCACTCGGCCTCGAGCCCGACCAGGAGGAAACGCCTCGGGGGGTGCCGACGGTGTACGAGGGTCGTATCGCCACCAAGTTCGACATCGCCGACCGTGGTCGCCCCGCGGACCGCTGGCTGCTCGATACCGTCAGGTGGGCGTGGCGTACCAAACTCATGGTCACGATGGCTATCGATGTTCGAATGCGGCTGCGGCAGTCCGCCGAGAAGGACGCTGTCGACGTGTTCGCCACGAATCTGAAGGATCTGTTGCTCGCGGCGCCCGCCGGCAACAGAGCCACCATGGGCCTGGACCCCGGCTTTCGCACCGGCACCAAGGTGGCCGTCGTCGATTCGACCGGAAAGGTCGTCGACTACGACACCATCTATCCGCACAAGCCGCAGGGCAAGTGGGATCAGGCCCTCGCAACCCTTGCGGCCCTTGCTGCCAAACACTCTGTTCAGCTCATCGCCATCGGCAACGGCACGGCCTCCCGGGAAACCGATTCGCTCGCAGCGGAGTTGATCGCCAAGTACCCCGCAGCTGGACTGACCAAGATCGTCGTCTCCGAGGCCGGCGCGTCCGTGTATTCGGCTTCGGCGTATGCATCGAGCGAACTACCCGAACTCGACGTGTCGATTCGCGGTGCCGTCTCCATCGCCAGGCGTCTCCAGGACCCGCTCGCGGAACTGGTCAAGATCGATCCGAAGTCGATCGGCGTCGGCCAGTATCAGCACGACATATCGGAATCGCTGCTCGCACGTTCGCTCGGTGCCGTGGTCGAGGACGCGGTGAACGCGGTCGGCGTCGACGTCAACACCGCTTCGGTACCGCTGCTGGCGAGGGTGTCGGGAATTGCCGGATCGCTCGCCGAGAGCATCGTCTCGCATCGCGACCAGCATGGGCCGTTCGGTAGCCGGTCCGAGCTCAAGGATGTCGCCCGCCTCGGCCCCAAGGCATTCGAACAGTGTGCGGGGTTCCTCCGGATCTCAGGCGGTGCCGACCCACTCGACCGGTCCAGCGTGCATCCGGAGGCGTACCCGGTGGTTCGCCGGATCGTCGACTCCGCCGGTGTAGGTGTACGCGAAGTGATCGGAAACAGTGCCCTGCTCAGTACCTTGAATCCGAAGCAGTTCGCCGACGAGCGCTTCGGGATCCCGACGGTGACCGACATCATCGCCGAGCTCGACAAGCCCGGCCGGGACCCACGTCCCGAGTTCAAGACGGCGACATTCGCCGCGGGAATCGAGAAGGTCGCCGACCTCGAGCCGGGCATGACACTCGAGGGTGTGGTCACCAATGTCGCGGCCTTCGGCGCATTCGTCGACGTCGGCGTGCACCAAGACGGGCTCGTCCACGTCTCCGCCATGTCGCACAGCTTCGTCAAGGATCCTCGTGAGGTCGTCAAGTCCGGCGACGTCGTCAAGGTCAAGGTCATGGAGGTCGATATCCCCCGCCAGCGAATCGGCCTCAGTCTGCGACTCGACGACGAACCCGGCTCCACCACGAAGGGCAAACCACGTGATGCGGCGGTGTCCGGCGGCGGCCCGCGGGGCAGCAGGCCCGACGCCGGTGCCGGACGCGGTGGCGAGGATCGCCGCCGACAGTCCGAGCGTCGGGACAGTCGCGGTGGCCGTCAGGCAAGCACGCCTGCGGGCGGCTCGATGGCCGATGCACTCCGAAAGGCCGGATTCGGGAAGTAGACCCACGGCCTCGGGCAAGATGAGCAAGTAATCGCTAGCGATTCGGGCGAATCTTGGCCGAGGAAGGGTGGCGGGCCGAAGTGGACTGGTTCAACCGCGAGATCATTTCGCAAGGACGGCTACCACTGCTGTGCTTCCTGTTGGGATTTCTCGCCGGTTTCGTCCTGATTCGCCTGAGCGTCAGGATGATCAGGGCGCAGGTTTCGTGGTGGCCCGGCAACATCACCCCGGGTGGGCATCACGTGCACCACGTCGTGTTCGGCGTCGTCCTGATGCTCGTGGCAGGCGTTGCGCTCATCGCCGTGTTCGAGGACGCAACCCGCGAGACGGCGGCGGTACTCGCTGCGCTGTTCGGCGTCGGGGCCGCGTTGGTACTCGACGAGTTCGCGCTGATCTTCTACCTCGAAGATGTCTACTGGTCGGAACAGGGGCGAGCGTCGGTGGATGCCGTGTTCGTTGCGGTCGCCGGGACCGGACTGCTTCTTCTCGGCTTCCATCCGCTCGAGCTGCTCGAAGTCACCGACATGCGTCGAGACCCCGAACCGCTCATCCGCTTCGGCTACCTCGCTCTCGCGCTCGCCCATCTCGGGCTGTGCGCGGTCGTCGTACTCAAAGGGAAGATATGGACGGGGTTGCTCGGGCTCTTCGTGGGTCCGCTGCTCGTCGTCGGCGCGGTGCGGTTGAGCAGGCCGGGTGCGCCGTGGGCGAGGTGGAGATACACGAAACGGCCGAAGAAGATGTACCGGGCGCTGCAGCGCGAGCGGAATCTACGGCGGCCGGTTGTCGGCGCGAAGATCTACCTGCAGGATCTGATCGCGGGCAAGCCGGATATCGACCGTGCCGTCGCCGCAACGGAGAACGAGCTCGATCGGACCGTGCAGGCTGCTCCGGCGCCGTTGCCTTCGAGGCAGCGAGCACGCGTGATTTCGTAACCGCGCCCCCAATCTGGCACAATGGTGGGGTTGCCTGTTCCGGGCACACACCTGATCGGAGTACGAACCAGTCCGAGTGCCGCGAATCCGCGGCGCCGCTCGGTTCCTCTACTCGTGCGAAGAACGCAAGGATGGCCCCACCACATGAACACTTTGGACTTCTTGGACAAGCAGTCGCTGCGCAGCGACGTTCCCGACTTCCGTCCCGGCGACACGCTCAACGTGCACGTCAAGGTTATCGAAGGCTCGAAGGAGCGCGTGCAGATCTTCAAGGGCGTCGTCATCCGTCGCCAGGGTGGTGGCGTCCGCGAGACGTTCACCGTTCGTAAGGTGTCGTTCGGCGTCGGCGTCGAGCGAACCTTCCCGGTTCACAGCCCGAACATTGCGCAGCTCGAGGTACTCACACGCGGCGACGTTCGTCGCGCGAAGCTGTACTACCTGCGCGACCTCCGTGGCAAGGCCGCGAAGATCAAAGAAAAGCGCTGACTGCACATATTCAGTGGTTCGACCAGCGCCGTATCGCCTCGCAAGGCGGTACGGCGCTTTTCGTGTGTCATGGTGCCCAGCCTGCCGCGGCGCGTCGTGTCGACGCTCCGTCCATGGCTCGTCGCCGATGCGGTTAATCTGGTGCGGTGTCAGATTCCCCGCAGGATCCTCACGGCCCGAACAGCTCGCCGAGCGAGAACTCGGAGAACACGCATCGCGGGAAGAAACAGCGATCCTTCTGGCGTGAGCTGCCGATCCTGATTCTCGTCGCCCTCGTCCTGAGCTTCGTGCTGCAGACGTTCATCGCGCGTGTCTACCTCATCCCATCGGAATCGATGGAACCAACGCTGCACGGTTGCGTCGGCTGCACCGGTGATCGAATAGTCGTCGAGAAGATCGGCTACCGATTCGGGGACCCGCAACCCGGAGACGTCGTGGTCTTTCGCGGTCCGGATTCATGGAACAGCGATTTCGTGTCCACCCGTTCGTCGAACACGATCGTTCGCGGCGCCCAGGAGGTGGGGTCGGTCATCGGGATCGTTGCGCCGGACGAGAACGATCTGGTCAAGCGCGTCATCGCAACCGGCGGTCAGACCGTCGAGTGCTGCGACGACCAAGGACGCGTTCTCGTGGACGGCCAACCCCTCGACGAACCGTACGTGCAGATGGACTTCCCGTTCGTGCCCGGAGAACTCACATGCGACACCGAGCTGAAATCGGGCCGCTGCTTCCCGGCCGTGACTGTTCCCGAAGGAAATCTGTGGGTCATGGGCGACAACAGGAGCAATTCCGCCGATTCACGCTTTCACGTCTCCGATGAGCTGATGGGAACCGTCCCGGTCGACAATGTCATCGGCAAAGCCTTCATGATCGCACTGCCCCCGTCGCGTTGGGGAACCCTCGACTCTCCGGACATCCAGGGCAAGTGAGGACCGAAGGCCGAAGTTTCGATGGCTGACACCAGAACGAGCCGCTCTCGCCAACGCCCGCCGTGGCCGCCACGTCCGATCATCCGCAGATCCGGGGGCCTGCGGACCATGGAGTCCGCGCTCGATCGCAATGGGCTCGGACCGGTAGCAGGCGTGGACGAGGCCGGCCGGGGGGCATGCGCCGGACCGCTCACCGTCGCGGCGTGCATTCTCGGTCCCAAGCCGTACGCGTCGTTGGCGGAACTCGACGATTCCAAGAAGCTGACGCACAAGCGTCGAGAAGAACTCTTCCCGAAGATCCAGAAGCTTGCGCTCGCCTGGAGCGTGGTGTTCATCGAGGCCGAGGAGATCGATCGCATCGGTGTGCACGTGGCGAATATCGAGGGAATGCGGCGCGCGGTAGCGGGCCTGGGCGCGATGCCCGGCTATGTGCTGACAGACGGATTTCGGGTACCCGGTCTGCCTGCCCCGTCTTTGCCCGTGATCGGCGGCGACGCAACAGCGGCGTGCATCGCCGCGGCAAGCGTGCTTGCGAAAGTGTCCAGGGACCGAGTGATGGTGGAGATGGACGCGCGGATACCCGGCTATGGTTTCGCGGTGCACAAGGGCTACAGCACGCGAGCTCATGCCGAGGCGATGTTGCGGCTGGGTCCGTGTTCCGAGCATCGAATGTCGTACGCGAATGTCTCGGCGGCAGCATCGGGCGAGGCCGATGCGGTGGTCTCGATGCTGGGCCGAATGGACTGCGACGATCGGAGTGCGCGATGATTGCGGTTCGTAACAGCAACCGGAGGATGAGAAAAAACCGATGAGTGCCGAGGATCTCGAAAAGTACGAAACCGAGATGGAACTCTCGCTGTACCGGGAGTACCGGGACATCGTCGGTCAGTTCAACTACGTCGTGGAGACCGAACGGCGGTTCTATCTCGCGAACTCTGTCGAACTCATTCCGCACAATGCGGACGGCGAAATCTACTTCGAGCTGCGTATGTCCGACTCGTGGGTGTGGGATATGTACCGTCCGGCCCGTTTTGTGAAACACGTACGCGTGATCACGTTCAAGGATGTCAACATCGAAGAACTGGACAAGCCCGACCTTCGACTGCCCGAGTAGCGCAGGCCGGTGTCGATCCTCGTATGGCTGATGCTGATTGCAGGTGCGGTCTATCTGCTCGGTCGCCGGCGTTCGCGAACCACCCTGGTCATATGTGCGCAGCTGATCGGTGCCGCCGCGATATGCCTGGTCCTCGGCCAGGTGGTGTGGCAGATTCTTCGTTCTTGACTCGCGAGCGGCAATTGCGGTTCAGGTTGTCTGTGCTGCAACGCATTACGGTTTCAGTTCCGCTGTTCGGTGTGCAAACAATTTGTCTGAATTCCTGAAACAAAGCTGTGTATTCCGTTGATTCTTTGTAGTCGACGGTCCCGGGGTGGTACAAAAGTCTCGATAAGTTTATCCCTTCACCGTTAGAGGTTCGGCCATGGCGCGTAAGACTCTCGTCCAAATGATCGATGATGTGGATGGTTCCGTCATCAAAGAGGGCCAGGGAGAAACCATCGAATTCGCTATCGATGGAAACCAGTACCGCATCGATCTGAATCTGAAGCACGCAAACGAATTGCACGAGCAACTGGCTTTCTGGATCGAGCATGCCGAAAAGGTGTCGGGGCGTCGTGCACGCAAGAGCCCGGCCGGATCGTCACGCGGAAAGACCGATCTGCAGGATATTCGCACGTGGGCTCGTGAGAACGGTTACGAGGTCAGTGCGCGCGGACGGATCAGCCAGGACGTGCAATCCGCGTACGACGCTGCGCACTGAGGCGGACCGCACACTGACGCGGAGCCGTTTGGTTCGTTCCATCGAAATATGCCCCTGCCGGATTCGGCGGGGGCATATTTCGTTGCGCAGATGCGCCCGAAAGACGGTCCGGCACTAGCAGGTGGCACCGACATGGCGCGTCGTCGGGGTGGTGCGGCGGTCGGGTTATCCACAGGGAGCGCGTTTGTCCACAGGGCGATCTGCGACCTGGATTTTGCGACGGGTGCAATGACGTCCTGCGGCATCGTCGGGACATCGGTTGGCCATTCGGCGATCCGATGACCACAGGGGGAGACGGTGTCGAATTCGAAGTTGGGGGCGCGCGGGGAAGCTTTGGCCGCGCTGCATCTGGTCGACGGCGGTATGGAAATCATCGACCGTAATTGGCGCTGCAGATACGGGGAGCTCGATATCGTCGCCCGCGACGGAGATGTCATGGTTTTCGTCGAGGTGAAGACCCGGTCGGGCATCGGGTACGGGACTCCCGCCGAATCGGTGACCTACGCCAAGCAGTTGAGGATCCGGCGTTTGGCGCTGGCATGGCTCGACGAACGAGGTAGCCCGTGGGTCCAGCTGAGGTTCGACGTGGTCGCAATCCTGATGACGCGTGACGGTGATCCGGTGGTCTCGCACCTGCGCGGGGTCTTCTGATGGCACTGGGGCGTGCGTTCTCCGTCGCTGTCAGCGGGGTCGACGGCCAAGTGGTCGAGATAGAGGCCGATATCGGCCGCGGACTGCCCGGCGTGCATCTGGTGGGCTTGCCGGATACCGCATTGCACGAGTCTCGTGATCGCGTGAAGGCGGCGGTGACGAACTCGGGCCGGCGATGGCCGGATTCGAGGGTGATTCTTGCGCTGTCACCGGCAACACTGCCGAAAGTCGGCTCGGTCTACGATCTGGCCCTCGCGTTGTCGGTGCTGGACGCAGACAAGCAGATTCCACGCAGGTCGCTGGAGAAGACGCTCTTTCTGGGTGAACTGGCGCTCGACGGTCGCATCCGCGGCGTGCGCGGCGTGCTGCCTGCGGTTCTGGCAGGCAAACGCGCGGGATGGACTTCGGTGGTGGTTCCGATGACGGGCCTGGCCGAGGCCGGTCTGGTGGAAGGCGTCGAGGTATTGGGTGCGACTTCGCTGAAGGAGGTCGTGGCCTGGCTACAGGGGGAAGTGCTGCTGAGTCATCCGCTCCCGGCGTCAAGGCAGCAGGACGAGTCGTACCCGGACATGCGTGATGTGGTGGGGCAATCCGAGGCGCGCTGGGCGCTCGAGGTTGCCGCGGCGGGTGCGCATCACGTCATGCTGACTGGGCCGCCGGGAATCGGCAAAACGATGTTGGCGCAGCGACTTCCCGGAATTCTGCCGCCGTTGACTGAGGAAGAGTCGTTGGAAGTGACGGCAATTCACTCCGTCGCCGGTACGTTGACCGGTGATCGTCCGCTGATCTCGTCGCCGCCGTTCATTGCCCCGCATCATTCCACCACGGTCAGCGCGATGGTCGGCGGTGGTACGGGAATGGCGAAGCCGGGGGCGGTGAGTCGGGCACACCGCGGTGTGTTGTTCCTGGACGAATGCGCGGAAATGAGCCAGAAGGTGCTGGAGGCGTTGCGAACCCCGCTCGAGGACGGAGAGATCCGAATAGCGCGTCGAGACGGTGTGGCCCGCTACCCGGCACGATTCCAGCTGATTCTGGCCGCCAACCCCTGCCCGTGCGCACCGGCCCGAAATGTCGATTGTGTATGTGCCCCAACTGTTCGCCGCAAGTACCTGGGCCGGTTGTCCGGTCCGTTGCTCGATCGAGTGGATCTGCGGATCGCGATGCCGCCGCCCGCCACCGGCGCCCTGACGGACGAGGTCGGCGAGACCACCGAACGCGTGCGGGCACGAGTCACCGGTGCCCGTGACGCCGCAGCCGAACGCTGGCGGGAATACGGGTGGCGGACCAATGCCGAAGTTCCAGGACCGGCGTTGCGCCAGACGTTTCGACTCTCGAGTGCAGCACTACGTCCTCTCGAGCGCGCGCTCCGCAATGGTGCGATCACCGCGCGCGGCGCAGACAGAGCGCTGCGCGTTTCCTGGACCCTGGCCGACCTGGCCGGGGGCGTGGTACCCGGGCTCGACGAGGTCGGAGCCGCGCTGGACTTTCGCGACAAGGGGACGATGTGAGTAGCGCAGAAGATCCTCGGCGGCTGGCATGGGCATATCTCTCTCGCGTTGCGCAGGGACCCCACCGCGCGTTGGCGGACTATGCGGAGAAGGCTGGGCCGGAGGAAACGTGCGCAGCCGTGGCCGGTGGTGAGCTCGGTGACAGACTGCTCGTGCGCTCGCATATCGACACGGCCGCGGCGGATCTCGAAGTGATCACCTCACTCGGTGGGCGTCTCGTCACTCCCGATGACGAGGAATGGCCGGTGTGGCAACTTCTTTCGTTCGACGGTGCAGGTATGTCGGACGGGGCGGACCAGTGCGCACCGTTGGCATTGTGGGTTCTCGGCGGTACACCGCTTACGGAGTTGCTGGAACGGGCAGTCGCCATCGTCGGAACTCGCGCGGCGAGCGCCTACGGCGAACACGTGACCGCGGAGATCGCCGGCGACCTGGCCATCGACGGGTGGACGGTGATATCGGGTGCAGCATTCGGGATAGACGCAGCTGCACATCGTGCAGCACTCGGCGTCGGTGCCCGCACGATGGCGGTGTTGGCCTGCGGAGTCGATCGGGCCTACCCGTCGGGACACGCGCGGCTACTGCAGCGGATCGCCGGCAGTGGTGCTGTCGTGAGCGAGTACGCCCCAGGAACGCCGCCCGCAAAGCATCGCTTTCTCGCGCGCAACCGAGTAGTTGCTGCCTTCGGTTCCGCAGTGGTGGTGGTGGAGGCGGGGTGGCGAAGTGGTGCGCGAAACACTGCTGCGTGGGCACACAAACTCGGTCGACCGGTGCTCGCCGTTCCCGGCCCCGTCACGTCGGCCTCGTCCAAGGGGTGCCACCGCATGATTCGCGAGGGGGAGGCTCGTCTGGTCGCCGACGCTCACGACGTGGTCGCCGAGGCAGGCCCGGTGGGCGCCGTCGGCGAAGGGCGGCCGTCGATGTTCCGCGATATCGATGCACTGTCGGAGAATGCGCTGCTCGTCTACGAGGCACTTCCAGCTTCGGGTACACGCTCTCCCCGGGAATTGTCCGAGCAGGCAGCGATACCGGTGGAGAAGGTCCGCTCGGTGCTGCCACTGCTCGAGCTCGAAGGATTCGTCGCGAGCGACGAGACAGGATGGTATCGAGTGGCCCGGGCATGAACATGGGCGCCAACTGCACACAGGCGGAACGAACTGCAGAACAACCCTTGGCGGTAGCCTGGTTAGGTAACACTTATTCGCTGAGCGATCAAGACAGCTCCGACAGCTTGGGAAGGCTGACCGACGTGGCACGACGCAGAACGACGCTGACGGTTCTACGCACCGAGGCTCTGACACCGCACATGCAGCGGGTGTACCTCGGCGATCCCGGATTCGAAAATTTCGAACCGGCGAACTTCACAGATTCCTACGTGAAGCTGATCTTCGGGTCGGAGGGCGAGGAAGTTGTGCGAACCTACACCGTCAGGTCGGTGGATCCGGACGCCCGCGAGATCGCGATCGATTTCGTGGTGCACGGTGACGAAGGCATCGCCGGACCGTGGGCGGCGAACGCGGTGACCGGAGACAGAATTGACTTCTACGGCCCGAACGGGGCGTATTCGCCCCGATCGGACGCCGACTGGCACCTCTTCGCCGGCGACGAATCGGCCATTCCGGCGATCAGTGCAGCCGTCGAAGCGCTCCCCGAGGACGCCATCGCCAAGGTCTTCGTCGAGGTCGCCGACCGCAAGGACGAGATCTACATGGAGACTCTCGCCCTGGTGGATGTCACATGGGTCCACCGCGGTGCGGGGTCGAACGAGGTCGGCGACGACAGGGCGGGCGACAATGCCCCGCTGATCGAGGCCGTCAGAGCCACAGAGTGGTTGCCCGGCCAGGCACAGGTCTTCATCCACGGCGAAGCCCAAGCGGTGATGCACAATCTTCGGCGCTACATCCGCAAGGAGCGCGGCATCGGTGCCGAGTGGGCATCGATTTCCGGTTACTGGCGCAGAGGGCGGACAGAGGAGGGCTTCCGGGTATGGAAGCGAGAGCTCGCCCAGGCCGAGGAAAGCGTCCAAGCGTGAGCAAGCCGCCCGCGTCGGCAGCGGACCCGTTCCGTGTCGGCGCGCCCGGTTGCTCGGGACGCCATGGCAGGCAAGGCTGACATCCGTGACCGATACGCTGCCACCCACGCTGACGGTGCATCTCGAGGAGTACTCGGAGTACCTCACGCTGGGCCGGTCGCGTTCGGTCAACACGGTCCGCGCATACGTCAAGGACGCCGAGTCGTTGCTCGTGCACTACGTCGGAGCCACCGAGGCAGACTCTCTCGACGCACTAGACCTTCGGATACTCCGCTCTTGGCTGGCGCAGCAGGCGCGGGATGGTTCGGCACGGACGTCGATGGCGCGTCGAACGTCGTCGGCGCGAGCGTTCACCGCCTGGCTCACCCGGACCGGCCGAGTCGAGCGAGATCCGGCGCTGCGTCTGGTGGGGCCCTCCGCGCGGCGGTCGCTGCCGTCCGTGCTCAAGCAATATCAGGCTGCGGAAGCTCTGACGTGGGCTGAAGTGGGGGCAAGGGAACTCGAGCCGATAGCACTGCGTGATCGGTTGATCGTCGAACTGCTTTACGCAACCGGGATCCGAGTGGGCGAGTTGTGCGGCCTGGACCTCGACGATGTCGATCGAGATCGTCGGGTTCTGCGCGTCACGGGCAAAGGCGACAAGGAACGATCGACGCCGTTCGGGGGCCCGGCCGTCTCGGCCCTGAACGCATGGATTGCACACGGCCGTCCGGAACTGGCGACCGATCGATCGGGCCCTGCGCTCCTGCTGGGCCGGCGGGGTGGGCGGATCGACCCGAGACAAGCCCGGACCGCCGTGCACGATGCGCTCGCCGCTGTACCCGGTGCTCCGGACATGGGCCCGCACGGACTGCGGCATTCCGCCGCGACCCACTTGCTCGAAGGTGGCGCCGATCTTCGCGTCGTGCAGGAGCTATTGGGTCATTCATCGCTCGCAACGACGCAGATCTACACCCACGTGTCAGTGGACCGGCTGCGTGCAGTCCACGACCGCGCACATCCCCGAGCGTGAGCGATGACACATCCGAGCAGACCATCGTTTGGTAGCGTCGTGGCGAAACAAACCGCATGCGAAGTATTGTCGGTCCGGAGAAAGTCGAAGCCCGAGAATCAACGCCAGAATCCGGATACGGGGGGACCGTGGACCGCGACCAGCCACGAGGCTCAGCCGCTGCGTGGTCGATCCGTGCACAACAGAGTTCGAGCCGGGCCTCGCAGCCCGGCTCGGCACCAATCGAGCCAGTACGTGTCGAGCCGCTTCGCCCGGGAGGAGGGTCCATGAACGGTGATAGGCAGTCACCGCCGTGGCAGTCGCCTCGTCCAGCGGACCGGCAGCCACCGCCGCGATACTCCGCTCCCTCCGAGTCGACTGCGTCCGCGCGCGCCGAGGAATGGACGCCGCCCTGGGCCTCTGTGCCGGAGCGGCAACAATCGGACGGGCAGCAGGCTCCGTCGAATCGTCGGGGCCCCGAGGCGGTCAACCTATCGGGACACGGACAGTTCGCACCCGAGCCTGCGTTTCTGGACCCGATACACAACCCGCGTTATCAGCCCACCAGTTCCGACCTAGCTTCGGACAGTCTGTTGCGTCGACCCAAACGCGCCTCTACGTCGGGGTGGCGACGCGGCGTGCACCGACTCACCGGCGGCGTGATCAATCCCGGCGAGTCCACGGCCGAGGAGCGCTACCGCAATCAGGTCGAACGCATCCGTCAGCCGGTACTCGGTGATTACCGCATTGCATTTCTGTCGCTCAAAGGTGGTGTGGGCAAGACCACCACGACACTGGGGCTAGGTTCCACGTTCGCTTCGCTGCGCGGGGACTGTGTCATCGCTGTCGACGCCAACCCTGATTTCGGCACTCTCGGTGAACGGGTCCCGCGCCAGACATCGTCGACCGTTCGTGATCTGTTGGCCGATGCGCCGAATATCCGGCGCTATTCCGACATTCGAGTGCATACTTCGCAGGCTCCGAGTCGTTTGGAAGTGCTTGCCGGAGAGCGTGATCCGGCTGCATCCGAGATGTTCGGTGAACAGGACTACCGCTCGGTCATCGAGATGTTGCAGGTGTACTACAACCTCATACTCACCGACTGCGGCACCGGCATCATGCACTCGGCGATGAACGGAGTGCTCCAACTCGCGAATGCGCTGGTTCTGGTGTCGTCACCGGCTGTCGACGGTGCACGCTCGGCTGCGGCCACCCTGGATTGGTTGCAGCTGCACGGTTACGGGCACCTCGTCGAACGCACGGTGGTTGTCATCAGTTCGGTTCGGCCAGGTTCGTCGGCGGTCGACATGAATCTGCTGACTCAGCACTTTCTCGAACGTTGCAGAGCGGTATTGGTTGTTCCGTTCGACGAGCATCTGGCGGAGGGCGCCGTTGTGGATCTCGAACTTCTCCGGCCGCAGACGCGGGCGGCGTTCGTTGAACTCGCCGCGATGGTGGCCGACGATTTCCCGGCGGCATCCGGTCGGCATTCAGGACCTGGCTGGCGATAGCGTTCGAGAGAATCCACGGCCGCTCTTTACGCGGCTACCGGGGCCCGAGCGGTTTGAGCCGGATTGTCATGGCATCGACCAGCGCCAGCGGGTTGAGATAGACGCGGCTACGGCGCACCCCCCAGTGCAGGCACGCGTCCGCGCAGCCGGAGTGGCCCGCGACCAGCTGGCCGATGCGTTCGCCCGTACGAACTCGCTCGCCGGCCGAGACCGTCGCGACAACGGGTTCGTAGGTGCTGCGCAGCCCGTTGGAATGATCCACCGACACCACCGGCTTGCCTGCGATGGTGCCGGCGAAGACCACCAGTCCCTCGCCGACCGCGCGAACCTCTTGGCCGTCGCGCCCGGCAACGTCCACGCCTCGGTGGCCGGGCAGCCAGTCGTGCTCGGGTGGATCGAATGGGTTGACGACCGTGGGGCGGGGATCGAGCGGCCATACGAACGACGGCGCTGCCTGCACCTCTCCGCCGGCGTGCACAATCACCGCGACCGTGGCAAGAAGCAGAATCAGAGCTCTCATGACTGACAGCGTTGCCTCGCGAGGTCGTCAGCGACAGAGGTGAACCTCGATTGTGGATAGCGGCACCATTCATCCCCAAGCGATGAAAAGGCTTGACCATCGGGCCGCGTTATGAGCTGCGACGTTGAAGTCGTACACTGTGACAGCGACCTGTGCCTGCATAGGTCGACTTCGCGCGTCTGCGTAACGAAGTATCCACCCACGGTGGGCTCGTACTTCGTGACCGGTTGCCGGCGGTCCCTCTTCTGACGAAGTCGGTCCGGCAGCCAGCGGACGCCAGGGCAGGGGTCGACGACACCCTGCGACAACCGGCAATCGAAAGCGAGTTATTCAGCCATGGCTGTAGTAACCATGAAGCAGCTGCTAGATAGCGGCACACACTTCGGACACCAAACCCGTCGCTGGAACCCGAAGATGAAGCGATTCATCTTCACCGACCGCAACGGCATCTACATCATCGACTTGCAGCAGACTCTGACCTTCATCGACAAGGCCTACGAGTTCGTCAAGGAGACGGTTGCCCACGGTGGCACCGTGCTTTTCGTCGGCACCAAGAAGCAGGCCCAGGAGTCGATCGCCGCAGAAGCGACCCGCGTCGGCATGCCCTACGTGAACCAGCGCTGGCTCGGCGGAATGCTCACGAACTTCCAGACCGTCCACAAGCGTCTGCTCCGCCTCAAGGAGCTCGAGGCGATGGAGCAGACCGGTGGCTTCGAGGGACGTACCAAGAAGGAAATTCTCATGCTCACGCGTGAGATGACCAAGCTCGACCGCACCCTCGGTGGCATCCGGGACATGGCCAAGGTTCCGTCGGCCATCTGGATCGTCGACACCAACAAGGAACACATCGCCGTCGGCGAGGCTCGCAAGCTGAAGATCCCGGTCATCGCGATCCTCGATACCAACTGCGATCCCGACGTGGTCGATTACCCGATCCCGGGCAACGACGACGCGATCCGCTCCGCAGCACTGCTCACCAAGGTCGTTGCATCCGCAGTGGCCGAGGGTGTTCAGGCCCGCGCGGGGCTGAACACGAGCACCGATGCAAAGCCCGAGGTCGGCGCAGGCGAGCCGCTCGCCGAGTGGGAACTCGAGCAGCTTGCGCAGGCATCGCCCGCCGCCGAGACGGTCACCGAGGCTGCAACCGAGGCGCCGGCCGCCGGTGAGGCAAACCTGACCGAAACCCTCGGCGAGGGCACCGCTGATGCACCTGCAGCAACGGAAGCCCCCGCAGCAACGGAAGCTCCCGCAGTACAGCCCTGATCGAAGAGCGCTCGACCCCGGGCGCGCTCCGACCACCGTTGGTGCGGCGACTTGTCGCGAGAACAGCCCTGGCCTCCTTCACGGGGCCAGGGCTGTTCGCCCGGAGTCCCGATGCCGGGAACAGGTACAGGGAGCATCGCTTCCCGTAGCCTCGTGTCCGACTCGCAGTGCACGCACGCACGGTCACACGCACGCACGGTCACAGGCACACACGGTCACAGACACGCACAGTCACAGACACCCATAGAGGAGGCTCGCCCGACATGGCGAACTACACCGCCGCTGACGTCAAGCGGCTTCGTGAGCTCACCGGCTCCGGAATGATGGACTGCAAGAACGCGCTCGCTGAAACCGACGGCGATTTCGACAAGGCCGTCGAGCAGCTTCGCATCAAGGGCGCGAAGGACGTCGGCAAGCGTGCCGAGCGTTCCACTGCCGAGGGTCTCGTCGTCGCCAAGGGCGGCGTACTGCTCGAGATCAACTCCGAGACCGACTTCGTCGCCAAGAACGAAGAGTTCCAGGCATTCGCAGACTCGGTAGCCGTTGTTGCAGCCGAGGGCAAGCCGGCCGATGTCGATGCCCTCAAGGCGCTCGATCTCGGTGGCAAGAGTGTCGACGTCGCCTTGAACGAGCTTTCCGCCAAGATCGGCGAGAAGCTGGAATTGCGTCGTGTCGTCTCGTTCGATGGCCCCGTCGCTGCGTACCTGCACAAGCGCAGCGCAGACCTCCCGCCGGCAGTCGGCGTGCTCATCGAGTACACCGGTGAAGGCGAAGCCGCAGCGGAGGCCGCTCGCGGTGCTGCAATGCAGGTGGCCGCGCTCAAGGCCAAGTACGTCACCCGCGACGAGGTGCCTGAGGAGACCGTCGCGTCCGAGCGTCGCATCGCCGAGGAGACTGCACGCGAGGAAGGCAAGCCCGAGCAGGCGCTGCCGAAGATCATCGAAGGCCGCGTCAACGGCTTCTTCAAGGACGTCGTGTTGACCGAGCAGTCCTCGGTGCAGGACTCCAAGAAGTCCGTCAAGGCAATCCTCGACGAGGCCGGTGTGACGATCACTCGTTTCGCTCGCTTCGAGGTCGGCGCGAACTGAGTTCGTAGCGCGCAGTAGTACCACCGACGGTGCCGTCCGTTCGACTCCGAGTCGAACGGACGGCACCGTTCGATCCGGGGCCGGGCGGTGAACCGACGGCGATGGAAGGTGGTGTCGTCCACGGCGCCCTCGATAGGGCAGGATGAGTGTGGGTGCGCAGAATTATCGTTGGAAATCAGTGCACCTTGCTTTATCGTGCGCAATCGACAGGCGAGAACCGAGGAGAGCTATGACCGATCCCGCCACCGACCGCCCCGGGTTCAAGCGTGTGATGCTCAAGCTGGGTGGTGAAATGTTCGGCGGAGGCCAGGTGGGTCTGGATCCTGACGTGGTCAACAACGTTGCCGAACAGATCGCCGAGGTCGTCTCGACCGGGGTTCAGGTTGCTGTCGTCATCGGGGGAGGAAACTTCTTCCGCGGCGCCGAACTGCAGCAGCGGGGAATGGATCGTTCCCGCTCGGACTACATGGGCATGCTCGGAACAGTCATGAACTGCCTTGCTCTGCAGGACTTCCTGGAGAAGCAGGGGGTGGCCACCCGCGTCCAGACCGCGATCACGATGGGTCAGGTTGCAGAGCCGTATCTACCGTTGCGTGCCCGCAGACACCTGGAAAAGGGTCGCGTCGTCATTTTCGGTGCAGGCATGGGCATGCCGTACTTCTCCACTGACACCACGGCGGCGCAGCGCGCGCTCGAGATCGGCGCGGAGGTACTTCTGATGGCCAAGGGCGTCGACGGAGTGTATTCCGCCGATCCTCGGGTCGATCCCGACGCGACGATGTATCGGACCATCACTCATCGTCAGGTCATCGAGAAGGGCCTGAAGGTCGCAGACGCCACGGCGTTCAGCCTGTGCATGGACAACCAGATGCCGATCATGGTCTTCAACCTCCTCACGCAGGGGAACATAGCGCGTGCTGTTGCAGGCGAGGACATCGGAACTCTGGTGCAGTCGTGAGCGACGCCGACAACACAGGTAGACAAGCTGGATTTCCAGCGATGACGATGGAGGACAGACCGTGATCGACGAAGCGCTATTCGATGCCGAGGAAAAGATGGAGAAGGCTGTCACCGTTGCGCGTGATGATCTCTCGTCCATCCGGACCGGTCGAGCGAATCCGGGCATGTTCAATCGCATCGTCGTCGAGTACTACGGTGCGCTGACGCCCATCACGCAGCTGGCGAGCATCAATGTCCCCGAAGCGCGGTTGGTGGTCATCAAGCCGTACGAGGCTTCTCAGCTCGGTCCGATCGAGACTGCGATCCGCAACTCCGATCTGGGTGTCAATCCCACCAACGACGGCAACCTCATTCGTATCGGCGTGCCTCAGTTGACCGAGGAACGACGCCGCGAGTTCGTCAAGCAGGCGAAGGGCAAGGGTGAGGACGCGAAGATCTCCATCCGCAACGTTCGGCGCAAGACGATGGAAGAGCTCAAGCGGATCCAGAAGGACGGCGAAGCGGGCGAGGACGATGTGGTGCGTGCGGAGAACGAACTCGACAAGACCACCGCGAAATACACCGCGTCGATCGACGAGTTGGTCAAGCGCAAGGAAGCCGACTTGATGGAGGTCTGACCTCGGTCGAGTTCGGTTGTACAAGATGACAAAGCAAGGAGATGGCGTCGTGGTGGGTTCGGATCGGCCACGTGGGTCTGCCGGTTCCGATCCTTCGGCGGCCGACGGGCCGGGACAGACCCCGGACACGTCGGGTTCGGTGCCCGGCGCGCCGGACCACGCTGCGAAGCCCCCCGGTAAGGCGGGTCGAAATCTACCCGCCGCCATTGCCGTGGGCGCTGCGTTGGGGATCTCGTTGATCCTGATCATGGTGTTCGTGCCCCTGGTGTGGATCGGTGTGGTGTCCGTGGCGCTCGCGGTCGCCACCTACGAGGTTGCCGATCGTCTCCGCGAAGCGGCTGTTCTCGTACCGCGTATCCCGCTGATCCTGGGTGGTCAGGCGATCATTTGGTCGGCTTGGCCGTGGGGGACCACCGGTGTCCTCAGCGCCACCGCGGGAACAGTCCTGGTCTGCATGGTGTGGCTGCTGCTACAGCAGGGTCTCCGGTCTGCACCGAAGAACTATCTGCGCGAACTCTCGGTAACGGTGCTGGTGGCATGCTGGTTGCCGCTTCTCGCCTCGTTTGCCGTGTTGATGGTGCTCGAGGACAACGGTCCCGAACGGGTGCTCGTCTTCCTCATCGCCGTGGTCTGCTCCGATGTGGGCGGGTACGTCGCCGGGGTGCTGTTCGGGAAGCACCCGATGGCGCCGGCAATCAGTCCGAAGAAGTCCTGGGAAGGACTCGCGGGCTCGTTGTTGTTCTGCGTGATCGGCTCACTGTTGACCGTCACGCTCATTCTCGGAGCGAATTCGCTGATCGGTGTGCTGCTGGGAGTCGTCCTGGTCGTGTCGGGAACCCTCGGCGATCTGATCGAGTCACAGGTGAAACGAGATCTGCGGATCAAGGACATGGGTACGCTGCTGCCGGGCCACGGCGGCATCATGGACCGCTTGGACTCCCTGCTTCCGTCGGCGTTCGTCGCGTGGCTGGTCTTCGCAATCCTGTTGTGACCGATCGCCGGACCATTCCCAGCCCGAACATCTGGCACTGGCCCGAGATCTACGAGGCAGAGAACCGAGCGCAGGATGTCGATGGCGCGATCCCGGCCGAACTGCGCCGAATTGCACCCTGGGATGGCGCAACCATCGTCGACGTCGGCTGTGGCACCGGCTTTCACCTTCCCGGGTTCGCCGCCTCGGCTCGGCGAGTGGTGGGCATCGAACCGTATGAGCCGATGGTCCGCCGCGCGCGAGTACGCGTCTCAGGATCGAGCAATGTCGAGGTGCTCACAGGTCATGCCGAGGAGATCCCACTCGAAGACTCCGTGGCCGACATCGTGCACGCCCGCACCGCGTACTTTTTCGGTCCGGGATGTGGAGCCGGAATCACCGAGGCGATGCGAGTTCTCCGTCCAGGTGGGACCTTGATCGTGGTTGATCTCGATGTTTCCGCTTCGCCCTATGGTCATTGGATGCGGGCGGATCTACCGAAATACAACTGCGCGGCCGTCGAGGGGTTCTTCGACGCGCAAGGATTCGCGTTGCGCAGAGTCGATACTCGATGGCGCTTCGAGGACCGGAAAACACTGCGTTCGGTGCTGCGAATCGAATTCACCAGGCGGACAGCGGAGCGGGCGGCTCGAAGTGTTCCCAACCTCGAATTCGGAGTGCGGTATCGCGTGCACTGGCGAGCCAAGCCCAGCGGGCTCGAGACGAGCCGGCTCGGACCTCGGTCGCTCTAGTCAGCTCGGATTCCGAATACGTCGGCGGCCGCGCGAATTTTCAGAGCCTTGGCCAATCGAGGCAGGTCACTGCCGTCCCTGACGTGTGCGCCGTCTGCACCGAGTTCTTCGACGACCTCGTGGGCCCAGGTGACGTCGTTCGGTGTCGGGGCCAACTCTCGGTTGACGATGGGTGCCTGTTCGGCATGCATACACAGTTTTCCGGTCATGCCCATCGACACCGTCAGCGCCGAGTCCCGGGCAAGAATTCCGTCGTTCGCCGTCAGAGTCGGTCCGTCGATCGGGCCCGGGAGTCGGGCCGCGCGCGAGGAGACTACGAGTCGCGACCGTGGATACGCCATGGCAAGTGGTTCGTCGCTCATTCCGGTGTCGCGGCGGAAATCGCCGCTGCCGAAAGCGAGCCGAAAGGTCGAATCGGCGCGCGCGATCTCGGCGACGGCTTCGAGGCCCACCGCGGATTCGACGAGCGCAAGAATCCGGGTGCCTGCAGGAAGCCTCGTCGCCGTGGCGTCGACCTGACTTCCGCTCTCGGTCTTCGCGAGCATGATGCCGGCGAGGGTTCCCACACCGGCGAGGGCGGCCAGATCTTCGGCCCAGAACGACGTGGTGGCGTCGTTTATTCGAACCCACGCGGTGTTCCCGGCCTCGAGCCAGGACACGACAGCCTCACGCGCAGCCGGTTTCGCTGCTGGGGCGACGGCATCTTCGATGTCGAGGATCACCGCGTCGACCTCGGAGTCGACAGCGGCGGAAAAGGCTTGGGGCCGGGTGGCCGGCACCAGCAGCCACGAGCGTGCGCGGTCCGGCGCGACCGCTGGTGTCACTCGATTCTGTATGAAAGTGGTCACATCAACTCCTTGCGGTGAGGTGGGGCACCGCAATCGTGATCGATTCAGTCTGGCGCAGCGAGCTTCTGTGCATAGTGTTCATCGATCCGTGAACTACTTTCGTTTCGCTGCGCGTCTGATCTGCAGGATGCGAACCCCGCCTGCCAAGGCCATCACCAGGGCGCCGGCGATTGCGGCCAGCAGCATCGCCACGCCGAGAGGCAGGTCGAATGTCCATATGAAGATGTTCACTGGGACTGCATCGAGATTCTGCAGAATGAATACCAGCAAGAGAATCAGAACGAGCGCGCCGACGACCAATCCGGTCCACAGAGCTGCAGCTCTCGTGTGCGCAATTCCGTCGGGCGACTGCCCGGATGGCAGCCGGTCATCGTGGACTGAGTCCGGGTCGGGTGCGCTGTGCTCGTCGGAATCGGGCGTCGTGATCGGTGACGGTGCTCGGTCCGAATCCGATCGATCTCGGGAGCTCACGGGCTCACCGGTGGGGTCCGCGTACTTGCCATCGCCTGTCGGAGTGGTCATTGTGCGATCCTTCCATGCCGAAGCCCGATCTAGCGTGCCCTGTGTTTACCCGTATGCGGGGGAGTGAAAACCAGACCGCCCGCGTGGTCTACGAATAGGACTCACGGCCTGCTAATGGGACACTGGTAGGCATTATGAGTGACCCCGCTACAGCAGCCGATGTGACCGCCGACGACAACACGCCCACGACGACGAGGCCGTCGCTTCCGTTGGTGTTCGCGGACAAGCGTCGCGGTATGCCCCCGCGGCACCTGGCCGATCTTGATCGGGAGGGCCTCAGGGAGGCTGTGAAGAAGCTAGGGCTCCCTGCGTTCCGTGCCGACCAGCTCGCTCGCCACTACTACGGCAGGCTCGAAGCCGACACGAAGAACATGACAGACCTGCCCGCCGCGGCCCGGGAAAAGGTCGGTGCCGATCTCTTTCCCCCGTTGCTCACCCCGCTCAAGCATCTCTCGTGCGACGACGGCGATACACGCAAGACCTTGTGGAAGGCGAATGACGGGACGCTGCTCGAGAGCGTGCTCATGCGCTATCCGGATCGAGCGACGCTGTGCATATCCAGTCAGGCGGGTTGCGGAATGGCGTGCCCGTTCTGCGCCACCGGTCAGGCCGGACTCGACCGGAACCTCACCACCGCCGAGATCGTGGATCAGGTCCGCTCTGCGGCCGCCGACCTGCGTGACGGTGTCGTGCCGGGCGGTCAAGGACGGTTGTCGAACGTGGTGTTCATGGGGATGGGGGAGCCCCTTGCCAACTACAAGCGCGTCGTCGCGGCGGTACGCAAGATCGTCTCACCCGCACCGGACGGTCTGGGTCTGTCACAGCGTTCGGTCACCGTGTCGACCGTGGGGTTGGCACCGGCGATCCGCAAGCTCGCCGACGAAGGGCTATCGGTGACGTTGGCGGTCTCCTTGCATACTCCCGACGACGAACTACGCGACACTCTTGTGCCGGTGAACAACCGTTGGTCGGTGGCGGAGGTTCTGGCAGCGGCCCGCTATTACGCCGATCGAACCGGCCGCCGAGTCTCGATCGAGTACGCCATGATCAAGGAAGTCAACGATCAGCCGTGGCGAGCGGACCTGCTCGGCAAGAAGCTGCACAAAGCGCTCGGCTCCCGGGTGCACGTCAATCTCATTCCGCTGAACCCGACGCCGGGCAGTGAATGGGACGCGAGCCCCAAGGACGTCGAGCGTGAATTCGTCAGAAGAGTGATCGCGCAGGGCGTCTCGTGCACCGTCCGAGATACCCGCGGACAGGAAATTGCCGCCGCCTGCGGTCAGCTCGCGGCGGAGAACTGACGAGAAGCTTCGGGCCGTTCGTTACCGCGGCTTGCGTCGGACGATGATGTCGCGCACCACGATGCCGACGAGGACGACCGCGAAGCCGATGAGGTAGAGGTCCTCGACCAGTCCGGTGTGATTGCCGTGCATCATGAAAAGCAGGAAGGCCGCGACGACGAGTGCGGCGATTCGCATGGCGCGCCGGGATTCCCCGGTCCAGCCCCAATCGGCGGACGGCACCTCGGCGATGTCCTCGTGGGTGTACTCGACCGGGTCGTACGAAGCGGGGGTCAGCTCGGTTTGGGCCACCGGTCGATCCTCTCGGGTCATGTTCACACCGTCGGTACGGCATGCATCGATGGTGACAATGTTTGCATACGACCGGCCGTCGTAGCCAGCAGGGTCGGCTGGGCCCCGACGGTGTGTGTCGAGCGCCCGTCAGGGAAGTAGTCGAGCGCCTGCAGGCAGTTGCTGGGAGACTGCTCAGCGTGAACACCGAAGGTGCGCCTCGTACACCGGCCGCTCGTCCCGCAGGGTCCGCCTATCCCCGGGACCTGGTCGGCTATGGCGCGATCCCACCCGATCCGGCGTGGCCGGGGGGCGCGCGGATCGCGCTGCAGTTCGTCCTCAATTACGAGGAGGGCTCGGAGAACAATGTTCTCGACGGCGACGCGGGTTCGGAGACCTTTCTGTCGGAGATGATCGGTGCTCAGTCTTTCCCCAATCGACACAAGAGCATGGAATCTCTGTACGAATACGGCTCGCGTGCCGGCGTGTGGCGAGTGCTGAGAGTCTTCTCACGGCGCGGTCTGCCTCTGACGGTCTTCGCCGTCGCACGCGCGATGCAACGCAACCCTGAAGCCGCGGCTGCTTTCGTCGAGCACGGTCACGAGATCGCCTCGCACGGGTTGCGTTGGCTCAATTATCAGATGGTCGACGAGGATGTCGAGCGTGCCCACATGGCCGAGGCCGTGGCCATTCTGACGGAGTTGACCGGAAGCGCGCCGCTCGGCTGGTACACCGGACGTGACTCGCCGAACACGCGATCGCTCGTGGTCGAGCACGGTGGATTTCTCTACGATTCCGACTCCTATGCCGACGATCTCCCGTACTGGGAACGGGTGGACGTGGGTTCCGGAACGACGCAGCACCTCGTGGTCCCGTACACGCTGGACACCAACGACATGCGATTCTCGTCGCCGGGCGGATTCTCGACGGGCGAGGAGTTCTTCGCGCACCTGCGCGACGCCTTCGACGTCCTGTACGCGGAGGGAGTAGCGGGCGCACCGAAGATGCTCTCGGTCGGGCTGCACTGTCGACTGGTGGGTCGCCCGGCTCGGATCGCCGCGCTCGAGCGGTTCCTCGACCACGTGCAGAGCCACGACAAGGTCTGGATCGCGCGACGCGTCGATATCGCCCGACATTGGGCGGCGAACCACCCGCATCCGGCGTGAAACGGGCAGGCCGTCGACACATAGCTGTCTCTCAGACTCCATCAGGGACAATGAACGAGTGCCAGAGCATCGAACACACGCCGAGATCGCCATCGACACGCCGGCCATGGGGGATCGTCCTCGAAAGCGCGTGCTCGTTCTGGGTAGCACCGGATCCATCGGTACGCAGGCTCTCGACGTCATCGCCGCAAATCCGTCGCAGTTCGAAGTGGTCGGGCTCGCAGCGGGCGGAGGCAACCTCGACCTACTGAGCAAACAGATTCGCGAAACCGGTGTCACTGCAGTGGCGGTGGCCGACCCGGCGGCGGGCGCCGAACTGAATCGGCCCGACACCTTGGTCGGTGATCGGGCAGTCACAGAATTGGTCGAATCCGTACAGGCGGACATCGTCCTCAACGCGCTGGTCGGCTCGCGCGGGCTCGAACCGACTCTCGCCGTGCTCGCCTCGGGCGCCACCCTGGCTCTGGCGAACAAGGAGTCGCTGGTCGCCGGCGGCGAGCTCGTCGTTTCCGCTGCCGCGCCGGGGCAGATCGTTCCGGTCGATTCCGAACACTCCGCACTGGATCAGTGTCTACGCGGTGGCCGCGCCGAGGAAGTGGAGCGGTTGATCCTCACGGCATCCGGTGGCCCGTTCCGAGGCTGGTCCGAGGTGGAACTGAAATCTGTGACACCCGAGCAGGCAGCGGCGCATCCGACCTGGTCGATGGGGCCGATGAACACGTTGAACTCGGCCACCCTGGTGAACAAGGGGCTCGAACTCATCGAGACACACCTGTTGTTCGGTGTTCCGTACGACCGAATCGACGTCACTGTGCATCGCCAGTCCATCGTCCACTCCATGGTGACGTTCTTCGACGGTTCCACGATTGCGCAAGCGAGCCCGCCCGATATGCGTCTGCCCATTGCGCTGGCGCTGGCATGGCCGAACCGAGTGCGTAACGCGGCCCGGGCCATCGACTTCACCACGTCCTTCACCTGGGATTTCGAACCGCTCGACGATCGAGTGTTCCCGGCCGTCCAGCTGGCCCGCGAAGCCGGAATTCTCGGCGGATGTATGACCGCGGTCTACAACGCGTCCAACGAGGTAGCCGCCGAGGCGTTCCTCGCCGGACGTATCAGCTTTCCGCGGATCGTCGAGACCGTCGCTCAGGTGGTCGACGCAGGTAGCGGCGATTGGACGTCCACCCCCCGCGGCGTGGACGATGTACTCGAAGCCGATTCCTGGGCACGCAGGCAGGCCCGCTCGTTCTTGAACCAGAAGGACTGAATCAACGATGGTGTTCGCTTTCGGCGTCATTCTCTTCGCTCTGGGCATCACTGTGTCGATCGCCCTGCACGAGGCCGGTCACATGTGGACCGCCCGCGCCACGGGCATGAAGGTACGGCGGTTCTTCATCGGCTTCGGCCCCAAGGTGTTCTCGTTCCGGCGAGGCGAAACCGAGTACGGCCTCAAGGCCATACCTGCGGGCGGCTTCTGCGACATCGCCGGAATGACTGCGATCGACGTTCTCGAACCGGATGAGATAGACCGTGCCATGTACCGGCAGAAGACGTGGAAGCGTCTGCTGGTGATGATGGGCGGAATCTGGATGAACTTTCTCCTGGGCTTCGTGCTGATCTTCATCCTGGCCGTGGGCTGGGGGCTGCCGAACCTGAACCCGCCGACGAACGCACTGGTGGGTGAGATGCCGTGTGTTACCGCAACTCAGAACAGGGATCTGTCGTACCCCGAATGCGATGGCCCCGGCCCGGCGTATCAGGCCGGAATTCGGGAGGGTGACGTCATCGTCTCGGTGAACGGGACGCCGACCGCGGACTTCACCGACGTCGTCCGAGCGACGCAACCGTTGTCGGGGACAGTGGACTTCGTCGTGGAGCGGAACGGTGAGCAGCTGACGTTCCCGGTGGCGGTGCAGCAAGTCCAGCGATGGGTGTCCGACGGTACGGAGGACGGGCGAGAATCGGCGACCGTCGGGGCGGTTGGAATTCAGCTCGCACAGTTCTTGCCGACGCAGTACAACCCGCTCGCGGCCATCCCGGCCTCCTTCGCCTTCACCGGCGAAATGTTCGTCGAGACCGCCGAGCGCCTGGTGCAGATGCCGAGCAAGGTTGCCGACCTCTGGACCTCCGTCACCGGCGGTGAGCGCGATCCGGAGACACCGATCAGCGTGGTAGGTGCCAGTGTCATCGGCGGGCAGCTGGTAGAGCGGTCCTTGTGGCCAGTGTTCATTCTGCTGCTGGCGAGTTTGAATTTCTTCCTCGGAATCTTCAACCTGCTGCCGCTGTTGCCGCTGGACGGTGGGCATATGGCGGTGACCATGTACGAGCGGATTCGCAACTTCTTCCGCAATCGGCGTGGTCTGCCGAACGGTGGGCCGGTCGATTACATGAAGCTGATGCCCGCGACATATGTGGTGATCGTGATCGGTGGGGCATACATGTTGCTCACGCTCACAGCGGACATCGTGAACCCCATTCAATTGTTCTAGCTAGACTCGTGCATATAGCTAGGGAAGAAGGCAACGAAGTGACTGTGTCAGTCGGACTGGGAATACCGGCTCCTCCGGTTCCCGTACTCGCACCCCGCCGGAAGACGCGTCAACTGCAGGTCGGATCGGTTGGGGTGGGCAGTGACCATCCCATTTCGGTGCAGTCGATGTGCACGACCAAGACTCACGACATCAACGCGACTCTGCAGCAGATTGCGGAACTGACGGCATCCGGTTGCGATATCGTGCGCGTCGCATGCCCCACCCAGGAGGATGCGGACGCCTTGTCCGTCATCGCCAAGAAGAGCCAGATCCCGGTCATCGCGGATATTCACTTCCAACCGAAGTACATATTCGCCGCGATCGATGCGGGCTGCGCTGCAGTGCGCGTCAACCCAGGAAACATCAAGGAGTTCGACGGCCGAGTCAAAGAGGTCGCCAAGGCGGCAGGTGATGCGAACATTCCGATTCGCATCGGCGTCAATGCGGGGTCGCTCGACAAGCGAATGATGGACAAGTACGGAAAGGCGACGCCTGAGGCGCTCGTCGAGTCGGCACTGTGGGAGGCCGGCCTGTTCGAGGAGCACGGCTTCGGCGACATCAAGATCTCCGTCAAGCACAACGACCCGGTTGTCATGGTCGCTGCATACGAGCAGCTCGCCGCGCAGTGCGACTACCCTCTGCACCTCGGCGTCACCGAGGCCGGCCCCGCGTTCCAAGGCACCATCAAGTCGGCGGTCGCCTTCGGTGCGCTGCTCGCTCGCGGCATCGGCGACACCATTCGCGTCTCGCTGTCGGCTCCGCCGGCCGAGGAGATCAAAGTCGGCAATCAGATTCTGCAATCGCTCAACCTGCGTCCACGCAAACTCGAGATCGTCTCCTGCCCGTCATGTGGACGCGCGCAGGTGGACGTCTACACCCTCGCCGACGAAGTCACCGCAGGGCTGGAGGGCATGGACATACCCTTGCGTGTGGCCGTGATGGGGTGCGTCGTCAACGGTCCCGGCGAAGCGCGAGACGCCGACATCGGAGTGGCTTCAGGCAACGGCAAGGGCCAGATATTCGTCAAGGGGAAGGTCATCAAGACGGTTCCCGAAGCGCAGATCGTGGAGACGTTGATCGAGGAAGCGATGCGTATCGCCGAGGAGTTCGGCGAAGGTGAGGGTTCCGATCCCGGCGCGCCGGTCGTCACGGTCGGTTGAGGCGAAGTGGCAGGAATGCCCGACGCCGCCTCGAAAGTCTGGCAATCTGTGAGCGGTGACTCGGCGATCGGCGCACGTTCGGCTCTGTGATGTTGTGCTCGGTGACGCTGTCTCCACGTGGATGCGGCGGGCAGGAGGTGACCCCAGGTGCTCAAGCTTCTCGGTGCGAAGCCTCTGAGTGGCAAGGACACGTCCAACGTGCTGCGCGTGCTCGATGCTGATCCCATAGCGTCCTGCATGATTGCGGCGCGCGTTCAGGAGAACGGTCTCGACCCGCGCTCGTTTCACGGTGAGATGTGGAGTCGCGGAGGTCCGGACGAGTCGCTGTGTTTCTACGGTGCCAATCTCGTCCCGCTGAGAGGTTCGGTGGACGATCTGCGTTCGTTCGCAGACCGGGCGTGCCGTGGACCGCGTATGTGTTCCTCGCTCGTCGGACGGGCTGAGCTGACGCTGCCGCTGTGGGAGATGTTGGAACCGGATTGGGGTCCGCCTCGTGAACTGCGCAGCGAGCAACCGCTGCTCGCCACCTCGCAGTACTCGACCTTCGCGCCCGATCCTGGTGTGCGGCTCGTTCGGGCCGACGAAATCGAGGTGTATCTCACGGCTGCGGTCGCGATGTTCATCGAGGAAGTCGGGGTCGATCCTCGCGCCAACGATGGTGGTCGGGGTTACCGACGTCGAATCGGCAGTCTCATCGCCGCCGGTCGCGCGTGGGCGCGGATCGAAGACGGCGAGGTGATCTACAAGGCGGAGATCGGATCTCAATCGGCGACCGTGGGCCAGATCCAGGGAGTGTGGGTGCATCCGCTCTATCGGGGACGCGGGATCGGGTCCGCCGGCACTGCCAGCGTCGTCGATGCAGTCGTGCGCAGCGGCCGAACGGCAAGCCTGTATGTCAACAGCTTCAACATTCCGGCCAGGCGCGCCTACGCGCGCATCGGACTGACTCAGGTCGCGACATTTGCGACGGTTCTTCTCGACTGACCGCGATTCGCTGACTGTAGTTGCGCAGAAGCCGAACTACGATGGGTGCGATGAGATTTCCGGATGTCCGACGCGCGCGGCGCGCAATCTCGACTGTTGCGGTTGCCCTCGCGATCGTGGCGTCGTCGTCGGCGTGTACGCCGAGTCCGGACGGTCCCGAACCTGCTGCGCAGGCGTTTCTCGCCGCCATTTCCGCCCGCGAAATCGAGACCGCGGCGTCCGACACGGATCGACCGTCGGCGGCCGCCGCGGCACTCGCCGAGACCTGGGACAACCTGCAGGCCGAATCACTCGAGGCGACAACAACTTCCGTACGGGTCAACGGCGATACCGCAACGGTCGGCTACACCTACCGGTGGCAGCTACCGCGGGATCGAGTCTGGACCTACGACGGTGAACTGCAGATGGGCAGAGCCAACGACCAATGGGGTGTTCGGTGGACCTCGACCGACATTCACCCTGGTCTCGGTGAAACCCAGACCATGGCATTGCGTTCCACCGCGCCGCCACGGGCGCGAGTGAACGAGAGGTCCGGAACCGACGTCTTGGTCCCGGGCGTCGTGTACCGGATCAAGATCGACGCCGACGAGGCGGCGAACGTCGTCGAGTCGGCGACGAGACTCGTCGAGATCCTCGAGCCGTTGGCCCCCGGGCTCTCCGCCCAGAGCATCGTCGAGTCCGCGACGTCCATCGACGGGGAATACCCGGTAGCTCTGCTCCGTGAGGAGGACTATCGAAGCGTGGCGGCGCCGCTTTCGGCGCTGTCCGGCGTGAGTATCTCCGACGAGTCGGATCTCGTCTCTACCGACCGGACCTTCGCACCCGATCTCGTTTCGCAGGTCAAGAAGGCCGTGATCGACGAGGTCGACGGTCAGGCCGGATGGAGCGTGGTGACGGTGAATCGGAACGGCGTCGAAGTCGACGTACTGACCGACACACCGCCCGAGCCTGCGCCGTCGTTCTCGGTCACGCTGGATCGCAATATCCAGGTAGCTGCTCAGAATGCGGTGAACGCGCGTGTCGAGCAGGCGATGATGGTTGTCATCGAACCGTCGACGGGGGCGATCCTTGCCGTGGCGCAGAACGAGGAAGCAGATCGAGATGGTCCCGTTGCCTCGGCCGGGTTGTACCCGCCCGGATCGACATTCAAGATCATCACCGCCGGAGCAGCGATCTCGGAGGGCATCGCGGGCCCGTCAACCACTGTCCCGTGTCCTGGCCGCATTGTCATCGGCGAACGCAGTATCCCCAACTACAACGAGTTTTCGCTTGGGAACGTGAGCATGGCGACGGCGTTCACTCGTTCCTGCAACACCTCGTTCGCGAAGCTGGCCAGTGAGATGCGACCCGATGCACTGACGGTTGCGGCATCGCAGTTCGGTATCGGACCCGACTACGACGTGACGGGCCTGCCCACCGACTCCGGATCGGTTCCGCCCGCCGCCGAGCTCGTGCAGCGGACCGAGGACGGATTCGGGCAGGGCCGAGTTGTCGTCTCCACTTTCGGAATGGCGTTGGCTGCAGCCACCGTCGCGAACGGATCGACTCCGATCCCGAGGTTGATCGTCGGTGCGGACACCACGATCGAGGGCGATCACCCCCCGATCGAGCCGGCCATGGTCGACGGGCTGCGCGGAATGATGCGCTCGGTGGTCACGAGTGGCACAGCCGATCGCATCGCGGATCAGGGCGAGGTGTTCGGTAAGACAGGAGAGGCTGAAGTCGAAGGCGGTTCACACGCCTGGTTCGTCGGCTATCGCGGCGACCTGGCCTTCGCGACTCTGGTGGTGCGTGGCGGCAGCTCGGACAACGCTGTGGCCGTCACGCGAGATATGTTCGAGCAACTGCCGCCGGGATACTGAAACGGCGGCAGTAGCCAGCGAGTTCGTCAGGGGAGCAGGCCGAGCTTTCGTGCTGCGACGACGGCTTCGTGGCGAGTGCGTGTACCAGTCTTGGTCATGACCGTGCGCAAGTACGACTTCACCGTTTCCGGTCGCAGCGACAACCTCTCGGCGGCTTGGGCATTGGTGCAGCCGAGCGCAATCTGCGCGAGCACGTCCGATTCGCGGGCGGTCAGCGTGACGTCGGTATCGATGGGAGCGGCGCGCAGCGCATCGGTGATTCGATCGGACAGCAGCGTCAGCTTTTCTCTCACCGCGGCCTCGGTGGTCGAGGTGGACAACGTACGCAGCTCGGCGTGGAGTTCGCGAAGGATCTCCGTCGCGACCGTCGATCCCGCCGACTGCGAGTGCGCTTCGAGCATGTCGACGCGGCGGTCGACTTCGTCCCGTATCGCGAACTCCTGCGAGAGGCGCTTGGAGGCCTGCACCATCGTGTCCGCCACTCGGTCACCGAGAGGGCCACGCTCGCGCACGGCGGCATACATCACGGCTCGGGATGCTCCGCCGACGACGACGGGAACGGCCAGTATCGAACGAAGTCCCTCGCTCAGTACCGGGCGGTCGTAGTCGTGGGTGATGTAGCGCGAGCTGCCGTAGTCGCTGACCGCAGCGGGTGTGCACTGGTCCATCACCCGACCGCCGAGGCCTGATCGACTCGGGATCAACAGACCGTCGAGCCCACGAGTCCTGGTGCCGTGGAACTCGCTCAGGCGCAGGGTGTGCGCCGACACTTCTCCGCCGAACACGACGGGAACACCCGAAACCGCGGCTATCCGCCGCAGTTCGCTGCGCAGTGCATCGCTGTCGCGAGGGCGTAACAGGTCACTACGTGACACGTGCGACTCCCTTCGATTCATGTGAGCTGAATCATAGTAGTTGAGGCCCTCGGGTGCGTCGATGGTAGGGCCGCCTCCAGGCCGTAGACGCGGTACGTGCCCGCTGAGGCCAACGACTACCCTGGTGGGCATGTCTGTGACCGCCGAGAGCAAGCCCCGTCAGCCACTCGTGCCGGGCGTCGTATCGCCTACCCTGCCTGTGCCCAGTTCGATCGAACGACCCGAGTACGCCTGGAAGCCGACGGCGAACGAGGGCAACGAGCCGTGGGTTCAGACGCCTGAGGTCATCGAGAAGATGCGTGTGGCCTCGAAGATCGCGGCCGGCGCGTTGCAAGAAGCCGGCAAGGCGGTTGCGCCGGGTGTCACCACCGACGAACTAGACCGCATTGCACACGCCTACATGATCGATCACGGTGCGTATCCGTCCACGCTGGGATACAAGGGATTTCCCAAGTCGTGCTGCACATCGCTGAACGAGATCATCTGTCACGGCATTCCCGACTCGACCGTCATCGAGGACGGTGACATCGTCAATATCGACGTCACCGCCTACATCGACGGCGTGCACGGAGACACCAACGCGACTTTTCTTGCCGGCAACGTTTCCGAGGAGGCTCGCTTGCTCGTGGAGCGGACTCATGAAGCGACTATGCGTGCGATCAAGGCCGTCAAGCCCGGTCGCGCCCTCAACGTCGTCGGCCGCGTCATCGAGTCGTATGCGCACCGTTTCGGCTACGGCGTCGTCGAGGACTTCACCGGCCATGGAATCGGTACCACCTTCCACAGCGGGCTGGTTGTGCTGCACTACGACCAGCCGTCTGTGGAGACGGTCATCGAGCCGGGCATGACGTTCACGATCGAGCCCATGATCAACCTCGGCGGGATCGATGCCGAGATGTGGGACGACGGCTGGACTGTCGTCACGCGCGACCGCAAGTGGACGGCACAATTCGAGCACACGCTCGTCGTGACCGAGACAGGCAGCGAGATCCTGACGCTGCCGTGAGCGGAGCCTGCGGAGTGAACCCGGGTGCCGTGAGCGGAGCCTGCGGAGTGACGGGCGCTCTGCTGGTGGCGGGCTGTACCTCCGATGCCGGTAAAAGTGTGTTGGTCGCCGGCCTGTGTCGGATGCTGGCTCGACGAGGTGTGTCGGTTGCCCCGTTCAAGGCGCAGAACATGTCGAACAATTCGGTGGTCACCCTCGACGGAGGTGAGATAGGCCGGGCGCAGGCGTTGCAGGCTCGTGCCTGCGGTCTCGAACCGAGCGTGCGGTTCAATCCTGTGCTGCTGAAGCCGGGTAGTGATCGGACATCTCAACTCGTGGTGCGTGGTCACGCGGTGGCGCAGGTGTCGGCGTCGAGCTATATCGAGCATCGGCAGGCCTTGCGGGAGGTAGTTGCTGCAGAACTCGCATCGCTGCGGGAAGACTACGACGTGGTCATCTGTGAGGGTGCGGGCTCACCGGCAGAGATCAATCTGCGTGCAACGGATCTGGCGAACATGGGTTTGGCGACTGCTGCCTCGCTGCCGGTGATCGTGGTGGGGGACATCGATCGTGGTGGGGTGCTCGCGCACCTGTTCGGCACCGTCGCCGTGCTGTCACCCGAGGACCAGGAGTTCATCAAAGGCTTCGTCATCAACAAGTTTCGAGGCGATCCAGCGTTGTTGGATCCGGGCCTCGTTCAGCTCGAATCCCTCACCGGCAGGCGAACTTTCGGGGTGGTGCCCTACTGCGAGGATCTGTGGCTGGACGCGGAAGACTCGTTGGGGACGGTGGCCGATGCTCCGGTCGGTCGTCCTCGGCCGCCGTTGGGGGAGCAGTGGTTACGGGTAGCGGCGATCCGTCTTCCTCGCATTTCCAACACCACCGACGTGGAGGCGCTGGCCTGTGAACCGGGGGTATCGGTGCACTGGGTGACCGAGCCCTCCCGGCTGACCGATGCTGACCTCGTCGTGGTTCCGGGCACCAAGGCGACACTGTCGGATCTGCAGTGGCTGCGTCGAACCGGTTTGGCCGATGCCCTGGTGTCGCGAGTGAACGCGGATCTTCCGGTGCTCGGTATCTGCGGCGGTTATCAGATGCTCGGGCGCACCGTCACCGACACCGTGGAGAGTTCTTCGGGAAGAGTCGAAGGGCTCGGGCTACTGGACCTCGACGTCGAGTTTCATTCGGAGAAGGTGCTCGCGCGGGTGTCGGGGTCCTCGCCTCTGTTCGACGTCGGTGATGTCACCGGCTACGAGATACACCACGGCCGGGTGGTGCGAAACGGTGATGCGCCGCTGTTGCGTGACGCGAACGGGGAAGCGGAGGGCAGCGTCCGCGGAAGCGTGCTCGGATCGCACTGGCACGGGATGCTCGAATCCGACGGCTTCCGTCGACACCTGTTGCGGTGGGCGGCGGACCGGGCCGGCCGTGGAGGGTTCGAGGTGGCAGCGGATACGTCGGTCGGGGCAATGCGCGAGCAGCAACTCGACCTACTCGCGGACCTGGTGGAGAACAATGTCGATGTCGACGCCGTGCTCGAGATCATCGAGCGCGGCATCGACGTGTGAGGTCTGCTGTGGCTCAAGCGGTTGCGCGTCGCAGTCCTGTCCAGCTTGCTATTGCGAAGAGTGCGCTCAGTGCGAGCGGGATGGCACCCAGGAGCAGCACGGTCGGTGTCTCGATGAAGAAGCGGCCGACCGCGGGCCACCACTGCTGCCACGACACTACGATCACAGCGCTGCCCACCACCACGAGCGCGGCCAGACCGGTGGCCAGGATGCCGGTAACGCGGTAGCGCTGATAGACAACGCCCAAGGCCATGCCGACGGAGGCGACGAGCAGCAGTGTCGTAAAGATTCCGAGCCATTCCAGGAACGGATTTTCGGTGGCGTAGCGGAAGGGGCCGAACATCCGAGATTTCACTCCGAAGCCGGCAGTAGCGTTTTCGAGCGCAGACAGCACGACTACCAATGTCGCAAGCAGTGCCGATTGTACGGTTCCGACCAGCGCGGTCGCTCTGAAGAACTCTTTTCGAGTCACACTGATACCGAGAGCGAACGGGAAGGTCTGGGTCACTGCCTGCAGGTAGAAGCCCACTGCGAATCCGTACATCGAGAACATGCCTCCGGTGAAGTTGTACTCGTTGTCGGTCTCGGGCAGGAGCGCGAACAACGTGTAGCTGAGCGCGAAGGCGATGGCGAGCACACCTATAGGCCAGCCGATGATCAACGGCCACGCGGTGAGGTGCAGTCGTGCGACATCGAGTGTGCGTTTCATGAAGCCGACTCCTTCGCGGTGGTGTTTCGAACGATCAGTTGTTGCAGTGACAACGGTTCGACACCGAGTCCGAGGGCTGTCGCTCGGGTGCGTTCGTCCAGCGAGAGTGCTGAGTCGATACTGACCCGTGCGAGCGACCCCAGCGAGTCTCGGTGCAGCACTGCACGTCCGCCAACGAACTGCTCGACTGCGCTCGCGGTGCCGGAGACCACGAAAGCGCTTCGCCGCAGCTCGTCCGCATCGGAGTCGATGACGATGCGACCTTTGTCGATGAGGAGGACGTGTTCGATCAGATCGCTGACCTCGTCGATCAGATGAGTGGACAGGATGACGGTGCGGGGGTTCTCGGCATAGTCGGCAAGCAGCCGGTCATAGAACATGTGCCGTGCGACGGCGTCGAGTCCCAGGTATGGCTCGTCGAAGAATGTCAGTGGCGCGCGTGAGGCCAACCCGATAACGATGCCGAGTGCGGATGTCATCCCGCGCGAGAGTTTCTTCACCTTCCGAGTGGTCGGTAGATCGAAGTCGCGCATCAGTTCGTCTGCGAAATCTCGGTCCCAGCGCGGGAGAAGCCTTGCGGAACAATCGAGTACGTGTCGCACTCTGAAGTCATCGGGGAACTTTTGGCTTTCGCCGATGAAGCAGATGTCAGCCAGCGCCGAGCGATTCTCATAGGGCTGCATTCCGAAAACGTCGATGTTGCCGGTGGTGTGACGACACTGCGCGGTGAGGAGTTGCATCACCGTGGTCTTGCCGGCGCCGTTGCGACCGAGCAGACCGTAGATCTTGTCGGCGCGGATGTCGAAGCTTATCCCGTCCACCGCGGTGAAGTTTCCGTACGACTTGGTCAGATTGCGCGCGGATGCGATGACGGGCGCGTCGTCGACCAGGGTGAGGTCGTGACGATCGGTTATGATCTTTCCTCCCAGGTATCGAGCATGGTCTTGAGCTCGTCGACGGTCATGCCGAGCTTGTTCGCTTCTGTGATCAACGGTTCGATGTATTGCTTGGCGAAATCCTCGCGACGGCGGAAGCGGAGTGCATCCGAGGCGCCGTTGGTGACGAACATGCCGATTCCTCTTCTCTTGTAGAGGATTCCGTCGGCGACGAGTTTGGCGAGGCCTTTGCCTGCTGTCGCCGGGTTGATTCGATGGAAGGCAGCCAGCTCGTTCGTCGATGGAACTTGCGCCTCGTCGGCGTAGGTGCCGTCGATGATCGAGTTCTCGATCATTTCGGCGATCTGTACGAAGAGGGGTCGGCCCTCGTCGATCAAGTCGATCGCCATGAGACTGTTTGGCTATATGGTTCCTTACTCATGTAATGAACCATAGAACCTGTCCATCGGCTGTGCAACTCCATGCCGGCTATCGAGGTGGAGGCGGGTGGTGCAGTAGCGTCGAGGCCATGGACCACAAGCAAGTGACGACCCGAGACGGGAGCTGCTCGCTGCGCATCGCAGGGCCGGATTCCAGGCACGCAGTGCTGATGCTTCCGGGACTGGGTGACCCTCCTGACCTGTACGACGGCGTCGCCGAGCGGCTGCACAACTCGGATCTCAAAACCGTTGCCGTGGAAGATATCGCAGGCCTGGACCACAGTGCGGTATTGGCGGTCCTGGACGAGTTGTCGCTACCATGGGTCCACCTCGTCGGCACCGACGAGGGCGCTGAGCTGGCATGGACACTCGCGGCGCGGACGTTCGGCAGAATCGCCAGTCTCGTCGTCTGCGACCGCGGCCATCCGGCCGTCCCAGACCAGAACGGCCTCGTGCTCGCGGCAGACTGCCCGCCGGTCGAGCTTCCGACGACGATTGTCGTCGGAAATTCGCTCGGACGCGCGGTCGCCGACAGCAGCGGCCGTCTCGTCTACGGAGACTTCCGCGTGGTTCAGCTCGACGGCGTCGGCAAGGTACCGGCCGATGCGACGGCGGAGCTCGCCACCGAGATCGTTCTTCGCACCAGTCCCTGGTGACGAGCCGCCGAGCCTCGTCGGATATCGAGCCTCGTCAGATATCGAGGCCCAGTAAGGCGTTCTCCACTACCTCCGGCAGACCCGGATGGATCCAGTACTGACCACGGGCCATCTCGGTTGCGGTCGTTCCGAAGCTCATTGCCTGGATGAGGGGCTGCAGAACCGTCGGGGCCTGCGCGCCCATGACGTGCGCGCCGAGAATGCGGCCGGTCTTCCTCTCCGCGATGATCTTGCAGAAGCCCTCGCGATCCTCCATGGCCCAGCCGTACGCGACGTCCCCGTAGGACTGAGTTTTCACCGTGATGTCGAGGCCTGCCTCGAGGGCCTCGTCCTCGGTGAGGCCGACAACAGCGATCTGTGGGTGCGTGAACACAGCGGCAGGCACGAATCGGTGATCGAACGCCCGAAATCGAGAGGTGTCGTCCCACTCGCGCTGAAGCAGGTTGTACTGCACCACGCGAGCTTCGTGGTTGGCGACATGCTTGAGCTGGTGCTCCGAGGACACGTCCCCGACCGCGAAGACGCCTTCGGCGGTCGTGCGCCCGAACTCGTCGACGACCACCCGTCCTTCGTCGTCGAGTTCGATGCCGCCGGCTTCGGCGCCGATATGGTCACCGTTCGGCACACGACCGATTGCGACGAGCAGTGCGTCGCCGAGAACCCGCGTTCCGTCACGCAGTTCGAGGCCGACTCGGTTGCCCTCGGAGACTGCCAGCGCCTCGCCGGAATTGAGGTGGACGTCCCAGTTCTTCTGTGCCAGTTCGGTGAATCTGTTCGAGATGTCGGTATCGAGCCCACGTAGGACGTTGTCCTTGCGGGCGACCATCGACACCTTCGATCCCAGCGAGCCGAACACGTGCGCGAACTCGGACGCAATGTATCCGGAACCCAGGATGACGAGGTGCTCGGGCAGCGAAGGCAGGCGCATCACGTCCTCGTTGGTGTGGAACGCGACACCGCTCTCGCGTACCTGCTGCGGAACCACCGGTCGAGAACCGGCGGCCACGACGACCTGATCAGCTGTGATCACCTCACCGGTGCCGGTGTCGATCGTTCTGGGGCCGACGAACGATGCGTGGCCACGGAAGAGCGTGACGTTGTCACTTCCGGTTTCGCGATAGTTCTCCCCGCCGGCGGAGATGGGGTCTATTCGGCCGAAGACGCGGTCGACGATATCCGTCCATCTGACCTTCTCGATGGTCGAATCGATCCCGTACCGAGCCGATTCGCGAATGGTCTGCGCGACCTCTGCCGCGTAGACGAACATCTTCGTCGGAATACACCCGACATTCAGACAGGTGCCGCCGAACGGGGAATGCTCCTCGAACAGAGCAACCTTCAGATCGCCGAATCGCTCGTCGGGAATGGAGTTGCCGGAGCCCGAGCCGATGACGGCGAGATCGAAATGCCTGTATTCGCTCATCGAGCGGTACCCGTTTCGTTGTGGTCCTTGCCCGATTCGCGTTCGATATGGGCGCTGCGATAGAGCCAACCCAGCCATTCGTCGACCTCGTCGAATGCCCGAGTTCGCGGGATCTCCTGGGAGAGAAACACATCGTGCCGTGCACCTTCGATCGGTACGACGGTCGTTCGATCGCCCAAGCACCCTGCCCACCGCGCGATCTGGCGCACGTCGAGGACGGCGTCGGCGACATCGACTCGCGAGCTGTACTTGCGCGAGAAGTGCGTGACCTTCGAACGCAGGATCAATGATGGCACGCCGATGTCGAGCCCACGATGCAATGCAGCGTGACCCTGTCGAATGGCGCGGATCCAGCCGAACGTAACGGGGAACCCGGCGAGTGGCTTCCAATCCAGGTTGTATTCCCATTCGCCGAAGTGATCCTTGGCGAGGGAAAGTCCATAGGTGTCGAGGCCCTGTCCGGGTACCGGAGCCTTGGCCCTGACGCGTCCGATGACGTCGATTGCCGTGGTCCCGACGGTTCGCATCGCTGCGGGGCCCTGCAGGTCGAACCACGGGCTGTTGAGGATGACGCCGTCTATCCCCATTGCCGCGGTGCCCCCTTCACGCCGATTGCGCCTGTCGAGCCACAGCGGGAGGATGAGTCCTCCGGTCGAGTGAGCGGTGAGAACCACCGACCCCCCGCCGGTGTCTGCGCGAACCAGCGCGAGAGCCTCGTCGAGTTCGGCGTCGTAGATCGCCAGATCCGTTACGAAGTGCGGTGTCTGCCCGGCACGTAGTGAACGGCCGCACTTGCGGAGATCGAGGGCGTAGAACGCGAAGCCCTGCTCGGTGAAGTGCTCGGCGAGGTGCTGCTGGAAGAAGTAGTCGGTGTATCCGTGGACATAGATCACCGCACGCCGTGCGGGGCGAGCGTCGGCCGGCTGGTAGCGGACCAGCGTGGCTTCGACCTGCCCTTCGCCGTCCGGGTCGTCGCCGAGTGGGATGGTGGTCTGTTCGTAGCCGTCGCCGAGGACATCGGGCACCCAGGTAGTCACAGATCACAACTGTAGTTGGCAGTTCGGCGATGCCGTGAGGAGCACAATCGAGGTAGTGCATTTCGCGGGCGTTTCACGGGGCTTTTCACGGGGGTCGGGACGGGTATGTACGGGCGGGTAACGTAACCGCTACCTGAAGCAGAACTCGGCAACGAGTACTCACGGACAAGGAAGTCGAATCTCCAGTGTCAAACGAACAGCGTTCCAACGAAGAGCAGGTCAAACGGGTCAAGACCGACGTGGTTCTGGTCGGCGCCGGAATCATGAGTGCCACTCTGGGCGCGTTGTTGCGGCAGCTCGAACCTGAATGGTCGATCGATGTGTACGAGCGACTCGACGCGGCCGCTGCAGAAAGCAGTGACGCATGGAACAACGCCGGCACCGGCCACTCGGCCCTGTGTGAGTTGAATTACACCCCGCAGAACAAAGACGGTTCCGTCGATATCTCGAAGGCGCTCAACGTCAACGAGCAGTTCCAGGTCTCACGTCAGTTCTGGGCGCACAGCGTCGACTCCGGAATCCTCAGCGATCCGAAGAACTTCATCAACCCGATTCCCCATGTCAGCTTCGTGCACGGTGAAGAGAACGTGAAGTACCTGCGTGCCAGGTACGACGCGCTTGCGACGAACCCACTGTTCGAGGGTATGGAGTACATCGCCGATGCCGACGAGTTCACCAGGCGTTTGCCGCTGATGGGTCGCGGCCGCGATTTCAGCGATCCGGTTGCTCTGAACTGGAGCGACAAGGGCACCGACATCGATTTCGGCGCCCTCACTCGCCAGCTGCTCAACTACCTCGCGGGTGCAGGCGCAACCGTTCACTTCGGTAGCGATGTCCGCAACATCTCCAAACAGTCCGACGGCACCTGGGATGTCAAGGTCGCCAACCTGCGCACCGGGGCGAAGAAGACCGTCAACGCGAAGTTCGTCTTCGTCGGCGCTGGCGGGGGAGCGCTGCACTTGCTGCAGAAGTCCGGCATCGAGGAGATCAAGGGATTCGGTGGCTTCCCGGTGAGCGGTGAGTGGTTGCGCTGCACCAATCCTGATCTGATTTCGCAGCATTCTGCGAAGGTGTACGGAAAGGCGTCCGTCGGGGCGCCGCCGATGTCGGTGCCGCACCTCGACACCCGTGTCATCGGCGGCAAGCCGGGCCTACTGTTCGGGCCGTACGCTGGCTGGTCACCCAAGTTCCTCAAGCAGGGCAAACTCACCGACCTGCCCAGTTCGATCAAGCCGGGCAACCTGATGTCCATGTTGGGTGTCGGTGTCACCGAACTCGGATTGGTCAAGTACCTGGTATCCGAACTCGCACAGTCCGAGGCCGATCGCGTGGAGACACTGCGGGAATTCGCACCGACGGTGCTGGGCAAGGACTGGGAACTGGTTTCTGCCGGCCAGCGAGTGCAGGTGATCCGCAAAAAGGGCCGCGGCGGCGTCCTCGAATTCGGTACCGCAGTCATCAACGCCGCGGACGGCACCATCGCCGGCCTGCTCGGTGCATCTCCGGGTGCGTCGACGGCCGTGCCCGCGATGCTCGACGTGCTCCAGCGTTGCTTCGCCGACCGCTACGACGGGTGGCAGCCCAAGCTGAAGGAGATGGTCCCGTCGCTGGGCAAAAAGCTCGCCGAGGACCCCGCGTTGTTCCGCGAGGTGTTCGACTGGACCTCCGATCGACTGCTGCTCGACGAGTCGACTCAACTCGCACAGCCAACCGGCGTGTGATAGCAACAGTTGATGACTACGCAAGCGGCTGCCCTCAAGAGATCCTGGGCTCTGGATCTTTCCAACAACACTCTGTACGACCTGTTGAAGCTGCGTGTCGAGGTGTTCGTCGTCGAGCAGGCGTGTGCCTACCCTGAATTGGACGGCCGTGACCTGCTCGCCGAAACCCGTCACTTCTGGCTCGAGCGCAACGGTGAAGTCGTCTGCACTCTTCGGCTGATGGAAGAGCACGACGACGGTGAGAAAGCGTTCCGCATCGGGCGTCTGTGCACCCAACGTTCCGCTCGCGGTCAGGGTCACACGACTCGGATACTTCGCGCGGCATTGGCGGAGGTCGGGGAAGCACCGTGCCGGATCAACGCGCAGAGTTACCTCGTCGACATGTATGCCAAGCACGGATTCCAGCCGGACGGTGAGGAAGTGCTCGAAGACGGCATTCCGCACACGCCTATGCGCCGCGGCGGCGGTACGCCCTGGAACGAGTCTTAAGACAGCACGAACGAAGCCGACGCGGGGAAGTCCTGTGTGAATCAGGCGCGGTCCCGCCACTGTGTACGAGTGCACCGATACGTTCACTCGAAGCCAGATCACCGCTCGGTCTCGTAGAACACGGCGCGTCGTCCTCGGCGTGGCCGACACCGTCCCGGCGCGGAAACCGGGTTACGAAGGAGTATTTGTGCAGCAGGGCAGCGGTTCATCCAGCGACCGGGGTTCATCGAGAGTCGAGGCGGCACCGCAACCGGGGTACCCCTTCAGTGCGATAGTCGGCCAGGATCAACTGCGTTTGTCGTTGATCCTGTGCGCGGTGCACCCCGGTATCGGTGGCGTTCTGGTGCGTGGGGAGAAAGGCACTGCCAAGTCCACGGTGGTGCGCGCGCTCGCCGCCCTGCTGCCCGCCGTGGAGGATGGCGATGGGCCTCGACCGGCTCGACTCGTCGAACTACCGGTCGGCGCAACCGAGGACCGCGTCGTCGGTTCCCTCGATTTGGAGAAGGTGCTTCGGGACGGTGAGCGGGCCTTTCAACCGGGTCTGCTCGCCGCGGCCCACCGCGGTGTTCTGTACGTCGACGAGGTGAACCTCCTGCACGACCACCTCGTCGATGTGTTGCTCGACGCCGCGGCGATGGGCCGCGTTCACATCGAGCGTGACGGTGTCTCACATTCGCATGCGGCACAGTTCGTCCTCGTCGGAACGATGAACCCCGAAGAAGGTGAGTTGCGTCCGCAGCTGCTGGACCGGTTCGGTCTGGCCGTCGATGTGAGGGCTTCGCGGGAGGTCGACACACGGATGGATGTCGTGCGTCGGCGGTTGAACTACGAGCGCGATCCGTCCCGGTTCGCGGCCGCGTATGCCGATGCGGACGCCGACATCGCGCGCAAGATCCTCGCTGCCCGAGCAGCTCTGGACGCGATCGAGCTCGACGATATCGAGCTACGCCGAATCGCTGCCCTGTGTGCGGCGTTCGACGTGGACGGGATGCGAGCGGATCTGGTCGTCGCGCGAACGGCCACAGCCCACGCAGCATGGCGTGGATCGGAGAAAGTCGAAGAGTCCGATGTGCGCGTCGCAGCCGAGCTCGCCCTACCGCACCGCCGCAGACGGGATCCATTCGACGAGCCTGGCATCGACGAACAGGCGTTGGACGACGCCATGCGCGACGCCGCTGAGCAGGCAGAGTCCGAACGCCCCGACCCGACCGAGCCCGACCCGACCGACCCGGATGGCGGCGGCGCTCCCGACACCGACTCCGATGGTCCGCAACCCCCAGCCAGCAGCACGTCAGAGGACAGCACGTCAGAGGGCAGCGACCCGGAGCGGAGCGGAGCGCGGGAGAACAACGCCGGTGCACCGGCCAGCGAGTTCAGGGCCAGGTCGATGGAAATACCCGGTGTCGGTGACGGCGCGCCGGGGCGCAGATCCCGCTCTCGCTCGACTCAGGGGCGAGCGGTTCGCTCGACGACCGAGCGCGGCAAAGGACTGCACCTCGTCGGCACCCTGTTCGCCGCCGCGGAGGAACAGGTCGCCAGGGGCCGCACCTCCGGCCGATTTCGGCTGGAACCGGCAGACCTGCGTGGCGCGCTGCGTGAGGGGCGAGAAGGAAATCTCATCGTGTTCGTCGTGGACGCATCCGGATCCATGGCCGCGCGCGATCGTCTCTCCGCTGTGACAGGGGCGGTGCGCTCACTGCTACGCGACGCCTACCAACGTCGAGACAAGGTTGCAGTCGTCACGGTCCGAGGCCGGGAAGCGGACCTGGTGCTGCCCCCGACCTCCAGCGTCGATGTCGCGGCCACGCTGTTGCGTCGGATGAAGACCGGCGGCAGATCACCGCTCGCACAAGGGTTCGTCAAAGCTCGCGAGGTGGTGTTGCGCGAGAAGGTCCGCGATCCGTTGCGCCGAGCGCTGGTGGTCGCGATGACGGACGGTCGAGCGACCGGCGGCGTCGACCCGGTCGGTCGCGCGCGAATCGCGGCAGCTCGACTCGCCGCCGACGGTGTCGCGTCGGTCGTCGTCGACTGCGAATCCGGCATGGTTCGACTGGGACTTGCCGCCGACTTCGCCCGTCACCTCCAGGGCGGCTACGTTCGACTGGCCGACCTTTCGGCGGAGCAGGTTGCTGCCGTCGTTCGCGCCGCGGCCTGAGGGGGTTTGCACGATGCCACAGGGAGTGCCAAGTCCGGGATCGGTCCCCGACGACGGACTGACGACGCGACAGCGCCGAAACCAGCCGATCCTGGCCGTTCATACCGGTCCGGGCAAAGGGAAATCGACCGCTGCATTCGGGATGGCTCTACGGGCGTGGAACCAGGGTTTCGACGTAGGGGTGTTCCAATTCGTGAAGAGCGCGAAATGGAAGGTCGGTGAGGAGGCCACGTTCGCGTTGCTCGGTGAGCTGCACGAGAGCTCCGGGGCCGGAGGTGCCGTCGAGTGGCACAAGATGGGCGAGGGTTGGTCGTGGACCCGCAAGAAGGGGTCCGAGGTCGATCACGCCGCGGCCGCCGCCGAGGGGTGGGCGGAGATCTCCCGACGACTCCAGGAACAGACGCATCGCTTCTACGTCCTGGACGAGTTCACCTATCCGCTGAAATGGGGCTGGGTCGACGTCGACGAGGTTGTCGATGTACTGACACATCGCCCAGGGAATCAGCACGTCGTCATCACCGGCAGGGACGTCCCGCAAGCACTGATCGACGCTGCGGATCTGGTCACCGAGATGAGCAAGGTCAAACATCCGATGGATGCGGGCCGCAAAGGTCAGCGCGGAATCGAGTGGTGACTCCGAACGCGCTGAGCGCGTCGCCGCCCGCTGTCGTGATCGCGGCCCCGGCGTCGGGAAGCGGGAAGACGACGGTCGCGACCGGGCTGATGGGTGCGTTGCGCGCTGCGGGTCATCGAGTGGCGCCCTTCAAGGTGGGGCCGGACTACATCGACCCCGGCTACCATGCGCTGGCCACCGGTCTGCCCGGACGCAATCTCGACGCGGTCATGGTCGGGGCCGATCGCATCGGTCCGCTGTTCCTGCACGGCAGCAAGGGCTGTGACATCGCGGTCGTCGAGGGTGTGATGGGCCTCTTCGACGGCAAGATCGACATGTCCGGCGGCGGCGCAGCGTCGGCAGAGGGGTCCACCGCGGCGATCGCGTCCTCGATCGGCGCACCTGTTGTACTCGTCGTAGATGCTCGCGGTCACAGTCAATCTCTCGCCGCGGTCCTGCACGGTTTCTCGACCTACGATCCTTCCGTCCGTATCGGCGGGGTCATCCTCAACCGGGTAGGCAGCCCACGCCACGAGGAGGTGCTGCGGCAGGCGTGCGAGCGGGTGGGTGTACCCGTGCTGGGATCGCTGCCGCGGATGTCCGAACTTGCTGTGCCGTCCCGGCACCTCGGGTTGATCACTGCGCTCGAGCACGGCGGACTCGCGGCACAGGCCGTCGACGCGATGGCGGACCTCGTGCGCGAGCACGTCGATCTGGGCGCTGTACAGGCACTCGCCCGGTCCTCGGTCACGGGTGCTGCGTGGGATGCCGAGGCCGAGATCTGCGATCACAGCAACTTCTCACCCGTCGTCGCGATCGCCGGCGGCCCGGCCTTCACGTTCGGGTACGCCGAGCATGTCGAGTTGCTCCGGGCAGCCGGAGCGGAGGTCGCGGTCTTCGATCCCTTAACCGATGCGTTGCCCGAGCGCACGGCTGGCATCGTCGTTCCAGGTGGGTTTCCCGAGGAGCACGCAGAAGCTCTGGCAAGCAACGGTGAGCTGCTACAGGACGTGCGGGCGCTCGCGGGCCGCCAGATTCCGATTCATGCCGAATGTGCCGGGTTGTTGTACCTGTCCCGTTGCCTGGACGGTCACGCCATGGCGGGCGTGATCGACGTCGACGCGCGATTCGGCTCGCAACTCACGCTCGGCTACCGAGATGCGGTTGCGCTCGAGGACTCGGTGTTGTTCGAGGCAGGTGAGCGGGTGACCGGCCACGAGTTTCACCGCACGATGTTGGTCGAGACAGGTACCGAGCATGCGGCGCCTGCATGGGGATGGCGCAACCCCAGTGCGACTGCCGAAAAGCGCACCGTGCGGGAGGGATTCGTTCAGGGGCGAGTTCACGCCTCGTATCTGCACACGCATCCGGCGGGAAACCCGCGAGCAGTGAGTCGATTCGTCGAAGCCTGTGCCCGCTTCGCCGCAGTAGAGAGCTGACCGGGCCGATGGTCGACCGGGTCGTCGTCGGTCTGGGGGCCACGTCCTCCGCAACTGTGGACGACTGCCTCGAACTCGTCCGGCGAGTCGTTCGTCCCGAATGGGTTGTGGTCGAGGTGGCAACTCTCGCCGGCAAGGAAGCGTTGATCGGGCCCGTCGCCGACGCGCTGGGGGTGCCCTGGTCGGCGTGGACCGCCGAGTGTCTCGACCGAGTCGAGGTGCCGAATCCCTCGGCGCTCGCTCGCGGGGTCATCGGAACGTCGAGTGTCGCCGAGGCGGCGGCGTTGCTCGCGAGCAAGGGCGGCCGCCTCATGCTCGGGAAGGTCGGCGGCCGAGCGGTGACGATCGCCGTTGCTTGCACAGCGGACTAGAACACGTTCTAATGTCTCATGCGCTACGGATTGGTCTTGTTCACCTCCGATCGCGGCCTCACCCCCGCTGCGGCGGCCGCCGCAGCGGAACGTCACGGCTTCGACTCGTTCTACGTGCCCGAGCACACCCACATGCCGATCGAACGAGAGGCCGCGCATCCACGGACCGGTGACACCTCACTACCCGACGACCGGTATGCGAGGACGCTCGATCCATGGGTCTCGTTGGCCATGGCCGCAGCGGTGACCTCCCGCATCGGTCTTGGTACCGCCGTGGCGATCCCGGTCGAGCACGACCCGATAGCGTTGGCCAAGACCATCGCCTCACTCGATCATCTCAGCGGTGGGCGCGTGCGTCTCGGCGTCGGATTCGGTTGGAACACCGACGAGCTCGCCGATCACGGAGTGCCGCTCGGGCGCCGCCGCACCATGCTGCGCGAATATCTGGAGTCCATGCGCAGCCTGTGGTCGGACACCGAGGCGCATTACGAAGGCGAGTTCGTGAACTTTCGTCCCAGCTGGGCCTGGCCCAAACCCGCTCAGGGCAAGTCGATTCCGATCATCGTCGGTGCTGCCGGGACCGACAAGAACCTCGCGTGGATCGTACGTAGCGCGGACGGGTGGATGACCACACCGGGGGAGCGGGACATCGCGGAATCTGTGCTGCGCCTGCGCACACTGTGGAGTGATGCCGGGCGAGCGGGGCAGCCGGAAATAGTCGTCCTCGACGCCGCACCGAAAGGGGAAAAACTCGACCGATGGCGTGAGCTCGGGGTGACCGAGGTGCTGTACGGCATTCCGGACAAGTCCGATGCCGAGGTTCATGCGTACCTCGCGCGGCTGGCGGAGAAGCTGGCGCAGAGGTCGTAGTAGGGGCACTGTGTGAACAATGACGTCCTCACCCCTCGAGCTGGGTCCGCTGGTTCGCTACGTCGGTGCGCACGACGCGAGTTTCTGGTTCGAGTTCGATGCACCGGGCACGGTCCGGGTTAGCACAGACATCGGTGTGGCAGGCGAGGCCAAGACCTGGGGAATTCACGGTCACCACTATGCGCTGGTCGCGCTGACCGGCTTGCCTCAGAACACCGCACTCGACTACAAGGTCACGTTCGACGGCGTGAATGTCTGGCCGATACATCCGGAGACGGCATCGATCCACACCGTCGACCCCGACGGACCGGTCACCCTCGCCTTCGGGTCCTGTCGACGCGGTGACAACTACAGCGACCAATCGCTGCAGCGCATCGGCGCCGACGCACTGGCCGGTCTGGGCAATAGGATGGCGACGCAGGATTCCAGCCGATGGCCACAAGCGTTGCTTCTCCTGGGCGATCAGGTCTATGCCGATGATCCGTCTCCGGAGATCCTCGATCGCCTTCGTGCACGCCGCGGGGCGGGGCACGGCCCCGACAGTGTCCGCGGAACCGATGCAGAGGACGAGATCTGCGACTTCGAGGAGTACTCGTGGCTCTATCACGAGTCGTGGGGCGCCGAACCGGTGAGAAAACTTCTGGCGAGCGTGCCCTCGTGCATGATTCTCGACGATCATGACCTCCGCGACGACTGGAACAGTTCGGCGTCCTGGCGAGCGAACATCGAAACGAGGTCCTGGTGGAAGGACCGCGTCGTCGGCGCGTTCACCTCGTATTGGGTCTACCAGCACCTGGGCAACCTCTCACCCGCCGAGCTCGTCGAGGACGAGTTGTACGCGGCCGTGCGATCGGCGGCCTCGGACACCGAACGTGAACGGGTGCTCGCCTCGTTCTCCCTTCGAATCGATGCCGAGCCCTCCACCGGCCGGTGGAGTTTCTACCGCGACTTCGGCGACACTCGGCTGATCATGATCGACTCTCGATGCGCGCGGAATCTGGATCCGAACAACCGAGCCATGGTCGATGCCAGACAATGGGCCTGGGTGCGAGAACGCGCTCTCGAGGCGTCACCGAAGCACCTGTTGTTCGGGTCGTCGTTGCCTTACCTGATGCTGCCCGCGCTGCATCATCTCGAACAGTGGAACGAGGCGGTGGCACAGGGAAGTTGGGGTAGAGCGGCCGCTCGGGTGGGGGAGAAGTTGCGGATCGACCTGGACCTCGAGCATTGGGCTGCGTTCGGAAATTCGTTCGCCGACATGGCGACGCTCACTCGTGAGCTCGCGCGCGGCGAGGATGCTCCCGCGAGCATCCTGTGGCTTTCCGGTGATGTGCACTGCTCCTACGTTGCACGGGCGGAGTTCGGAGTCGGTGGCGATGTGCCCGCTACATACCAGCTGACGATGTCACCGTTCCGAAATCCCCTCGAACTACCCATCAGGGCGGTCAACCGCCTCGCGATCAAGAGACCGATGGCGCGCGCGATGGCCGCGCTGGCTCGTTCGGCGAACGTCGCACCGACCGAGACGTCCTGGAAAACCGAGGCAGGTCCGTGGTTCGACAACGGCGTCATGCTGCTCACCACCGACGGTGATTCTGCGGCGCTTCGGGTCGAGCATGCGTTCGTGAATGCCGCTGGAGTACAGACGCTCACGACCACGTGCGAAATACGATTGACCTGACTGACATAGTTGGTCGGTGTGGCGCACCTCGAACTGACCGACATCGATTACTTCCTTCCCGACGGGCGACAACTGCTCAGCGGAGTGGGGTTTCGTGTCGGTGACGGCGCAAAGGCGGCGCTCATCGGACCCAATGGAACTGGAAAGACCACGCTCACGCGCATCGTTGCCGGAGACATCGAACCGGACGACGGGGCCGTCACTCGATCCGGTTCACTCGGTGTGATGCGTCAGTTCGTAGGCCAACTGAGGGATGATTCGACGGTTCTCGACTTGCTGCTGTCGGTTGCATCGCCGGCCGTGCGGTCGGCAGCGAAAGCCCTCGACGACGCCGAGAATGCGATGATCGAGGCCGACGACGAGAAGACGCAGATGAAATATGCTGCTGCGCTGTCGGATTGGGGCGACATCGGTGGGTACGACCTGGAACCGTTCTGGGACAAGGTCACCATGGCCGCACTCGGCATGCCGTTCGACAGAGCAAAGTGGCGAGCGGCGTCGACGTTGAGCGGCGGCGAGCAGAAGCGATTGGTACTGGAGGCATTGTTCACCGGCTCGGACCAGCTGCTGTTGCTCGACGAACCTGACAACTACCTCGATGTACCCGGGAAACGGTGGCTCGAGAGAACCATCCGCGAATCCGACAAGTCCGTGCTGTTCATCAGTCACGACCGCGAGCTCATCGCCGCCGCGGCGACGCGCATCGTCACCCTCGAACCCGGCATCAACGGTGCGACATCGTGGGTGCACGGCGGCGGATTCGGCACCTACTACGACGCTCGCGAGGACCGCAACGCTCGGCTCGACGAACTACGTCGTCGGTGGGACGAGGAGCGGGTGAAACTGCGTGCGCTCGTGCTCCGCCTCCGGGAGAAAGCGAAGTTCAACGACGGTGTCGCGGCCCGCTATCACGCTGCTCAGACTCGACTCGCTCGATTCGAGGACGCAGGACCGCCCGAGGCCGTCCCGGTGAAACAGAAAGTGACCGTCCGGTTGCACGGGGGTCGTACGGCCAAACGAGCGCTTGTCTGCACAAGCCTCGAACTGACCGGTCTGATGAAGCCGTTCGATACCGAGGTCTGGTTCGGCGACAGGGTCGCCGTGCTCGGATCCAACGGCTCCGGCAAATCGCACTTCCTGCGACTACTCGCCGCCGGCGGCACGGATCCCGAGCGGGAGCACCAACCGGTGCAGGAGCTGGCGCTCGAGTCGGTTCCACATACCGGCCAGGCAGTACTCGGTGCCAGAGTTCGGCCCGGTCTCTTCGCTCAAACCCACACCCGACCGGATCTGACGGGGAACAACCTGCTCGACATCCTGCATCTCGGAAACGAGCACCGCGACGGGATGGGCCGTGAGGCATCCAGCCGTGCCCTCGATCGATATGGACTCGCCCTCGCCGCCGAGCAGCTCTACGATAACCTGTCAGGGGGTCAGCAGGCGCGCGTTCAGATCCTGCTGCTCGAACTGTCCGGAGCCACAATTCTCCTGCTCGACGAACCGACCGACAACTTGGACTTGCTGTCGGCCGATGCACTGCAGGACGCGATCGCCGCGTTCGAGGGGACCGTGATTGCAGTCACCCACGATCGCTGGTTCGCCCGCAGTTTCGACCGATTTCTCGTCTTCGGGTCGGATGGCCGGGTGTACGAATCGAACGAGCCCGTATGGGACGAAACGCGCGTGCAGCGTTCACGGTAGCGTTTCCTACCGTGCATGAGACTGAAACCGATGCGACTGAATCGCCCTACCTCGTCGGCCTGAATCTCTCGGGCAGGCGTGCGGTGGTGGTCGGTGGCGGGACCGTTGCGCAGCGCCGGCTTCCCTTGCTGATCTCGTCGGGAGCGCTGGTGCACGTCATCACGCGCGAGGCGACACCGGCCGTCGAAGCGATGGCCACCGCCGGGCAGGTGACGATGGAACTGCGGGATTATGCCCCCGGGGACATCGGCGATGCGTGGTACGCCATCGCCTGCACCGACGAGGCCGACACGAACGCCGCCATCGTCGCCGAGGCCGAAGAATCCAGGATCTTCTGCGTTCGTGCAGATATCGCCCGCGACGGCACAGCCGTCACCCCTGCGTCCGCAGAATACGACGGTCTGCAGCTCGGCGTCCTCGCCGGGGGAGCGCACCGACGTTCGGCGGCCGTACGCAATGCGGTCCTCGAAGCGCTGCAGTCGGGCGTCATCACCGATTCCGCGCACGCGCCGTTGACCGGGGTGGCTCTGGTGGGTGGAGGGCCCGGCGACCCCGACCTGATCACGGTGCGCGGACGTCGGATGCTGGCATACGCGGACGTCGTGGTGACCGACAGGCTTGCGCCACCGGAACTGCTCGCCGAGCTCGGGCCGCACGTCCAGGTCATCGACGCATCGAAAATTCCGTACGGTCGCGCGATGGCGCAAGAAGCGATCAACCAGGCACTCATCGACGGGGCGAGAGCGGGCAAATTCGTCGTGCGACTCAAAGGTGGCGACCCCTACGTGTTCGGGCGCGGCTACGAGGAGCTCGAGGCGCTCACCGCCGCCGGAATCCCGGTGACAGTGGTTCCCGGAATCACCAGCGCCATCTCGGTTCCGTCCGCGGCGGGTGTGCCGGTCACGCACCGCGGAGTCACGCACGAGTTCGTCGTCGTCTCCGGCCACGTCGCGCCCGATCATCCCGATTCGCTGGTCGACTGGAACGCGCTCGCCAAGCTCAAGGGGACAATTGTGCTGCTGATGGCGGTCGAACGCATCGAGAAATTTGCGAACGTACTCATCGACGGTGGCCGCCCCGCGACGACACCGGTGCTCGTCGTTCAGGAAGGGACGATGCGTACTCAACGTGAGGTACGCGCGGATCTGACGACGGTTGCGCGCAAGGTCAAGGAAGAGGGCATCAGGCCGCCTGCCATCGTCGTCATCGGGACCGTTGCTGGTTTTTCGGTGGACTCTCGGTAACGTGAACTTCCATGCCTGACCACTCCCAGCCCGCAGCGCGCGAAACGCAGATCGTCTACCCGGTAGTGACCAGGGCATTCGGTCTCGCCATTATCGTGCTGAGCGGACTTCAGCTCATGGTGGTTCTCGACGGCACCGTCGCCAATCTCGCGCTCGCACCTCTGCAGGCCGATCTCGGTCTCAGTGATGCTGGTCGCAACTGGGTGCTGACGTCGTACGCCCTCGCATTCGGCGGTCTCATGCTCCTCGGTGGGCGGTTGGGTGACGCGTTCGGACGCAAGAAGATGTTCCTCACCGGCGTGATCGTCTTCACGCTCGCATCGCTGCTGTGCGGGTTGGCGTTCAACGAGGCGACCCTGGTCGGCGCACGTGCCCTGCAGGGCGTGGGGGCCGCGATCGCCTCACCGACCGCGTTCGCGCTCGTGGCCACCACGTTCGCGCCGGGGCCCGTCCGCAACCAGGCGATCGCCATCTATGCCGCGATGACCGGAGTCGGTTCCATCGCCGGATTGATACTTGGCGGCGCATTGACTCAGGTGTCCTGGCGCTGGATCTTTCTCATCAACGTTCCGATCGGTGCGATCATCGTCGTACTTGCGGTGGTGTCCCTCAAGGAGACCGCCGGGGTGCGCCTCCCGCTCGACTTCCCGGGCGCCGTACTCGGCACGCTGGGATGTACCGGTGTCGTCCTGGCGTTGAGTGAGGGGACAGAACTGGGTTGGCTCAGCCCCGTAGTCGTCGGTTCGCTCGTCGCAGGGCTGGTCTTGCTGGGACTGTTCCTGGCCGTAGAGCGCAGGGCCGAAAACCCGTTGCTTCCGTTCTCGCTGTTCGCCGACAAGGATCGTGTGGCGACATTCGTGGCCATCTTCTTCGCCGGTGGCGTGATGTTCTCTCTGGCCGCGTTCGTCGCCTTGTTCGTGCAAGACATTCTCGGCTACAGCCCACTCAGTGCAGGTCTCGCGTTCGTGCCCTTCGCCTTCGGTCTCGGCGCAGCGGCATTCATCACTTCCAAGCTGGTGGTGCGAATTCAACCGCGCTGGCTCGTGATGACCGGGGCCGCGATCATGGTCGGCTGGCTGCTGTTCTCGGTACTGACGATGAACGCGGATTCGTCGTACTTCCCCGGTATCTTCTTCCCGGTCATCGGTATCGGGTTCGGCGTCGGCATGGCGTCGATACCGCTACCGCTGTGCGCCATCGCCGGGGTGCCCGCCACCGAGATCGGGCCTCTCACCGCCATCGCGCTGGTGGCTCAGACGTTGGGTGGGCCGGTTGCGCTCGCAGTGGTCGGTGCACTCGCCACCTCTCGCACGCTTTCACTCGGGGGCATCGCCGGACCCGCCAACCTCATGAACGACGCCCAACTGGGCGCCCTCAGTTCCGGATACATGTTCGCGCTGTTCTGTTGCGCGATGTTCGCCCTTGTCGCCGGACTCGCCGCATTCTTCATCCGATTCACCCCACAGCAGGTGGCCCAGGCCCAGGCCGCGCAGGAGGACGTGCAGTCGGTTTGATCGATCGCCGACTAGCGCGATAGATCCGCCTCGTCGGCTGCGGCCTGGCCTGAATGCCAGCCCTCGGCGTCTAGCCGCGGACCACGCATCGGCCGGGTGCTGGGAAAGAGTCGCTCGAATTCTTCGTCGACAGCGACGGACTGGGCCGCGAGCATCGGGAGCAGGTCACTCGACTGCTCGGATGCTTCCTCGAGTGTGCGCGCGTCGACCTCGGCGAGCCGCTCGCCGATCCGCACCGCATACGCATACAGAAACGCCTTGCCGAACGCCGCTGACGCCGACCCTTTGCGACGCTTGGCTTTGGGCGAATGCGACAGCGCTCTCGTGGCCTGGATGAGCAGCGATGTGAACAGAATTTCCGTCTGCTCGACGTCGACCGGAGTGCCGACGAGCGTGGCGACGGCGAACGTCGGATCCCAGATCGACTTCACACGGTTGACGGCGCCGACACCGTGCAACAACTGAGCTTTGGGTGGAGCATGCGGGTTGTCGATGTGTACGCGAACGCTGACGACCTCGACAGTGCCCTCGGTCAGCAGCAGGGAGTCTATGGAGTAGCGCGTCATCAACTCCTGCGCTTTCGCGGTGAGTGTCTCGGCCTCCTCCTCGAAGTCGGTGGCGTCGGCCTTCGCCAGCAAGCCGCGAATCCTGCCCAGTACCTTCTCGCTCGGTGCATCCGAACTTCTCGTCGATCGCGCAGCGGTCGGTGGGCGCTTCTTCGGCCATTGTGACGGCAGTGGACCGATCCGAGGCCAACGAGGAAGGGTCTGCCATTGACCCAGCAGTGCGAGAACGGACTGCCACAGATCGCTCTGAGCGATGTAGTCCGCAGTGCCGCTCGACCGCAGTACAGCGGCGAGGAAACTCGGGGAGGCCTCCACACGCGCGGCCGCTTGCGGATAGACGGCACAGATCTCCGACAGTTGCGCCACCCAGTTCTCGGGTGCGCGCTGGTCCGCGTTCGACAGGTCCGACTGATGCAGGATGGCGGCCGCCGCCAGCGAGGACACCGCGACACTCTGTTGCCGCCGAACGATGTGGATTAGGTCCAGGGGTTGCCACCCGGCCTCGTACATCGTCTCGATCATGTTCGTCAGGGCGACCGATCCCAGCCCCAGCGCGTCGGAGTTCTCCATCGCGATGAGCTGATCGGAGACATCGTCGACGATGCGCAGGTCTTTGCCGCGACCGAACGAGGCGTCGGCTCCGGCGCGGAGCAGTCCAGGAACGGGGTTCATTGCGTGATCACGACCAGTTCGACGGGTGAGGCGATCTCCACTTTCAGCCCAGCTTTCGCCGCGACCCTGGCCACGGCTTTGACGTCCTTCGGTTCGGCTGTGGTGAGCGTGAGAGCTCTTGCCAACAGCCCCTTGTGGTGCTTGTTGAAGTGGCTCACCACTGACCGGGTTCCGTCAGGCTTCTCGGTCAGCACTGTGGCTGTGATCGCACCTGGCACGGGGCCGAGCTGCTGGTAGATACCGGACCGGAGGTCCACGACGAGGCTGTCGGCCTCGGCGACCAACGCATCGGTGAGCTCGGGCGTCCAGTGCGCGCGCAACGTACCGAAGCCGGGGAGTTTTGAGCCGCCGGAGAGACGGTAGTAGGGGAGCGGGTCGATGGCTCGGACCGCGCCGAACAGGGCGGAGCCGATCCATAGGCGGTCGGCCGCACGTGCGCGGCCGGCCTTCGTGAACGAGCGCGCATCGAGGGCGTCGTAGAGCACACCGGTGTAGCGATCGAGCGCGGGCGTCGTCGCAGATGTCCACAGTGACGCGTTGCGTTCGATCTCGTCCGCCTGGGTCGGGCCGAGCCCGAGTGCCGCACTCGACGCGGGTGCGTCGTCGGCGAGTTCGACGAGCGCGTCGACCAGCTTGCGGCGGAGCGGCGTCAGCTCGGGCAGCGACAGGGCGGCAAGATCGAGAGGAACTCCGTCGCCGCCACCGGACTTGGTTTCAGACGGGGGTAGGAGAATCAGCACGAGGAACCACGTTACGCACCGACCGGGTGCCCAGCGCCACCCAGTAGTCCAGCCACTCAATAAACCAGTGGCGGGGACCGACTACTCTCGTATCCCGTGATCACCCGTCTCTCGCAGCTGTTCCTTCGTACCCTTCGCGACGACCCTGCCGACGCCGAGGTCGACAGCCACAAGCTGTTGGTTCGCGCCGGCTACGTTCGTCGTATCGCGCCCGGTGTGTACTCCTGGCTGCCGTTGGGTCTGCGAGTTCTGCGGCAGGTGGAGAGGGTCGTCCGCGAGGAGATGGACGCAATCGGGGCGCAGGAGATCTCGCTGCCCGCGTTGCTTCCCCGCGAGCCGTACGAGACCACCAAGCGGTGGACCGAATACGGTGATGCCCTCTTCCGGCTGCAGGACCGCAAGGGCAACGACATGCTTCTCGGGCCCACGCACGAGGAACTGTTCGCACTGACGGTCAAGGGCGAGTACAACTCGTACAAGGATCTGCCTGTCACGCTCTACCAGATTCAGACCAAGTACCGCGACGAGGAACGCCCCCGCGCCGGCATCCTCCGCGGACGTGAGTTCGTGATGAAGGATTCGTACTCGTTCGACCTCGACGAGGACGGGCTCAAGGCGTCTTACCATGCCCACCGCGAGGCATACCAGCGGATCTTCGCTCGCCTGGGAGTCGAGTACGTCATCGTGGCGGCGACCTCGGGCGCCATGGGTGGAAGTGCATCGGAGGAGTTCCTCGCCGCAAGCGATATCGGCGAGGACACCTACGTCCGCTGTATCGAGTCCGGCTATGCAGCCAACGTCGAGGCCGTCGAGACCGCCAGGCCCGATTCGCTGCCGGTCGAAGGCCAGCCCGCAGCCGAGGACTACGAGACCGGCGACACCCCGACCATCTCCACACTCGTCGACTGGGCCAACACTGCTGATCTCGGACGCACGATCACCGCCGCGGACACCCTGAAGAACATCCTGCTCAAGGTCCGCAACGCGGAGGGCGAGTGGGAACTGCTCGCAGTCGGTGTGCCCGGAGATCGCGAAGTGGACGAAAAACGACTGGAGGCCTCACTCGAGCCGGCCGAGTTCGAACTGCTCACCGATGCGGATTTCGAAGCCAATCCCTTCCTCGCCAAGGGATACATCGGGCCACGGGCCTTGCAGGCCAACGGTGTTCGTTACCTGGTCGATCCTCGGGTGGTCGACGGCACGTCGTGGATCACCGGTGCAGACGCCAAGGGTAAGCATGTGGTGAATCTCGTCGCGGGTCGCGATTTCGTTCCCGACGGAACGATCGAAGCCGCCGAGGTTCGTGACGGTGACATGTCGCCGGACGGTCGTGGGCCCTTGGTCACTGCCCGCGGAATCGAGATCGGTCACATCTTTCAGCTCGGCTCCAAGTACACCGACGCGTTCGCCGTCGATGTCCTCGGGGAGAACGGCAAGCCTGTGCGTCTGCTTCAGGGCTCCTACGGGGTCGGGGTTTCCCGGCTCGTCGCCGTCATCGCCGAACAGATGCACGATGAGAAGGGGCTCCGCTGGCCGGCCGAGGTCACTCCGTTCGACGTTCATCTGGTCGTGGCGAACAAGGACGAGGCTGCGCGCGCCGGTGCCGAGGGGATTGCGTCGGAACTGAACATTGCGGGTCTCGAGGTCCTCTTCGATGATCGCAAGGCCTCTCCGGGTGTGAAGTTCAAAGATTCCGAGCTTCTCGGTATGCCCCTGGTGGTCGTGGTCGGGCGAGGTTGGGCCGACGGCAATGTCGAGCTGCGCGACCGGTTCAGTGGAGAAACTCGGGAACTACCCGTCGAGACAGCCGCCGCCGAGATCGTGAAAGTCGCACGCCGCACTTCCTGATCACCACTGCCGTCCGAATTGCCACTGCAGTCGGTTACTCCTTGGTAGCTTCGAGTAACCGACTGTGAGAGGTGACAACATGGCACATGTTGAGCTGTTGAATCCCACGAAGTTCGATACTTCTCGATTCGACGAGGAGACAGCGCGTCAACTCCACGCCCTCATCTCCTTCTTCGAGAACCGAGGGAAGGCGCGTTTGCTCGCCGACGACCTCGACGCCGTCTGGACGGCCGACTTCCTCGAGTTCGTGGCGAAGGAGAAGCTGTTCGCCACCTTCTGCACACCGGCCGCATATGCGGACGGCAACCCCAACAAACGTTGGGACGCCGCACGAAACGCAGCGCTCAGCGAGATACTTGGTTTCTACGGTCTCTCGTACTGGTACGCCTGGCAAGTCACCGTCCTCGGCCTCGGTCCTATCTGGATGAGTGACAACGAGAACGCCAAACGTAGGGCCGCACAAGCACTCGACGACGGCGCCGTGATGGGGTTCGGGCTCTCCGAACGCACGCACGGCGCCGACGTCTACTCCACGGACATGGTGCTCACCCCGTCGGACAGCGAGGATCTCGCATTCACTGCTTCGGGGGAGAAGTACTACATCGGAAACGGCAACGTCGCGGGTATGGTTTCGATATTCGGTCGACGAGCGGATCTGGACGGTCCGGAGGCCTACGTGTTCTTCGCAGCCGACTCCTCGCATCCGAACTACGTGCTGCGTGAGAACGTGGTGCACGGGCAGATGTTCGTCAGCACCTTCGGGCTCGAGGACTATCCAGTCCGCAGTCAGGACATTCTCCATACCGGACCCGACGCGTTCTCCGCGGCCCTCAACACCGTCAACGTCGGCAAGTTCAACCTCTGCACCGGATCCATCGGCATCGCCGAGCATGCGTTCCACGAGGCGATCACGCACGCGCACAACCGAATTCTGTACGGCCACCCGGTCACCGACTTCCCGCACGTACGGTCCAGTTTCGTCGATGCGTACGCGCGTCTGATTGCGATGAAAGTCTTCTCCTCGCGCGCAGTGGACTACTTCCGCTCGGCGAACCTCGAGGATCGGCGCTACCTGCTGTTCAACCCGATGACAAAGGCAAAGGTCACCTCCGAGGGCGAAACGGTGGTGCGGATGCTGCACGACGTCATCGCCGCGAAGGGGTACGAGAAGGACACGTACTTTCGGGAGGCGGCACAGTTGATCGGCACCCTGCCCAAGCTCGAAGGCACCGTGCACGTCAACGTTGCGCTCGTGCTCAAGTTCATGCCGTCCTACATGTTCGCCCCCGTCGACTACCCCGTGGTAGGTGTTCGCGACGATGCTTCCGACGACGCATTCTTCTTCGCTCAGGGACCCGCCCGAGGAGCCAGCACCGTACGCTTCCATGACTGGGAAGCGGTCTACGAGAAGTTCTCCCATATTCCCAACGTCGCGCGTTTCTACGAGCAAGCTCAGGCATTCAAGCAATTCCTCAGCGAAGCCGCCCCCGACGAGGCTCAGCAGAAGGATCTCGACTTCCTGCTGAACGTGGGGCACCTCTTCTCGCTGATCGTCTACGGGCACCTCATCCTCGAATCGTCCGACGCGATCTCGGTCGAGACGCTGGATCAGATATTCGACTTCCAGATTCGCGACTTCTCGGGGTACGCCGTGGCCTTGCACGGCAAGCCGTCCTCGACCCCGGCCCAACAGGAGTGGGCACTCGGTGCGATTCGCAAGCCGACCGTGGATCGGCGCCGTTTCGACGCCGTGTGGGCCGAAGTGCTGACCTACGACGGTGCGTACGAGATGAATCCCTGACCGCGCATCACACTTGACCGGGAAACGCCGTGGTCCCCGGTACCTCACCGAGGATGCGGCGCCAAATGGCCAATCGAAGCGCGGCTTCGGTGAGGGCGATGACGGCGGTCTCCCGGGTGGGCCCGGACCTGCTGCGCTCGATCACCGACCGCCACGCGATGGAGGTGTCCACCTCGACCTGGGCCGCCAGTTGCGCGGCGCCGACCGGATCGGTCACCGGAAACGGGATCGCGTAGGCAGTCGCCGCAGCAGGGGCTTCGACGCTTGCCGCCGTCAAGGCGTCGATCGTCGCGTTCCGGCGAGCCCGATGAGCGGCTGCATTCGCCGCGACGAGGTCGGCGCGTGCCGGATTCGAGAAGGCGCCGACAACGCCGTACGCGAAGACGGCCGCGTACTCGGCATCGAGAGCATCGACGAGCGCCTGTTGTTCCACACCCAGTTCGTTCACGCCAGCACCACTTCCAGTTCGACGGCACAGGCCGCGCTGATCGAACCGAGAAGGCCGGCGCGATATCCCGACTCGTTGCGGGCCGAATCGGCCGCGCCACGCTGCGACTCGAGCAGGTAGGACTTCAGTTCGTCCAGCGTCGGCGGCGGCTTCGGCGTCGTGGACTGCGCCTGGGTCGTCTCCGCTGCCTCTGCCGCCGTTGTCGCGGGCACGCCTGCAACCCGAGCGATCTCCGCGGCGAGCGCGTCGGCGTGGCTGGTGCGTTCGGCGCGGACCACATCGAGCGCTCCGGCCAGTTCGGGTGCGAGCGCAGTCAATGCAGTGGCAGCGGTGGCATCGCGTCGCGCGAGCCGCAAGTGCGTTGTCAACGTGTCCACGGTGGCCTGCTCCTCGGCGGCCGAGGAGCAGGAGATCGCGCCGACCAGACCGGCAGTGCCCAGGACTGCGCCTGCGGTCCACCGGAACGCCGCACGGCGTGAGAGCGAACGAGTGATCTCCGGCGTCGGCACGCCCTTATCGTGCCAGGTGCGATCTTGCTCTCGTGCACCCGGACCTGGTCATCAGTGCCCGCAGATGGCGTTAAGCTGTACGTTCACCACGCGCCGGCTTTCACACAACTTCAACGAGGAGTTCCCACCACGATGCCTGTTCCGTCCAAGGAGAGGGTCATCGCACTCCTCTCCGATCTCGTCGAGGCCAGGGGGTTCGACCTCGAGGACGTCACCGTCGTCGCGGCCGGCAAACACAGTGCCGTAAAGATCATGGTCGACCGTGACGAGGGCATCGATCTCGATTCCCTGCCTGCGCTCAGTCGCGATATCTCCGATGTCTTCGACGCTGTATCGGATTTCGGTGAGGCGCCGTACACGCTCGAAGTCACCACCCCTGGGATCGACCGGCCGCTGACCGAGCCCCGGCATTGGCGTCGGGCGCGGGGTCGGATGGTCCGGATCCAACTGGCCGATGAGAAGTTCGATGCTCGCGTCGGGCTGCTCGACGGAGATGTCGTCACCGTTGTCACCCGGACCAAAGGGGTCCTGGCCACACGGGACATCGTGCTGGCGAACGTGGTCAAGGCAGTTGTGCAGGTGGAATTCTCGCGGCCCAAGGCTGATGAAATGGAGTTGGCGGGCGGCGTCGTCGACGGCAGGCCCGCCCCGGCCGACACCGACGAGATCGTGAACGTGGAAACACCGGAAGAAGGGTCTTGACAAGTGAATATCGACATCGCAGCGCTACGCGCTATCGAGGCGGACAAAGGCGTCTCGATCGAGACAGTGATCTCCACGATCCAGACAGCGCTGCTGACGGCCTACCGGCACACCGAGGGGCATCAGCCGCACGCGTGGATCGACGTCAACCGCAAGACCGGTTCGGTGCGGGTGATGGCCAAGGAGATCGACGCGGACGGCAACACCATCTCGGAGTGGGACGACACCCCCGAGGGATTCGGTCGTATCGCAGCCACGACGGCACGACAGGTCATCCTGCAGCGGTTGCGTGATGCCGAGCACGAGCGCTCGTTCGGCGAGTACTCCACCCATGAGGGTGAGATCGTCAACGGAGTCATTCAACGAGACACCCGGGCGAACGCGAAGGGCACGGTCATCGTCCGAATCGGCAGCGACGCCAACGGTGCGGACGGTCTGTTGCCGCCGGCAGAGCAAGTCCCGGGGGAGAGCTACGAGCACGGCGAACGAATCAAGTGTTACGTCGTCGGTGTTGCCCGCGGGCAACGCGGTCCGCAGATCACCCTGTCGAGAACGCACCCCAACCTGGTGCGAAAGCTCTTTGCCTTGGAAGTGCCGGAAATTGCCGACGGCTCGGTCGAGATCATCGCTGTCGCCCGCGAGTCGGGACACCGGTCGAAGATTGCCGTGCAGTCCACCGTGAACGGACTGAACGCCAAAGGTGCGTGCATCGGGCCCATGGGCCAGCGCGTTCGCAACGTGATGAGTGAGCTCGCGGGCGAGAAGATCGACATCATCGACTTCGACGAGGATCCTGCCCGATTCGTCGGGAACGCACTGTCTCCGTCGAAGGTTGTGTCGGTGACGGTGGTCGACGCCGTAGCTCGCGCGGCCCGCGTCGTCGTCCCTGATTATCAACTCTCGTTGGCCATCGGCAAAGAGGGGCAGAACGCCCGATTGGCTGCCAGGCTGACGGGTTGGCGTATCGATATCCGCAGCGATGCGGCGGTGGCACCCGAATCGACCAGCGGGTAAGGGTGGAATGCGGAGTTCGGAGCGATACAGCGGTAGAGTGGTCGGTGGTTCGGAAATGATCTCCATGCGTTCGTCTCATGAGAGCACCGGTTCGGCGGTAGACCGTCAGCCGGTGCGCACGTGTGTCGGGTGCAAGGAGAGAGCTCCGTCCGTCGATCTGTTGAGAGTCGTGGTCAGACCCTCGTACGGTGGATCGCAGTCCTCGGACTGGATCCTCGTACCCGATGTCCGCCGCAGGCTGCCCGGTCGAGGTGCATGGTTGCACCCCGTCCAGCAGTGTCTGGTCAACGCAGAACGGCGCCGAGCTTTCGGCAGGGCACTTCGCGTGCCGGGGCCGGTTGAAACCTCCGAGGTAGTCGCTTTCGTCGAAGGCGCTTCATCGGAAGGTCGATCACCGGAACCGGACGACAGAGTTACATCCGTCGAGAAGAACAGGCAACAGCACTGATGAGCACACCGTGAAGCACCAACGATGAACGTCCGTCGGAGATAACCCGAGGTCGTGCGGGCACCAAGCCTCGCTCGGCCTCTCAGTGAGGAGAGCAGTGGCAGGCAAGGCCCGCGTGCACGAGTTGGCAAAAGAACTCGGTGTCACCAGTAAGGAACTACTCGCACGGCTCAAAGAGCAAGGCGAGTTCGTCAAGTCCGCATCGTCCACCGTCGAAGCGCCCGTAGCGCGTCGACTGCGTGAGGCGTTCCCATCCGACAAACCCGATTCCGCCTCCGGCAACGGTCAGTCCGCCGGCGCAGCGAACGGCAGCACCGCATCACGTAGCGATGCCACCGATTCCGCGCCCAAGCCGACCACCGGCGCCAAGCCCGGCGGTCCGCGGCCCGGCCCCAAGCCGACACCGCGGCCGACACCGGCAGCCCCGGTTGCAGAAACACCTGCGGAGCCCGTGGCGCCGACCAAGTCGGAACCCGCTGCTCCCGCCGCAGCCGCACCGACGAGCCCGTCCCCGGCTGCTCCGGCACCATCGGCGCCAGCTGCCGCTGCGCCGGCAGCACCCGCCGCAGAGGCGTCCCCGGCAGCATCCGAGGCTCCGGCTGCGCCGGCCGGACCAAAGCCAGGCGCGCCCGGGCCCAAGCCGGGACCCAAGGCTCCTCGCGTCGGTAACAACCCGTACTCGTCCGCACCCACCGAGCGTCCCGCGCCTCGTCCGGCTCCCGGTGCTCCTCGGCCGGGTGGCGGTCGTCCGGCCCCCGGTCAGGGTGGACCTCGTCCGGCAGCACCGGCGGGTGGGTCGCGTCCGGCTCCCGGCCAGGGCGGACCTCGTCCGGCTCCCGGTCAGGGTGGACCTCGTCCGAGTCCCGGCTCGATGCCACCTCGCCCGAACCCGGGTGCCATGCCCACGCGTTCGTCGCGTCCCGCTCCCGCCACAGGCGGCCGTCCGGGTCGCCCCGGCGGCGCTCCGGGCGGTCGTCCCGGTGGCGCCGGTGGCGGCGGTTACCGCGGCGGCGGCGCGCCAGGTGCGCCCGGCGGCGCTCCCGCAGGAGGAGCACCGGCAGGCGGCTTCCGTGGTCGTCCCGGCGGCGGTGGTCGTCCAGGCCAGCGCGGCGCTGCAGCAGGTGCATTCGGTCGTCCCGGCGGCGCGCCCAGGCGTGGACGCAAGTCGAAGCGGGCGAAACGTGCCGAGTACGAGAGCATGCAGGCTCCTGCCGTCGGCGGCGTCAGGCTGCCTCGCGGCAACGGCGAGACCATCCGTCTCGCCCGTGGCGCTTCGCTGTCCGACTTCGCGGACAAGATCGACGCCAACCCGGCTGCATTGGTTCAGGCTCTGTTCAATCTCGGTGAGATGGTGACCGCGACACAGTCGGTCAACGACGAGACGCTCGAGCTGCTCGGCGGCGAGATGAATTACGTCGTCCAGGTCGTCAGCCCCGAGGACGAGGATCGCGAGCTGCTCGACAGCTTCGACCTCACCTACGGCGAGGATGCGGGCGGCGAGGAAGACCTCGAACAGCGTCCCCCCGTGGTCACGGTCATGGGCCACGTCGACCACGGTAAGACGCGGTTGCTCGACTCGATCCGTAACACCACGGTGCGCGAAGGCGAGGCCGGCGGCATCACCCAGCACATCGGTGCTTACCAGGTTCTCACCGAGCTCGAGGGCAACGAGCGCCTCATGACCTTCATCGATACACCCGGTCACGAGGCCTTCACGGCCATGCGTGCTCGCGGTGCGAAGGCCACCGACCTCGCGATTCTGGTTGTTGCAGCCGATGACGGTGTCATGCCGCAGACGGTCGAAGCGATCAACCACGCGCAGGCTGCCGATGTCCCCATCGTGGTCGCGATCAACAAGATCGACAAGGAAGGTGCCAACCCGGACAAGATCCGGCAGCAGCTCACCGAATACGGTCTCGTCGCCGAGGAGTACGGCGGCGACACGATGTTCGTCGAGATCTCCGCGAAGCAGGGCATCAACATCGACGCCCTTCTCGACGCGGTGCTCTTGACCGCAGATGCCGCATTGGATCTGCGTGCGAACCCCGACATGGAGGCGCAGGGCGTCGCCATCGAGGCCCACCTCGATCGTGGACGTGGACCGGTGGCAACCGTGCTCATTCAGCGCGGAACGTTGCGAGTCGGCGATTCGATCGTGGCCGGCGATGCATACGGACGTGTCCGCCGCATGGTCGACGAGCACGGCGAGGATGTCACCGAAGCGTTGCCTTCGCGGCCCGTGCAGGTCATCGGTTTCACCTCGGTGCCCGGTGCAGGCGACAACCTCCTCGTCGTCGACGAGGACCGTATCGCTCGGCAGATCGCGGATCGTCGCAACGCCCGTAAGCGCAACGCGCTTGCCGCGAAGAGTCGCAAACGCATCAGCCTCGATGATCTCGATGCAGCGCTGAAGGAGACTTCGCAGCTGAACCTGATCCTCAAGGGCGACAACTCGGGCACCGTCGAGGCGCTCGAAGAAGCCCTGCTGGGTATCGAGATCGACGACGAGGTAGAGCTGCGGGTCATCGACCGCGGTGTCGGTGGCGTCACCGAGACCAACGTCAACCTCGCATCGGCCTCCAACGCGATCATCATCGGCTTCAACGTCCGCGCGGAAGGCAAGGCCACCGAGCTCGCCAACCGTGAGGGCGTCGACATTCGGTACTACTCGGTGATCTACCAGGCGATCGACGAGATCGAACGGGCCCTCAAGGGCATGCTCAAGCCGGTGTACGAAGAGGTCGCGCTTGGTCAGGCAGAGATTCGTGCGCTGTTCCGTTCGTCCAAGGTCGGCAATATCGCCGGTTGCCTCGTCACCTCCGGTACGATCCGTCGCAACGCAAAGGCGCGTCTGCTTCGCGATAACAAGGTGGTCGCCGAGACCGTCACCATCTCCTCGCTTCGTCGTGAGAAGGAGGACGCGGTCGAGGTGCGCGAGGGCTACGAGTGTGGTCTTACGGTGACGTACTCCGACATCAAGGTGGGAGATGTCATCGAGGCGTACGAGCTTCGCGAGAAGCCGCGCGACTAGACGGGAAAGGAACCTGTGGGTGACGCACCCGACAAGGTTCCGATCTCGGTTGTGGTGACGCACGGGGAGTGACACTGGAGTGATCGATACGGCCGGCGGCGGTACCTCGAAGGTGCCGCCGCCGGATCGTCCGGTCGAACCGATCGAAGGATGGCCGCGTGTATCTGGGTGCTCTGGAGTTGGACGTGCTGTTGGGCGATGTGCGGTCGTTGGCGGAGAAGCAGACGACGGTCGAGCCCGTGCTGTCGGAGTTGCACAGATTTGGTGTTTCGGCGGCGGAGACGGGTGAACTCGGCCGTATCAGGCGGTCCCTTTTCGGAATCGCCGCAGCGGGATCCGATGTCGATGGTCTGCACGACAAACTGGACGAATGCGAACGGCATGTCGCCGAGCGCCACGATCTGGAATTGTTGGCAGTGAGAAGAAGAATTTTCGGTCCCGAGGACTGACTCGGTACCGCGTATGAGGAGCGTGAAGAGTTCATGGTGGATCAGGCGAGGGCTCGCAGGCTTTCGAAACGGATAGCCGCCATCGTTGCGACGGCTATCGACCACGAGATCAAGGATCCGCGGCTGGCATTCGTGACGATCACCGACTGCAAGGTCACAGCCGACCTGCACGATGCGACGGTCTATTACACGGTGCGAGGCGAGGACTTGGACACGCCGCCCGACGTGCAGGCTGCGGCTTCCGGTTTGGAGAAGGCAAAGGGCGTTCTGCGCTCCAAAGTCGGTGCGGGAACCGGTGCGCGCTTCACACCGACGCTGACGTTCGTCACGGACACGGTCCCCGATACAGCGCGTCACATGGAGGAACTCCTCGAGCGCGCCCGGCGAGCGGACAGTGAGGTCGCCCGGGCGGCGGCCACCGCGCAACCCGCAGGTGACCCCGATCCGTACAAGGCGCCCCGAGACCTCGACGAGGACTCAGAGTCGGCCGAGGTGGACCGGGCGACGTGACGACATCGCCCAGGGCGGCCTCGCCACAGGCAGGAATCGGTGCACCGGTAGAGGACATGTTCCCCCGCGTCATCTCTCTGTTGGAGGCTGCTCGCTCGGCGACTGTGCTCTGTCACGTGCACCCGGACGCCGACACCATCGGTAGCGGTCTTGCGTTGGCGATGGTGCTGGATCGGCGGGGAGTGTCGGTGGAAGTGTCGTTCGCCGTCCCCGAGGAGCTACCGGAATCGATGAACGAACTGCCCGGGCGCGAAATGTTGGTTCCCGCTCGGGAAGTGCGCAGCGAGGTCGACCTCGTCGTCACCGTGGATGCCGGCAGCCGAGGGCGACTCGGTGCGCTTGCCGATCGAATCGACTCCGCAGACGCATGCCTGGTGATCGACCACCACAGATCCAATACCCGTTTCGGGACCGTGAATCTCGTCGACGACGGTGCGGAGTCCACGACCGCGGTCATCACGCGGCTGTTCGACGCGTGGGACATCGAGGTCGATGCCGACGTAGCCCACTGTTTGTTCGCTGGTCTGGTCACCGACACCGGATCGTTTCGATGGGTTCGGCCCGGCTCGCATCTGCTTGCCGAACGACTGCTCGCCACCGGTATCGACGGTGCTGCGATCGCCCGAAAGCTGCTGGACAGTCATCCGTTCGGCTGGCTTCCGATGCTGGGCAAAGTTCTCGGATCCGCGACGCTCGTTCCCGACGGTGTCGGCGGGCTCGGGTTGGTGTACGCCGTCATCGAACGCGAGGACACCGCCGGACTACGGTCGGAGGAGATCGAGAGCGTCATCGACATCGTGCGCACCACCGCCGAAGCCGAGGTCGCGGCTGTGTTCAAACAACAGGCCGGTGACGAATGGACCGTGTCGCTGCGCTCGAAGACCGTAGTCGACGTCTCGACCGTCGCAACGGTTCTCGGCGGTGGCGGGCACCGCAACGCCGCCGGGTTCACCGCGCACGGAACGATGTCCGACGTCGTCGCCACCCTGATCGATGCCCTCTCCTGACTCCAGCGCCCTCGCCGAAGCCTCCCCGCGCCGCATCCTCGGATTGGCGATTCCAGCCCTGGGAGTTCTTGCAGCAGAGCCGCTGTACTTACTCTTGGACGCCGCTGTGGTGGGCCGGCTCGGGGCGTTGCCGCTCGCTGGTCTCGCCGTGGGGGGATTGGTCCTGGCCCAGGTCAGCACTCAGCTGACATTCCTGTCCTACGGTACGACGGCCCGCGCGGCTCGCCTGCACGGTGCCGGACGCGACGACGACGCCGTGGGGGAGGGCGTATCGGCGACATGGCTGGCGTTCGGGCTCGGCGCGCTGATCATCGCAGTGATGCAGCTGCTATGCGTTCCGATTCTCGCGTTGATCGGCGGTGGTGGCGATATCACTGCCGAAGCTGTGCGCTGGTTCCGGGTTGCGGTACTCGGCGTGCCGTTCATTTTGGTGTCGATGGCAGGCAACGGATGGATGCGAGGCCTACAGGACACGGTTCGCCCGCTCCGCTACGTCGTGTTCGGGTTGGGGCTCTCGGCGGTGCTGTGCCCACTCCTGGTGCACGGACTCCTCGGATTCCCCTACCTGGGATTGGTCGGGTCGGCGGTCGCCAACGTCATCGGCCAGACCGTTGCGGGAGCTCTCTTCGTCGTTGCACTCGTGCGATCAGGCGTGCCGCTGCGCCCATCATGGCCGGTGATGCGCGCGCAGTTGTCGCTGGGCAGAGATCTGGTGCTACGCAGCCTGGCGTTCCAAGCCTGCTTCCTCTCCGCGGCGGCGGTGGCGTCGCGATTCGGCGCGGCGTCGGTCGCGGCCAATCAGGTTGTACTGCACTTGTGGAACTTGGTGTCGCTGACTCTCGATTCGTTGGCCATCGCTGCCCAGACCTTGGTCGGTGCCGCCCTCGGTCGCGCCGATGTGCCCGGCGCCACGCGCTTGGGCTGGCGACTGACGGCGTGGTCGACGGTGTTCGCGCTGGTGCTGGCGTTGCTTCTCGCGGCCGGCGGGCCCATTCTGCCGGGCCTGTTCACGACCGACTCGTCCGTGGTGGAACAGATGCAGTCGATTTGGTGGATCTTCGTGGCGATCATTCCACTGGCTGGGGTCGTGTTCGCACTCGATGGTGTGCTGCTCGGTGCCGGGGATGCGGCGTTCCTACGAACGGCCACGCTCGCATGTGCGCTCGTCGGTTTCCTGCCGTCGATCTGGCTCGCATTGGCCTTCGACTGGGGACTTCGCGGAATCTGGTTCGGCCTCGGGATTTTCGTCGCACTGCGCATGGCGGCGGTGATCGGTCGTTTCGTCTCGGGTCGGTGGGCTATCGCCGGCGCCGACATTCAACGCACAGCCGGATGAATCGCCATTTCCTGACTCTTGACGACGAAGTAGACGGCGCGGCCCGGCTCGAGATCGAGCTCGGCGACCGCTGCGGGAGTGACGTCGGCGGCTGTCCCGGGGCTGCCGTCCGGATAGTCGGCTCCCCGTAGCCGCACGTACGCGCCCTGGGCGTCCATCGTGGTGATGGTGACGGGAAAGATGTTGCGCGGGCTGGCGCGCGGAGGTTCGAGGTGGACGGCGACGGCGGACGGGGCGAACACCGCCACCGCATCTCCCGTCATTGCCTCCGCCTGTGCACCGTCCATGTGGCCGAACACGCGAAGTCCCCACGCTGTGGTCAGCGAACCCGGAGCGTCGACTCGACCGGTCAGCAGGTTCACCCCTGCGATCTGCGCGGCGAAGGCACTGCGCGGTGAGGTGAGCACATCGGCCGTCGGTCCGCGCTCGACAATACGTCCCGACTCGACCACTACGACGGTGTCGGCCATGGCCAGCGCGTCGAGCAGGTCGTGTGTGACCACCACCGCTGTTCGTCGCTGCTCGCGCAGCACGGTGCGAAGCAGGCGCCGTAGCCCTGGGGCGGTCTCGACGTCGAGTGCCGCCATCGGCTCGTCGAGGAGCAAGACCCTGGGTTCGGCGGCGAGTGCACGTGCAATTGCGACGCGCTGTGCCTGCCCACCCGACAGTTGCGCGGGTCTGCGGCCGGCGAGGTCGAGTGCACCGACCGCACTGAGCCAGGACTGGGCCAGTGCTCGCGCATCGCGCCTGCGGACGCCACGGCTGCGGGGAGCGAACGCCACGTTCTCTGCGACGCTGAGATGCGGAAACAGCAGAGCGCTCTGAGACAGGCTCGCGACACCGCGAGCATGGGGAGGCACGTGTATTCCCCGAGCGGTATCGGTGACGACGTCCGCCCCGAGGGTGATTTTTCCGGTGTCGGGCGTTGCGAGCCCTGCGATGAGGTCGAGCAACGTGGATTTACCGGCACCGTTGGGGCCGAGTAGGGCAACGACCTCCCCTTCGGCGACGTCGAACTCGATTTCGACATCCCGCTGCGCGATCCGGGCAGTCACGGACACGGAGCTCACAGGAGACCTTTCATCACAAGACACTGTCCGTCCGGCGTCCACGTGCGGCGAGAACGACGAGGGCGGCCACGACGATCAGCAGTAGGGACAGCGCCACTGCAGCATCGGCATCGGCTTCCCGTTGAAGATAGATCTCGAGTGGCAAGGTCCGTGTGACGCCTTGGAGCGATCCGGCGAAGGTGAGGGTGGCACCGAATTCGCCGAGTGCACGCGCGAATGCGAGTACAGCGCCGGAGACCAGGCCGGGCAGCACGAGGGGCAGGGTCACGCGCCGCAGGACTGTCGTCGGTCGAGCGCCGAGCGTCGCCGCCACCCTTTCGTAGGCGTGACCCGAACTTCGCAGTGCACCTTCGAGGCTGAGGACGAGGAAGGGCAGCGAAACGAAGGTTTGAGCCAACACCACCGCGGTCGTCGAGAATGCGATGGACAGGCCCCAACCCTCCAGATACTCGCCGACGAGGCCCAGGCGCCCGAACGTGTACAGCAACGCGATCCCCCCGACGACGGGCGGCAGAACCAGCGGCAGCAGCACGAGCGCCCGGAGGATCGAGAGCCCCGGGAAATCGGTGCGAGCGAGCACGAGCGCCATGGGGATACCGATGACGACACACAGCGCGGTGCTGGCGGCGGCTGTTCGCAAGCTCAGGGCGAGCGCGGTTCTCGATGCGTCCGAGGTGACGAGTGGAACGAAGTTGGGCCAGTCGATTCGAAGCAGAATGGCAAGCAGCGGTGTCAGGATGAACAGAGCACCGATTGCGGCCGGAAGAAAGACCCACCCCGGGAGCCCGAGCCGAACCGTGGTCGAGCGGGTGGCGGTCACGGCGCCGCGAACCCGGCCTCGGCGAGAATCCGCTGCCCCGCGGCGCCGGTGACGGATGCGACGAACGCAACTGCCGCATCGGCATTCTTGTTGCTGCCGAGGACTGCGATCGGGTACGTGTTGATTGCTCGAGCCGATTCGGGGAAGGTCACCGAAGTCACTCGGTCTCCGGCCGCTGCGGCGTCGGTGACGTACACCAGGCCGGCGTCCGCCTGCCCCGACATCACTTTCCCGAGTACGTCGGTCACCGCCGATTCCTCGCTCACTGCGGGAATGGTGATGCCGGTGACCTGCTCGACCTTGTCGGTGGCAGCGCCGCACGGGACCCGAGGGGCACACACGACAGTCAGAATGTCCGGGTTCGCCAGATCGGCGAACGACGTCACGTTCGCGGGATTGCCCGGCGCTGTGACGATCGTGAGCACGTTCGTGGCAAAGGGCGTCGGTTCCCCGTCCACGAGCTGCGCATCGACCGCCCTCTCCATGGTGTTCATGTCTGCGGTTGCGAACACGTCGGCCGGTGCACCCTGGTCGAGCTGGGTGAACAGGTCCGAGGAACCGGCGAAGTTGAGGGCGACGTTCGTGCCCGGGTACTGGGCTTCGAAGGACTCGGCGAGTTCGGTGAACGTCGCGGTCAGCGATGCCGCCGCGAAGACCGTGATGTCGCCGGTATTCGGGGAGCCGGGTGCGCAACCCGTGAGCAGTGCGGCACACGCCGTGGCGGCGGCCAGCGGCCCTATCGACCGGTTCGTGCGAGGGTTTCCTGTGCTTCGACGATGACCATGGATGAGGCGATGACCATGGATAAGGCGATGACCATGGATAAGGCGATGACCATGGATAGCCGGCCTCACCTGTTCCGTCTCGCCACTACTACACGGGCCAGGAACTGCGCGGCGAGCAGCGCGACCGCGCACACCACAGCCGTGATCGCGAATCCGGCTACGAAATTGTCCGATGCAATCCCGGCAAGGAATGCGGCCATCACCGTGATGACCATCCCTGCCCGTAGGCCGCTCTTCTCGGACCCCGAAAGTTTTTCCATAGCTCGATTCTCGCACTGTGGCGTGTTCGAACACCCATGCCCGCCACCCGTGACGTGCACAGGGCGGAATCACAGAGGAGAATGGGGCGTTGGTTCACCATCGAACCGCGAGAACGTCATCGAACTGAAAGGATCGCCCCCTGTGGCAGCCACGCTCTGGGCAGTCAGTGACATCCACGTCGGCCACCGAGGCAACCGGCCGATCACCGAGGATATTCACCCCGAATCGCCCGAGGACTGGCTGATCGTCGCTGGGGATGTCTCGGAGAAGACCGACGACATCAAGTGGGCGCTCGAACTCCTGCGCAGCCGGTTCGCGAAGGTCATCTGGGTGCCGGGAAACCACGAGCTGTGGACGACGGCGAAAGACCCCGTGCAGATCCACGGCGTCGCACGCTACGAGTACCTGGTGAACTTGTGTCGAGAGATCGACGTGGTGACACCCGAGGACCCCTACCTGGTGTGGGAGGGCGAGGGCGGGCCCGCGACGATCGTGCCGCTGTTCCTGCTGTACGACTACTCCTTTCTGCCGCGCGGGGCGATCGACAAAGACCATGGCCTCGCGATCGCCCGAGAGAAGAACGTCGTGGCCACCGACGAGTTCCTGCTGTCGCCGCAGCCCTACGCCACGCGCGACGCGTGGTGCCGCGCACGTATCGAGAGCACCCGCGCGCGTCTCGACGCCCTCGATACCTCCGTTCCCACAGTGCTGATCAATCACTTCCCGATGGTTCGTCAGCCGACCGACGTGCTGTTCTATCCGGAGTTCGCGCTGTGGTGCGGATCGACCCTCACTGCCGACTGGCACGTGAAGTACAACGCACTGTGCTCGGTGTACGGCCACCTGCACATTCCGCGAACCACCTACTACGACGGAGTGCGGTTCGAGGAAGTCTCCGTCGGCTACCCGCGTGAGTGGCAACGGCGAGGTTTGCCGGACAACGTGCTGCGTCGGATTCTCCCGGTGCCCGCGTACCCGGAGGGAACGCTGAACAAGTGGGGCGGTCACTTCACCGTCACGCCCGAAATGGAAGCCGAAGTCGAGAAGATGAGGTCCAAGCAGTGATCGAGTCGATCCTCCCGAACGGAGTCGTCGCCGCGGAGTTGTTCGAGGATCCGCCCGGGTTGACCCCGCATCCGCTCGAGGCGCCCCTGGTGGCCAAGGCAGTCGACAAGCGCAAGCGCGAGTTCACCTCCGCGCGACACTGCGCTCGTCTCGCGATGGGCAAGTTGGGCGTCGACCCCGCGCCGATCATGCGCGGCAAGTCCGGTGCTCCGCAGTGGCCGAAGGGCGTTGTCGGGTCGCTGACACACTGCGACGGGTACCGCGGGGCCGTTCTCGGCTACTCCATGCAGGTGCGTTCGGTCGGGATCGATGCCGAGCCGCATGGACCGTTGCCCGAGGGTGTGCTGGACGCGGTGAGCATCGAAGCGGAACGGAAATGGCTCGCCACTGCCGACAGCGCCGACATGCACTGGGATCGGCTGCTGTTCTGTGCCAAGGAGGCGACCTACAAAGCCTGGGAACCACTCACCGGACGGTGGCTGGGTTTCGAGGATGCGCATATCACTTTCGAGCGCACCGGGGTGAAGGGCGAGCTTTCCGGCACCTTCACCTCGACGCTTCTCGTCCCCGGCGACACCCTCTCCGGACCGCCGTTGACCTCCTTCGACGGTCGATGGTTGGTCGACGGAGGCCTGATCGTGACGGCGATAGCGGTGTCCTGACCGCGGTACTGGCACAATGATCTCTCGTGTCTGCGCGCGGTAAGTTGTCCTCCGGTCTCGTCGGAGCCGGGTTGTTGATAGTCGACAAGGATGCGGGAGTGACCAGCCACGACGTGGTGGCGTCGTGCCGCAAGCTGCTGAACACACGCAAGGTGGGGCATGCGGGGACGCTCGATCCGATGGCCACGGGCGTGCTCGTCCTCGGCATCGAACGCGCTACCAAGATGCTCGGACTGCTCGCCCTGACCACCAAGGCGTACTCGGCGACCATCCGTCTCGGCAGAAGCACCACCACCGACGACGCCGAGGGCGAGACGATCGCTGACGCGTCCGCGTCCTCGATTACCGACGCAGACATCTCCGCGCAGGTCATCTCGCTCACCGGTGACATCGAGCAGATCCCGTCGAGCGTCAGCGCGATCAAGGTCGACGGACAGCGGGCGCACAAGCTGGTTCGCGCCGGCGAGGAGTTCACCATTCCGGCGAGGCGGGTCCACGTCTCCCGCTTCGAGGTTCTCGCCAGACGGGACGTGCTGGGGGAGGACGGGACGGCCTTCGTCGATCTGGACGTCGAGGTCGAATGCTCCTCGGGGACCTATGTTCGAGCCTTGGCGCGTGACCTCGGCGCCGCACTCGGGGTCGGTGGCCATCTGACGAAACTGCGCCGCACCCGCGTTGGCCCCTTCACCCTCGAGCATGCCCGGACTCTCCGCGAGCTCGCGGACGAGCCCGCGGTCAGTCTCGACATCGACGAGGCCGCACGCACTGCGTTCGAGCACAGGCAGGTCGATGCGGACGAGGCGGAGGCGATAAGCCAGGGGCGTTGGCTCGACCCGATCGGAATCTCCGGCGTGTACGCGGCGATCGATCCGAGCGGTCACGCGATCGCGCTGCTGCAGGAGAAGGGTAAGCGGGCGAGTTCGGTGATGGTAGTGCGTCCAGCCACGTTGCGAGGTCTCAGCAGCTAGCAGAATCAATCGGTCCGGGCTACTGCAAGGTCAGGCCGGAACCATCCAGATCGCTTCGGCCGCGCGCTGACCGAGATCGATGGTGTTCGACTCCTCGTGCCCCAGTTCGATCGCGACGGTGCCGGCGTAGTCGCGGCGTTCGACAACGGTGATCACCAGGTCGAGCGTGATCCCGACGGTGTCGAAGTAGCGCAGGATGGCCGGGTCGGAGTCCGAGATGCGTGCGACGCGCCCGTTTTGGCCGTTCGCGTAGTCGCTCAGTCTCGTGGCTTCGGGCGAGGAGATGTCACCGTCCACAGACGGAATCGGGTCGCCATGGGGGTCGCGCTGCGGGAAACCCAACTTGGCGTCGATTCGCGACATCATCAGGTCGGAGACAGCATGCTCGAGGATTTCGGCCTCGTCGTGAACTTCGTCCCATCCGTATCCGAGTTCGCGAACGAGATATGTCTCGATCAGTCGGTGACGGCGAACCATGGCGACGGCGGCGTGACGACCACGCTCGGTGAGCGAGATCGCTCCATAGCGGGCGTGATCGACCATCCCCTGGTCGGCCAGCTTTCTGATGGCCTCGGACACCGTGGAGGCGGAAACACCGATGCGCTCGGAGAGCATTTTCGTGCTCACTGTGTCCTCGCTCCATTCGCTGGCGGTCCAGATGACTTTCAGATAGTCCTGGGCCACAGCCGACAGCTGTACCTCCCCGTTTTGTTCCACCACGGAGTCGAGCTTAGGCAATCCAATCGGAAATGACATCTCGCCCGGCCGTCGGTCATGCAACGATGTCGGCGGGTCGTCGCAGCCGGCGCGTCACTATTCCCTGGCTCGGACTGAACAGGTACGCGAGGGTGAATACTGTTCCCTGGGCGAGAACGACGGTTCCGCCGGACGAGACGTCCAGGTAGAAACTCACGTAGATCCCGACAATTGCGCAGCCTATGCCGATGGCGGGAGCCAGCAGCAGCATCTGACCGAAGCGTTGCGTGAGCAAGTATGCCGTCGCGCCCGGTGTGATCAGCATGGCGACGACGAGGATCACGCCCACTGCCTGCAGGGCCACGACAGTCGTGAGCGCGAGCAGGGTCAGCATCAGACCGGACAGCACGCTCGGCGAGATCCCGACCGCACGCGCCTGCGTTCGATCGAACGCGAACAGCGTGAAATCGCGTCGCTTGACGATCATCACCGCCAATGCCAGCCCGCCGAGAACGATGACCTGCCACATGTCTCCTTCGGATACACCGAGAAGATTGCCGAAGAGGATGTGGTTCAGGTCGATCTGGCTCGGGAATTTCGAGATCAAGACGACGCCGAACGCGAACAGCGTCGTGAAGACGACCCCGATTGCGGCGTCCTCTTTGACCGCGGTCGTGTTGCGCACGATGCCGATCGCTCCGACGGCGATGAGCGCAAAGATCAACGCCCCGATTGCGAACGGCGCGCCGAGTAGGTAGGACAGCGCGACGCCTGGCAGAACTGCATGCGAGACGGCATCACCCATGAGAGACCAACCGATCAGAACGAGCCAGCAGCTCAGAACCGCACACACCACGGATGCGACCACGGTGACGAGCAGCGCTCTTCTGATGAAGGTGTATTGAAGCGGATCGAGCAGCAGGTCGAGCGGGTACATCTCAGTGTCCCTCCGAGTCGATCGATTGCAGCGGGTCGATGCCGAAGGCCAGTGCCAAATTCTCGGGCCGCAGCACCTCCCTCGGGGTTCCGTGCATCAGCACCCGCTGGTGCAGCAGGATCGCCTCGTCGCACAGATCCGGCAGAGCGCGAAGGTCGTGTGTGGAGATCAACACCGAAGCTCCCGCTGAGGTCAGTTCGCGCAAGAGTCGGGTGATCGTGGCCTCAGTACGTTTGTCGACGCCCGCGAACGGTTCGTCGAGCAGCAGCAGCGATGCCTCCTGGGCGATGGCCCGAGCAACGAACGCGCGTTTGCGTTGGCCCCCCGACAGTTGGCCGATCTGCCGGTCGGCCAACTCGGTCAACTCGACGCGCGCCAATGCTGCTGCAACGGCATCCCTGTCGCGGGCGCGCGGGGTGCGCATCCAGTTCTGCGTACCGTAGCGACCCATCATCACCACCTCACGAACGCTGATGGGGAACGTCCAGTCCACGGTTTCGCTCTGGGGCACATAGCTCACCGCTGCATCCTTGCGCGCCTTCTCCGGCGGTCCGCCGAAAATGCGGATGGATCCGGTGTCGGGCCGGACGACGCCCATGATCGACTTGAACAGTGTCGACTTGCCGGATCCGTTCATGCCGACCAGCCCGCACACTCGCCCCGGTTCGAGCGTCAGGGAAGTATCGACCAGTGCGGTGACCTCGCGGTAGCGAACACCCAAGTGCTCCACCTGGAGTGCCGGTGCGATGCGGTTCATTCTGACTCCCCGAGTAGTGCGTCGGTGATGGTTCGGGCGTCGTAGGTGAGCAGGTCCAGGTAGGTCGGAACCGGACCGCCGTCGTCGCTGAGGGAATCGACGAAGAGGGTTCCGCCGAATTGGGCGCCGGTGTCCTCGGCGACCTGAAGCTGAGCCTTGTTCGACACTGTCGACTCGCAGAAAATGGCGGGTACGTCGTTCTCTCGGACGAAATCGATTGTGGCGACCACCTGCTTCGGCGTACCTTCCTGCTCCGCGTTGACCGGCCAGAGGTAGGCCTCCTGCAGATCGAAGTCTCGGGCGAGATAACTGAACGCTCCCTCGCAGGTGACCAGGGCTCGCTGGTTGGCGGGGAGCACGGCCAGATCGGCGCGAAGTTCGTCGGCGACAGCGCTGAGCGCGCCGTTGTAGGCGGCGGCGTTCGCGCGGTAGTCGGACGCGTTGGCGGGGTCGAGGCGGACGAATGCGTCCGCGATGTTGTCTACGTACGTTTGCGCTACTTTCGGCGACATCCAGGCGTGCGGGTTTGCTTTGCCCGCGTATGCGTCGCCGCGGATGTAGACCGGATCGACTCCGTCGCTGAGGACGGCGTGTGGTGCTGGCACGCGCTCGACGAATTTTTCGAACCAGGCTTCGAGACCGAGTCCGTTGTCCAGGATCAGGTCGGCTCGGTCTGCGGTGCGAAGATCGCCGGGGGTTGGTTCGTACCCGTGGATTTCCGCACCCGCCTTGGTGATGGACTCGACGCGTAAGTGTTCCCCCGCCACGTTGCGTGCCATGTCCGCAAGAACCGTGAAGGTGGTCAGCACCAGCGGTCGCGGGTCATCCTCGCCCTCCGCCTCGAGGCCTACCGCTTCGCCATCACCGACTGCGCGAGCACAGGCGCTCAGTGCGAGTGCGCACAACAGCACTGCTGCGACGCTACGAAAATAAAAGTTAGGCACCCCGAAATCTTGGCAGACTGTTCGCCGGTTTGTCCACAGGTGTTTGCCGTGACACATCGATCCGGAAGTGACCTCGTCGGCGGTGGGCCGTAGGCTTTGCCTCGTGCAGAGATGGCGAGGTCTCGACGACGTACCTGCCGACTGGGGCCGTTGTGTTCTCACGATCGGCGTTTTCGACGGCGTGCACCGCGGGCACGCCCGACTCATAAGTCGGGCGGTGAACTCGGCGGCCGAGCGGGGCGTTGCGAGCGTGCTGATGACGTTCGATCCGCATCCGATGGAGGTCGTCCGGCCAGGTTCGCACCCGGCACAGTTGACCACCCTCACGCGGCGAGCCGAGCTTGCCGAGGAACTGGGTATCGACGTCTTCTGCGTGATGCCCTTCACCCCGGAACTCATGAGGCTGACGCCCGAACGCTATGTCCACGAGATCTTGATAGAGCGCCTGCACGTCGCGGAAGTCGTCGTGGGGGAGAACTTCACGTTCGGCAAGAAGGCGCAAGGCAACGTCGATCTGCTGCGCAAGATCGGCCACCGATCCGGTTTCGCGGTCGACGGGTTCAATCTGCTCGCCGAGCATGCAGTGACCTTCTCCTCGACCTACATCCGCTCGTGCGTCGATGCGGGCGACGTCTCGGCGGCCTGTGCCGCACTCGGCCGACCGCATCGTGTCGAGGGCGTCGTGGTTCACGGGGACGGCAGAGGTCGACAACTCGGCTACCCGACTGCGAACGTGGCGCCGCCGATGTACTCGGCCATACCTGCGGACGGCGTGTACGCAGCATGGTTCACCGTGCTCGGCCCCGGGCCTGTGATGGGCACTGTGACGCCGGGCGAGCGACATCGCGCGGCGGTATCGGTAGGGACGAATCCAACGTTCTCGGGTCGCACGCGCACGGTGGAGGCATTCGTGCTCGACGGCGACGGCGACCTCTACGGCCAGCATGTAGCGGTCGATTTCGTCGAACGCCTTCGTGGCATGGAGAAGTTCGACTCCATCGAGACCCTGGTCGAACAGATGGGCCGAGATGCCGATGAGGTACGCGCAACACTGACCTGAGCCCATAGCTGATAGGCTGGCTCCTCGGTGCACGCTGCGGTCCGTGGTGGCTGCACCCGGTCCTGCCGCCCTGTCGTGTATCACGATCGACTTGGGTGGAGGATTTCCTTTCGCGCGGACGTCAGTGATCAGGAGTAGTACCAGTGGCATTGACCACCGAAGAGAAGAAGGTCGTACTCGGCGAGTACGGCTTGCACCCGACCGACACCGGCTCGCCCGAGGCTCAGGTCGCGATGCTCAGCAAGCGCATCTCCGATCTCACCGAGCACCTGAAGAAGCACAAGCACGACCACCACTCCCGCCGCGGCCTTCTGCTGCTGGTCGGACGTCGTCGTCGCCTTCTCAAGTACGTAGCGAAGTCCGATGTCACCCGGTACCGTTCGCTCATCGAGCGTCTGGGACTGCGTCGCTAGATCCGGTGCCGACGCGCCCATGTCATGGGCGGTCATCGAAATAGTGCAGTAGCCAACGAGGCAGTGCTTACACTGTTCCTCGTTGGCTATCTGTGTTGGAAAAACAGGCAAGTCAGCAGTACATGTGGACACATGGGTGTTCACACATCGCCGTACACGCCGACTGAAGTGGAGTCGGCCTTCGGTAGTGGCCCTTCGGACACAGCAGGACCTGCTCGATCGCATACAGCAGGACTGCTCGTCGGTCCGTCGGGCTTCGATCGATGGCCGCCCCTGCTCGAGCAGCTGCAGCCCGAGGTTCACCGCATCGGTGATCCGGGGCCGGCGGCTCGTCGGCACGAACGCGGCAAAGACGAGAGGACGAGAAGAAGAGAATGACGGAAACAACCACGGTAGAAGCCGAAGAGGGCGTCTACGAAGCAACCGCCGTAATCGACAACGGCACCTACGGCAAGCGCAGCATCCGTTTCGAGACCGGCCGCCTCGCGCAGCAGGCATCCGGTGCTGTCGCGGCTTACCTCGACGAAGACACCATGCTCCTCTCGGCCACCTCGGCCGGTAAAGGCCCGCGCGAAGGACTCGACTTCTTCCCGCTGACGGTCGATGTGGAAGAGCGCATGTACGCCGCCGGACGTATCCCGGGATCGTTCTTCCGCCGCGAAGGTCGACCGTCCACGGACGCGGTTCTCACCTGCCGACTGATCGACCGGCCACTGCGCCCCACGTTCGTCGACGGGCTCCGCAACGAGATCCAGGTCGTCATCACGGTTCTGAGCCTCAACCCGGCAGATCTCTACGACGTCGTGGCCATCAACGCAGCGTCGGCGTCCACACAGATCGCCGGCCTGCCGTTCTCCGGCCCGATCGGTGGCGTGCGTGTGGCGCTCATCGACAAGCAGTGGGTTGCCTTCCCGACCAACGAGCAGCTCGAGAAGGCCGTGTTCAACATGGTCGTCGCCGGCCGCATCGTGTCGGGCTCCGGCGCAGACGCCGATGTCGCGATCATGATGGTCGAGGCCGAGGCCACCGAGAACGTCATCGAACTGATCGAGGGCGGTGCCCAGGCTCCCAACGAAGCGATCGTCGCGGAGGGCCTCGAGGCGTCGAAGCCGTTCATCGCTGCGCTGTGCACCGCGCAGCAGGAACTCGCCACCAAGGCTGCCAAGCCCACCGGCAACTTCCAGCTCTTCCCGCCGTACCAGTCGGACGTGTTCGACGCCGTCTCCGGCGCAGCACAGATCCCGCTCAACGAGGCGCTGACCATCGCAAGCAAGGCCGAGCGTGAGGCCAAGCTGGACGAGGTCAAGGCTCAGGTTCTCGAACAGGTCGCCGACCAGTTCGTCGGACGTGAGAAAGAGATCGGTGCGGCATTCCGCGCGCTGACGAAGAAGTCCGTGCGCCAGCGCATTCTGACCGACCACTTCCGGATCGACGGCCGCGGTGTCACCGACATCCGTTCGCTGTCGGCAGAGGTCGCGATCATTCCCCGTACCCACGGGAGCGCACTGTTCGAGCGCGGTGAGACCCAGATTCTCGGTGTCACCACGCTGGACATGGTCAAGATGGCTCAGCAGATCGATTCGCTCGGACCCGAGACCTCAAAGCGCTACATGCACCACTACAACTTCCCTCCCTACTCGACCGGTGAGACCGGCCGAGTCGGAACTCCGAAGCGACGCGAAATCGGCCACGGTGCGCTCGCCGAGCGTGCGCTGCTGCCGGTGCTCCCGAGCCAGGCAGAATTCCCCTACGCAATTCGCCAGGTCTCCGAAGCGCTGAGCTCCAACGGCTCGACCTCCATGGGTTCGGTGTGCGCATCGACACTGTCCATGCTCAACGCCGGTGTGCCGCTTCGCGCTCCAGTTGCCGGCATTGCGATGGGCCTCGTCTCCGACGAGGTCGACGGGGAAACCCGATACGTCGCGCTGACCGACATTCTCGGTGCAGAGGACGCGTTCGGTGACATGGACTTCAAGGTTGCCGGAACGAAAGACTTCGTGACGGCACTGCAGCTCGACACCAAGCTCGACGGCATCCCGTCCAAGGTGTTGGCAGGTGCCCTGTCGCAGGCGAAGGACGCGCGTACCACCATCCTCGAGGTCATGGCCGAAGCCATCGACACACCCGACGAGATGAGCCCCTTCGCGCCGCGCGTCACGGCAATCAAGGTTCCGATAGACAAGATCGGCGAGGTCATCGGGCCCAAGGGCAAGATGATCAACTCCATCACCGAGCAGACCGGCGCCAACATCTCGATCGAGGATGACGGCACCGTCTACGTCGGTGCTGCGGACGGCCCGTCCGCGCAGGCTGCGATCGACATGATCAACGCCATCGCCAACCCGCAGTTGCCGAAGGTCGGCGAGCGTTTCCTCGGAACCGTCGTCAAGACAACGGCTTTCGGTGCGTTCGTCTCGCTTCTGCCCGGTCGTGACGGTTTGGTGCACATCTCCAAGCTCGGTGGAGGTAAGCGCATCAACAAGGTCGAGGACGTCGTGAGCGTCGGATCCAAACTCCGCGTCGAGATCGCCGACATCGACAACCGCGGCAAGATCAGTCTCGTCCCTGTCGAGGACGACAACGCGGCACCCGCATCCGGTGCCGCCGACGTGACCGCCGAGGCACCCGCCGAGGTCAGCGCTGAGTAAGAAGACCGCAGGCAGAACGGTACGTCCCTACGGGGCGTACCGTTCTGCCGTTTCGGATCCCACCGGGGTGATGGGCGTTCAGCGCACCACTCTGCCCGGTGGTCTACGTGTGGTGACCGAATTCGTTCCCGGTGTTCGTTCGGCCTCGGTCGGAGTGTGGGTGGGCGTCGGGTCTCGCGACGAGGGGCCGAGCGTTGCCGGCGCAGCACACTTTCTCGAGCATCTGCTGTTCAAATCGACACCGACGCGGACCGCCCTGGAAATCGCACAGGTCATGGACGGCGTCGGGGGTGAACTCAATGCCTTCACCTCGAAGGAGAACACCTGCTTCTACGCCCACGTGTTGGACGAGGACCTGGCGATGGCAGTCGATCTCGTGAGCGATGTCGTACTTCGGGGCCGTTGCCGCGTCGCCGATGTGGACATCGAGCGCCAGGTGGTGCTCGAGGAGATTTCGATGCGTGACGACGATCCGGAAGATCTGCTCGGTGATCTGTTCATCGAGGCGATGTTCCCGGAGCATCCCTTGGGCCGGCCGATCATCGGGACGGTCGACTCGGTCGAATCGATGACGCGCAGTCAGCTGCGCTCGTTTCACGGCCGCCGCTACACGCCCGACCGCATGGTGGTCGCAGTGGCGGGAAACATCGACCACCGGCAGACCGTTGCACTGGTCGAGCGTGCCTTCGGAGGCCACCTCGGCAGAGATGTCGAACCGGTCCCACGTCGGGGAGGGTCGGCACGGGTTCGCGCTCGCCCGGAACTGAAATTCGTCAAGCGTGACAGTGAGCAGGCGCACCTCTCGCTCGGAGTACGTGCGTTCGGTCGGCACGAAGGCCACCGGTGGGCGCTGTCGATTCTCAACGCGGCTGTCGGAGGCGGGTTGTCTTCCCGGCTCTTTCAAGAGATCCGCGAAGAGCGCGGGCTCGCGTACTCGGTGTACTCCTCGGTCGACACCTTTGCCGACTCCGGCGCATTCTCCGTCTACGCGGGATGCCAGCCGGAGAATCTTGCGGAGGTGACGACGGTGGTCCGTGAGGTGCTGGCGCAGGTCGCATCCGAGGGCATCACCGATGACGAGTGTGCACGGGCCAAAGGGTCGCTTCGAGGCGGACTTGTTCTGGGGCTGGAGGATTCCGGTTCCCGGATGAATCGGATCGGTCGCAGTGAGCTCAACTACGGCAACCACCGCGACATCGCCGACACCCTCGCTCGTATCGACGAGGTGACGAACGACGAGGTCAGAGACGTCGCACAGGTGTTGTTGGCGCGACCGTTCGGCGCTGCAGTGGTGGGGCCATACAAGAGTGCACGTCAGCTCCCGTCGTCGGTGAAGTCCATCATCGGCTGATCGGCTCCGGGCATGCGGCGCCCGCTCGGTGTACGAAGGCGGGGGTCTGCGGCTACCGTGGTGTGGAGAAAGTCCATGATCGGGAAGCAGGCGGCTCATGTGGTATTGGATTTTCAAATATGTGCTGATCGGGCCGATTCTCTGGCTCATGGGTAGACCGCGAATCGAGGGCGCAGAGAACGTCCCGTCGTCGGGGCCGATCATTGTCGCGGGCAACCACCTGACCGTCGTAGACTCTTTCTTCCTGGTGCTCGTGATGCGGCGTCGGGTCAAATTCGTTGCCAAGAGCGAGTATTTCTCCGGCCACGGACTCAAGGGACGCCTGATCAGCTGGTTCTACACGAGCGCCGGTCAGGTGCCCGTCGATCGTTCGGGCTCTGGTGCCGGCGAGCCTGCGCTGAATGCGGCCCGAAAGATACTCGCCGAGGGCGGCATCTGGGCCATCTACCCGGAAGGCACCCGCTCGCCCGACGGGCGCCTGTACAAGGGCAAGACCGGCATGGCGCGCGTTGCGCTGGAATCGGGGGCGCCGGTGGTTCCGGTCGTCATGTTCGGAACCAAGAAATTCAATCCGGTCGGCAGCAAGATGTGGCGCCCAACGAAGATCGTCGTCAAGTTCGGTACACCGATGGACTTCTCGCGCTACCGAGAGTTCTCGGGGCACCGTGCCGTCGTTCGTTCGGTCACCGACGAGGTCATGTACTCGCTCATGTCCATGTCCGGGCAGGAGTACGTCGACGTCTACGCAGCATCGATGAAGGCAGGACCGATGAAAGCAGGACCAGTGAAGCAGGGTCGGTGAAAGCAGCCTGACGAGAGCGTCAGCGCTTGCGGCTCAGCAGGAGCTTCCACGGCACAGCTGCCGACTCCAGTTGGACGGACAAGCTCATCTTCGACTCGCCGTCGTTGCGCTCCTCGAAGCGGATCGGCACCTCGGCGAGCAACAGACCGCGACGGACCGTTCGGTGATTCATCTCGACCTGAAACGCGTAGCCGTTGCTTTGCACGGACGCAACGTCGATTGCGCGCAGCGTGCTGGCGTGCCATGCCTTGAAACCAGCGGTGGCGTCTTTGACGCCGAGCCGCAGGATGGCGTTGACGTAGAAGTTCGCCCATGCGGACAGTGCCTTGCGATGCCAGGGCCAATCGCTCGCTACCGCTCCACCCGGAACGTAGCGCGATCCGAGCACGACCGCTGCGTCGGTCGTGGTGAGGGTGTCGATCATGGTCGGGATGACGTCGGTGGGGTGTGAGAGGTCGGCATCCATCTGGATGACGATGTCGGCACCGTCGTCGAGCGCGCGGGTCATGCCGGCGACATAGGCTCGACCGAGGCCGTTCTTTTCCGTTCGGTGCAGAACCGTGACCGGCAGCGGACCGTTTTCGGTCATCTCGTCGGCGATCTTCCCGGTGCCATCGGGGGAGTTGTCGTCGACGACGAGAACGTGAAGGTTCTCGATTCGCAGGTCGGCCAGTAGCCCGATCAGTTTGGGAAGGTTCTCGCGCTCGTTGTACGTGGGAACGACAACGGTCGTCTTCGGAGCGCCGCTGGGATAAGTCACGCTCGTATGATCCGTGATGAGCTGGCGAGAACCAAATATCGGACATCGTCGGCGGTGCGAGATCCTGCGCTCTCGGTGCTTTCATAGGGGGACGGGCCCTCCGGTGGGCCGAGTGCGTGCCGGACAAGCAAGGTGGCCAACGCGGCCATCACTGCAACGACGACGATCACGGCAATTACGACGAGCAGTCGTTTGGGGCCTCCGAAGAGGTCGCTCGAACTCATCGCACCATCATGGGCCATGAGCCGGTGTCGAACGCAGGGGGCCCGGCTCATACCGCCGATCGGGACTCGTCGTCCTCGACGTCCGTGACGACGGCATCTCCGCCGCGCCGCTTCGCCTCGTACATCGCGGCATCCGCACTGGCGAGCAGCTCGTCCAGCACGGCATCGATAGGTCCGATGGGAGTGCACCGGTAGTGGATGCCGATACTGGTCGTGGTGTGGCCCTTGTAATCGCATTGTGGAACTGTTCGTCGTAGGCGCTCGGCGGCCGTGGACGCAACGCTCAACGGCCCGGCAGCTACCACCACGAACTCCTCGCCTCCGGTACGGGCAGTCACCGCGGGTACAGGAAAAGTGTTTGTCAGCAACTCGGCTGTGCGGCGTAGAACGTCGTCACCATAAGCGTGGCCGTGGCTGTCGTTTACCGACTTGAAGTTGTCGAGGTCGGCGACGATCACTGCGATGCCGTCCGAATCCTCGGTCATCGCCCCGATGGCGGATTCCAGCCCGCGGCGGTTGCGGAGGCCGGTGAGCGGGTCGAAGTGCGCAACAGCCGCGTCCCGGCGCAGCAGAATGATGAAGGCTTGGGTCAGAATCGGCGAGGACACCAGAACCAGGACGACCACGATGAGGTACCCCGTCACCACCGTCGGGGATATGCCGGGTTCGGCGAGTGCGAGTACGTAGAGAACGGCGCACGTGGCAAGTGACCACACCTGGTGCGCGAGGAATACCTTCGCGTCGTGAAAGGCGGCCACGTAGGTGCCGATCACGCTCAGAAGTGCCGTACACAGGAGCGCGACCGAGGGCGCGTCGAGGGCGAACAGAGTGCTGGTCACGCCGATCTCGGCGTATGTCACGAACACCAGTGACCAAGCGAAACCGGGCCACGGCCCGCGTATCCACGCGAACCCGACAACTGCGGTGCTGAGAGCGAACCCCGTGACAATCACACGGCCAGCTGCGTTGTCCACCATCAGTGGTGAGATGAGCGCCAGCACGCAGACCAGTCCGTACGTCCAGCAGTACAGACCTATGGCAACCCTGGTGACCCGCAGCAGGGGGTGCGTTTGAATGTAGTGCACTGCCCACGCAAAGTCGGCCGGCTGTGACCACCATTGGCGTAGCGACTTCATCGAAAAAAACCTCGGAATCCCTCTTGCAGGGCCGGTTCTGCTGTGGTCGAGGCCCCAACAAGTAGACCACGAGACCGCACGGGCGGGAGTGATTTTCGTGCCTCTGCCACGGTGGCCGTGAACGGCGGAACCCCGATCGGGCGCGTCACCTCAGGAAGACCGCGGCACTGTCAGCGAGATCCAGCAGTGGCTGCGGGAAGAATCCGAACACGATGGTCACCGCGACGCCGAGACCTATCGCCACCTTCGTGGACAGGCCAGCCGAGACGACCACGTCGGAGACACGGTCGGCCTCGCCGGAACTCTCGGACGGGGCGTCCGCAAAGAACATGAGCACGATGACGCGCACGTAGAAGATCGCTGCGATTGCGCTGGCGAGTACACCAACGATGACGAGCGGCGTCGCACCGTCCCCGGCGGCTGCGGTGAAGACGACAAACTTGCCCATGAAACCGCTGGTCAACGGGATTCCTGCAAACGAGAGCAACAGCAGCGCCATCGACACACCGACGATCGGTGAAGTGCGTCCGATGCCGGCCCACCGCGATATCCGGGCCACCTCGCCGTTGTCGTCGCGCACAACGGTGACCAGAGCGAACGCGGACACCGTGGCCAAGCCGTAGACGAACAGGTAGAACAGGCTGGCAGAGAGTCCGTCGCCGTCGATCGCGATCAGACCCGTGAGCAAGAATCCCGCGTGCGTGATCGACGAGTACGCGAGCATGCGCTTCATATCGGTCTGCGTCACAGCCAGCACAGCACCGACGAGCATCGTGGCGATGGCGACCGCCCACAGTGCGGGAAGCCAGTCCTCGCGTAGATCGGGAAGCGCGACGTAGAACAATCGCAGCATCGCACCGAATGCCGCAATCTTGGTCGCGGCAGCCATGAAAGCCGTGATCGGTGTCGGTGCCCCCTGATAGACGTCGGGAATCCACGAATGGAAGGGGACTGCGCCGACCTTGAACAGCAGTCCGACACCCACCAGCGCGGTTCCGAGAACTGCAATGGCAGCGTTTCCTGCCCCGATCGACACAGCGTCGCCGATGGCTCCGAACTCGAGGGTGCCCGCATAGCCGTACAGCAGAGCTGCGCCGAACAAGAAGAACGCCGACGAGAACGCGCCCAGAAGAAAGTACTTCATCGCCGCTTCCTGAGAGAGGAGGCGGCGCCGTCGCGCCAAACCGCACAACAGGTACAGCGGGAGCGAGAAGACTTCGAGGGCAACGAACATTGTCAACAGGTCGTTCGATGCCGGAAACAGCAGCAAGCCGCCCAGCGCGAACATCGTCAGCGGGAACACCTCGGTCTGCGTCGCGCCAGATTCTGTGGCCTGCCTTTCCGAGAGGCTTCCGGGCACCGTCGAGGCTTGCGCGGCAAAAGAATCTGCGTGGACGCGGGAATCGGCGTGTATGCGCCCGAATGTGCGTTCTCCGACGAGCAGCAAGGAGGGTAGTGCGACGAGCAGCAACGTCCCCTGAAGAAACAGAGTGGGCCGGTCCACGGCGACTGCGCCCATGACTGCGCGGGTGCCGACCGAATCGGACTCCGCCAATATCGATGCCAGTACGACGACGGAGGCGAGTGCGGCTGCCGTGCCGCCGAGGGCAAGCGTCATCTGAATGCGGTAGCGCATCGCCCTGGGTGCGAAAGCCTCGGCGATCACGCCGAGTACACCCACTGCAAAGACGATCAGCATCGGAGACAGCTGTCCGTACTCGATGCTCGGTGCGTCCAAGATGGGTTGGTTCATCACTGCCCTCCGGTGTCGGTGTCGACGGCGGTGATCGTGGTCTGCACCGCGGGTGTGACGATGTCCAGCAGCGGGGCAGGGTAGACGCCGAGGATGATCAGAAGCGCTACCAGGGGCGCCATGACCACCAGTTCACGGGGAGCCAGATCCTTCATTCCCTCGTTCTCGACGCGGTGCGGCCCGGTCATGACCCGTTGATAGAGCCACAGTATGTAGATCGCGGAAAGAACGAGTGCGGTCGCGGCCACCAGCGCTGCCACGTGGTACTGAGCGAACGTTCCTATCAAGACCAGAAATTCGCTGACGAACGGAGCCAGGCCGGGCAGGGAAAGCGTCGCGAGCCCGGCGATCAGGAAGACCCCGGCCATGACGGGCGCAACCTTTTGCACACCCCCGTAGTGCGAGATCACCCGCGTTCCTCGCCGCGAGACCAGGAAGCCCGCGACCAGGAATAGGGCGGCCGTCGATATGCCGTGATTGACCATGTAGAGCGTCGCTCCGGCCTGCCCCTGGCTGTTCATGACGAAGATCCCGAGGATAATGAAGCCGAAGTGCGAGATGGAAGTGTAGGCGATCAAGCGCATCACATCGGTCTGCGCGATCGCTAGCACCGCGCCGTAGACGATCCCGATCACGGCGAGAGTGATGATCACGGGCGCAAAGTACCGCGAGGATTCCGGGAACAGTTGCAGACAGTATCGGAGCATGGCGAAGGTTCCGACCTTGTCCACGACAGCCATCATCAGAACGGCTGTCGCGGGGGTCGATTCGACGGCGGCGTCGGGCAGCCAGGTGTGAAACGGCCACAGCGGCGCCTTGACCGCGAAAGCGAACATGAACCCGAGGAACAATGCGTTCAGTACGCCCTGGCCGACCCCGAGTTCTCCGGCCTCAGCGGCTGCGGCGATCGCGCGAAAGCCGAATGTGCCGCTGTCGAAGGCGTCCGACTGGGCGGTGACGACGTAGAGCCCGATCACCGCGGCCAGCATCACGAGACCACCGACGAGGTTGTACAACAAGAACTTCACGGCCGCGGCGGCGCGCCCCGGCCCGCCGAAGCCGCCGATGAGGAAGTACATCGGAATCAACATCGCTTCGAACAACACGTAGAACAGCAGAATGTCCAGCGTGCAGAACGACATCAACACCATCGCCTCGACCAACAGCATCGACGCAACGTAGACGCGGGCGGACTTGTCTCGGCCCGCATCGTTCCAACCGGCGACCATGAGCAGCGGCAGAAGCGCAGTGGTAAGCAGCACCAGTACCAGGGCAATGCCGTCGACACCCAACTCGTATCGCGCCCCGAAAGACTCTATCCACGAATGCGATTCCACGAACTGGAATTCCTCGCCCGCTGGATCGAACGAGACGGTGAGGACAACGGCGATGCCCAGCGTCGCCGCGGACACGACCACAGCGAGCACCTTTGCCACCTGCGGCTGTGCTCGCGGTATGGCGAGAACGGCCACCGCACCGACAGCGGGGAGCAGCCACAGCAGAGTCAACCAGGGAAATGTCGTCACCGAGGAAGAGTTCACCAGAGCATCACCGCCACCATCGTCGCGATCAGAAGCGCAGAACCGGCAAGCATCGTGAGCGCGTACGAGCGCACGTACCCCGTCTGACTGTGTCGTACTTGCGTGGACGCCTTCGCCACGGCCGAGGCCACTGCCCGAGTCGAGCCGGACACCACCGAATCGTCGAAACGTCGCAACAGTTCGGCCGTTCGTATGCCCGGTCGCATCAAGATGGCTTCGTTCACCGCGTCCCCGTAGAGATCATGGCGCGCAGCGACGGTCAACGCGGAGACCGTCTCGGGCGCGGTAGCCGGCACCGAATGGCGGGCGTATCTGTCGTATGCGAGAGCGACGCCTGCCGCGACGACAGCGATGGCCAGCGCCGTGACGACCCACGCGGGAAGCGCGTGTGCCTCCTCTGCCTCACCGAACACCGGCTCGAGCCAGTTCTTCAATGACCCACCGATGGTGAACAATGCTCCGGCTCCGACCGATCCGATGGCGAGCACAACCATGGGGGCGGTCATGATCGACGGTGACTCATGCGGGTGAGCTTCGGAATCCCAACGGGGAGAACCGAAGAAAGTCATGATCATCACACGAGTCATGTAGAAGGCCGTCAGGCCCGCACCGAACAGGGTGAGAACGCCGAGCACAATCCCCACGCCACCTCCCGCTCCGAATGCGACCTCGATGATTTTGTCCTTGGCGAAAAAGCCCGAGAAGGGTGGCACGCCGATGATGGCCAGATACCCGAGCCCGAAAGTCGCGAACGTGACGGGCATTGCGGTGCGCAGTGCACCGAACTTGCGCATGTCGACCTCGTCGTTCATCCCATGCATCACCGAGCCTGCGCCCAGGAACATGCCGGCCTTGAAGAACCCGTGCGCGAGCAAGAGCATGATCGCGTAGGTGTAACCGGCTGGGCCGAGACCCGCTGCCAGCACCATGTATCCGATCTGACTCATCGTCGACGCTGCGAGCGCCTTCTTGATGTCGTCCTTGGCGCAACCGATCACGGCGCCGAACAGGAGAGTGACGGCGCCGACAATCACCACTGCGGTCTGGGCAGCGGGGGCGGACTCGAACACGGGCCCGGCTCGGACGATCAAGTAAACGCCCGCGGTGACCATCGTCGCGGCGTGGATGAGAGCCGAGACCGGGGTGGGTCCCTCCATGGCGTCACCGAGCCAGGACTGCAGGGGCACCTGGGCGGACTTGCCGCAGGCCGCCAGGAGCAAGGCCAGGCCGAGTGCGGTGACCGTCCCGCTGCTCGCGGTCTCGGCACCGGCGAACACGTCGTCGAACGACACGCTGCCGAACGTCGCGAACATGATCATCAGTGCAATCATCAACCCGATATCGCCGACGCGGTTGACCACGAATGCCTTCTTCGCGGCCGTTGCTGCCGCCGGCCTGTGCTGCCAGAACCCGATCAGCAGATACGACGCAAGTCCGACGCCTTCCCAACCCACGTACAGTCCGAGAAAGTTGTCCGCAGTCACCAGCAGCAACATTGCGGCGAGGAACAGGTTGAGGTAGGCGAAGAACTTTCTGCGTTCGGGGTCTTCGGACATGTATCCGATGGCATAGATGTGGATGAGGGTGCCGACGCCGGTGATCAGGAGCACGAAGCAGATCGACAGCTGGTCGAGGCGGAATCCGAAGTCCACCTGCAATTCCGCTACCGGTATCCAGGTGAAGAGTGTCTCGGAGATGGCGCGTTGCTCGGCCTCGCGGCCCAGCATGTCGACGAACAGTACGAGCGCGAATACACACGACAGTGCCGACATCGCGGTGCCGAACAGATGTCCCCAGCCATTGCTGCGTCGTCCGGCCAGGAGCAGGACGAGCGCGCCCAACAGCGGCAGTGCCGGTAGAACCCAGATCGCTGTCATATCAGTACTTCAGCAGGTTCACGTCGTCGACCGAGGCAGATCTACGGGTGCGGAAGATGGTCATGATGATCGCGAGTCCGACGACCACCTCGGCGGCCGCAACGACCATGGTGAAGAAGGCGAAGACCTGTCCCTCCAGATTCCCGTGCATGCGGGCAAACGTCACGAAAGCCAGATTCGCCGCGTTGAGCATCAACTCGATGCACATGAACACCACGATTGCATTGCGGCGCAGTAGAACTCCAGCGGCACCGATCGAGAAAAGCAGTACCGACAGGTAGATGTAGTTCTCCGGATTCACTGTTTCCCCCCGTCACGGTCGTTCCGCAGGCTCCACTCCTGGCCCCCGTCACGGTCGTTCCGGTGTCCACGGTGCATCGGATTGATCGACAGTTCCGACGGCGACCCGTCGGGGAGTCGCGCGGGCCAGTCGACTGCGTTGTGACGCGCGTACACCCCGGGACTCGGCAGTGGTGTCACCTGCGTACCGTCTCGGAATCGCTGTTGCGACAACTCCTGCTGGCCCTTTCGCTCCTCGAAACGCTCTCGATGCGCAAGGACCATGGCCCCGATCGTGGCGATGATGAGTAGGACTCCGGTGAGTTCGAAGGCCCATAGGTACCGGACGAAGATGAGCTCGGCGAGACCTTCCACGTTGCCGCCCGCGTTCGCTTCCTCCAGACCGATGAACTCGGGCCGACCTGACTCGACGGATGCGTTGCCGATGGCCCCGATCACGACGAGTCCGAACCCGACGCCTGCGGCCACGGCGGCGGGGCGTTGGCCTTTGATCGTCTCGGTGAGCGAGTCCGCCGAGTCCACACCCACGAGCATGAGAACGAACAGGAACAGCATCATTACTGCGCCGGTGTAGACGACGACTTGCACGACGCCGAGGAAGACAGCTCCCTGGGCGATGTAGAAGACGGCGAGGATGATCATGGTGACGGCCAGGAAGAGTGCCGAGTACACGGCCTTTCTGGCGGCAACCATCGCGATCGAGCCCACCACTGCGAGACCACCGAGCAACCAGAACTGCACCGCTTCTGCCGTGGAGGTGTTCACGTGATCGACCCCCGGTAGTAGTCGGCCGCCGTGGCGCCATCGGGCATGGCGTGCGGGGCCGGTTGCGCCCCGGGTGGGGTGGGGGCGAGCAGCTGGTCCTTTTCGTAGATCAGGTCGGCCCGATTGTCGTCGGCGATCTCGTACTCGTTGGTCATCGTGAGCGCTCGGGTAGGACAGGCTTCGATGCACAGCCCGCAACCGATGCAGCGCAGATAGTTGATCTGGTAGACCTGCCCGTATCGCTCACCGGGGGAGTAGCGCTCCTCCTCGGTGTTGTCAGCGCCCTCGACGTAGATCGCATCTGCCGGGCACGCCCACGCGCACAGTTCGCAGCCGATGCACTTTTCCAGACCGTCGGCGTAGCGGTTGAGTTGATGTCGCCCGTGGTAGCGCGTCGCGGTCGGCGCCTTCTCCTCGGGATACAGCTCGGTGAGCGGCTTCTTGAACATGGTGCCGAACGTGACACCGAAGCCTGCTATGGGTCCCAAGAATTCAGGCATCGCTGCGCTCCTTCGCGTCATCTGTCGGGGGCGTTTGTTCGGGCCCGGTCTGTCCAGGCAGCGGTGGTACCGGGAAACCGCCCGCCATGGCATCGAACGGCGTGGCATCGAACGGCGTGGCATCGAACGGCGTGGCATCGAACGGCGTGGCATCGAATGGCATCTGACCGGCTGGTATCTGCGCTACGGACCTGCTGCGGAGGCGGCGTCGAACGAACCACGCCGCGAGAAGCGCAACGATGGCCCCTGCCACCACCAGTGCAACGGCGATCGAGGGGTATCCCTCGATCTGGAACGCTCGCACGGTGGCGACCAGCATGATCCACACCAGTGAGATCGGGATGAGAACTTTCCAGCCCAGATTCATGAATTGGTCGTAGCGCAGGCGAGGAAGCGTCGCGCGCAGCCAGATGAAGACGAACAGGAACACCCAGACCTTGAGGGTGAACCACAGCACCGGCCACCACCCCGAATTCGCGCCCTCCCACATGCTGATCGGGAACGGTGCGCGCCATCCGCCCAGAAACAACGTTGTGGCCAGAGCCGAGACAGTCACCATGTTGACGTACTCGGCGAGCATGAACATTGCGAAGTTCAGCGACGAGTACTCGGTGTGGAAGCCTCCGACCAGTTCACCCTCGGCTTCGGGCAGATCGAAGGGGGCCCGATTCGTTTCCCCCACCATCGAGGTCAGATAGATGGCAAACGAGGGGAAGAGCAAGAAGATGTACCAGGTGTTGGCCTGCGCCGCAACGATTCCTGAGGTGGACATTGTCCCCGCGTACAGGAACACCGCTGTGAACGACAGGCCCATGGCGATCTCGTACGAGATGACCTGTGCGGTGGACCGTAGGCCTCCGAGTAGAGGATAAGTGGACCCGGAGGCCCATCCAGCGAGAACTATCCCGTACACACCGACCGAGGTCACCGCGAGGATGTACAGAACACCCACTGGAAAGTCGGTGAGCTGCAGCGGCGTTCGCACTCCGAGGATCGACACTTCGGGACCGAAGGGGATCACCGCAAACGCCATGAACGCGGGCACCGCAGCAATCACCGGCGCCAACAGATAGATCGGCTTGTCGACCCCCTTGGGGACGATGCCCTCCTTCAGCGCGAGTTTGACTCCATCGGCGAGGCTCTGCAGGATTCCGCCGGGTCCGACCCGGTTCGGTCCGACACGCATCTGCATACGGGCCATCACCCTGCGCTCGGCGATGATGGCGACCAGCGGAGTCAGAATGAGGAAGACGAAGATTGCCACTGCCTTGCCGACCACCAGCCACCATGGATCCTGGCCGAACCCGGGAGTCACTGTGTCACCGCCGCGATGGTGACGGTCGCACCGCTGCCGACACCGAGCTGAGCGTTGACCTCAGAGCCGTGCGACCGCATCGGCAGCCAGACGACACGATCGGGCATCTCGGTCACCGTGAGCGGCAGCGTCACGGTCCCTCGGCGGGAACCGACACTGACGTGGTCGCCTTCGCGCGCACCGATCTCATCGGCTGTGGTGGCGGAAAGGCGTACGACGGGTACGCGCGCCGTTCCCGCGAGATGAGGCTCTCCATCCTGCATCCGACCGGCGTCCAGGAGCATCCGCCACGTCGAGAGCACGGCCTCACCGGGGCCTGGGCTCGGCGCCGGCCGAGATCGTCGATCGGGCGCGCTGCCGCGGGTACCTGTCCAGGGCCGCAGCGACGCGATCTCTCGGCGCGCGGAATCGACGTCCGACAGCCCGAGTGCCGACCCCATCTCGGCTGCGAGTGCGTGCAGAACACGACCGTCGTTCAACGATCGTGTGCCCGTTATCGCGGGTTCGAACGGTCTGCGTCGGCCCTCCCAGTCGATGAAGGTTCCGGCCTTCTCGGTGACCGGCGCGACGGGGAACACCACATCGGCTCGATCGGTGACGGCGCTGCGGCGCAGTTCCAGGCTGACGACGAAGGCCGAGCCGTCCAGTGCGCCAGCCGCCGCAGCCGGATCGGGTAGGTCGGCGAGCTCCACGCCACCGACGACGAGAGCAGCCCCGTCCTGCGCTGCGTGCAGGATTGCCGCCGTGTCGAGCCCCTCGGTGACTGGTAGCTCGGTTCCCCACAGTTGCGCCAGTTCTGTTCGCGCGGCCTCATCGGATACCGGTCTTCCCCCGGGCAGCAGAGTGGGCAGAGCGCCCATCTCGAGTGCGCTGCGGTCGCCCGCGCGACGCGGAATCCACGCGATTTTCGCAGCTGTCCGCTCGGCGAAACGGACGAGAGCGGACAGCCCGCCGGGAGTTTCGGCGAGCCGTTCACCGGCGAGAACGATCGTGCCCGGCGCGACATCCGTCATCGCGTCCAACTCTGCGGATTCGGCGGTGGGTAGGCAGGTGATCAGCCGAGCCCCGAGCTTGGTCACTCCCGCGGACTTCAATGGTGCGATGGCAGTGATTTCTTGACCGTTGGTCCGCACGGCTTTGCGCAGACGCAGAAATACGATCGGTGACTCCTCTTCCGGCTCGAAGCCGACGAGCAGAACCGCGGGCGCCTGCTCGAGGCTTCGGTATGTGACGTCACACTCACGCCCGGCGACCTGGAAGGTCAGGAACTCCGCCTCTTCGCTGCTGTGCGCTCGGGCGCGAAAGTCGATGTTGTTGGTGCCGAGTACTGTTCGAGCGAACTTCGCGTAGGCGTACGCGTCCTCGGCGGTAGATCTACCACCGACGAGGACGCCCACGTTCGCTTTCGCTGCAGCCAGTCCACGTGCCGCCGCCGCAATCGCCTCGGACCACGATGCGGGAGCAAGGTGACCGTCCGCGCCGCGGACGAGTGGTCCGGTGATCCGGTCCGGCTCGGTGGCGTAGGTGAATGCCCACCGGCCCTTGTCGCAGTTCCATTCCTCGTTGACCTCCGGGTCGTCGCCGGCGAGACGCCGCAACACCTTTCCGCGCCGATGGTCGGTGCGTCCCGCGCAACCGCTCGCGCAGTGTTCGCATACGCTCGGGGTCGACACCAGATCGTAGGGCCGTGCGCGGAACCTGTATGCGGCGCCGGTGAGCGCGCCGACGGGACACACCTGGACGGTGTTGCCGGAGAAGTAGGATTCGAACGGTTCACTGGGCGAGATCCCTACCTGTTGCAGTGCCCCGCGCTCGGTGAGCTCGATGAACGGATCACCGGCGATCTGCTGCGAGAAACGAGTACACCTCGCGCACAGCACGCACCGCTCGCGATCGAGAAGTACCTCCGAAGACAGCGCGATAGGTTTGGGGAAGGTGCGCTTGACGCCCTCGAATCGTGACTCGGCCCGGCCCGCCGACATCGCCTGATTCTGCAGCGGACATTCACCGCCCTTGTCGCACACCGGGCAGTCCAGCGGGTGATTGATCAGCAGCAATTCCATGACGCCCTCTTGGGCCTTCGCGGCCGCCTGGGAGCTGAGCTGAGTGCGCACGACCATGCCCTCGGTAACCGTTGTGGTGCAGGATGCGAGCGGCTTGCGCTGTCCTTCCACATCGACGAGACATTGGCGGCACGCGCCGACCGGGTCCAGCAGCGGGTGATCGCAGAACCGCGGTATCTGGATGCCGAGGCTCTCGGCCGCTCTGATGACCAGGGTGCCGACGGGCACCGAGATTTCGGTTCCGTCGATACTCGCGGTCACCATCTTCACCTCGACGCTCATGCGCTCAGCTCCTTCGCCATGGTCGTGCAGCGATGTGGATCGAACGGGCAGGGCGCACCGAGGTGTGCGAGGTATTCGGCCCGGAAATACCGAAGCGATGACGTGATCGGACTGACGGCTCCATCACCGAGCGCGCAGAACGACTTTCCGAGGATGCTATCGGCGATGTCGACGAGCTTGTCGAGGTCCGATTCGGTGCCACGACCGGTCTCGAGTCGCTCGTAGATCTGAACCAGCCAGTAGGTTCCCTCGCGGCAGGGAGTGCACTTGCCGCACGATTCGTGCGCGTAGAACTCGGTCCATCGGCGAACTGCTCGCACGACGCAGGTGGTGTCGTCGAAGAGCTGCAGAGCCTTGGTTCCGAGCATCGAACCGGCGGCTGCGACACCCTCGTAGTCCAACGGCACGTCGAGGTGCTCGTCGGTGAAAATAGGAGTCGACGAGCCACCGGGTGTCCAGAACTTCAGGGTATGGCCCTCCCTGATGCCTCCCGCGTAGCCGAGTAGTTCACGAAGGGTGATGCCGAGCGGCGCCTCGTACTGACCGGGCCGGACAACATGGCCCGACAGTGAATACAGTGTGAAACCAGGCGATTTCTCGCTACCCATGGAGCGGAACCAGTCGACGCCGTTGTCGATGATGGCCGGGACGCTTGCGATCGACTCGACGTTGTTGACGACGGTAGGGCAGGCGTACAGCCCGGCGACCGCTGGAAACGGAGGTCGTAGGCGGGGTTGCCCGCGCCGCCCCTCGAGCGAGTCCAATAGCGCCGTCTCCTCGCCGCAGATGTACGCGCCCGCCCCGGCGTGCACCACGACGTCCAGATCGAAGCCGCTACCCAGGATGTTCTTGCCCAGGTATCCGGCCGCATAGGCTTCGGCGACTGCGGCCTGCACGCGTCGCAGCACCGGAACTACTTCGCCCCGGAGGTAGATGTAGGCGCGGTGCGCGCGGATCGCATAGGCGGCGATCACGATTCCCTCCAGCAGGACCTGCGGGGTGGCCAGCAGGAGCGGCATGTCCTTGCACGTCCCGGGCTCGGATTCGTCGGCGTTGACCACCAGATAGTGAGGTTTGCCGTCCCCCTGCGGGATGAAGCTCCACTTCATGCCCGTCGGGAAGCCGGCGCCGCCCCGGCCGCGGAGACCAGCATCCTTGACCAGCGCGATGACGTCATCTTGCGGCATGTCGAGTGCCCGGCGCAGGCCCCGGTAGCCGTCATGTCGTTCATAGGTCTCGAGTGTCCAGGACTCGGGGTCGTCCCAGTATCGGCTCAGCACAGGCGTCAGCGGCACGTCATTCTCCCTTCTCGGGCGGAACGGATTCCGTCGGGGCAGGCGCCGGCTTGTCCTTGGTGGTCGCAGCCGCGGTGGCCTCCTCGGAATCGAGAGGTGCTGCGCCGCTGTCGGTCGGGTGCGACACCGTCGGCGCGGTCATTCCGGCGTCTTGCGCGATATGTAGGCCGGCCAGCGTCGGCTCGCCCACCCGGCCGCCGGCGTGGGCCGCACCGGGCCGCTCGTCCGGGAAGCCGGCGAGAATTCTCTGCGTCTCCTTGAAGGTGCACAGTGAGGCGCCGCGGGTGGGGACGACCTCCTCGCCGATGCGCAGTGAATCTACAAGTGCACGAGCCGATTCGGGGGTTTGATCGTCGAAGAACTCCCAGTTCACCATCACGACGGGCGCGTAGTCACACGCGGCGTTGCACTCGACACGCGTCAGGGTCAGACGGTCGTCGCCGGAATCGAGGTGGTCTTGGAGCGCCTCGAAGATGGCGTCACCGCCCATCACGGCACACAGCGTGTTGGTACACACCCCGACCAGATAGTCGCCGGTGGGTTCGCGGCGATACATCGAGTAGAACGTGGAGACCGCCGTGACCTCTGCGCCCGTCAACCCCAACCGGTCCGCGCAGAACTCGATTCCAGTGGGCGAGACGAAACCGTCCTCGGCCTGCACCAGGTGCAGTAGGGGCAGCAACGCAGATCGGGCCATCTGCGGATCCGGTGCCTCGGGCCGCGAATACCTCGCGATGATCGTATCGGCGTCGCGGTCGAGCCGGGCACGCACGTCTTCGGGATACGGCACGGGGCGTGTACCGAGCTGCAGAAACACTCTCTCGGTCATCGGTCCACACCACCCATCACGGGATCGATACTGGCCACTGCAGCAATGACGTCGGCGACCATGCCGCCCTCACACGTCGCCGCGACGGCCTGAAGGTTGGTGAAAGAGGGGTCTCGATAGTGCACTCGGAACGGCCTCGTTCCCCCGTCGCTGACCATGTGCACACCCAGCTCGCCGCGAGGAGACTCGACGGCTACGTACACCTGCCCGGGCGGCACGCGGAATCCCTCGGTCACCAACTTGAAATGGTGGATGAGCGCTTCCATCGACGTGTCCATGATGTCCCGAACATGTTCGTCCGAGTTGCCCATTCCGTCGGGCCCCACCGTCAGGTCCGCTGGCCACGCAATCTTCTTGTCCTCGACCATCACTGGGCCGGGCCGCAATCTGTCCAGGCACTGCTCGACGATCTTGAGGGACTCTTTCATCTCTGCGACTCGAATGACGTAGCGCCCGAAGGCATCGCATCCGGTGTCGGTGCATACGTCGAACTCGTAGGTTTCGTAGCCGCAGTAGGGTTGTGAAACCCGCAGATCGTGCGGGAGACCAGTCGAGCGGAGCATCGGCCCGGTGATGCCCAGTGCCATGCACCCAGTGAGGTCCAGGTAACCGATGCCCTGGGTGCGTGCCTTCCATATCTTGTTGTCGTCGAGCAGCTTCGACATGTCTCGCAGCCTGTCCGGCAGTGTCTTCAACAGCTGGCGAATCTTGCCGATGGCATCGTCGGGCAAATCCTGGGCGAGGCCCCCAGGCCGGATGTAGGCGTGGTTCATGCGCAATCCGGTGACCAGTTCGAACACGTCGAGAATGAGTTCGCGCTCGCGAAACCCGAAGAGCATCGCCGTCACCGCACCCAGTTCCATCCCGCCGGTGGCGAGCGCGACGAGGTGCGAGGAGATGCGGTTCAGTTCCATCAGCAGGACGCGCACCACGGTCGCGCGTTCCGGTATGTCGTCGGTGATGTCGAGCAACTTCTCGACGCCGAGGCAGTAGGCGGTTTCGTTGAAGAACGGTGACAGGTAGTCCATCCGAGTGACGAAGGTGACGCCCTGGGTCCAGTTCCGAAACTCGAGGTTCTTCTCGATGCCGGTATGCAGATATCCGATACCGCAACGAGCCTCGGTGACAGTCTCGGCCTCGATCTCGAGAATGAGCCGCAACACACCGTGTGTGGAGGGGTGTTGCGGTCCCATGTTCACCACGATGCGCTCGTCGGCGGTGCTCTCGGCGGCAGCGGCGACGACATCGTCCCAATCCTGGCCCGACACCGTGAAAGCCTTTTCGCGATCGGAGATACCGGTCATCAGTTGTACTCCCGCCGTTGGTCGGGTGGAGGAATGCTCGCGCCCTTGTATTCGACTGGGATTCCGCCGAGTGGGTAGTCCTTGCGCTGCGGGTGTCCGATCCAGTCGTCCGGCATCTGGATCCGAGTGAGGGAGGGGTGCCCGTCGAATCGAATGCCGAAGAAGTCCCAGGTCTCCCGCTCGTGCCAGTCGTTTGTCGGGTAGATCCCGACCAGGGTCGGGATGTGAGGATCGGAGTCCGGTACCGAGACTTCGAGACGAACCCGACGATTGTGCGTGATGGAGAGTAGCGGATAGACCGCGTGCAGTTCGCGGCCCTCGTTGCGTGGATAGTGAACTCCGTTGACGCCCAGGCACATTTCGAATCGAAGCTGGGGATCATTGCGCAGCGCTCGGGCGGTACTCGGGAGGTGCTCGCGGCGAACATGGAGGGTTAGCTCGCCTCGGAAGACCACCACACTTTCCACGGCCTCGTCGAACGGCAGATTTTCGGCGAGGAGGGCGCGCTCAAGATGGTCTGCGATGGAGTCGAAGTAGCTGCCGAACGGTCTCTCTGTGGTGCCTTGGACGTAGGTTTGTGAGGCCAGTTTTCCGTAGCCGGAGGTATCGCCTGTTCCACGAACCCCGAACATGCCTCGACGGTCGGACGTCACCGCAGCAACCCCTTCGCCTCGATCGTCGGCCGAATGTCCATCGCCGCTGCCTCGGCGGCACGAGCGACCTTCTCGCGGTCCGCGCCAAGGGGCATTTCTTGAATCTTTTCGTGCAACATCATGATTGCGTTGAGCAGCATCTCGGGCCGAGGCGGGCAGCCAGGAAGGTAGATGTCTACCGGCACGACGTGATCGACGCCCTGGACGATGGCGTAATTGTTGAACATCCCGCCCGACGAGGCGCAGACACCCATCGCCAGCACCCATTTCGGTTCGGCCATCTGGTCGTAGATCTGACGCAGAACCGGAGCCATCTTCTGGCTCACGCGCCCCGCCACGATCATCAGATCTGCCTGTCGCGGTGAGGCTCGGAAAGCCTCCATTCCGAAACGCGCGATGTCGAACCGTCCGGAGGTCGTCGCCATCATCTCGATTGCGCAGCACGCGAGTCCGAACGTCGCCGGCCACAGCGAACCCTTTCGAACGTAGCCCGCGAGACCCTCGACCGTGGTCAGCAGAAACCCACTCGGCAGCTTCTCCTCGAGTCCCATGCAAAATCCTTCCCAACGGCGATGATGACGGTGTCGCGCGCTAATCCCAGCTGAGTCCGCCTCGTCGCCACTCGTAGGCGTAGGCAACGGAGGCGCTGACGATGAACATGCCCATGGCCAGAAGGCCGAATACTCCCAGCGCATCGAAATGCACTGCCCACGGGTACAGAAAGACGATCTCGATGTCGAAGATGATGAAGAGCATCGCGGTGAGATAGAACTTCACCGGATAACGCCCCGCGCCCATCGGTTGCGCGGTCGGTTCGATACCGCACTCGTATGCGTCCATTTTGGCTCGGTTGTATCGCTTGGGACCGACGACGGACGCGATGAGCACCGATACGAGGGCGAAGGCAACGGCGACAGCACCCAGGACGAAGACGGGTATGTATTCGTTCATCCTTTACACCTCTCCGCGCCTGCCTTGTGGGCATCTGAAGGAGCTCCGTCGGCCAAGGGATCTTTAGCCGATAGAAAAATGTGAGCCGAAACACAGCCTACCGGGGTGATGCCCCGACTTGTCTCGGTTTCGAACTCCGAGATGAGCGTGTCGGCGAGAAAGTCGATCTTGGACGTGAATGTAGCGGCCGAGCCGGAATGGCTTGTGATGAAGGGGTTTCGCGTCAGCTCTGAAGCAACGCGGTGACGGCGGAGGTGAGCACGAATGGATCGATCGGGTGCGAGACCGCGGCCTCCGCTCCCGACCAGTCGGCCAACCATCTGTCGTCTGGACGGCCCGTGAGCACGACGAGTGGCGGGCAATTGTCCAACTCGTCCCTCAGCTGCTTGGCGACACCCATACCGCCCGCCGGTGCGGCTTCGCCGTCGAGGATTGCCAGGTCTACGCCGCCGGCATCGAGATGGTGGATGACCATGGGTTCGCTCGCCACTTCGATGTACTCGAATGCGGGCAGTTCGGGATCGGGGTGTTTGCCGATCGCGGTGGTGACGTCGGCGCGCGTGTTCGCGTTGCTGCTGTACACCAGTATGCGCAGCGGATCGTTCACGACAGCGATGCTACGTCCACTTGTGCGGGCGCATCGCGTATTCGAGGTAACCCACCCGCTACCCGGTCGGCCTGCAACGCGGTTTGTGCTGCTCACAGAGCATTCGGACGCACGCGGACGTTCCATTTGATATCAATGTGTAACGAAGATTGAACCTCGCCGATAGAAACCTCGACCGCGGCGTGCGAAGCCGTTACCCCCGACTCGGCACCGCACGCCGCGGTCCCCACCCAACAGCAGTCGAAGGATGGCCATGCGCGAGAAAGTGACCGATCGGTTCCCACGCGGCGACGGACCAGGCGACGACGTGCTCGGCGATTTCGGAGTCAGCCGTCAAGGGTTCGTCAGCCGTTTGCAGGAGATATTGCTGCAGAACCCACCGCCCAAGGGGCTGGATCATCTCGACGTCGCACGTCTGATCGCCGCCTGCTCCTGATCCCGCAACACCAGCCGGCGTGCAGCCGTGGTAGCGGGAGCGCAGACTGTGACGCGTGACCGACGCCCCTGACGCACGCAGAACGCCGTCCACCACCGAGCATTCTCGGCTTGCCGAGTCGCCCGGGGTGAGCGGGCCATGGCGTCAGTGGGGCCCATACCTCGCTGGTAGGCAATGGGGAACGGTGCGCGAGGACTACTCGGAGGACGGAGACGCGTGGCAGTCGTTTCCGTTCGACCAGGCGCATGCTCGGGCTTACCGCTGGGGCGAGGACGGCCTCGGGGGCATCTGTGATCGTTTCGGCTTCCTCAACTTCGCATTCGCAGTGTGGAATCGCAAGGACCCGATCCTCAAGGAGCGGCTGTTCGGACTCACCAACGGTGAGGGCAACCACGGTGAGGACGCCAAAGAGTATTGGTGGGTGATCGATGGGACGCCGTCCCACAGCTGGATGCAGTGGCTGTATCGGTATCCCCACGCGGAGTATCCCTACCAACAGCTCCGGGACGAGAACGCCAGCCGCGGCCGAGACGACCGCGAGTACGAACTGTCCGACACCGGAATACTCGACGAGAACCGATTCTGCGACGTCCAGGTCAGCTATGCCAAGGCCTCACCCGACGACATCTGCATCGTCATCTCCGTCACCAATCACGGCCCGGAGACGGCATCGCTCGATCTGTTGCCGCACCTGTGGCTACGAAACACCTGGGCTTGGGGGCGCGACGACCGCGGTGGCACCCTCACCGACGTCGATCCCAACGAACTGGAGTCCGGACGCCTGCGTGCCATCGAGGCGGATCACAGTTTCCTCGGCAGGTACTACCTCAGCGCGGAGGGGCATCCGGACGTGTTGTTCTGCGACAACGAGACCAATGCCGCCGATCTATGGGGACAGGAGAACCGTTCCCAGTACAGCAAAGACGGCATCGGGCGCCGAGTGGTCGGCGGGGATGTCGACGCCGTCAATCCGGAGCGGACCGGCACGAAGGCCGCGTTCTGGTTCCAGCTGGACGAGATCGCGCCCGGTGGCACCGTCGAAGTCAAGCTGCGCCTGTCCATGAACCCGCCCGACGAACAGACCTTCGGTCGCGGATTCGATGCCGTGGTCGCGGACCGGCAGGCCGAGGCCGACGAGTTCTACGATGCTGTCATCGGAGCCGATCTCGACGACGCCGATCGTCATGTCGCCCGTCGCGCCTACGCCGGACTGCTGTGGACGAAGCAGCTCTACCGCTACGACGTCGAGCAGTGGGTCGAAGGCGACAGGGTGGGAGAGCCGGCACCGGCGTCGCGGCAGAGCTCGACCGCTCGCAACGCCCACTGGCGTCACCTCGCGTTGGCTGATGTCATCTCGATGCCCGACGAGTGGGAGTATCCGTGGTTCGCGGCCTGGGATCTGGCCTTTCATGCCATTCCGCTTGCGCACGTCGACCCCGACTTCGCCAAGGAACAGCTCGTGTTGATGTGCCGCGAGTGGGCGATGCACCCCAACGGTCAGCTTCCGGCTTACGAGTGGGAGTTCGGCGACGTCAACCCGCCGGTGCATGCATGGGCGGCTTGGCACGTCTACCGCATCGACGGTTTCCGAGACCGAGAGTTCCTCGTTCGAGTCTTCACGAAACTTCTCCTGAATTTCGCTTGGTGGGTGAACCGCAAGGACTCCGAGGGCTCGAACATCTTCGAGGGCGGATTTCTCGGGATGGACAACATCGGACTGTTCAACAGGTCCGCTCCGCTGCCGCCGGGGTTTCGTCTGGAGCAGTCGGACGCGACCAGCTGGATGGCCTTCTACTGCCAGCAGATGTTCAAGATTGCTCTCGAACTCGCCAGGTACGACAGCGCGTGGGACGACGTGGCAACCAAGTTCTTCACCCACTTCCTTTCCATTGCGAGAGCCGTCAAATCGTTCGGCTCGCAGCATATTTCACTGTGGCACGAGGAAGACGGGTTCTTCTACGACGTCCTCGTCCCGCCCGAGGGAGATGCGATTCCCATGCGGGTTCGGTCGATGGTCGGACTGCTTCCGATCCTCGGGGCCACGGAGATACCGTCGTGGGTCGAGGAGGAGTGCCCCGATCTGACCGCGCGGCTGCGCTGGGTGCAAAGGCGTCGACCGGAGATGGTCAGCCCCCTGCTCGCGCGGAAAGACGGTGGCGAAGTCCGCGTGCTGCTCTCACTCGTCGAACCCGAACGGCTCAAGCGTGTGCTCTCTCGTATGTTCGATTCCGAGGAGTTCCTCTCGGCGTTCGGTATTCGATCACTCTCTGCGTCCTATCGCGACGGAATCACCTACGAGATAGATGGCCGATCGCTGTACATCGAATACGAACCGGGCGAATCCCGCACCGGAATGTTCGGTGGCAACTCGAATTGGCGTGGCCCCATCTGGTTCCCGGTCAATGTGCTGCTTGCCGACAAACTGCGCGCGTACGGCCGGCACTACGGCGACTCGTTCACCATCGAAATCCCCACGGGATCTGGAAACCACTGCACGTTGACCGACGCGGCTGACCTCATCGACAACGGCCTGGCGTCGTTGTTCCGTCCGGTCAACGGCAAGCGGCCTGCGGACGGCGACCGAATCGAGTCCAGTGACGACCCGCTCTGGAGCGTGCATCCCACCTTCAACGAGTACTTCGACGGTGACACCGGCGAGGGTTTGGGGGCCTCGCACCAGACCGGATGGACCGGGCTCGTCGCGCATCTACTGCGTCCGCGGCTACCTCTCTGAGAGCGGCCCCGGGTCGGACTCGTGCTCACCTAGAGTGGTGCCATGAAAATCCGCGGCGCAGTACTGGAGAACATCGGATCTTCCCGGCCTTTCGCGCAATCGCGTCCACTCACCATCTCGGAGCTGGACCTGGCCCCTCCCGGTGACGGTGAGCTGCTGATCAGAATCGAGGCAGCGGGACTGTGTCACTCGGATCTGTCGGTGGTCGACGGCAACCGTGTCCGACCGGTACCGATGCTGCTGGGTCACGAAGCCGCCGGCCGGGTCGAGTCCGTCGGCGCTGGTGTCGACGACATCGCCGTCGGTACCCGCGTGGTGATGACGTTCCTGCCGCGATGTGAGGACTGCGCGGGATGCCGGACCGACGGCCGCATGCCCTGTGTCACAGGGAGCGCGTCGAACAACGCGGGGACACTGCTCGGCGGTGGAGCGCGGTTGACGCGCGAGGGCGTCGAGATCAAGCACCACCTGGGTGTGTCCGGATTTGCCACGCACGCCGTGGTCGACCGCAAGTCCGTTGTCCCGGTCGACGACGACATCCCTGCCGACATCGCCGCCGTCCTGGGATGCGCGGTGCTCACCGGTGGCGGCGCCGTCCTCAACGCAGGACAACCGAGGCCAGGGCAATCCGTCATGGTGATCGGGCTCGGAGGCGTCGGAATGGCGGCGATCCTGACGGCAGTATCTGTCGGCGCGGGCGAAGTCATCGGCGTCGACGGCGTCCCCGACAAGCTGGCCGCGGCCCGCGAACTCGGTGCCAGCCAGACGTTCTCGCCCGCAGAGAGGCAGGAGCGCGGCGTCAAGGCCGATGTCGTCATCGAGGCCGCCGGAAACGCCCGAGCTTTCGAAGCCGCGGTGGCGGCGACTGCACCCGGCGGCGTCACCGTCACCGTCGGTCTCCCCGCGCCCGACGCCCGATCATCGATCTCCCCGCTCGGACTCGTCGCCGAAGCGCGCACGATCATCGGCAGCTACCTGGGATCAGCGGTGCCGGCGCGCGACATTCCCAAATATGCGCAGATGTGGCGTGAGGGCAGATTGCCGGTGGAGAAGTTGATCAGCTCTCGAATCGGACTGGACGAGATCAACCGCGGAATGGACGAACTCGCCGACGGAAATGCCATCCGTCAGGTCATCATCTTCGACTGACACGGCGTGACCAGCCGGCCTCGACTCCATCGACCGGCGTACTGCGGACGTGGCTGTGGTCAGTAGGCTTGCATGCGCTGAAGTGTTCGAGTCGAGGAGCGGAGCAGTCGTGAGTGCAGAAGTACCCGTCCGAGTTGGTGTCCTCGGAGCTCGCGGCAAGGTGGGGCAGGCGATCTGCGCGGCTGTGGAGGCCGCCGAGGACCTGGAACTCGTCGCCGCAGTGGACCAGGGCGATCCCCTCACCAACCTCGTCGACGCGGCCGCCGAGGTGGTCGTCGACTTCACCCACCCCGATGTGGTGATGGACAACCTGAAATTCCTTGTCGAGAACGGTATCCACGCTGTCGTCGGCACCACCGGCTTCGATGACGCCCGACTGGACTCCGTTCGCTCCTGGTTGGCGTACGCGCCCGCGACCGGAGTGCTGATCGCACCCAACTTCGCCATCGGCGCAGTCTTGACGATGCGTTTCGCCGAGCAAGCCGCGCGGTTCTTCGACTCCGTCGAGGTCATCGAGCTGCACCACCCGAACAAGGCCGACGCGCCGTCGGGCACCGCCTACCGCACAGCCCAATTGATCGCCGACGCACGCGCGAAGGCCGGAATCCCGAAGAGCCCGGATGCGACGACAGCGGAGTTCGACGGGGCGCGAGGCGCCGAAGTCGACGGTGTGCGCGTGCACTCCATCCGGCTGGCAGGATTGGTGGCGCACCAGGAAGTCCTGCTCGGCACCACAGGCGAGACACTCACGATCCGGCACGATTCGCTCGACCGCACCTCGTTCGCGCCGGGGGTGCTCCTCGGAGTCAGAGAGATCGCCGGTCGACCAGGGTTGACCGTCGGGCTCGATTCGTTCCTCGACCTGTGATCGCAATGAACAAGTCGACGAAGGTGCTGTCCATCATCGTCGTACTCGTGGCGATTCTGGGCTTCTACTTCTACGTTCTCGGTAGTCGGGGCGTGTCGCTGCTTCGCAACGGCGACGCGGTCAGCGTCGGTCTCGGTGTCGGGGTTCTGCTTCTTCCCATCATCGGTGTCTGGATTGTCTTCGCCACGCTCAAGGCAGGTCTGGATCATCAGCGTCTTGCGTCCCGGGTTCATGACGAAGGCCTGGAACTCGATGTCTCGGAGCTGCCCCGGATGCCGTCGGGACGGATCGAACGCGACGCTGCCGACGAACTGTTCGCGCAGGTCAAGTCCGAATGGGAAAAGGACCCGGACAACTGGCGCAACTCCTATCGGCTGGCCAGAGCCTACGACTACGCCGGCGATCGTTCTCGCGCACGCGAGACGATGAAGCGAGCGGTGGAGCTCGAACGCGACGAGTCCTGATGCCTACGCTGCTCATCGTTCACCACACTCCCTCGCCGGTCACCCGCGAGTTGCTCGAGTCGGTGATGGCAGGCGCGATGGATCCCGACATCGAGGGGGTGACGGTCCGCAGCGTCCCCGCACTCGGGGCGACGGTGCCGGACGTCCTCGGCGCCGACGGCTACCTGTTCGGAACTCCCGCCAACTTCGGCTACATGAGCGGTGCTCTGAAGCACTTCTTCGACACCACCTACTACCCATGCCTCGACGCCGTCGCCGCGCGCCCGTTCGGTTTGTGGGTGCACGGCAACAACGACACAGCGGGGGCTGTCGCGGCCGTTCGTAAGATCACCACCGGATGGGGTCTCGAACAGGCCGCTGCGGCGTTGGAGGTGACGAACGTCGACAAGGCGAGCCGGGAGGCGTGCTACGAGCTCGGCGGTACTCTCGCCGCTACTCTCATGACCTGACGGGCTCGGCGCCTATTGTTTTCGTCATGACATCCGCCCAATATGCGAGCTTTTTGCCCGCGAAATACCGCGATGTCGTTCCTCCCGTGTCCACGACGTGGCGATGGCGCGACCTCGATGTCCATATCGCTCGAAGCCGCACCAGCGATGCACCTGTGAAGATGATGGCGTTGCACGGTGCCGGTGGCCATTCGGGCGCGCTGTGGCCATTCGCGTCGCTGGCTGCGTCGCGGGGAGCAGATGTGCTTTTCCCCGACATGCCTCTGTATGGGCGGACGGTGGTTCCCGATGCCGGGAAGGTCACCTACCTCGATTGGGTCGAGATGTTGTGCGATCTGGTGGTCGCCGAGCAGGACCGCGACCCAAGGCCCTTGGTGCTGTTCGGCGCCAGTATGGGTGGAATGCTGGCCTACGAGGTTGCGGCGCGGACCGGTGCGGTAGCCGATGTCGTGGCGACCTGTCTGCTGGATCCTTCCGATCCCGACGCCCGCTCCGCGGCTGCACGTTTCGGCTTTCTGGGTCGGTATGCACCGAAGCCGCTCGCCTTCACTGCCGCGCTACTCGGACGCGTGCGTGTTCCGATCCGGTGGCTGATGGACATCGACAGCATGAGCGCCGACCCTGAATTGTCGGCACTGTGCGCATCCGATCCGTTGGGAGGAGGGGTGTCGGTTCCGGTCGGCTTTCTCAGCAGCTACATGTCCTTTCGGCACTTCCCACCGGAACACTTCTACGGACCCGAGGTGACGCTGGTGCATCCGGGTGCGGACGAATGGACCACACCCGAGCTGAGTGTGAAGTTCTTGGACAGGATCGCCGGGCCGACGAAATCGGTGATGCTCGAGGGTTGTGGCCACTTCCCGATCGAGGAACCAGGCCTATCGCAGTTGATCGAGACCATGGAAGACATTGCGCGCAAGCACGGGTGGAGGCCCTCGTAGTACTCCGATGCATGGCATGGTGAACAGATGCGTGAAATGAGTGCGGCGATGGCTCGGCGTACGGCGTTGGCCGCACAGGGTCTGGCCTCGCCGCATCCGGCGGGGGAACGGGGTGCGTCCACACGCGCCGTGCACAAGGTCCTCGATCGAACGCATCTGTTGCAGATCGACTCGGTATCGGTGCTGGTGCGCGCGCATTACGCTCCCGTGTTCAGCCGTGTGGGCCGATACGACCGCGGTGTGGTGGACCGGGCCGCGTGGACCGATACGGCGCGCAGTCCGCGTCGGCTGGTCGAGTACTGGGCGCACGAAGCTGCGCTGATTCCGGTGGAGGACTGGCCGTTGATGCGCTGGCGGACCGAACTCTACGAGCATGGACGGTGGGGCGGTGCGAAGTCCGTTCTGGAGCGGAACCCGACGCTCGCGAAAGAAGTGCAGGGTGTGATCGCCGATCTGGGGCCGTCCAGTGCGGGCGAGATCGAGCGCGCGCTCGACGTCGAGCGGCCTGGCAGAAAAGGCCCGTGGTGGGATCACAGCGACGTCAAGGTCGTGTGTGAGCAGCTGTTCGCGGCGGGGGTGGTGTCGGTGGCTACGCGGGCAGGCTTCGTTCGTCACTACGATCTGACCGAGCGAGTCATACCGGCCGACATCGCTGCACGGCACGTGGCCGAGGCCGATGCGGTGCGCGCGCTGGTGACCCTGTCGGCGGATGCTCTGGGCGTCGCCACCGAGGCTGATCTGCGTGACTACTACCGTCTTTCGAAGAAGCAGACCACCGCAGCGATAGCCGATCTCGTAGAGGACGGCGTGCTCGAACAAGTGCAGGTTCGAGGCTGGGACGCCCTGGCGTACCTGCATGCTGATGCACGGATTCCGCGGTCGGTTCGCGGCGCTGCCCTCCTGTGCCCGTTCGACCCGATGATCTTCTTCCGTCCGCGTGTGCAGCGCATCTTCGACTTCCACTACCGAATCGAGATCTACACCCCGCAGCACAAGCGGATTCACGGCTACTACGTGTTCCCGTTTCTGCTCGATGGCGAACTCGTTGCTCGAATTGACCTCAAAGGTGACCGAGCGCGATCGGAACTGCGGGTACTGGGCGCGTTCGTCGACGGTGACCGCGACGCGGCGGTCATTGCGGCGGCATTGCACCCGGTGCTGCGCGAAATGGCCGACTGGCTCGAGCTGGCGGATGTCGTCCTCGGTGGGCGCGGGGATCTCATGCCGGCTCTGACCGAATTGCCGACGACCGGATGACCGCCGGAGGTTCGGACAGCGGGCGAGAAAGAATGGTGCGACCATGCCCGACATGACCTCTTCCGTATCTGCGCAATCGAACGAGCTGTCGCCCCAGGTCGTGGTGCTCTTCGGAGCCACCGGCGATCTCGCGAAGCGCAAACTCCTGTCGGGGATGATGCACCTCGCGTTGTCCGAACTCGCTCCGCGAATCCGAGTTGTCGGAACGTCGTTGGAAGAGATGACCAGTGACGAGTTTCGTCAGATGGCACTCGAAGCGATCGACGAGCACTCGAGCCGAAAGGTCTCCGACGAACAGTGGCGCCAATTCGCGGGGAAATTGAGCTACGTTTCGCAGAAGTCCGGTCCGGCGGCGTTGGGGGAGGCCGTTGCCACCGCAGAAGTCGAACTCGGTGTCGGCGTCAAGCGGTTGCACTATTTGTCTGTCCCTCCGAAAGCTGCGCTGGCAGTCGTCGACATGCTCGCCGCCGCCGATCTGGTGAAGAATTCTCGGATCATCATGGAGAAGCCTTTCGGAACGGACCGCGAGAGCGCGATTGCTCTCAATGCCAGGTTGCACGAGACTTTCGACGAGGAGCAGATCTTTCGTATCGACCATTTTCTCGGAAAGGAACCTGCGCAGAACATTCTGGCGTTTCGCTTCGCGAACGGTTTGTTCGAGCCGATCTGGAACCGGAATTTCATCGACCACGTGCAGATCGACATTCCGGAAGCCCTTGCGCTCGACGGCCGGGCGAACTTCTACGAAAATACCGGCGCCTTCAAGGACATGGTGGTCACCCACTTGTTCCAGGTTCTCGCCTTCATGGCGATGGAACCGCCGACGGCTCTCGAGCCCAGAGCGATCAGCGAGGAAAAGAACAAGGTCTTCAGGTCGATGCTTCCGCTCGACCCTCGCAAGGTGGTACGCGGTCAGTACTCGGGTTACCGGTCCGAGCCGGGCGTGGCACCGGACTCGGAAACGGACACCTTCGTCGCATTGGAGTGCGAAATCGACAACTGGCGATGGGCGGGTGTGCCGTTCTACCTCAGGACGGGCAAGCGCCTTGCCGAGGGGCAACGAATAATCTCCATCGCATTCCGTGAGCCGCCGAAGAGCATGTTTCCGGCGGGGTCCGGCGTTGGTGCGCACGGGCCGGACCACCTCACGTTCGACTTGGCGGATGCGTCGAAGGTGTCGTTGTCCTTCTACGGCAAGAGGCCCGGGCCGGGGATGAGGTTGGACAAACTGAGCATGCAATTCGCACTACAGGAAACCGAACGTGTGTCGGATGTGCTCGAGGCGTACGAACGGCTCATTCTCGACGCCATGCACGGCGACCACACGCTGTTCACCACAGCCGAGGGGATCGAGCGGTTATGGGAGGTGTCGCAGCCGCTACTCGCCGATCTGCCACCTGTGCGGCAGTACACGCCGGGGTCCTGGGGGCCGAATGCAATTCACCAGCTGATCGCCCCGCATGCATGGCGGCTGCCATTCGAACGGGAGTGGCGTGAAAAGCGCTGACGGCGCTGCTTGCGTCGGTTCGTAGACTCAGTATCGCGTGCGGTTGTTGCGAACCTGTTCACGTAGTGCATCCTGAACTGCTTGCGAGAGCCAGGAATTGAGCGAAACGCCGTTCATGGACGCTGCTTGTTCGGCCCGTTCCTTCACATGTTCGACCATGCGTAGGGTGACGCGACGCACCTCGCCTGTGACATCGTCCATTGTTGGGTATTCGTCACCATCGGACGGTATCGCTCCGGCCGACCTTTCGGCAGCCTCGTCGACGGCCTCACGGATGACGTCGGCCGACGCCTCGTTCCCGGACAGTTTGAGATGAACGGAATACCCGTCGATTCGGTCGGAGATCTCGTCGGCGAACTCGGACATCGCTTCGAGGAGCATGAGCCGTGCAGACGCCTGTGCCGCGTTGGCGAGTGCTTCGGCGGTCTTTCTGGTGTGGTCGTCGCCGAGCGATGCGGCTGCCAGAAGATCTGCGCGTAGCGAGGCGGTATACCTGTCTAGTTCCATGGTGTCAGTGTGACGTCTAAAGTGGCGTCGCGCAAGCGTCGAATTATCGTCATCGTGACGCCGATTTGGCGTCGGCCGGGTGCTCGCGAGGTTCGTGGATAGGGTTTGTGTGAGTTGTCAGCTGTACTAGCGAAGGAATGCGCAGTGTCGAAGACGGTGTCACTGAAGGTTGAATTGGTCGCCAAGACCGAGTTCGTCGAGCCTTTGGACATCCCGTGGGAGACCGATGCCGACGGGGGACAAGCGCTCGTGGAGTTCGCCGGCCGCGCGTGCTACCAGAGTTGGTCCAAACCGAACCCGCGAACTGCGACGAACGCGTCCTATCTGCGGCACCTACTCGACGTCGGGCACCTGTCCGTCCTCGAACATGCATCGGTGAGCTTTTACATCACGGGGATCTCGCGGTCGTGCACGCATGAGCTGATCCGGCATCGCCACTTTTCGTACTCGCAGCTCTCCCAGCGCTTCGTGCCCGAGCGCGACGCCAACGTCATCGCCCCGCCCGCTGTTGCAGGGGACGCCGAGCTGGAAGCGTTGTTCGAGCAAGCGACGGACGCAAGCAGAGCTGCCTACGTCGAACTGCTCAATGCACTCGAGCACAAGCTCGAGGGCGTCACCAATTCCGCGCTCCGGGGCAAGCAGGCGCGCCAGGCGGCGCGGTCGGTTCTCCCCAACGCGACCGAGACGAAGCTCGTCGTCACGGGCAACTACCGGGCCTGGCGGCATTTCGTGTCGATGCGCGCCTCCGAGCACGCGGACGTCGAAATCAGACGTCTGGCGGTCGAATGCCTGAGGCAACTGGCCTCGATCGCGCCGGACATCTTCGGCGATTTCGAAATTTCCGCACTGCCGGATGGTTCCGAGGTAGCGCACAGCCCGTTCGTCACCGAAAACTGACCGCCCGCTCTCGGGCGAAGTTCCGTCCCGCCGCGAGATAGCGTGCATTGCACCGGGTAACCTTTCTGACCATGACATACGGTGATCCCGCTCCTGCGATCCACTCCCCGTTCGGCACGGTGCTGACCGCCATGGTGACCCCGTTCACCCCCGACGGAAAGTTGGATATCGACGCCGGAGTACGGCTGGCTCATTTCCTGGTCGAGCAGGGTAACGACGGGCTGGTCCTCGCCGGTACCACCGGTGAATCACCTACCACCACCGAGAACGAGAAGCTCGAGCTCATGCGCGCGGTCATCGCGGCCGTCGGGGACCGCGCGTGCATTATTGCCGGAGCAGGAAGCAACGACACTGCGCACAGCGTCGAGTTGGCCCGCGACGCGGCCCGCGCAGGCGCCCACGGCCTCCTGGTGGTCACGCCGTACTACTCTCGGCCGCCGCAGGCTGGGCTCTTCGCGCACTTCACCGCAGTCGCCGACGCGACGGACCTGCCGGTGATGTTGTACGACATTCCGCCGCGCTCGGTCGTTCCCATCGAGACCGAGACGCTGCGTCGGCTCGCCGAGCACCCTCGGATCCTTGCCGTCAAGGACGCCAAGGGGGACCTCAACGCCGGCGCTGAATTGATCGCAACGACAGGGCTGCAATTCTTCTCGGGCGACGATCCGCTCAACCTGCCGTGGCTGTCCGTGGGCGCTACCGGATTCGTGAGCGTCATCGGCCACCTCGTGCCGGCCCGACTGCGCGAAATGCACAGCGCCTTCATGGCGGGTGACAACGCAAGGGCGCGGGCCATCAATGCAAGCCTCATTCCGGTGACCAGAAGCGTGGCCCGACTCGGCGGCGTCAGCGCCGCCAAGGCAGGTCTGCGGCTCATCGGACTGGACGTGGGCGAGCCCAGGCTTCCCCAGGTGCCGCCCACCAGTGACCAGATCGACATGCTTGCAGCGGATCTGAGAGCAGCAGGAGTGCTTGTATGAGCCGACCAGCACGATCGCGTGGCCGCGCAACCCGAAGTGCAGGTCCGCCTGCCGACAGGCAGGCGCAGTCCGCGAAACCGATCGTGCAAAGTTCGGCCCGCACGGTTCGCCCCGACGCTCGAACGCAATTCGACCCGACCGACCGACTCGGTACGCCGCCCGCAGCACCGTTCAAGGGCCTGCGCGTAGTCGCGCTGGGCGGCATCGGCGAAATCGGCCGCAACATGACGGTGTTCGAGCATCAGGGAAAATTGCTCATCGTCGACTGTGGTGTCCTGTTCCCCGAGGACCAGCAACCCGGCGTCGACCTGATCCTGCCGGACTTCCGGCACATCGAGAACCGGATGGCCGACGTCGAGGCCGTCGTTCTCACACACGGTCACGAGGACCATATCGGCGCGGTGCCGTTCCTGCTTCGTCTGCGTCCGGACGTACCGGTCGTGGGATCGAAGTTCACGCTCGCGCTGGTGGCGGCCAAGTGCCGTGAACACCGGTTGCGCCCCAACCTCGTCGAGGTCATCGAGGGCCAGAAGACCAACCATGGGCCGTTCGAGTGCGAGTACTTCGCGGTCAACCACTCGATTCCGGACGCTCTGGCCATCGCGATCCGCACAGACGCGGGCCTGACGCTGCACACCGGCGACATCAAACTCGACCAACTGCCGCTCGACGGACGGCTCACCGACCTCGCAGGCTTCTCACGTCTCGGCGACGAAGGTGTCGATCTCTTCCTGGTGGACTCGACCAACGCCGAAGTCCCCGGCTTCGTCACCCCTGAGCGCGAGATCGGCGGAGTCCTCGACACCGTCATCGGCAAGGCCAAGCAGCGCGTGATCGTGGCGTCGTTCGCGAGCCACGTGCACCGAATTCAGCAGGTCATCGACGTGGCCGAGCGATACAACCGTCGGGTCGCATTCGTCGGTCGGTCGATGGTGCGCAACATGCAGATAGCCCAGGATCTCGGGTACCTGCGGGTGCCCGACGGTCTCGAAGTCACCGTCGACACGGCGGCGACGTTGCCCGACGACCGGCTCGTGCTCATCTCGACCGGGTCTCAGGGCGAGCCGCTCTCGGCACTCTCGCGAATGGCGCGCGGAGAACACCGTCAGATCAACGTCAAGGCCAACGATCTCGTCGTCCTGGCGTCGTCCTTGATCCCCGGCAACGAGAATTCGGTTTTCGCCGTCGTCAACGGTCTTGCGAAGCGCGGCGCCACGGTGGTGACCCAGCAGACTGCGAAGGTGCATGTCTCCGGCCACGCATCCGCAGGCGAGCTGCTGTACTTGTACAACGCGGTGCGTCCCACCAATGCGATGCCCGTGCACGGGGAGTGGCGCCACCTGCGTGCCAACGCGGCACTGGCGAAGGCGACCGGTGTGGCCGAGGATCGAATCATCCTCGCCGAGGATGGGGTGGTGGTCGACATGGTCGACGGACTCGCCCGCATCGTCGGGCAGGTGCCCGTCGGTCACGTCTATGTCGACGGTCTGTCCGTCGGTGACGTCGGTGATTCCACCCTGTCGGATCGCCTGGTTCTCGGTGAGGGTGGATTCATTGCCATCACGGTCGCCGTCGACTCGAGTACTGGCCGTGCGGTCACCGCCCCGGAGGTGTCGGGTCGCGGATTCTCCGATGATCCCACGGCACTCAAGGAAGCCGGCCAGTTGGTCGAGGCCGAGCTCATTCGTCTTGCTTCCGAAGGAGTCACCGACACTCACCGGATCGCGCAGGCGGTTCGCAGGGTGGTGGGACGTTGGGTCGCCGACAAGTATCGCCGCAAGCCGATGATCGTTCCGACGGTCATGGCGGTGGGGAACAAGTAGTTTCCTGCGTGCTCAGGCTGCCAACAGGCGCCACAGGCCGATGAGCCCGACGACCACGATGACGGCGCGCAAAGTCCACGGCGACAGCTTTCGGCCGTAGCGTGCGCCTATCGACCCGCCGAACAGTGAGCCGGCAGCGATCAAACCCGCTGCTGCCCAGCTGATATCGCTGAACGCGACGATCGTGTATGTCGCGGCGGCGACCACGTTCACGATCAGTGAGAGAAGATTCTTGGCAGCGTTCATCCGCTGCATCGAGTCGGGCAGCAGAACTCCCATCACTCCGATCAGCATGATGCCCTGGGCTGCAGTGAAATACCCGCCGTAGATCCCCACGGCGAAGGTGCCGATAGTCAGCAGCACGAGCTTGCTGCGGCTGACGTGATCGGTTGCCACGCCCGCAGCCTCGGAGCGGCGGCGGGCCCAGGTCTGAATTCGGGGCTGCACCACGACCAGGACCAGCGCGCCGATCAGCAGGATCGGTACGACGGCGGCGAAAACGGACGGCGGCAGGTGGAGTAGTAGCCAGGCCCCGATCAGTGCTCCGACGAACGAGGCCGGCATCTGCCACCGCAGCCGTCCCCACTGTCCGCGCAATTCGCGGCGATATCCCCATGTTCCGGAGATACTTCCGGCCACCAACCCGATGGCATTCGACATGGTGGCCACTACGGGGGGATAGCCGAACGCAACCAACGTGGGAAACGTGATCAGAGTCCCGGACCCGACGACCGCATTGATCGCGCCCGCGCCCAACCCAGCGACGAATATGACGACAATTTCCGATACCGGCACCGATGTGAGATTACGGTTCACCCACCGCCGCACCGCTGACGGGGCACGTACTGTGAGTGAGTGTGAGCCTTGCACAGGACGAACGCGCCGAACTCGTACGAACAATGACCGCAGTGGGGGAGGACGCCCCGACGTTGTGTGGTGACTGGACAGCTCGCGATCTCGCGGCACACCTGGTGGTCCGAGAGCGGCGTCTGGATGCCGCACCCGGGATCGTGCTTCCATTTCTGTCCGGATACACCGAGAAGGTGCAGGCGGGGGCGGCGGCGAAGCCATTCGACGACCTGGTGGCGGCCATTCGGACGGGCCCACCCCTTTGGTCACCGTTCAAGCTTCTCGACCCGGTGATCAACGTGGGGGAGATGTTCGTTCACCATGAGGATCTCCGCCGGGCGGGGCCGGACTGGACTCAACGCACGTTGTCGGCTTCGCTGCAGAACAGGCTGTGGACGATTGCCGGCCTGATCGGAAGACGTGCATATTCCGCGTCGCCGGTCGGTGTGGTGTTCCGATCGAAGGACGGTCGAACGAAAACGGTCAAGAAGGCGAGTGGTCGACACGTGGTGCTGACGGGTGAGCCGTCCGAACTGCTGCTGCACGCCTTCGGGCGTAGCGCCGTGGTCATCGAGTTCGAGGGCACCGAGGCCGACATCGCAGCAGTTCAGGGGCTTGACCGAAGCTTCTGAGGTCGATGGCACAACGCATCGGGACAAGTCGGGCAAGCTGTTACTGGTGTTGCGGATGGTTTCCGAGGGGTCATTGCGACTAACCTGAGCGCATGGCAGGAAAGACCAGCACCCGAAGTTCGAAAGCCGGCGCCGGCAATTCGCTGTCATCGCGTGCGTCGGGGGGAACAGCCAAGACCGCGAAAGGGCGTACTGCTCGCACGGTCACCACGCCGCGTAAGCCGACCGCCCCGCGAAAGTCCCCGCCCCGCGGCGGTGCGTCCACCCGCTCGGCAGCGCCCCGTCGGCCTGCACGCAAGAACAATGGTGGCGTCATGTCCGCCATCGGCCGCGGCGTGACGTCGACCTGGGCTGTTGCTGCCAAAGGTGTCGGCGCCACCACCCGGACGGTCAGCAAGGCCAAGGACATCGAGCACGGTCACCGTCGCGACGGCATCGCGCTCGGACTGATCGCCGTCAGCGTCATCGTTGCTGCAGCCGTCTGGTTCAGCGCGGGTGGCCCCATCGGTGAGTGGATCGAAATTGCCGTGCGCGCAGTGGTCGGCGACGCCGGCTACATCGTGCCCGCGCTCGGTGTTGCCATCGCTGTAGTTCTGATGCGATCGGAACCGAACCCCGAGATCCGGCCGCGGCTGGTGTTGGGCTCGATACTGCTCAGCCTTCCCATCCTCGGGCTGTGGCACATGGCTGCGGGCTTCCCGACGGATGCGGAGGGGCGCGCGACGGGTGGCGGATTTGTCGGCTACGTCGCCGGTGGGCCGATCGTCGACGGTCTGACGGTCTGGCTGGCGGTACCGCTGCTGTTTCTCGCCGGTCTGTTCGGAGTGCTGCTGCTGACCGGCACCACCGTTCGAGACGTCCCGGCTAAACTGCGCACGCTGTTCGGTACCGACAGCCGCGGTGACGAGTACGGAGAGTACGACCCCGCCGATTTCGGAACGGATTTCGGCGACGAGGGATACAGCCACGACGCCGACTTCGACGGCTACCCCGTCGACAAGGCAGGCGAGAGCGACCCGTACGACAATTACCCGACCGAGGAGTACGTACCGGTCGCGAAGCCGCGCACGCGCAGGAGGACAGCGCGGCCCGAGGCTCCGACCGAGGTCATCGATCCTGCGGCGGCGGAGGCGGCCGCCGAGGCCCCCGCGCCGGCATCTCGACCAGCGGCAGCTGCTCGGGCTGTGGCGAAGCCTGTAGTCAAGGCCGCCGAACCGAAGAGTGCCACCGAGGACGACAAGATCGTCGTCGATCGCGTCGTCGACGGGGACTACACCCTGCCATCGCTTTCGCTGCTGATCGACGGCGATCCGCCCAAGACTCGCAGCCAGGCCAACGACGCGATGATCGAGGCGATCTCCGATGTTCTCGATCAGTTCAAGATCGACGCGGCGGTCACCGGATTCACGCGCGGCCCGACAGTCACCCGATACGAGGTGGAACTGGGCCCGGGCGTCAAAGTCGAGAAGATCACCGCACTGGCCCGCAATATCGCCTATGCAGTGGCTACCGACAACGTGCGGCTGTTGGCCCCGATCCCGGGCAAGTCTGCAGTCGGCATCGAGGTGCCCAACTCGGACCGCGAAATGGTTCGTCTCGCAGACGTGCTCACTGCGCCGTCCACGCGCAAGGATCATCACCCGCTGGTGATCGGCCTCGGCAAGAACATCGAGGGCGAGTTCATCAGCGCGAACCTGGCCAAGATGCCGCACCTGCTGGTGGCGGGTTCCACCGGTTCCGGTAAGTCGAGCTTCGTGAACTCGATGCTCGTCTCACTGCTCGCCCGCGCGACACCGGACGAGGTACGGATGATCCTGATCGATCCGAAGATGGTCGAGCTGACACCGTACGAGGGGATCCCCCACCTCATCACCCCGATCATCACGCAGCCCAAGAAGGCTGCCGCGGCCCTGGCGTGGCTGGTCGAGGAGATGGAACAGCGCTATCAGGACATGCAGGTCAACAAGGTTCGGCACATCGACGACTTCAACAAGAAGGTGCGCTCCGGTGATATCAGCGCACCACTGGGCAGTGAACGCGTCTACAGGCCGTATCCGTACATCCTTGCCATCGTCGACGAGCTCGCCGATCTGATGATGACCGCACCGCGGGACGTCGAGGACGCCATCGTGCGAATCACGCAGAAGGCTCGCGCTGCCGGCATTCACCTGGTGCTGGCAACGCAGCGACCGTCGGTGGACGTCGTGACCGGTCTGATCAAGACCAACGTCCCGTCCAGGCTCGCGTTCGCGACATCCTCGCTCACCGATTCACGGGTCATCCTCGATCAGCCCGGTGCAGAGAAGCTCATCGGTATGGGCGATGCGCTGTTCCTGCCGATGGGAGCCGGCAAGCCCACTCGCCTGCAGGGCGCCTTCATCACCGACGAGGAAATCACGGCGGTCGTCGACTTCGCCAAGAATCAGGCGGAACCGGAATACAACGAGACCGTCACCGCGAGCAAGGCGTCGGAGAAGAAGGATGTCGACCCGGATATCGGCGACGATCTCGGTGTGTTGCTCCAGGCGGTGGAGCTGGTTGTCTCCAGCCAGTTCGGTTCGACCTCGATGCTTCAGCGCAAGCTGCGGGTGGGCTTCGCGAAGGCTGGCCGGTTGATGGACCTGATGGAGAACCGCGGAGTCGTCGGGCCGAGTGAAGGCTCCAAGGCGCGTGAGGTGCTGATCAAGCCTGATGAACTGGACGGGCTGCTGTGGTCGATCCAAGGCGGCGACCCGGACGAGGCTCCGGCGGAAGACTGAACACTGCTCCGCAGAGTGTCACAGGCTCCGCCGCGGGCCGCGAAGCACCGTCAGGCGAAGGCGCCCATCACCGGCTTCCACTCGGTGATCGAGGACTCCTCGATGAGATTCTCGACCGCGAACGGATCCTGCGCGAAGAGTTCTCGAACCGATGCGACGTCGGAACCTTCCACGAGGATGAGCGCGCCGCTGCCGTCGGTGTAGGGGCCGCTCGAGACGAGGACACCGCGTTCGAGAAGTTCGCCGAGCCAAGCGCGGTGGGTTGCGCGATGCGTGTCACGACCGTCCGTCGTGGCGGGGGAGTACGTGTATGCGACGGCGAAGAGGGCCATGTGTGTCCATTTCCTATCGGTTGTCATTATTCAGGTGCGATCGACATCAGAGCGAGAGCAACATCCGGGTGTTGCCCAGCGTGTTCGGTTTCACGTAACTCAGATCGAGGAACTCGGCGACACCGGTGTCGTACGACCTGCACATCTCCGCGTACACCTCGGCGGTGACGGGCGTCCCTTCGATCTCGGCGAATCCATGTCGGGAGAAGAAGTCCACCTCGAACGTGAGCACGAACAGCTTCTGCAGGGCCAGTTCGCGTGCAACGTCGACCAATTTGTCGACGATCAAGTGCCCGGCCCCGTGACCCTTGGCGGACGGATCCACCGCCACCGTGCGCACCTCGCCCAGATCAGCCCACAACACGTGCAGGGCGCCGCACCCGATCACCGATCCGGCTCGCTCCGCCACCCAGAATTCCTGCACCGCCTCGTACAACGTCACGAGGTTCTTCTCGAGCAGAATCTTCCCGGCGTAAATGTCGATCAGGCGTTTGATCTCGGGAATGTCGGATGTTCGCGCACGTCGAACCACTACATCGTCGCCGCCGTGGGCGAGGATCCGTGAGTTCGAACTCGGGTCGGACGCGTCGTCGACGGGAGGTCGACCGGCCCGATTCGGCGCAGAAGTCATGTGGTGAACAGTAGCCAACGCTCCAACCGATATTCTTCTCGTGTGTCCGTAATCGAACTCGCCACCCACGAACCTGGACACCGTCGTCGACCTTTCGCTATCAATGTCCTCCGGGACGCCGAAGAATCTGGCGGGGCGGCATGACCGGGGAGGTTCCGCCGACTCCGCGGCCTCCGCACGGCAACTCTTCGACAGGGTCCGAAGCGGTTCCGATACTCAACATTGCGAACGTTCTGACCGTGCTTCGGATCGCCCTGGTTCCCGTTTTCCTCGTCGTACTGTTCGTCGACGACGGTCAGGACCCCGCATGGCGGATCGGCGCGACGGTCGTGTTCGCGGTAGCCGCGATCACCGACCGTGTCGACGGCCAACTTGCACGCAAATACGGACTGGTCACCGATTTCGGCAAGATGGCCGACCCCATCGCGGACAAGGCGCTGATCGGCGCCGCGCTGGTCGGGTTGTCGATTCTGGGCGACCTCCCGTGGTGGGTCACCCTCGTGATCGCGGCCCGCGAGATTGCCATCACGGGCGTGCGGTTCGCAGTGATCCGGCACGGTGTCATCCCGGCCGGCCGCGGCGGAAAGGTGAAGACGCTCTTGCAGAGCGTTGCTATCGGGTTCTACCTGTTCCCGCTACCCGACGAAGTCCGGTTCGTATCGGTGACGTTGATGGGTTTGGCTGTCGTGCTCACGGTGTACACGGGAGTGGATTACATCGTCCAGGCCGTGCGCCTGAGAAGAGGTGCGACCCGTTGACCGAAGTGAAACTCTCGGGTGACCGTTGGGCTGTTCGACGCGATACAGTCCGACTAGCCGTGTCGTTGCTGCAGCAGCGTCTCGAAGGTGCATCGGCCGTATAGGGTCGGGAACCAATCGAGCCTCGTCCTACGTTGTACCTGAAGATGCTGGACTTGGACGTACAGAAGACGAAGCACAGTTTCGAACGACATGGCTCGAACGAGGAGGAGCGAGATGGCGCTGCTATTGCGTGAAGCACTCGGCGACAGTTTGCGGCGCACTCGTGTTGCGCAGAGTCGCACACTGCGCGAGGTATCGAACACGGCACGGGTCAGTCTGGGGTATCTCTCGGAAGTCGAACGTGGACGGAAAGAAGCCTCGAGCGAGTTGCTCGCCGCGATCTGCGACGCTCTCGCCGTGCCCTTGGCCGATGTCATGAGCGATGTGAGCGAATGCCTGTCGGAATCCTCGGCCGCAGCGCGTGCTGCCGAGACGCCCGCCTCGGTGGGTGCCGAGGACACCTCGCCCCGCATCGCGGGCGAGACGAGGGGGGTTATTCCGGCGCCTGCGCGAGCCCTCGCCGCTGCGTGAGCAGCGGGCATGCACCAGCCCGCGCAACTGCATTGGTGACACAGTTCCACGGCAATTCGACCAGACCAGTATTCTCGTGACACGGGCAACTCATCGTAGGTCGCTGCACACGTCAGCCGACCCCCTACGCGCGACAACGTCGCTCTGGATGGAGGCAGGATCAACCCATGGCTAATCCTTTCGTCAAGGCCTGGAAGTACATGATGGCGCTCTTCAATTCCAAGATCGACGAGAAGGCCGACCCCAAGGTTCAGATTCAGCAGGCCATCGAGGATGCGCAACGACAGCACCAGGCGCTGTCTCAGCAGGCGGCCTCGGTGATCGGCAATCAGCGTCAGCTGGAGATGAAACTGAGCCGTCAACTGGACGAGGTCGAAAAGCTCAACGCCAATGCTCGCCAGGCGGTCACACTGGCTGACCAGGCCAATGCCGCCGGTGACGTGGAGAAGGCAACGCAGTACACCAACGCCGCCGAGGCGTTCGCGGCGCAGCTGGTCACCGCTGAGCAGAGCGTCGAGGATCTGAAGGTGCTGCACGATCAGTCGCTGCAGGCGGCGTCGCAGGCGAAGAAGGCCGTCGAACAGAACGCGATGGCCCTGCAAGCCAAGGTTGCCGAGCGGACCAAGCTGCTCAGCCAACTCGAGCAGGCAAAGATGCAGGAGAAGGTCAGCGAGTCACTGCGGTCGATGGACTCGACGCTGTCCGCTCCGGGCAACACCCCGAGCCTCGACGCGGTTCGCGACAAGATCGAGCGTCGGTATGCAGACGCACTCGGCTCTGCGGAGCTGGCGCAGAACACGGTGTCCGGCCGCATGATGGAGGTGCAGCAGGCTTCGGTCCAGATGGCAGGCCACAGCAGGCTCGAACAGATCAGAGCCTCCATGGCCGGTGAGTCGCTTCCGTCCGGAAACACCGCGTCCAAGCCGTCGATTGCCAAGTCGCCGAACACCAACTCGGCAAACACGACGCCTGAACCTCCCGCGCAGAACTGAACGCCCCAGCGAACCGAATCGTGAACAAGTACAGGCATGGCCGACCACACAAGTGGTCGGCCATGCCTGTTCCCGGGTCCGTCACGGCGGTTCGCGGCGTGGCTGACAGCGCACGCAGGATGAGCGAAACGGCAATCGAGGCGGTCGGTCGGTGGAACGATCCGCGTCGGAAACAAATCAGACGAGTGCGGCGCGCGCGTCGACGCGGATCGTGGTTCGGCGGCGCCTCGGGCATCTCGGCGGTGTCCGCCGCGGGCCTCGCCGTCGGGTCGGCCCCGGAATGGACGATGATCGTTGCCGGGGGTGGCGCAGCTGTCTTCGCTGTGCCCGCAGTCTTGGCAGTCGGTACCTACCGGCGATTGAGATCGCAACCGCTTCCTGCCGCTCGGCCGAACAAGACGGTGCTACCCGCGCGCTCGTCCGCAACCTACGAGCCCATGAGCCGGCTCATCGGTGCGCAGCGGAGTCTCTACGAGCTTTCCGGCATTCTGAGCCGATCCGAGTTCGTCGATCCGGTGGAGATGGCCGACACCACCGATGTCGCCTCGGCAGCCGCGCAGGCGCTCATGGAGATGGCCGCGGACATCGTGGCGATGGAGCGTGCCGCGGACGCCAACGCGCGGGCGCGCGAACACCTCTCCGCCACAATCACCGGCGCCGCGACCGAACTCGACTCCGGTGTCGATCAGTTCGAGGAACTCGTCGCCGCTGCGGCCCGGTTGACCGCCCCCAATGCCCTTCCGTCGAGCTCCGTTGCCGGACGCAAGGCGGAGTTGACCTCGGCCACCGATCGGTTGGAGGGTTGGGCGACTGCGCTCGCCGAGCTCAACGCAATACGGAGTCGGCACCGATGAAACCCCCTCTCTCGGTGCTCTCGGGGTGTTCCCCCATCTTTCCCTGATCTTGTTGTCGGTACCTACGATCCGAGCCTTCGAGCTGTCAGGATCGTAGGTACACAACGAAAGGGAAAGCGCATGTTCTGGAAAGTGCTCGGCATCATCGTCCTCGTCTGGCTCGCGTTCGCAATACTGGGCGCGGTTATCAAGGGACTGTTCTGGGTGGCCATAGCTGCCGCGATAGTGTTCGGCCTCTACTGGTTGATCACCGCCGTCAGCGCAGGAGGACGCCGCGACGCCAACAAATTGTGACGTCGAAAGACTGTAAGACTTGCGATCGAACAGGCAGCGATTCAACCGAGGGGCGAAGTGCGGCCCACCAACACCGTGACGGCTTCGGGCACGGCTTCGATGACTATCGGCAGCGCCGAGAAGCGTTCGCCGTCGGCGTAGGCGACCATTCCCGGCGCAGCGAGTGACACGGTTTCGGCTCGGTAGGTTTCCACCTCGGGCAGGGACACATGCGTTCCCTTGTACACAGTCGGAGACAGTCGGACCAGACGCCGTCGGCTCGATGCGCGGACCACGGTGACATCGAGCAGACCGTCGTCGACACGGGCCGCAGGGCAAATGGCCATCCCGCCGCCGTACGTGGGTCCGTTGCCGACGGTCACCAGTGTCGCCTCGATGTCCAGCGATTCGCCGTCGAGACCCAGGCGATAGGGAATCGGCCGGAGTCGGGCCAGCTCGAGCAGCATTGCCAGGTTGTAGCGCAGACGACCGGTCGGCCAGCGCAGTTTGTTCGCGCGCTCGGTGACGAGACTGTCGAATCCGCTCGACAACACCGTCGAGAACCAACGACCATCGACGCGGCCGAGATCGATCGAAACCGATCGTCCGTCCAGCACGATGTCCGCGGCGGCCGCCGGATCGGTGAGCGGGACACCGAGCAGTCGTGCCAAGTCGTTGCCGGTTCCCGCAGGTACGACCGCCAGGGGCGTGGACGTCCTCGCAACGGCCTGCAAGGCGAGGTTGACCAGACCGTCGCCACCCACCGCGACCAGCGCTTCGGTCCCAGCGCGCACGGCTCGCTTGGCGGATTCGAGGGCATCACCAGGGGTGCGGCCCTCGATGGTGGTGACACTCGCCCCGCGCTCGCGCAGTCGGGTGACGACCTCTCTCGAAATGCGGGTCGCCCGTCCGTTGCCTGCGACGGGATTGGTCAAGACGGAGACCGTGATGCTCATGCGCGCGCCGGCCCCGTGTTCACGGGATCAGTTTGCCAGGGTTCAGCACCCCTGCGGGGTCGACCGCGGATTTCATTGCTCGAAGCATCGCAACGCCGACGGATCCGACCTCCTCTGCCATCCAAGGTCGGTGATCGCGACCGACGGCGTGATGATGTGTGATTGTTGCTCCCGCCGTCGCCATCGCGGTCGTGGCCGCTTCCTTGGCGCGAGTCCACTGTGCCGCCGGGTCGCCTGCCGCTGCACAGACCACCGTGAAGTAGAGCGAGGCACCGGTGGCGTAGACGTGGGAGATGTGGCACATCACGAGCGGCGGAGTACCTGATGCCGTCAGGGAATCGACGAGGGCGGCGACGACTTCGCCGCGCACCCGGTCGAGATCGGCCCAACTCGTCGCCGTTTCCAGTGTTTCCGCCACCGCACCCGCGTCGAGCAGAGCGTCACGCAGATACGGCGAGTCGAACCGGCCGTGCTCCCACCTCCGGGCGTGCTCGGGATCGACGACCGTGCCACCGGCGCGCAGCACCGTTGCATCGGCGGCAGCGGCTCGCGCTGCGGTCTCGGCGGGGACACCGTCGAATGTGGCAACGGCGATGCATCCACCGGTCGGCGCGTCGCCGTTGTCACCGAGCGCCAACGCGGAGTTGACTCCGGTTTCGGCTTCGTCGGACAGCCTCATGACAGTGGGCCTACCCGCATCCACCGCCAACTCACGGAACGCTGCGGAGCCGGCCGCGAAAGTCGGAAACCACCACGACCGGTGTTCGGTCGATGCTGGAATCGGATGCACCTTCACGGTGACGGATGTGATGATGCCGAGTGCGCCCTCGGACCCGAGGAAGACCTCTCGCAGATCGGGGCCCGCTGCCGAGGCCGGGGCGCGACCGCAGTGGGTGATCCCGATCGGCGTTGCGACGGTGACGCTTTCGACCATATCGTCGAATCGTCCGTATCCGGACGAGGCCTGCCCGGAGGATCGCGTCGCGGCGAATCCGCCGATGCTCGCGTATTCGAAGGATTGTGGATAGTGACCGAGGGAAAGCCCGTGCCGGGTCAACATTTCCTCGGCTTGCGGACCGGTGACGCCCGCCTGCAGTGTGGCCGTGCGGGAGACTTCGTCGAGGTCGGTCATGGCGCACAGCCGGCGCATGCTGATCGTCACGACGGTGTCGAACCATTCGCGGAGAGGCTCCACACCACCGACGACACTCGTCCCGCCACCGAACGGCACCACAGCGATCGATTCTTCGCTGCAGTAGCGCAGCAGCGCCTCGACCTCCTCCGCATCGGCGGGGAATGCGACGGCATCGGGCGCATTCTGGATCGATCCGCTGCGCCGGGCCAACAGATCGAGTGTGCTTTTGCCGCCGAGGAACTGAGTGCGTACCTCGTCGTCGGTCGAGAGATGTTCGGTTCCGACAATGGTCTCCAGGCCATGTCTGCGGCGGTCCGTGAGCCGCGACCTGTGCAGGCGAACCGCGTCGTCGCCGGTTGTCGGTTGCTCATGTGTGGGGATACCCAGGACCGCCTCGAGAACCGAACGCGTCCTCTCGCTCAGTGGTGTGCGCTCGCGAGGATCGCCCCAGGCATTCCACGCCATCGGCGGTGCAGGCGTACCGGGAAACTCGATCCGGGACTTTGTTCGCATGATCTATAGTGTTACATGACATGCAGGTTTGTAACTCGGACTCCGTGATGCGCATCAGGCGCGAGTTCGCGTGAACGGGTAGCAGTCGGAAGAGATCGAGCGAGGTGGATGCAGTGATCGAACGGTCCGTTGTCGACACCGGTTCCGCCTCGACTGAGGTTCAGACCGCCGACAGCGACCGCACCGTCGAAGACCAGGTGCTCGACGCTGCACATTCCTGCATTCTCGAATACGGCGTCAGGCGCACTACGCTTGCCGAGATCGCTCGTCGGGCACAGGTTTCTCGGCCCACTGTCTACCGGCGGTGGGCTGACACACGTGCGGTTGTGTCGAGTCTGCTCACCCGCGAGATCGGTGCAGTCATGCCGTCGCTCACCGGCGACGTTCCCATCCGCCAGTTGGTCTCCGAAGGGGCTGCAGTAGTCGGCAACCGGATCCGCACACATCCCCTCTTCGTCAAGATTCTGCAGTCCGACCCGGACATTCTCGGCACCTATATCCTGCACCGGCTCGGTACGAGTCAGTCGCTGATAATCGATGCGTTGATCTCTCTGATCGAACAAGGGCAACGGGACTCGTCCATCCGAGACGGCGACCCCGTCCAGCTCGCCACCGTCGCACTGTTGATGGTGCAGTCTGCCGTGCAGTCGGCCGAAATGGTGTCCTCACGCATATCCGGTGAAGACCTGATGGTCGAGATGTCCCGCGCCCTCGACGCATACCTACGCCCGACACCTCCGTGACGTCGGGCCGTCACTCTTGAGCCGCCTCTCCGCCCCGATGCCCGCTCGCACGCCCTACGGTTCGGCGCTGCGCGCGCTCAGACGCACGCGCGAACTGGAGTCGGTGTGGAATGCCGATGCGGTGGATGTGCTGGTCGTCGGCGGAGGTATCACCGGTGCGGGTATCGCCCTCGATGCAGCGTCGAGAGGATTGAAAGTGGTGCTGGTCGAGAAGTACGACCTGGCGTTCGGCACGAGCAGATGGAGTTCGAAGCTCGTGCACGGCGGCCTGCGATACCTGGCCTCGGGTCAGTTCGCGATCGCCCGCGACAGTGCAGTGGAGCGCGGAACCTTGATCACGCGCACCGCGCCGCACCTCGTTCGGCCTTTGATGCAAATCGTGCCGCTGCTTCCGTCGATGTCGACTGTGGGTGAGACCGTCGTGCGCACCGGTCTCGCGCTCGGTGATGCACTGCGAAGCGTGGCCGGCACATCGCCTGCGGTGCTGCCCCGGGCACGAAGAATCGGCCCCGAGGACGTGGCATCGTCGGCGCCGACCGTCAATCGTGACGGGCTTCGAGGTGGCGTGGCGTCCTGGGACGGACAGGTCGTCGACGACGCCCGACTCGTCGTCGCAGTCGCGCGCACGGCGGCCCTCTACGGTGCGTCGATACTGACGGGTGTCTCGGCCCGAGACGTAGATCGGACCTCGGCGACACTGGTCGAGGAGGACACGGGTTCGGCGACGCAAATCGACGCCCGCATCGTCGTCAATGCCGCCGGAGTGTGGGCGGGCAAAGTGGACCCGTCGATTGCGCTGAGGCCGAGTCGGGGCACCCACCTCGTCTTCGATGCTGCCTTGTTCGGTGGCCTGACGTGCTCGCTGACCATTCAGGTTCCAGGCGAACGCAATCGGTTCGTCTTCGCGCTGCCGGCACCGCTCGGACGCGTGTACGTGGGGTTGACGGACGAGCCCGCGGAGGACATTCCTGACGTGCCTCGCGCCACAGACGCCGAGATCGACTTCCTTCTCGGCGTCCTCGGTACCGCGGTGAGTCCGGCGCCCACGAGATCGGACATCCTGGGCACCTTCGCCGGGCTGCGCCCGCTCTTGGGTTCGGGCAGCGGACCGACCGCCGCGTTGTCGAGGCGTCATGCTGTGTTCGACGACGGTGACGGTCCCATCGGGGCGGTCGGCGGGAAGCTCACCACGTATCGGCTGATGGCGGAAGAGACCGTGGACGCGGCGGTGTCTGCGGCGCGGCTCTCCGCTGGACCCTGCCGGACCGCATCCATTCCACTGGTCGGTGCCGCCACAGTGGCGAGCCTGGCCTCGATCCAGGCTCCCAGGACGCTCGTACGGCGGTACGGCACCGAGGCGCGGTTGGTGCTGGCAATCGCCGAGACGATGGCCGGCGGTCTGGAGCCGATCGCCGACGGTATCGACGTGTGCGCTGCCGAGCTTGCGTTCTCGGTGCGATACGAGGGGGCCCGTTCGGCGGACGATCTGCTGGATCGGCGCACCAGGATCGGGTTGGTGGAGTCGGACCGTTTTCGCGCCCGAACTGCGGGGGAACGCGCCCTGCGCGAAAACTGACATTCAGCCGGACTGACTTGCTGGTTCGAGGATGAGAAAACCTGTGGCACGCTGAGCGCGTGCGTGTAGCCGTCGTAGCCGGTCCCGATCCCGGACATGCCTTCCCCGCCATTGCGCTGTGCCATGCCTTCCGGCGCGCAGGCGACGAACCGATCCTCTTCACCGGGGCCCGCTGGATCGCCCCCGCGGCCGACAGCGGTCTCGATGTGCGTCTGCTGAAAGGCTTGACGCCGCGCCCGGAGGACGACGACATGGACGCGGGTCAGCGTATCCACTCGCGAGCGGCCTTCATCTCGACCGAATTGCTACCCGACCTACGAAGCGCAAATGTGGATCTGGTGGTCTCCGATATCCTCACCGCCGGAGGCGGTTTGGCGGCCGAGCGCCTCGGAATTGCGTGGGTGGAACTGTCACCGCATCCGCTGTACGCCCCGTCGCGGGGACTACCACCCATCGGAAGCGGGCTGACACCGGGCACCGGAATTCGAGGTCGGCTACGGGATAAGATCATGCGCGCTGCGACGGGCCGATCCATCGCGCAGGGGAAAGCGCAGCGCAGCGCTGCACGGGTGGGGGTGGGGCTACCGGCCGAGGACCCCGGTCCCGCGGCGCGGTTGATCGCGACAATTCCGGCTCTGGAAGTTCCGCGACCGGACTGGCCGACCGAAGCGCACGTCGTCGGGCCGCTCCTGTGGGAGCCGACGAGCGAGGTGTTGCCCGTACCGTCGGGCACGGACCCCCTGGTGATGATCGCGCCTTCCACTGCCTTCACGGGCGCCGAAGGCATGCTGGAGATGGCGCTCGACGGCCTCGCGGGCGGTGGCGTACGCGTCGTCGCGTCGATGCTGGACGAGCCACCTACCGACCTGCCGAGTTGGGCTGCGGCCGGACTCGGCCGTCAGGACGATCTGCTTCGCCGCGCGGATGTCGTGGTGTGCGGTAGTGGCCATGGTTTGCTCGCGAAGGCGCTTCTCCATGGTGTGCCGGTTGTAGCGGTTCCCGGTGGCGGTGACCAGTGGGAGTTGGCCAAGCGCGCCGAACGGCAAGGCAGTGCGGTCGTCGTCAGGCCGGCGACTGCAGCATCGATCGGCGATGCTGTCCGCCGTGTGCTTTCGGATCCCGCGTACGCCACCGCTGCGGCCGTCGCGGCAGCGACACTGGCCGAGGTGGAAGATCCCGTCGCCGTGTGTCGCGGAGTGATCGGCTTCGGTACGGTTGAACCGTGCGCTTGACCGAGTTCCGTGAATTGTTGACAGAAGAGTTCGGCCAGATGCGCGGGGATTCGATGCTCGTCGACCACGTGATCATGGGTCTGAACGGCCGCACCGGTGCGGAAGCAATCGAGGCCGGAGTGGACCCCAGGGACGTCTGGCGTGAGCTGTGCCAGGAATTCGACGTCCCCCGCCGTCGCTGGTGACGGAGTCTCTGCTGACGAAGTTCTCGGCGTGTCGGCGAGTCGCGCGGCGCAATCGAACAGGTGTTCCCCTATGCTGGTGTCATTCGGTTCACGCAGCGGTACGGCGTTCTTGTCGGTACCCCGATCTACCGTTACCGACAACACGCTGAACGAAGCTGAACGACACCATACGAGGAGATCACGATGGCTGCATACGACCGCGACAAAGCGCTCGATCTCGCACTTGCGCAGATCGACAAGAACTTCGGCAAGGGATCGGTGATGCGCCTCGGTGACGAGGTTCGTCAGCCGATCGCCGTCATTCCCACCGGTTCCATCGCGCTCGACATCGCACTCGGTATCGGAGGGTTGCCGCGCGGTCGTGTCGTCGAGATCTATGGCCCGGAGTCCTCGGGTAAGACCACCGTGGCGCTGCACGCTGTCGCCAATGCGCAGCGTAACGGCGGTATCGCGGCCTTCATCGACGCGGAGCATGCCCTGGACCCGGATTATGCACAGAAGCTCGGAGTCGACACCGACGCGCTGCTCGTCTCTCAGCCCGATACCGGTGAGCAGGCGCTCGAGATCGCCGACATGCTGATTCGTTCTGGTGCCCTCGACATCCTGGTCATCGACTCCGTGGCAGCCCTCGTGCCGCGCGCCGAGATCGAGGGTGAGATGGGTGACAGTCACGTCGGCTTGCAGGCGCGACTGATGAGCCAGGCGCTGCGCAAGATGACCGGCGCTCTCCACAACTCCGGCACCACCGCGATCTTCATCAACCAGCTGCGCGAGAAGATCGGCGTCATGTTCGGATCGCCGGAAACCACCACCGGTGGTAAGGCTCTGAAGTTCTACTCGTCGGTGCGGCTCGACGTCCGGCGAATCGAGACATTGAAGGACGGCACCGATGCGGTCGGTAACCGCACCCGAGTCAAGGTCGTCAAGAACAAGGTCGCACCGCCCTTCAAGCAGGCGGAGTTCGACATTCTGTACGGCAAGGGCATCAGCCGCGAGGGTTCGCTCATCGACATGGGTGTCGAGCACGGGTTCATCCGTAAGTCGGGATCATGGTTCACCTATGACGGCGATCAGCTGGGCCAGGGCAAGGAGAACGCCCGCAAGTTCATGCTGGAGAATCCGGACATCCGTGACGAGATCGAGAAGAAGATCATGGAGAAGCTTCAGATCGGCGCAGACGTGACCGCCACCGACGACGCGGCCGCGCCTGTCGAGTTCTAGATCGGGTAGGTCTGCATGCAACCTGAGACCGAGCGAGCCAAGTCCGAGCGAACCAAGACCGAGGGTGGCGGCACCGAGGCGCAGGCGAAAGATGTCTGCCTTCGGCTGCTGACCGACAGGGCTCGAAGCCGTCACGAGTTGGAAACGAGTTTGGCCAAGAAGGGCTACACACCCGAGGTGGCAAATTCAGTGCTGTCCCGGTTGGAGGCAGCCAAACTCGTCGACGACGCCGCGTTCGCCGAACAATGGGTGCACTCGCGGCACACCTTCTCCGGCAAGGGCAAGCGAGCTTTGAGTCTCGAACTACGCACCAAAGGCGTGAGCGCCGAACATGCGCAGAGTGCTCTCGACCAGATCGACAGCGAGGACGAGCGCGAACGCGCTACCGAATTGGTGCGCAAGAAGTGTCGCTCGCTGTCGTTTCCGGATGCCGGAGATCCTGACGCACGAGCGGAGCGGGACAAGATCGTCCGCAAGCTCGTCGGCATGCTGGCGCGTCGCGGCTACCAGCAGGGCATGGCATTCGCGGTGGTCAAGGCCGAGCTCGAACAGATCTATGTTGCCACCGAAGACTTCGACGGTGAGAGCTACGGGTGATCGTCCACTCGTAGCGGTCCCGTCGAACACACGAGGCCCGCAACACCATTCGGTGTTGCGGGCCTCGTGCTGGAACTTGGGTGCCGACCTGCGTCAGACGGGCTGGGCGGGAACGACTTCGCCACCGCTGCCCTTCTTGCGCTGTCGCATACGGCGCTCGACCACGGTCGCGAGCTTGGTGAGCATCGAGTTGATGATGATCATGATGATCGCAACGATGATGAGCGATGGCAGGTAGTTGCCGTAGAAGGCACCGACCTGCTGGCCCGCTCGGACGACCTCGATGTAGCCGATGAGATAACCCAGCGCGGAGTCCTTCAACGCCACCACCATCTGCGAGATGATCGCCGGGAGCATTGCGGTCACAGCCTGCGGGAGCAGGATCAGGCTCATGACCTGGCCTTTGCGCATGCCGAGAGCCATTGCGGCTTCGGTCTGACCCTTCGGAAGCGAATTGACGCCGGCTCGAACGATCTCTGCGATGACCGACCCGTTGTACAGGGTCAGGCCCGTCACCACTGCTGCAAGAGCCAGATACTTCACCATGAAGATCTGGTACTCGGCATACACCGCGTACAGGAAGATCATCAGGATCAGTACCGGCACAGCTCGGAACAACTCGACGAACACTCCACTGATGACGCGGACGGAGCGGTGGTCCGAGAGCCGACCGATCCCCAACACAGCGCCGAGGACCAGAGCGAACACGATCGACAGGGCAGCCGCGACCAACGTGCCCTGTATGCCGGGTAGCAAGTAGGTGGTCCACGTGGTGGATTCGAGGAACGGATCCCACTTGTCCGCCGTCAGCTGACCCTTGGAGTCGAGCGCAAGGTAAATCAGGAACGCTATGCCCAGCGAGACCAGCAGGACAACACCGGAGAATACCCGGTGGAGAGCTTTGGCCCTGGGGCCGGGAACGTCGTAGAGAACGGCTACAGCGTCACTCATCACTTCACCGCCAATCGCTTGCTGAGGTAGCCGAACAACAGTCCGGTGGGAAGCGTCAGGCAGACGAAACCTAGGGCAAAAATTCCACCGACGACGAAGATCGCCGCCTCGTTCTCGATCATGGTCTTCATCAAGAACGAGGCTTCGGCGACGCCGATGACGGACGCGATAGTGGTGTTCTTCGTCAGCGCGATCAGCACGCTGCCGAGCGGGCCGATGACGGCACGAAACGCTTGGGGGAGTACCACGATGGTGACGTTCTGGGTGAACGTCATTCCGAGCGAGCGGCCTGCTTCTGCCTGCCCGACGGGGACCGTGTTGATCCCCGATCGCAACGATTCGGCGACGAACGATGCTGTGTAGACACTCAACCCGAGAACGGCCAAACGAAAGTTGTTTTCGTTCAAGAACGTCGGAGAACTCTGTGGTGCCAGAGAAACACCCATGGTCTGGTACAGGCCGAACGAGGTGAACAGGATGATCAGCGTGAGCGGGGTGTTACGGAAGATGGTGACGTATGCAACGGCGATCGCGCGGGCAATGGGAATCGGAGAGACGCGCATCGCTGCGATGAGCGTACCGATCAGGAGTGCGCCGATCGCGGAGAGAACCGTCAGCTTGATCGTCATGATGAACGCGTCGACGAGTTGATCGTCGTACTTGCTCAATATGTTCAATGGAGGAGTGTCCAATCGGCTCGGGAGGGCCGTGAGCGTCGGGCACGTTCACCGTGTAGGCGAACGCGCCCGACGCAGGGCGCAGCGTCAGTAGCGGTCGACGGTCGGCTCGGCCGGCAGCGGGTAGCCGGAGTCACCGACGGTGTCGTTGAACGCCTGTTCCCAGGCTCCGCTGGCCACCATCTCCTCGATGGCGTCGTTGATCTGGTTGCGACCCTCGGTGTCTTCCAGAGCGAGACCGATGCCGTAGTTCTCCGTGGTGAACGGCTCACCCACGACCTTCAGTTCACCGGGATACTGAGCGGCGTAACCGGCCAGAATGATGTCGTCGGTGGTGACCGCGTCGATCGCACCGTTGCGCAAGGACTCGACACACGCGGAGTATGTGTCGAAGGGCTGGAGCTGGACGTTGGGGTACTCGTCCGCGATGTTCTGTGCGGGCGTCGAACCGGTCACCGAGCACAGTCGCTTGCCCTCGAGAGAGTCGGGTCCGGTGATATCGGTGTTGTCGTTGGACACCAGAAGCGACTGTCCGGCAACGAAGTACGGTCCGGCGAAGCTGACCCGCTCCTTGCGAGCATCGGTGATGGAGTACGTCGCGACGACGTAGTCGACCTCACCGTTCTCGATCAGGGTTTCACGCTGGGCGGACGGTGCTTCCCGGAACTCGATGTTGTCCTCGGACACACCGAGCTGCTCGGCTACGTACTTGGCGACCTCGACGTCGAAACCGGTGAACGTGCCGTCTGGGTTGCGCAGACCCAGGCCCGGCTGGTCGTACTTGATGCCGACGATGAGGTTGCCACTTTCGGCGCTCGACGACACGCTGCGCTCCTCGTTTCCGCCACAGGCGGTTGCGACGATGGCCAACGCGGCGAGCCCTGCACCGAGACGTAGCGAACGGTTGAGTTTCACTGGATGTTCCTCCATTTTGTGTCGTGCCGTGAGATGACTGCAGTGCTGTCGGTGGATCTGTGCTTCTGGTGAATCAGTGGCCGCGTGTGTCAGTGACCGAGGATCTTGCCGAGGAAGTCCTTGGCGCGTTCGGATTCGGGTTTGGTGAAGAAGGTATCGGGATCGGTGTCCTCGACGACGGCGCCGTCGGCCATGAAGATCACACGGTCGCCGGCTTTGCGGGCGAAGCCCATCTCGTGGGTGACGACGAGCATTGTCATGCCCTCCTTGGCGAGGGATGTCATGACATCGAGTACCTCGTTGACCATCTCTGGGTCGAGTGCAGAAGTCGGCTCGTCGAACAGCATCACCTTGGGATTCATCGCCAGCGAACGGGCGATCGCGACACGCTGCTGCTGACCGCCGGACAGTTGGGCCGGGTACTTGTCGGCTTGATTCGCGATCCCGACTCGTTCGAGCAGAGCCTGGGCGTTCTTGCGAACCTCGTCCTTCTTGAGCTTGCGCACCTTGGACGGCGCGAGCATCACGTTTTCGAGAATGGTCTTGTGCGCGAACAGGTTGAACGACTGGAAGACCATGCCGACATCCGCTCGAAGTGCCGCCAAGGCTTTGCCCTCGGCCGGTAGCACCGAACCGTCGACTTCGATCGTCCCCGAGTCGATGGGCTCCAAGCGATTGATCGTGCGGCACAGGGTCGATTTGCCCGATCCGGACGGCCCGATCACGATCACGACCTGACCGGCCGGTACCTCGAGGTTGATGTCCTTCAGAACATGCAGATCACCGAAGTGCTTGTCCACCGATCTGAGGGAGATCATGGGGGGCCGATTGGCATGAGCGCCGGAAGCCGGCGCGTCGGTGGCGTGCGTCATAGGGCAGAACCCTATTCGTAGTTTCCTTGTCGGCAGCGGTTTTCAACCGACAATTCGAATTATGTAATGGAAACTTTACTGACGGTCGGTACAGCTGCAGCACCCCACGCAGGTCCCGGGCACGGCTTGTCCGCCTCGGGTCGTACCCCGGAGAAGCGAAGACGAGTGACCTGAACATGCAGAGGAGCTGCGCGGTACGTACGCACGGTTGTTGGACGAAGGTGCACGACTCCGACCGATAACGGTCCTGGTCACAGCGCGTGGCTTCATCCCGATCAAGGGGTGAGGTAAGGGCATCGGGGTCTCACCGACGACTCGGTGAGCCGTGAAGAGGTCGAGTCCATGCGCTACACATTGACAAACGCTGCAACACGCCAAGCGACTGCACGATGGCGGATGGAGGTTTTTCGCAAACGGGGCAAGTCAGACCGTATCCAAGCTTGCTCAGGGAGACTAAAATCGGTCGCAAATCAAGTCAGGGGACGGTCAGCGGCAACTCGAGCTGGCAACTCACATTTGACGGGCAATAGTTACCGCACCCCTCGAACGTACCGAGGTCGATAATGAACAGCAGGCGTCATTTCAGTCTTCGAGGTCGAGTTGTCGGAACAGCCGTGGCGGTCAGCGTCGCGTCGCTGGCCGTGTGCGGCGTCGGGAGCATAGCGGCCGCGTCGCCCCTGGCTGGGCTCGATGCCACACCGATCACCATCACCGGGATCGATACCGCCTCATCCGCACCGCTGACTCACGTTGACTCCCTTCGCATCCCAGTGAACGTACCGAGGCTATTCGGCGACGGAGCGAATGGAGGTCCGTGCGAGGATGGGCAGCCCGGTGGCCTCATCCAAGGCAACGGCGGCAACGGCGGGCACTGTGCCGGCGGCCATGGTGGTCACGGCGGATCGGGCGGCTGGCTCATTGGTCACGGTGGTCACGGTGGTCATGGGGGTAACGGCGGTGCTGGATTCGCAGGTGGTCACGGCGGATCAGCTGGCCTGTTGTTCGGCAACGGCGGCAACGGCGGCAACGGCGGCAACGGCGGCGCCGGTGGAGGCGCCGGTGGGCAAGGCGGCACTGCCGGTCAGTTGATAGGGACTGGTGGAACCGGAGGGGCTGGCGGGGTAGGCGGAGCCGGCCCGGTTGGCGACAACAACGTTGGGATGGCCAACACCGGTTACAACAACAGCGGAGGCACCAACACCGGGTACAACAACAGCGGCGACACCAACACCGCAACAGCCGACCCAGGTGGTCCCGGCGGTTACGGTGGCGACGGCGGCTACCTCGGTACGGGTGGTGCAGGCGGTACCGGTGGCGCAGGCGGCTAGGTCTAGGCCGAATGAGCCAACGTCGTCAGGAAGCTGCAGATTGGCGTCCACGTCCATCGGAGATGCAGGGTGCGTTCATCCATTGCATCGATCACAAGCGATGTGGGTCATCCATCATTCGGACACTGACGCGGTGCTTCTCGCGAGGCCACCGACGAATATGACGTCGAGACCGAGATGTTGTCGGAAAATGCTGGTCACCCGAGGGCCGCAGGATCGCAAGGGTGCTCGAGCCGTTCTCTGATCGCTGTTAGTCTGGTGCGTGTCAATGTTGAACGATGAAGCCGCACGGCCAGAAGCCAGGAGCTACGAGGTACGTACGCACGGTTGTCAGATGAACGTGCACGACTCGGAGCGTCTGTCCGGGCTACTCGAGGAAGCCGGGTACGTACCGGCAGCGACCGGTACCGACGCTGACCTCGTGGTCTTCAACACCTGCGCGGTTCGCGAGAACGCCGACAACAAGCTCTACGGAAATCTTGGCATGCTGCGTCCCGCGAAGACTCGCAACCCGCGGATGCAGATCGCTGTCGGTGGGTGCCTCGCGCAGAAGGACCGCGACACCGTCGTGAAGAAGGCGCCCTGGGTGGACGTCGTGTTCGGTACACACAACATCGGCTCGCTCCCGGTGCTGCTGGAACGCGCGCGCCACAATGACGAGGCGCAGGTGGAGATCCTGGAATCGCTCGAGGCGTTTCCGTCGACCCTGCCGGCCAAACGCGAATCTCCGTACGCGGGCTGGGTGTCGATCTCGGTCGGGTGCAACAACACGTGCACCTTCTGCATCGTCCCGGCACTACGCGGCAAGGAAATCGATCGACGACCGGGTGACATTCTCGCCGAGGTCCAGGCACTCGTCGACCAGGGTGTTCTCGAAGTCACGTTGCTGGGGCAGAACGTGAACGCCTACGGCGCCTCGTTCGCAGACCCCGATCTGCCGCGTGATCGCGGAGCCTTCGCGCAGCTGCTCAAAGCCTGCGGGCAGATCGACGGACTCGAGCGAGTGCGCTTCACTTCACCGCACCCGGCCGAGTTCACCGACGACGTCATCGAGGCCATGGCAACGACCCCGAACGTGTGCCCCACCCTGCACATGCCACTGCAATCGGGCTCGGATCGCATCCTCAAGGCGATGCGGCGGTCTTACCGCCAAAGCAAATTCTTGGGCATCATCGACAAGGTGCGCGCAGTGATGCCGCACGCGGCCGTCACCACCGACATCATCGTCGGCTTCCCAGGGGAAACCGAGGAAGATTTCGAGCAGACACTCGAGGTGATGCGTCGCGCGCGGTTCACCAACGCCTACACCTTCCAGTACTCCAAGCGCCCCGGCACTCCAGCCGCGGACATGGACGATCAGATCCCCAAGGAAGTGGTGCAGGAGCGCTACAACCGGCTGATCGCTCTGCAGGAGCAGATCGTTCTCGAGGCCAATCGTGAGCTGATCGGCACCGAGGTCGAACTCCTCGTTGCCACGGGGGAGGGCCGCAAGAACGCCGCAACTCACCGAAAGAGTGGGCGGGCGCGCGACGGGCGGCTCGTGCACTTCAGCGCCGACCAGTCACTGCTCGATCAGATCCGGCCCGGAGACGTGGTCACCACCACGATCACCGCGGCCGCGCCGTACCACCTCATCGCCGATTCGGGGGTGGCGTCGCACCGCCGCACGGCCGCCGGCGACGCACACGAGCGGGGAACGCTTCCGACAACGGCTCCCATCGGCGTCGGATTGGGGTTGCCGTCCGTCGGCGCTCCGGCCCCGCTGCCCGCAACGACAGGATGCACCGCATGACCGATTCCAGTACGCCTGATTCCAGTACGCCTGATTCCGGCAACCCCGACTACAGTGCCCCCGACTACGAAGCCGCGGAGCGTCGCATCGACTCGGAGATCGATCCCGGCTTCCGGGCGGTGGTGGTAGCCGTGCTCGTGCTGCTGCTGATCTTCAGTTTTGCGTTACCGCATACGGGCAGCGCGAACGGGTTCGACGTGTTGTTCGGCAATATCGATGCTCAGAATGAATCGATCGCACTGCCCTCGCGCATCTTCGTCGGATTCGTGGCGGTATTCGCCGTTGTGATGTCGGTTCTGGCCCTCGTCACCCGAGTCTGGGCCATTGCCTGGACCGCGCTCGCCGGCTGCGGTATCGCGTCCGTATACGGCATGTTCGCAATCTGGACACGGCAAACCCTGCCCGCCGATGCGCCGGGCAGCGGCCCCGGTCTCGGACTCGTCATCGGATGGCTGCTGGTTCTCACGCTGACGTTCTTCTGGCTCAAGTCGGTGTGGAGCAAGACCACCGCCCAGCTCGAAGCTCAGGAACGCCGTCGAGCAGCCTCAGTGGAAGCGGAACAGAACTCGCGGTGGGACGGACCCATTCTGGGGCGACCGACCGACCGCAAGCGCTGACCTCCAGCGACTACCTTTCGCCGACGGCGCCCTCGGCAGCCTCGGCCCATTCGCGCCACTGCTGAGCCTGCTCGAGCGCGCGCGCCGCATCTTTGTTCTTGCCGGCAGCGGTAGCCTTCGCCGCCTGCTCCTCGAACTGCGCGACCCGCTCACGGAACTGCGCCGCCCGCGCGAGTGCCTCCGGATCGGTGCGTCGCCACTGCGAGTCGACGGCTTCGCGGACGGATTTCTCGATCGCACGTAGGCGACCTTCGAGATCCTGCATCTTCTCCCGCGGCACCTTGCCCTGCGCGTCCCATTTCTCCTGCAGGTCACGCAGTGCCGCGCGTGCGCCGTCGAGATCGGACGCTGGATCGATGTTGCTGTACTTGGCAAGAAGCTCTTCTTTCGCGGCCGCATTGGCCTCGAACTCTGCGTCCCGCTCCGAGGCAGCAGAATTGCGAGCCGCGAAGAACACGTCCTGAGCGGCCTTGAAGTGCTTCCACAGTGTGTCGTCGGCATCGCGTGGTGCTCGACCTGCGGCCTTCCACTCCACCAGAAGCTCGCGGAAGGCCGCCGCGGTCGGGCCCCAGTCTGTGGACGAAGACAGCGCCTCGGCCTGCTTCACGAGTTCTTCCTTGCGAGTCTTCGCAGCCCCGCGCTCGCGATCGAGGTCTGCGAAGTGCGCGCCGCGACGGCGGTTGAAATTCTCGCGAGCCTTCGAGTAGCGCTTCCACAGGGCGTCGTCGACCTTGCGATCGACACCGCGGATGGTCTTCCACTCGTCGAGGATCTCGCGGAGTCGGTCTCCGGCATGCTTCCACTGGGTGGATTCCGTGCCGATCTGCTCGGCCTCGGCGGCAAGTTCCTCCTTGCGGGCCGTGTGGGCCGCCCGCTCGAGTTCCTTCTCCTGGCGGGCAAGCGCAGCGGCGGTCTCCGAGTGCTCGATGACCAGTCGCAATCGCTCGGCCAGCGCGTCGATGTCTCCGATCACCGCGGCCGTCTCGAGCCCTTCGGCGAGTGACTGCGCTGCCGCGCGGGTCTTCTTCGCGTCACCGGAACCCGCGGTGAGCCGCGCTTCGAGGAGAGCGATCTCCGTCGACAAGTCGTCGTACCGACGCCCGAAGTGCGCCAGCCCCTCGGCAGCGTCGCCGGCCTGCCACGAACCGATTTGGCGTTCACCCTCGGAAGTGCGGACCCACGCTGTGCCGTCCTCGTCGACCCTGCCGAACTTGCTGGGGTCGCTGGGTGGGGCCACTGCAGGTGTGACAGTGCCGACATGGGACGGGACAGGATGAGGCTTCGCGACCCCGCCGGGCTTTGCTGCACCAGGCTTCGGGGCGCCGCCAGGTCGGGGCCCACCGGGCTTGGGTGCACCGGGCCTGGGCGAATCAGAGCTGGGCTCAGTTGGTGCGGACACGCCGGCTTGTGGGGTGTCGGTGGTGTTGCCGCTGGGATCGGTCATCGTTCCTCATCTCTGCCGCGCGTCACGGCTGCCTGTATCGCGGTGGTGAACAATCACCATTGAAGCCTGAAGACACCATTGAACTCGGTATCGACCGATCCGACCATTGAAACAGGTGACACGCGGATTGGTGTGGCCGTCTGCACAATCGATCGGTGTGTCGCCGCTGGTTCGGTCGCGACCGCGCCCGGGGGTGGTCCGCTCGACCGACTAACGTTGATGCAGTGTTGCGCGCCGTGGCTCTGGTTCCGTCCCCACCCCTGCTGGTTCCCGAGCTGACCGGTGCAGGTGCCGTGGAGGCCGAGGCGGTCCGCAGCGCCGCGTTGGAAGCGGCGAGGATGCTCGGCGCAGTTGCCGACCGTTGGCTGGTGGTGGCCGCAGCCGACCGGCAAGCAATTATCGAGCCGACGACCGGCGGCAGCTTTGCCGGCTTCGGTGTCGACGTGATGGTGGCATTGTCGCCGATCTCGAGCCGGATCGATTCTGAACTACCTCTTGCCGCGTTGGTCGCCGGATGGTTGCGCGGCGAGGCCGCCCCGCAGGCGTCGATCGAGGTTCGGTTCCTCGATGCGTCGGCCTCGACCTCGGACTGCCTTCGGTTCGGCTGTGACATGCGCGCAGAGCTGGACAGCACCCCCGAGCCGTGGGGTCTGCTCGTCGTCGCCGACGGAGCGACCACTCTCACAGCCAAGGCACCCGGATCCTTCGACGACCGCGGGGAGGGCGTTCAGCAACGCATCGACGACGCGCTGTCCGCGGCCGATCCGGTCGCACTCACCGGTCTGGACCGCACCGAGTGCGCCGAACTCGGTGTAGACGCTTTCGTGGTCTGGCTGGCTCTGGCGGGCGTGCTCGGCGAGGACCGCCCCACCGCCCGGACGCTGTACCGCGGCGCGCCTTTCGGCGTGGGGTACTACGTCGGAACATGGGAGCTAGAAGGGTGACGGTCGTGATCAGGCCCGTTGCCGTGGTCGGCCCGACCGCCACAGGAAAGTCCGAACTCGGTTTGGATCTCGCGGAAGCTCTGGGCGGTGAAGTGGTCAACATCGACGCCATGCAGCAGTACCGCGGTATGGACATCGGTACCGCCAAGCTCGCCCCTGCCGAGCGGCGAGGCATCGTGCACCACCGCCTGGACGTGCTCGACGTCACCGACACCGCGACGGTCGCGAGGTATCAGGAGGCCGCTGTCGTCGACGTCGAGGACATCATTGCCCGCGCACGCGTACCGATCATCGTCGGCGGATCGATGATGTATGTGCAGTCTTTGCTGGACCAGTGGGCATTTCCGGCGACCGATCCCGAGGTTCGTGCCCGATGGGAACGCGTACTCGCCGACGGCGGCACCGATGCCGTTCATCGCGCGCTACACGAACATGACCCCGAAGCGGCCGCGTCGATTCTGCCCACCGATGGGCGCAGGATCGTGCGCGCTCTGGAGGTGGTCGAGATCACCGGAAGGCCGTTCGCGGCCTCGGCGCCGACCATCGGCGAACCCCGATGGGGAACGCGAATTCTGGGAGTGGATCGCGACACCACGGTGTTGGACGAACGCATCGCCCGCCGCACCGACCTGATGTTCACCGGTGGACTCGTCGAGGAAGTGCGCTCCCTGGTCGAGATCGGACTGCGAGACGGGGTGACGGCCTCCCGGGCTATCGGATACGCACAGGTGCTGGACTTCCTGGACGGACGCCTCGAACTCGATGCCGCTCGCGAGCGCACCTTCATCGGCACCCGTCGGTACGTCCGCAGGCAGCGCTCGTGGTTCAGACGTGATCCGCGCATTCAGTGGCTGGACGGCGCGGACACGCACATGTTCGAGCGGGCTGTGCAAGCTCTGGGCGAGTAGGGCCTGTCCGGCGCAACACGTACGTTTCGAGCGCAGGCCATTTCGCCAGTAGGATCCGGGAATGCACTTCGCCAAGGGCCATGGAACGCAGAACGACTTCGTCGTCCTGCACGATCCCGACGTGGCGACCGAGCTGCTCCGCCCCCGCGTCGCCGCGTTGTGCGATCGCCGCCGGGGCATCGGCGCCGACGGCCTCCTTCGCATTGCCCGCGCTGGCCGGCTCCGGGACGCAGGTGTCTTGGACCGTCTACCCGCCGGGGTCGAAGCCGATCACTGGTTCATGGACTACCGAAACGGCGACGGCAGCACCGCGGAGATGTGCGGAAACGGAGTGCGCGTCTTCGCTCACTACCTGCGTGCCACCGGACTGGAAACCGCCGACCACTTCGTCGTCGGCTCCCGCGCCGGCGCCCGTCCAGTGACCGTGCACACTTTCGATTCTGTTTCCGCTGATGTGACGGTCGAGATGGGCGACGTTCATCTGATGGGCTCGAGCACCACCACGGTCGCTGGCAGAACGTTCGACGGGATCGGTATCGATGTCGGCAACCCGCATCTGGCCTGTGTCGATCCGGCAGCGGATATCACCGCCCTGCGTGCGCTCGATCTGTCGGCGGCTCCAGCGCTCGACACCGAATTCTTCACCGCGGGCGCCAATGTCGAAATACTCACTCGGCTGCAGTTCGGCCGCGTCGACATGCGGGTTTTCGAGCGTGGAGTCGGCGAGACGCGGTCCTGCGGCACCGGCACCGTCGCCGCGGCAGCAGCAGCGCTGTCCTTCGAGGGAATGGACAGCGGACAGGTCGTCGTCGGTGTCCCCGGTGGCGAGGTGACCGTGTCCATCGACGACTCCGGTGCCACCCTGCGGGGCCCCTCGGTCTTGGTCGCCAACGGCGAGATCAACGACGAGTGGTGGCGCGAATTGGCGTGAGCGGCCGCCTCGCCGTCCGCCGAGCGCGAAACCCGCGTGCATGCGCTGGGGTTTTCGTGGATCATTGAGGTGTCGGGTAAACATCGAAGCGTTTCCTCGCCGTACTCGAACAGGTACGGGGTCGCTTCCCAGAACTAAGGATTGACGAGATAACGGATACAGAACGCCAGGATGCTGTGAACCAAGGCGCGAGCAATGGCGCCGGTGAGAGTGGCGCGTGGACGCGAGAAGAGTCCGAAGCATGGTCCAAACGCATCGCGCGCTCGGCACTGCCCACCGACACCCTGCCCACCGACACCCTGCCTTCGACATCACCGACGTCCACTTCTTCGCCGTCGTCCGGCGATATGCAGCTCGAGGAACGAACAGCGCTTCGACGCGTGGCCGGGCTGTCCACCGAACTCGCGGACGTCACCGAGGTCGAATACCGCCAGCTCCGACTCGAACGGGTCGTGCTGGTGGGGGTGTGGACCACCGGAAGTTCTGCGCAGGCAGAAAGCAGCATGGCCGAGTTGGCCGCCCTCGCCGAGACGGCGGGGTCCGAGGTCCTCGACGCTCTCGTGCAGCGACGCGACAAGCCCGACTCCGCGACCTACATCGGCTCCGGTAAGGCCCACGAGCTGCGCGATGTCGTGCTCGCGACCGGCGCCGACACCGTCGTCTGCGACGGTGAACTCACTCCTGCGCAGCTCAACGCTCTGGAGAAAGTGGTCAAGGTCAAGGTCATCGACCGAACCGCTCTCATTCTCGACATCTTCGCCCAGCACGCGACCTCCCGCGAAGGCAAGGCGCAGGTCGCGTTCGCGCAGATGGAGTACATGCTCCCGCGGCTTCGCGGCTGGGGTGAGTCGATGTCACGGCAGGCAGGTGGTCGTGCAGGTAGCAATGGCGGCGTGGGTCTGCGTGGGCCCGGTGAAACCAAGATCGAGACCGATCGTCGTCGTATCCGCGAGCGCATGGCAAAGCTGCGTCGCGAGATCAAAGGTATGAAACAGGCCCGCGATACCAAACGAGAACGTCGCCTCGAGAGCACTGTGCCGTCGATCGCGATCGTCGGATACACCAACGCCGGCAAGTCCAGTCTCCTCAACGCGCTCACCGGTTCCGGCGTGCTCGTGCAGAACGCACTGTTCGCCACGTTGGATCCCACCTCGCGCAAGTCGACGCTCGAGGACGGTCGCGCCGTGGTGCTCACCGACACCGTCGGGTTCGTGCGTCATCTCCCGACGCAGCTGGTCGAGGCCTTCCGGTCCACTCTCGAAGAAGTCACCGACGCTGACTTGCTGTTGCATGTCGTCGACGGTTCCGATCCGCTTCCTGTAGACCAGATCAAGGCCGTTCGCGAGGTCATCGTGGACGTGGTCAAGGAACGTGACGCGAAAATGCCGCCCGAGTTGATCGTGGTGAACAAGATCGATGCCGCCGATCCCGTGCAGCTGACCCAGTTGCGTGGGCTGTTGCCGGGGGCGCGTTTCGTGTCCGCGCGGACGGGTGAGGGCATCGACGAACTGCGTGATCACCTGGCTGAGATTTTGGCGTGGCCGGAGTCCGAGGTCGACGTGCTCGTGCCGTACACGCGGGGCGATCTGGTCGCGCGGATCCACACCGAGGGGCGGATTTCGAAGTCGACGCACGAGGCGGACGGCACGCGGGTCGAAGCGCGGGTGCCGACGGCTCTCGCATCCGCCCTCACCGAGTTCGCATACGAATCCGCGACTGCCTGACCCTGGTGCGTTCACCGGCTCTCGTCGTACCCGCAGTGCTCGTTGCGGCCGTGCTCGCTGCTGGACCGGCTACGGCTGAGCCCGGAACGGTACGGTTCGAAACGCTCTGCACGCCGTCGGATCCGGGTCTGGAAGAGCTGTCCGGGCTGACGGTGATCGATGGGGTGACCTACGCGATCGGTGACGGCGGCACCGACCACCGCCTCGCCGTTCTCGACGGGCAATGCGCCGTCTCGAGGTGGCTCGACGTTCCCGTCGATCCGTTCGACGTGGAGGATCTGGGGTCGTACGGCGGGGATTTGTGGTTGTCCGATACCGGAGACAACCAGCGTCGCCGTCCCACCGTTGCGCTCACGCGGATGACACCGTCCGACGGCCAGGGCGAGCTGTATCGGCTCGTCTACCCGGACGGTCCACACGATGCGGAGACGCTCCTGATCGAGCCCGGTGGGCGACCGGTGATCATCACCAAGGATGCAACGGGTATGAGCGGCATCTACGTTCCAGAGGGCGACCGCAGCGTCTCCGAACTGGCCTCGCCCGGCCCCACACCGTTGGAGAAGGTCGGTGAGCTCGCGTTCACGCCGACGACGACGCCGGGAGGACCACCAATCATCGTCGGCTCGATTCTGGCGACCGGCGGTGCGGTCAGCATCGACGGTTCGGTCGCGGCGGTGCGCACCTACAACGACGTCTACCTCTTTCCGATCGAGGACGGCGATGTCGTGGAGGCCCTGACCGGAGAGCCGGTTGTCGTAGCAGTTCCTGATCAGCGGCAGGGGGAGGCGCTCGCATTCGATGCCGACGGCAATCTTCTTCTCGCGTCCGAGGCTGCCGGCGGACCGATGCCGCCGATCCTCGTCCTCGAGGACGCGACATCGTTGGTTCGGTCCGACAGTGCCGCTGTAGGAGAGCCGAATACGAGCGAGGCGACGACAGAGCTCGAGGGTCCATCGGATTCCCGATGGACCCTCGGTGCTCTGGCCGTCGCCGCTGTTCTGATACTCGGTTCGATCGCCTACGCCGTCAGATCAGCACTGCGCCGCCGCTGATTTTCGATACTGCTGAATTTCGATACCCGCTCGAGATTGCAGCTCAGGCGTCCAGATCGGACGCGACGAGTCCGGCGATCTTGTCGAGTGCCGCCTGGTCCTCGCTCTCGACGGTGACCTCGGTGCCCTTGGTGGCGCCGAGAGTCATGATCATCAGCGCCGAGCCGGCGTCGACCGGCTCCTGATCTTCCACCGCGAGTGTGACGTCCACGCCGGAATCGGCGACCGCCTCCGCGATCAGCGCTGCTGGGCGTGCATGCAGACCGATGGCGGATCCGACGGTGACTGTGGTGCTGGGCATGGTGAACTCCTGTTCGTTGGTATGTGGTGGTCGATAGGCGTCAGGCGGAAACGAGATCGGGGTCGAGCACGTCGTCGGTGGGGCTGTTCTTCCCCTTGAGGAACTGCTTGGCGAACACGACGAGGAAAGCAGACAGGAGGGTTCCCGCGATGAGAGCCAAGACGAACCACAGGAACTTCCCGATCGCGAAGAACACGATGAGGCCGCCGTGCGGTGCGCTCAGGGTCACATCGGTGGCCATGATGAGTGCGCCGGTGAGTGCGCCGCCGGCCATCATGGACGGGATGACGCGCAGCGGGTCAGCTGCGGCGAAAGGAATGGCACCCTCGGTGATGAATGCTGCACCGAGGAACCAGGCAGCTTTGCCGTTTTCGCGTTCGGCCTCGGTGAACAGCTTGGGCCGGACAACCGAGGCCAGTGCCATCGCGAGGGGTGGAACCATACCGGCGGCCATCACGGCGGCCATGATGCGCAGCGACGCGACGTCGGTGATGACGAGCCCTGCCGTGGCGAATGCGTAGGCAGCTTTGTTGACCGGTCCACCGAGGTCGAAGCACATCATCAGGCCGAGGATGATGCCCAGGATGATGATCGATGCACCAGTGAGTCCGTTGAGCCAGTCGGTGAGTCCACTCGTGATGGCGGCCAGCGGCTTGCCGAGGACGAGGAACATCAGTCCGCCGACGATCAAGGTGGCGAACAGCGGGATGATGACCACCGGCATGAGTCCACGCAGCAGGGCCGGAATCTTCCACTTGCTGATCCAGAGTGCCACGAAGCCTGCGATCAGGCCACCGACGAGGCCGCCGATGAAGCCGGCTCCGACGAACACTGCCACCGCGCCTGCCGTGAAGCCCGGTGCGAGACCGGGTCTGTCGGCGATGGCGTAGGAAATGTAGCCGGCGAGAGCGGGAACGAGGAAGCTGAACGACAGCGCGCCGATCTGGAACAGAACGGCTCCGAGGTACGCCCTCATGCCGCCGTCGGGAAGCTCCGCCAACGAGTTGTCGATGACGATGTCACTGGCATTGTCGGAAATTTCGTATCCGCCGAGGAGGAAGCCGAGCGCGATGAGCAGACCACCGGCAGCAACGAACGGGATCATGTAGCTGACACCGGTCAGCAGGATCTGCCGAATTCGGGTGCCCCAGCCCAATTCTCCTGCGCTACTGGCGCTCGTCGCTGCCGAGGCGTCGCCGGCGACTGTGGCTGCATTCGGGTCCTCGGAGGCGCGGAGCGCTTCGGCCACCATCACATCCGGTTCGTTGATGGCACGTTTGACGCCCGAGGAGACGACGGGTTTGCCGCCGAACCTCTCCTTGCCTTTGACGCCGACGTCGGTGGCGAAGATGACGGCTGCAGCGCTCGCGATGAGCGCGGGATCGAGGGGCGTGCTGCCGCTCGAACCCTGCGTCTCCACGTGAACGGTGACTCCTGCCCTGTCCCCGGCGGCGACGAGGGAGTCGGCTGCCATGTAGGTGTGGGCGATGCCCGTCGGGCACGCGGTTACGGCGACGATGTGCCGGGCTGCCTCGGTGGGCGCGTCGACGACCGTCGCGGACGAGACTCCCGCTGCTGGCGATCCGGCAGGGGCCTTCGCCTCGGAGGTGCTGGCGACCTTCTTGGCCGGGGGATTGATCACCGCGTCCACGAGCGCGACCACGGCGGCTGCCGTCGGGGCCTCTCGCAGCGATGCCACGAACTCCGGTTTGACGAGTGCGCGCGCCAGACTCGACAGCAGCTTCATGTGTGCCGAACCGGCTCCCTCTGGTGCGGCGATGAGGAAGACCAGATCGGCGGGGCCGTCGGGGGCCCCGAAGTCGACCTTCGGGTTGAGACGTGCGAAACCGAGCGATGCCGTGGTGACGGCCTCGGACCGGCAGTGCGGAATGGCGATGCCGCCGGGAAGGCCGGTGGCGGACTGGGCTTCGCGGGCGAGGGCGGCGTCGCGCAGAGGGGCTGCATCGGTGGCGCGGCCTGCCCCTGCCAGCACTTCGGAGAGCCGTTCGATGACGGACTCTGTGGACTCGCCGAGATCCGCATCGAGGAGGATCAGCTCCTCCGCGATGATCGCGGGATCGTGTGAGGGTGTGGACATGACGGCTCCTAAGAGAGTGTCGACGAACTTGGTTGGCTTGCTTCGGACGAAGTACTTTCGGGTGCCGTAGCGGGTGAATCGAGTGCTCGCACCGTTACGGCTTCCGGGTGCGTCTGATCGGGGTTGGGAAGTGATGTGCCGGGAAGCGCCGTTGCTGCGGTTCCGTAGGCGACCGCTCGGCGGAGGCGGTCGGCAGGTGAGGATCGTTCGATGTCCGCAAGGATGTACCCGGCAAGGGAGGAATCTCCGGCACCGACCGTGCTGATCGCGTCGATCGCCGGCGGTGTGGCAAACCAGGCTCCTTCCGGTGTCACGAGGACCGCTCCGGCGGCGCCCAGGGTCGCCAATACTGCGCCCACTCCTCGGGAGAGCAGGATTCGCCCGGCGTCGACCGCGGCTGTGGGGTCTCCCGACTCGGCGGCCCGTTCGAGGTGCTGACCGTCGACCCCGGTGAGCTGTGCCAGCTCCTCGGAATTCGGCTTGATCAGATCGGGGGCAGCGCCCGGGAACGCCTCGGCGAGTGCGAGCAGGGGAGCATCGGAGGTGTCGACGGCCACCTTGCAAGATGTGTTGCGCAGGGCTTGGACGAGTTCGGCGTACCAGCCGACCGAGATCCCGGGCGGAAGCGAGCCGGACAACACCACCCAGGTGGCGTCCCTGCCGAGATCGAGCACGACGTCGAACAGTTCGCGTCGGGTCGACGGGGTGATGGTCGCACCGGGCTCGTTGATCTTGGTGGTTGTACCGCCGGGCTCGCTGACCGTGATGTTCGTCCGCGCGGTGCCGCTGGTCGGGATGGCGCAGTAGCGCACGCCCGTCGCGGTCAGCGCTTCCAGAATGGGGTCCCCCTCGGCGGCGGGCAGAACTGCCATGGCCTGAACCCCGGACGCAGTCAGGACCCGTGCGACGTTCACTCCCTTGCCGCCGGGTTCGCTCACCGTCGACAGTGCGCGATGGACGCCACCTCGGGTCAGTTGGGATTCGAGTGCGACGGTGCGGTCGATGCTCGGATTGGCGGTCAGTGTGACGATCATGCGATCACCACCTCGATTCCTTGGTCGGTCAGACTCTTGTGATCGTTGTCGTCGATGCCGTCGTCGGTGATGAGCACGTCGATGTCGTCGAGACGGGCGAAACTCACCAGGTGCTCGCGTCCGATTTTCGACGAATCCGCCAGCACGACCACGTGGTTTGCGCTCCGAACCATCGCGCGCTTGACGGCAGCCTCGTCACTGTCCGGAGTGGACAGGCCATGTCCGAGGCTCAGTGCATTGGTGCCGATGAACGCGACGTCCGTTCTCAGCCAGGCAAGGGCGGCGAGGGCCTCCTCGCCGACAGCGGCCTGGGTGGTGCCTCGGACCCGGCCACCGAGCATGCGCAGCTTGATTCCAGGGAGTGAGGCGACCCGAGCGCCGATGGGCACCGAGTTCGTGATGAGGATGAGTTCACGTTCGCTCGACAGCAGAGCGGCAAGACGGCCCGTGGTGGTGCCGGCGTCGAGCACCGTGCTTCCTCCAGGCGGGGGGAGGAAGTCCAGAGCAGCCGCGGCGATGGCGTCCTTCTGCTCGGCACGCGTGTACTCACGTTCCCCGACGCCGGGCTCGGTCGCCGTCAGAGCCGACGCGGGTACTGCACCGCCGTGGACTCGGCGAACTACTCCCAGACGATCCAGTACGGCGAGGTCACGTCGGACCGTCTCGGTGGTTACCCCATAGGTCGAGGAAAGGTCGGCGACGGAGATGCGGCCGCGAGTGCTGATCAACTCTGCGATGGCCTGTTGCCGTTCTTCTGGGTACACCTGCGCCTCCCTCCACGTTGTTGTTGGTTTATGTTGTTTTACGCCCGTATATGTTGACATGTCAAGAGCAACGAGTAATCTTGATCACAACAGGTCGATAAAATTGCGTCGGCCACAGCAGCAAGGCCAGAACTATCAGTCCGAGGAGGACGCATGACCGGATCGCTTCGGGCGAACGCTGACGGAACCGACACCGCGGCAGGGGAGAATCGCACAGCAACCCAAGGCACGCAGGGCATCCCGCTCTCGGGATCGAAAGTGCTGCGCGGCACTCCGGTCGTTCCCGGTGTGGGATACGGACCCGTGATTCGGCCGGGCAGTCGCCCTGACGTCCCTACGGACACTTCGGTGATCGAGGAGGACGCACGCGAGGCCGAACTCGAGCGTTTCCGCACGGCAGCTGCGGTCGTCGCCGGAAGGCTGCGCGGACGAGCAGAGCTCGCGACCGGCGCTGCATCGGAGGTGCTCTCCGCGAACGCGGCGATGGCGCAGGATCGCGGCTGGTTACGCGCCGCCGAGAAACTGATCGGAACCGGCACGTCTGCGACATCGGCGACCGATGCAGCGACCGAGCAGTTCGCGGCGATGTTCATCAAGCTCGGGGGGCTGATGGCTGAACGCGTCACCGATCTACGCGATATCCGCGACCGAGTGATCGCAGAGATTCTGGGAGTGTCCGAGCCGGGCGTGCCCACACCGAGCGTGCCCTCGGTACTTGTGGCCGATGACCTGGCGCCCGCCGACACTGCCGGCCTCGACCCCGAGCTGATCGTTGGGCTCGCTACCTCGCTGGGTGGCCCCACCAGTCACACCGCGATCATCGCCCGCCAACTCGGAATCCCGTGCGTGGTCGCCGTCGCCGAACTCGACGACGTGCCCGAGGGAACGCCCGCGGTTGTCGACGGGATCACCGGAGACATCGTCCTCGAGCCGAACCGGGACCGTGCCGAGTCTGCAGTGGCAGCTGCCCGAGCCGAGCTGGAGCGGGTGTCGGGGTGGTCCGGACCGGGTGCCACATCCGATGGACACGCAGTGGACATCCTCGCCAATGTTCAGGATGGCGCGGGGGCCCGCGCAGCGCGCAAGTCGGCAGCGGAGGGTATCGGTCTCTTCCGCACCGAGCTGTGTTTCCTCGATCGCGACAGTGAGCCGACCGTCGACGAGCAAGCCGAGATCTACGGCGAGGTGCTGACGGCGTTCGCGGGCTGCAAGGTTGTCGTCCGAACCCTCGACGCTGGTTCGGACAAGCCCCTGCGCTTCGCCAATCATGCCGACGAAGCAAACCCGGCCCTGGGGATTCGCGGAATTCGCATAGCGGAGAACAACAGGGGGATACTCCACCGCCAGCTCGACGGCATCGCCGCAGCCGCAGCAGCCACCGGTTCCGCCCCGTGGGTGATGGCGCCGATGATCGCCACCTCAGCGGAAGCGGCAGCGTTCGCCGCCGACGCACGCGAGCGTGGATTGAAGCCGGGCGTCATGATCGAGATCCCCGCTGCTGCGCTGCTGGCAGAGCACATTCTCGAACATGTGGACTTCTTGTCGATCGGGACCAACGATCTCGCCCAGTACACGATGGCCGCCGACCGAATGTCCTCCCAACTCGCCTCGTTGACCGACCCGTGGCAGCCGGCTGTCATCACCCTGGTTGCGCACACCGCGAAGGCAGGGGCGGCGGTAGGCAAGCCCGTGGGAGTCTGTGGTGAAGCCGCCGCCGATCCGCTACTGGCGTGCGTGCTCGTGGGGCTGGGCGTCACCTCGCTGTCCGCCGCCTCCGCGGCAGTGGCGCACGTCGGTGCGAAACTGTCCTCGGTGACGTTCGCGCAGTGCAAGCAAGCGGCGGCCGCAGCGCTCTCCACCGACAGCGCTGCGGCAGCGCGAGCTGCGGCCGGTGCCGTCCTCGACTGACATCGGCTCTAGTATTCGGTTCCGTGAGCAACTTCGGGTGGACCCTGCACGGCAACGGAAAGAGCGTCGCAGCAGGGGCAGTGGTGGAACCGGATCAGCGCTTGACGTGGCCGCGCACCATCGGAATCGGTATGCAGCACGTCATTGCCATGTTCGGTGCCACCCTCCTGGTCCCCACAGTGACGGGATTTCCGGTCACCACCACGCTGCTCTTCTCCGGCATCGGAACCGCGCTCTTCCTGATCATCACCCGCGGGCGGGTTCCCAGCTATCTCGGATCGTCGTTCGCGTTCATCGCGCCCCTGACCGCCACTCAGGCATCCGGGGCGGCAGCGCAACTCGGCGCTGTCATGTCGGTCGGAATAGTGCTGGCCGGTGTCGGATTCGTGGTCCGATTCGCGGGCAGCCGGGTCATCGAGGCGGTCATGCCACCGGTGGTGACCGGTGCAGTAGTCGTGCTCATCGGACTGAACCTCGCGCCGGCGGCCACGTCGTCGTTCGAGGCGCAGCCGCTGGTCGCTGCGGTGACATTGTTCGCCATTCTTCTCGTGACCGTCGCCGGGCCAGGGATGCTCGGACGGCTGGGGATCTTGGTCGGGGTCGTGCTCGGTTGGGTCTTCGCCGCCATCACCGGGCAGATCGACGACACCAGACTCGGTGCCATGCGCGACGCGGCCTGGATCGGTATTCCCGAGTTCCGCGGGCCGACGTTCGAGCTGTCCGTCGTGCTCATCGCTCTACCGGTGGTGATCGTGCTCGTCGCGGAGAACGTGGGTCACGTCAAGGCAGTGGCCGCGATGACCGGCAAGTCACTCGACGATGTGGCCGGTGACGCCCTCATCGCCGACGGTCTCGCCACCACCCTCGCGGGCGCTGGCGGAGGCTCGGGTACTACGACGTACGCCGAGAACATCGGCGTCATGGCAGCCACTCGCGTCTGCTCCACCGCCGCCTACTGGGTGGCCGCCGCGACTGCCGTCGTGCTGGCATTTTCCCCGAAATTCGGTGCTCTCGTCTTCACCGTTCCGGACGGAGTCATCGGCGGAGCCACCCTCGTGCTCTACGGTCTGATCGGTCTCCTCGGGGTACGGATCTGGACCGACAGTGAGGTCGATTTCACCGATCCCGTCAACCTCACGGTCGTCGCCGCTGCGCTCGTCGCCGGAATCGGCGATCTGACACTGACGATAGGTTCGATCGAACTAGGCGGGATCGCCTGGGGATCGGTCGGAATACTCGTCGGGTATCCGGTGATGCGGGCGCTCAGCAGAGGTGTGACTCGCTAAACGGGTCACCGATCACGCACGGCTCGGTCATCGACCGAGCCGTGCTCACAGTCGTAGTGTCGAGGTATATCACCGGCGGCGGTGTTGTTGCCGACCGGGAAAGCCCCTCGAAGGAGAGATGTAGTGGACCGCACACTGTTCGAGCCCGAGCACGACCTCTTTCGTGAGTCGTACCGCAAATTTCTGGCCCAGCACGTAGCGCCCAACCACGCGAAGTGGGAAGAGCAGAACATCGTCGACCGCGGCGTCTGGGTCGAAGCCGGCAAGCAAGGGTTCCTGGGCACCGCTGTTCCCGAGGAATTCGGTGGCGGGGGAGTCAAGGACTTCCGCTACAACACCATCCTCACCGAGGAAACCACACGTGGTGGGTACAGCGGCATCGGCTTCACGCTGCACAATGACGTCGTTGCGCCGTACCTCATCGACCTGTGCAATGAGGAACAGAAGCAGCGGTGGCTGCCCGGATTCTGCTCGGGCGAGCTGATCACCGCAATTGCGATGACCGAGCCGGGAACCGGTAGCGACCTGCAAGGCATCAAGACCCGCGCAGTCCGCGATGGCGACGAATGGGTCCTCAACGGCTCGAAGACCTTCATCACCAACGGAATCAACGCCGACCTGGTGATCGTCGTTGCGTGCACCGATCCGGACAAGGGCGCCCAGGGATTCAGCCTGCTCGTGGTCGAGCGCGACATGCCCGGTTTCGAGCGAGGCCGCAACCTCGACAAGATCGGTATGAAGGCTCAGGACACCGCCGAACTCAGCTTCACCGACGTCCGTGTTCCGGCGGCCAATCTTCTCGGCGACGAGGGCATGGGCTTCATCTACCTCATGCAGAACCTGCCTCAGGAGCGTCTGTCCATCGCCGTGGTGGCAGCGGCCGCAATGGAATCCGCGCTGGAGATGACCATCCAGTACTGCCGCGACCGCAAGGCCTTCGGCAAGTCGATCGGCAAGTTCCAGAACACACGTTTCGTGCTGGCCGAACTTGCCACCGAAACCACCGCGACACGCATCATGGTTGACAAGTTCGTCGAACTCCTCAACGCCGGCACGCTGACGGTGCAGGAAGCCGCGATGGCGAAGTGGTGGACCACCGAGAATCAGGTCCGGCTCATCGATCGATGCCTGCAGTTGCACGGCGGCTACGGCTACATGAAGGAATACCCCATAGCCAAGGCCTACATGGATTCGCGTGTGCAGACCATCTACGGCGGCACCACGGAAATCATGAAGGAAATCATCGGCCGAGGACTCGATCTCTGAGTTTTCGAAAGACGCAAACCTGAACGACGAGCAGGGGCTCGGCAACCACATTGCTGCCGAGCCCCTGCTCGTTTCAGGCCGACCTGTGTTTGGTCAGAGTTTGCGCATGACGGTGACGACCTTGCCGAGGATCGCCGCATCGTTGCCCGGTATGGGATCGAACAACGGGTTGTGCGGCATCAGCCACACTTCGCCTTTGCTGCGCTTGAACGTCTTTACCGTCGCCTCACCCTCGATCATCGCCGCCACGATGTCACCGTTGTCGGCCACGCTCTGCTGACGAACCACCACCCAGTCACCGTCGCAGATCGCGGCGTCGATCATCGACTCACCGACGACCTTGAGCAGGAACAGTGAGCCCTGGCCCACGAGTTCGCGCGGCAACGGGAACACATCCTCCACAGCTTGCTCGGCCAGAATCGGCCCGCCCGCGGCGATACGCCCCAGAACCGGAACGAACGTGGGTGTGGGGAGCTGTTCCTCGGCGGGCGCCGAACCGTCGGCAACCGCCGCGGCGTGGTCTGCCTGGACCTCGTCGAGTCCGCGCACATCCACTGCGCGTGGGCGATTGGGATCGCGCCGCAGGAATCCCTTGCGCTCGAGAGTGCGCAACTGATGAGCCACCGAGGACGTGGACGTCAGACCCACGGCGTCACCGATCTCACGAATGCTCGGCGGGTATCCGCGTTCGGTGACCGACGCCCTGATGACCTCGAGTACCTTGCGCTGACGCTCCGTCAGTCCGGCGCTGACATCGGTGCCTTCACCCTCGAACGCTTTCGCAGTGGGGACGGCAGCAGGCTTTCCCGCGGGCTTGCCTGCCGACTTGGTCGATTTCGGTGTCGACTTCGGTGAGACGGTCGATTTCGGTGACCCTGACGAGGTCTCGTCTTTCATTCCTGCGTCCTCCTGCGTCGTGGCTGTAGCTGAAGCTCGAGTGCGACCTGAGCTGGCCGGGTGGTGTGGATGTGGCGTGTGGCTTCTGACACGAACTTAGCCCGTCGACGCTGTTCGATCAAACATCTGTTCGATCCGTGTCGCGTTTTCTACTGACTTTGTCGGAGCTGCGTGATAGAACTTCGAACAAGCGTTCATCGAACGCCTGATCGAATACACCCTTCGATCATGTCCACTCCAGTGGAGGTTCTCATGAGCATCACGACCGAGCGGCGTGTCAGTGCGCACCGTGGCAGTACACATAGGGGGAGTGCTGTTCGTCGGCGTCCCACCCCGCAGCGCCGGCGCTACCTGCACACGAGCGCGCCGCAGGGAGTGGTGCGCGGGCACCGCGAGGCGTGTGTGGAGGACAGGAGCCCGCAGACGCTGTCGTGGACTGCAACCGTCCTCGGTGTTCTCGCCACCGCCGTGGTGCTGTTGGCGTTCGTCGCTGTCGCGAATCTGCGCGCAGGCTCGATCGAGTCCGCACCGCAGGTAGGTGTCGCCGTCGTTCAGCAGGGCGAGACGCTCAGCGACGTCGCTCAGCGCATCGCACCGGGAGTGCCAGTGCAGGATGTGGTCGACAGCATGCTCGAACTGAACGGCCTCGCCGGCGCGTCGGTGTCCCAGGGCCAGCAACTGGTGATTCCAGCCACATCCGGCCGGTAGCGCCGATCATGACCGTGCGCGTCCCAGATCCGGTGTGCCGAGAGCTCCGCGTCTCGGGTGATCGAGGTGCGTACGTGAGGCTCCGAGTATCCTCGATGCCCGTACCCCTCGAGAGTGATCCCAGGGAGTGCATCGGCTACGACGGAGGCTCCTTCATGCATTGCCCGTTCTGCAGGCACCCCGACTCTCGCGTGGTCGACTCACGCGAGGCGGACGAGGGGCAAGCAATCCGCCGCCGACGCTCGTGCCCGGAATGTGGTCGTCGGTTCACCACAGTCGAGACCGCCGTGCTGGCCGTCGTCAAGCGCAGCGGGGTTACCGAGCCTTTCTCGCGTGAAAAGGTCGTCAAGGGTGTTCGACGCGCCTGCCAGGGGCGAGACGTGGACAACGACGCGTTGAACCTGCTGTCGCAGAAGGTGGAGGACGCTGTACGCGCCTCCGGTTCGGCCGAAATCCCCAGCCACGAGGTCGGGTTGGCCATTCTCGGTCCACTACGTGATCTGGACGAGGTGGCGTACCTGCGGTTCGCCTCCGTGTATCGGTCCTTCAGCTCGGCCGAGGACTTCGAGAAGGAGATCCAGGACCTACGCGCGCACCGCGAGTCGTCCGCGGTCGAATGACCCGCGTAGTCGCGAGGTGTCATCGGCGAAGTCACGCGCACATTCGCCGATATCAATCCGGCTGACTGCGGCCTGAGGGGTGTGCGGATCGACCGGTGCCGCAAGCCTCAGCTGCGCCCAGCTGCGTCGATAGCTTTCTGCACGCGCTTCTCCGACACTGGATACGCCGTACGAACGCTCTGCGCGAAGAGCCCGACTCTGAGCTCCTCGATCATCCAGAACACATCCTGGACGGCGGCGCCCTGCCGGCGGGCCTCGGGTAGCGACTTCACCAGTCGGTCATAGGATTCGTAGACGCGATCCAGCACGTCCATACCGGCGTCGTCTCTGGCGGCGCTGCTGGGCAACGCATTCAATCGAACCGTCGCAGCCTTGAGGTACCGAGGGATCTCCGCCAGACGTGTGGACCCGAACTCGAAGACGAAGCCGTCGAACACCAGAGAAGCGAGTTGCTCGCGAACGTCGTCCGCGGCATCACCCTGCGCCCGTTCCAGAACCGCACGCAAAGCCAGTGATTCGGTCAGAATCTGCCGCACCAGTACAAGGATGCTCGAGGTGCGCGCAGTCACATCGACGTTGACCGCCTTCGACAGCGCGGCGAAAGCGTCGGGGGACCGAACCGGACCACCGTGGGCATCCATCGATTCGTCGACAGCTGTTCTACGGCAATCCTCGAGCAGAGCGTCGATGCTCCCGTACGGGTTCTGCCCCAGAGCCAGCCGCTCACGCGTTGGTATCCCGGCAATCAAGGCCTTGGTGCCGCGCGGTGCATGTTCCAATAGCAAGGCGCGGGTCCCATCACGCATGGCTTGCCGCTGCTGTGCGGGCGTACTGAGGATCCGGACTGCCACGCCGCCGCCTTCCGGTACCAGCGCCGGGTAGCCGGTAACGGTCTGGCCGCCGACCGACCGGGTGACGGCCTGATCGAGAGTCCCGAGGCTCGACGAGGTCCATGCCAGCGTCGGAGCCCGTTCGGCCGCACCGACTGCTGTGGCCACCTCCTGGGTGATTCGAGGCGCCAACGTTCGCCGCAGCCGGTCCAGGTCTTTGTCCGAACCCAGCTCGGTGCCATCGGTATCGACAGCCGCGAACGTCATGCTCAAGTGCCCCGGCATGGACGCCACATCGAAATCGGTGGGATCGATTCGGCACGAACCGAGCCGGGACAGTTCACGAGCGAGCGCGGTCACTACCGGTTCGGCACGCGGTGTCATGGCGGCGAGTGCGGCGGCGGCGAAGTCCGGCGCGGGCACCACGTTTCGGCGCTGCGCCTTGGGGAGGAGTTTGATGAGCGTGGACACCAACTCCGCGCGCATGCCCGGTACCAGCCAGTCGAATCCGACGGGTTGCACCTGGGCGAGCAGAGCGATCGGGATGCGGGCGGTGACACCGTCCGCGGCGGCACCCGGTTCGAACTGGTACGTGAGCGGAAACTGAATGTCTCCCTGGCGCCACGCGTCGGGGTAGTCACCGCCCAGCACAGATCCCGCGTCGGCATTGACAACCGTCTCAGGGGTGAAGTTCAACAGATTGGGTTGGGTGCGTCTGGCTTTCTTCCACCACGTGTCGAAATGGCGCGCCGAGACCGCTTCCGCGCCGATACGAGTGTCGTAGAAATCGAACAGTGTGTCGTCGTCGACGACGATATCTCGGCGTCGAGCTCGGTTCTCGAGCTCACCGACATCGTCGAGCAACTCCCGGTTCTCGTGAAAGAACGGATGCTGGGTCTTCCACTCTCCCTGCACCAGGGCGTGCCTGATGAACAGCTCGCGTGAGATTTCCGCATCGATCGAGTGATAGTTCACCGGTCGCCCGGTGACCAGCGGTATCCCGTAGAGGGTGACGCGCTCGTAGGCCATCGCCGATTGCCGCTTGGTGGACCAGTGCGGTTCGGAGTAGGTCCGTTTGACCAGGTGCGGTGCGAGTCGTTCGGCCCATTCGGGCTCGATCCGCGCCGCCATACGGCCCCAGAGTCGGCCCGTCTCCACCAGTTCCGCCGCCATCACCCAGCGCGGCGGCTTCTTGAACAACCCCGATCCGGGGAATACCGCGAAGTGGGTTCCTCGCGCTCCGAGGAATTCTCGCTTGTCGCCCTCGCGCAGTCCGATGTGTGAGAGCAGACCGGACAGAAGCGACTGATGCAGCGCAGCCGGAGAACTGGGGGCGTCCGGAACGGTCCATCCCAGCCCGCGTGTGATCTGGCGCAGTTGGCCGTGCAGATCCTGCCATTCCCTGATTCTCAGGTAGTGCAGGAATTCGTTGCGGCACATACGCCGAAACTGGTTGGAGCTCAGGTCGTCTCGCTGCGCACCCAGGTACTTCCAGAGTTCGAGGTACGCGAGGAAGTCGGAGTTCTCGACGGCGAACCGGGCGTGCTTCTCGTCCGCTGCCTGCTGGTGTTCGACAGGGCGCTCCCGTACATCCTGAATGGACAGGGCGGAAACCACGACCAGCGCATCGGCGAGCGCGCCGCTGGAATTGGCCTCGACCAGCATCCGTGCCATGCGTGGGTCCACGGGTAGCTGCGCCAGTTCGCGCCCGATCGGGGTCAGCTCGGCCCGACCGGACTCGTTCGACGGCTTCAGCGCGCCCAGTTCTTCCAACAGTCCGATGCCGTCGCGGATGCTGCGCGGGTCAGGTGGTTCGACGAAGGGGAAGTCCTCGATCCTGCCGAGACCGAGCGAGGTCATCTGCAGGATCACCGAGGCCAGATTGGTGCGAAGGATTTCCGGTTCGGTGAACGGCGGCCGGGACTCGAAGTCTTCCTCGGAGTACAGGCGGATGCAGATACCGTCCGCCACACGACCACATCGACCTGCCCGCTGGCGTGCCGACGCCTGCGAGATCGGTTCGATGGGCAGTCGCTGAACCTTGGTGCGGAGCGAGTAGCGGGAAATGCGGGCGGTGCCGGGATCGACGACGTATCTGATGCCGGGAACCGTCAGCGAGGTCTCTGCGACGTTGGTGGACAGTACGACTCGTCGGCCGCTGTGCGCACTGAACACTCGGTGTTGTTCGGCGGCGGACAGGCGGGCGCACAGCGGCACCACCTCGGTGTTGCGAAAGGCCCGGTCAGCCAATGCGTCTGCCGTATCTCGGATTTCGCGCTCGCCGGACAGGAAGACCAGGATGTCTCCGTCACCCTCGCCGATCAGTTCCTGGACGGCGTCGCAGGTGGCGTCGACCGGATCGAGATCTACGGTGGTGTCGCCGACATCGACGGTGAGGGGCCGATACCGCATCTCCACAGGGAACGTGCGGCCGGAGACCTCGATGATCGGGGCGGCCACACCGTCCTTCGCGAAATGTTGCGCGAACCGTTCCGGATCGATCGTGGCCGAGGTGACGATGACCTTGAGGTCGGGACGCCGGGGGAGCAGCTGCGCCAGATAGCCCAGGATGAAGTCGATGTTGAGGCTGCGCTCGTGCGCTTCGTCGATGATGAGGGTGTCGTATTGCCGCAGCATTCGGTCGCGCTGGATCTCGGCGAGCAGAATGCCGTCCGTCATCAGCTTGACGAGCGTCGCATTCGAAGACTGATCGGTGAATCGCACCTTGTATCCCACCGACTCGCCGATCTGTTCGCCCACTTCCTCGGCGATGCGCTCGGCGACGGTCCTGGCTGCCAGACGACGGGGCTGTGTGTGGCCGATCGAGCCTCGAACGCCGCGGCCCAGTTCGAGGCAGATCTTGGGGATCTGGGTCGTCTTTCCCGAACCGGTCTCGCCGGCGACGATGACGACCTGATGCGCATCGATGGCGGCGGCGATGTCGTCGCGTCGCATGCTGACAGGCAGGTTCTGCGGGTACTCGATGCGAGGCACTGCGGCACGCCGATTGGTGACGACGGTCTCGGCTCGCCCTATCTCGGCTTCGACTCGTTCCAACGCGTCCTCGGTTCGAGCTTGGTCGAGGCGCCGACGAAGTCGATTTTCGTCGCGAAGGGTGACGCCGAACATACGCGAAAGGAGCGAACGACGACGCTCGGAGACAGGTGAAGTAGGCATGGAAGTTCCAAGGGTAATCGCGTATGGCTGCGCGGGAGAATTTCGGGCAGCGTCTGTGCAAGGATCGGGTATGGCTGTGGAATCCGACCCGCACTCCGTCGCCCCGCCCGCCTTGCGCACCGCCATACCGATCAGGGTTGTGCGCGTGGCGTTCGCAGCACTGACCGTCGCAGCGTTGGCGACCATTCTGGCTTCCGGATTGGAATCTCCGACGTTCTCGGTCGTCAACTTCTTCAGCTACTTCACCGTTCTGAGCAACGTGCTCGCCATTGTTGTGCTGGCAGTGGGCGGTCTGGTGGATCCGCAGGGTCGGCGATGGCAACTCCTTCGGGGCGCGGTCACGCTGTACATGGTCATCACTGGCATTGTTTATGCGGTCCTGTTGTCGAACATCGACGTCGGCGTCGCAGACGGTTGGACGAACGACGTAGTGCACCGGATCATGCCGATCGTGATGTTGATCGATTGGATCGCGGTGCCGACCCGACACCGAATTTCCGAAGCGCAAACGATGCTGTGGTTGGCGTTTCCACTGGTCTACGGCGTCTACACACTTGTCCGCGGACCCATCGTCGACTGGTATCCGTACCCGTTTCTCGATCCGCGGTCACAGGGGTACGTAGCGCTCACGATCGGGTTGATCGTGTTGACGGTAGCGTTCGGCCTGATGGCTCTGGCGGTGAACGCCGTGGGTCGGCTCGTGCGGCGGCCCGACTAAGCTTCGAGCCATGTCTTCTCCAGAACCGGGTGCATCACAAGAGCCGACGTACGAATCCACTCACTCCGCCCTGTGGCACGGGTTCGCGGATATGGGGGCCGTCACCGCTAGTGGACCGTTCGTCGTCTCCCGCGGCGAGGGCGCGCACATCTTCGATCGCGAGGGCAACAAGTACCTCGACGCTACCGCAGGGCTGTGGTTCACCAACGTCGGTCACGGACGGACCGAGATCGCCGACGCAGTCGCAGCTCAGCTCGGTTCCCTGGCTCACTACTCCAACTTCGGTGACTTCGTGCCGGAGACCACATTGGCTTTGGCCGAGCGTCTGGGCGAGATCGCACCGGTCGCCGGAAGCAAGGTCTTCTTCACCTCGGGTGGGTCCGATTCGATCGACACGGCCGCCAAGCTCGCCCGGCGCTACTGGCATGAGGTCGGCAAACCTGGCAAGACGATGATTGTCGGCCGGCAGAAGGCTTATCACGGCATGCACGTGGCGGGGACGTCGCTGGCCGGCATCGCTGTCAACCACGAGAACTACGGCGTCCTGATGCCCGATGCCAGAACCGTCGCCTGGGACGACGCGAAAAGCCTGCTGTCGCTGATCGAGGAGGTGGGCGCGGACAAGATCGCAGCGTTCTTCTGCGAGCCGATCATCGGGGCCGGCGGTGTCTACCTCCCACCGGCCGGCTATCTGCAGGAAGTGCGTCAGATCTGCCGCGACAACGACGTGCTCTTCGTCGCCGACGAAGTGGTGACGGGCTTCGGCCGCATCGGTGGATCCTGGTTCGCTTCCACACGATTCGACCTGCAACCCGATCTGATTGCCACAGCCAAAGGCCTCACCTCCGGCTATGTGCCGATGGGCGCTGTCTTCGTTGCGCCGCACATCGCCGATCCGTTCTTCTCCGGTGGTGTTTGGTGGCGTCACGGGTACACCTACGGCGGCCACGCCGGTGCTGCGGCTGCCGCGATGGCGAACCTCGACATCATCGAACGGGAGAACCTGCTCGACGACTCGGCACGGCTCGAGGCGACATTGCACGCTCACCTCGCTCCACTCGCGCAGCACCCTCGCGTGCAGGAGGTGCGCAGCGGATTGGGTGCTGTCGCGGCAGTGCAGCTGACCGATCCGGCCGAGGCGTTGCCGTTGGTCAAGACGTTGCGCAAGCACGGTGTATCCGGGCGAGCCGCAGGTCAGGGTGCGATGCAGATTTCACCGTCGTTCGTGATGACCGATGCCGAGGTCGAAGAGTTGGCGAGCCGATTCCTCACTGCTCTCGGCTGAATCGACGTTTCAGGCGCCGCAGACGGGTCGTCGGTTCGGTAATGGCAAAGCCAGTGGAGGCGGTCGCGGCGGCTGCTTGAGCATGACGTGCGTGCAGTCGGGCACGGACCTCGTCCGGTTCGTAGGCGCGCCGCGCCCGTTCGTTGCGCACCACGAGGGCTCCCGTCGCCGCAACGCCCACGACCCCGGCGAGACCGAGGATCTTCCACATCTTCATCGCTCAACCGTACTGTGGCCCGACGCCGGCCGGGGCGATCCGGGCTCCCGCTCTAGGCTGTCGATCATGACTGCGTCGCGAATCGACCTGAACTCTGCGCTCGATGCGACTCGAACCGGCGATATCTGGATCTTTCGTGGCCATTCGCGGGCAGACCGGGCGATCCAGACATTGACCAACAGTCCCGTGAACCATGTTGGCATGGCCGTCGTCGTCGACGATCTCCCGCCTCTCATGTGGCACGCGGAGCTGGGAAAGTCTCTGCAGGACATGTGGACCGGCAACTACCAGCGCGGGGTGCAGCTGCACGATCTACGTGAAGCGGTGATGCAGTGGTCGAACAAGTACGAGCAGCGTTGTTGGCTCCGCCAACTGAGCCCCGCCGTCACGCGCGAGCAGGAGGATGCGTTGATGCGCACCATTGCGCGCATGGACGGCACCGCGTTCCCGACAACCGCGAAACTCACCGGCCGCTGGTTTCTGGGACGCCTACCCAGGTTGCGCGACTTGTCGGATTCGGGCGGCGGCCCGGGCTCTGCCGCCGCGCTCGAAACCGCGTACTGCGCCGAGGTGGTTGCGCTGACCTACGATGACATGGGACTGCTGTCCGGCAACAAGAAAGCCAATTGGTTCGACCCCGGAAAATTCTGGAGCGGCGACCGTCTGCCGTTGGCGCCAGGTGTGAGCTTGGGGGACGAGATCGCCGTCGAAGTCCAATGAATCCGAAGTCTCATGAATCCGAAGTCTCGTGAATCCGACGTCAGACGGTGAACGTTTTCTCGGCGACTGTACGGCCGCCGAGTTCGATCCACCCGTCAGAAAGTGTTGTCACGAGCTGTGATCCACGTCCCTGTGTGATGGTGAGTCCGCGTCCGAGCGCGTCGGTGATCCGTACCGCGGCGGCTCCGGTTGCCTCGTCCTCGGCGACGCCCATGCTGGGTGCGAACATCCGAGATCGAATTTGTCCCGCTTCTTCATCGATCCATGCCCACACATAGTGGTGACCCTCGGTGAACGCCGTTGGATCCGTTGCCTCGACCTCGTCGACGGACGGAACGTGATGGAGCTCGAACTCCGGTGCCCAGGCTGCTCGAGACCTGACCCAGGTCATGTCTCCGTCGTAGCGGACGCGCACGTTTCCTGCCGGGACGGAGAGAGTGTGGACCGGGGTGCCTTGCCCACGCAGCCACCATGACAACCCGACCGTCGGATGGCCGGCGAACGGTAGTTCGACGGCAGGAGTGAAGATGGTCGCCGAAGCGATCTGCGATCCGTCGGAATCGACGAAAACGGTTTCGCTGAAAGCGAGCTGGGCGGCCAATTCTTGGCGCTGGGGTTCGGCTACGGCGGCGGCGTCGACGATGCCGAGCGCATTTCCCTGTTGGCCCGCATCGTCGGTGAACACTCGAACCACAGAAACATCGATCTCCATGAGTTGAGAATGTACAGCCCGAGGACGTGCAACGTATTCGACTTGCAGCCGAGTGCGGCAATGGCCCGGACGCGTAGTGCGCACAGGCCATTGCCTATAGAGCAAACGAGGCGACTAGTGCGCGTCTCCTAATTGGGGTCGTTTTCGTTTTCGTCGCGGGGCGGTGGTTATGCCGTTGATGAAGGCGCGAACTTTGGAGGTCAGGTCGGTGACAGAGGTGAAGAACCCGGCCTCCCGTTTTTCGCGCCGGTACCTCCAGCCGTGCCGCTAGCCCAAACAGCCACAAGAAACACTGTCGATGCGAAGCGACGCGTGATGCGCACCCCGGGTATGGCGAACCAACTGCACCGAACTCAGGTCGGGTTGGTTAGTCTTCCAACATAGGTAAAGTTTGCCTAACTTGAACGATGGGGAAAGTATGCGGATCTTCACGATTTCACCGACTCGAGCTCCCGCCTCTCGGCGCACAGTAAGCACTGCATTCGCAGTGCTTACTGTGGTGGGTGCCACCGTATTGAGTGGATGTTCCTCCTCCGACAACGGACCGGCTGAGTCGAACGAAGCCACCTCGGAGTCGGGCTTCAGCTACGTGGACGGCCGCGGGGAAACAGTCGAGCTCGACGCGGTTCCGTCGCGTATCGTGGCCAGTGAACAGGCCGCAGCAGCATTGATCCCGTTGGGAATCAAGCCGATCGGAATCTGGGGAGGGAGCTCCTTCGAGTCGTCGATCCCACTTCGCGGCCTCGATCTCGACGGGATCGACAGCGTGGGGCAGGCGTACGGTGACATCGATGTCGAGAAAGTCGCAGCGCTCGACCCCGATGTGATCATCACCGGTTGGTACGCCGGCGACGCCTACGGTGGCCTCGGTCTGGAAACGTCCGACCTCGCCAGGAAGCTCGAACAGGTTGCACCGTTCCTCGCGGTCTCCGCTCAGAAGCCCTCGTCCGAGACGCTGAAGGACTACGAGGCCCTCGCCACAGAACTCGGTGCCGAAATCGATACCGAATCGATCAAGACAGATCGTGACGCCTATGACTCCGCGGTCGCCGGCCTGAAGGAAGCAATTGCAGCGAAGCCGGGTCTGACTGCGATGGCCATTTCCCCTTCGGATCAGTACTACGTCGCGATCAACGACGAGTTCCCCGAACTACGCGACTACAAGAACTGGGGCCTGACGCTTCTCGAGTCCGACGTTCCACGCGCCGCCGACTCGGGATCCTTCACTCCGGTGAGCTGGGAGAACGTCGGTCAATACCAGCCGAATCTCATTCTGCTGGATACTCGCTCGTATTCGACCCCGTTGGCCGAGCTCGAGGCAGACCGCCCGACCTGGGCTTTGGTGAATGCGGCGGAGGCGGGCAACATCGCCGATTGGACTACCGACGCGACCAACAACTATGCGAGCTACACCGCGCAGATCGTCGACCTGACAGCAGCAATCGACAAGACGACCGTGTAGGTCCACAGAGTCGGACCGCGGGATCGGACCCGGGCACCCCCACCTCGGCACCTTCGAGGTGGGGGTGTCTCATCGGATGCGGGCCCAGATGTAGTCGGCCACTCGTTGCCCGAATACGGACCAGTTGTGCGCCTGACCGAGCTGCGCATGTTCGAGGTCGACAGAGTACGCATCCAAGGTTCCGGTAATTCGGTCCTGCCACTGACGGTCCCGCCGTTGCTGCATCTCGAGTGGGGTTTCACGAGAGGCTCCGATGAGCAAGGCATCGCCGACGTGGCGGACGAGCGTCGGCGGTATCGACAGTGAGAGGTGACGGCCGAGGGTGCGTACCAATCGGTCCTGCACCTCGGGGACAAAGCTCGACAGCAGCGGATCCGTCTGCATCTGGCGGTGGAAATTGCTTTGGGCCTCTGCGATTCCGTTCTGCGACAACTCTTCACGTTCAAGTGTGTCCGCCTCTGCGACGTTGGCGTAGGAATCGAGCAGCACCAGCGACGCCACTACTTCGCCCTGCTCGTGCAGATGCGCGGCGATCGCATGTGCTAGCTGCCCTCCGAAAGACCAGCCGAGCAGGTGATACGGCCCGTGCGGTCTCACGGCTCGGATCCGCATGACATGGTCCTCGACCAGTGCTTCGATCGACGTCAACTCGATCGCGTCCTCGCCGCTCTGCAAGGCCGGGTCCTGAATGGCGTACACCGATATCGATGGATCCAGATATCGAAGTGCTCCGATGTAGGACCAACTCAGACCGCCGGCCGGCTGCAGGCAGAACACTGCGGGATCGCCGGCCTGGCGCAACACCACCAACGGTGCGAGCATGCTGTCTCCGCCGCCGTCGATCACTGCCCGTGCCAGACCCGCCACTGTCGGGTGGGCGTAGATCTCGCGCACACCGAGATCGAGATCCACTGTGCGCAATCGAGACGTCAACCGTACGGCGGCCAGGGAATGCCCACCCAAGGCAAAGAAGTCGTCGTCCCTGCCGATCTCGCTGACGCCCAGTACATCCTCGACCGCGGCTGCGATCAGCGCCTCGACATCGCCGCGTGGACGGTCGACCGACTCGGTGTTCTCCGACGGCGGCGGCAGCGCCCCGACGTCGAGTTTCCCGTTGACCGTCAGCGGGAGACTGTCGACCACCTGCACCGATGCCGGGACCATGTAGGTCGGTATCAGTTCCCGCAGGCCGTCTTTGACCGCTGATGCGTCGATGTCCGACGGCACTGTGTCGTCGACGAGCACGTATGCGGCCAGTTCCGTGCTGCCGGCCCGCTCGAACACGGTCACTGCGGCGCGCAGGATTCCGGGTAGCCGCAGCAGGGTGTCCTGTATCTCCCCGGTTTCGACGCGGTGCCCTCTGATCTTCACCTGGCTGTCGGCGCGGCCGTGATAGGAGATCAACCCGTCCGGGTCGCGCGATACCAGGTCACCGGTTCGGTACATCCTGGAACCGTCGTCGGCGAATGGGTTCGCGACGAACCGTTCTGCGGTCAGCGCAGCTCGTCCGTCGTATCCGCGGGCGAGGCCGGCACCCGACAGATACAGCTCGCCGATGACGCCGGGTGCCGATTGCCGCAGCGCGGTTTCGAGTACGTGTGCGGTCGTGTTCAGAATGGGCCGCCCCAGCGTCGGCGTCGACCGGTCCTGTACGTCCGCACCGAGTGCGTTGATGGTGTACTCGGTGGGCCCGTAGAGGTTGTAGCCCCCGGTCCCGGGTGCCTCGCGTAGGTTCGACCACAGGCGGTCTCCCACCGCTTCGCCGCCGAGCGAGACGAAGACCAGGCCCGCGGCGTTGTCGTCCTCCGGGGTCGTTGCTCGGCACCGTGGACGGTCCAGTAGACCGGCGTCGACGAGAAGCTCACCGTAGGTCGGTGTGACGTCGAAGGCATCGATCTTCTCCTCATCGAAGTAGTCGAGGAGAATCACCGGATCGCGGCGCGTCTGCTCGTCGATGACGTGCACGGTGTGCCCCTCCAACAGCCAGAACAACTGCTCCCACGATGCGTCGAACGAAAAGGACGTGGTGTGCGCGATCGCCAGCTGCCGATGCCCGGCCCGGGCGACGACGGGCTCGAAGATCTCCGTGCGGTGGTTGACGAACATGTTCGTCAACCCCCCGTAGGGAACTGCAACGCCTTTGGGGCGACCCGTCGATCCCGACGTGTAGATGATGTAGGCAAGCTGGTCGAGACGACGCGTGAACGTGCCGGTCGGCGTCGACTCGTTCTCGCCGGACACCAGCAATTGCTGACGGACACCGTCGGTATCGAGTTCGATCACGGCAGCGCACTCTGCTGCCGTGATGCTCCGCAGAGTTGCCGCCAGCGTGCTCGTCGTGAGAACGACGTGTGGGCGCGATTCGCGCACGATGTACTCGATGCGGTCCGGTGGCATGCCCGTATCGACCGGAACGTAGGCAGCTCCTGCGGCAAAGACACCGAACAGTGCCTCGACCATGAGCTCGGTACGGGGGAGGAAGAGCATGACCCGCGATTCCCCGACCACGCCGTGCGATCGCAAAAACGCACCGAGGTTCACCGCGCGCACATGCAGATCGGCGAAACTCCACCGGACATCTCCGGCCACCAACGCCAGGTCGGTCGGTCGGTCTGCTGCGCGTGCGGCGAACAGATCCCACACCGTTTGCTCGGGTACATCCGAGCCGCGTGCACCCGAGTGTCGCTGCGTCCACGCGAGCTCGTGCGGGGTGAGCAGAGCGATGCGTGCCGCTGCCTTGTCCGGCCCTGCCGTCAGCGCAGCCAGCGCCGCCCGATAGGTGTCGGCGACCGCTGCAGCCTGGGCAGCGTCGAGCGCGTCCTGCTGATGCATCATCCTCACACGCGCACCGGATTCCATCGGTGCGACCACCACCGTCATCGCGTAATGCGTTGCATCGCTCAGTTTCTGGTCGACAACCCGAAGTTCGCCATCTGGGCCCAAGCGCTCGTCGGGAGGGACGACCGGAATGTTCTGAAAGACGAACAACGTATCGAACAATCCACGGTGCCCAGCGCACTCCTCGAGATCGGACAGCGCGAGGTATGGATGAGTCAGCAGTGGTCGCCGCTCGTCCTGGATACGGGCCAGGTGGTCGCGAGCTGTGAGACTGGGGATGAGCCGCACCCGCAGTGGCACGGTATTGAACAGCAAACCAAGGAGCTCGTCGATACCGGGGATCTCGGCCGGGCGCCCGGACACCACGGTGCCGAACACGACGTCGTCCTGGCCGGTGAACTTCTGCAGCGTCAGCGCCCACGCCAGTTCGTAGACGATGCTCATCGTCACGCCGGTCTGAGCGGCGAGTTCTTTCACGTCGCGGGTCAGTGAGCGGTCGAGGTAAAAGACAGAGTCCGCCGAACGGGCCGGATCGACCGAGGCTGCGGTGTGCCGGGGAGCAAGCCGCGTCGGTCCCGGCGTGTCGGCGAGCTGGCGCTGCCACATCTGCAGGCCCGCATCACGATCGCGAGTTCGCAGCCACATCATGTAGTCGTCGTACGATGCTCGGTAGGTCGTCTCGACGTGCCCGGGCCGGGTGTACTCGTCGAGAATGGCCCGCAGGAATCTCCAGATCGACCACCCGTCGAGAACGAGATGCTCGATGGTGAACACCATCGCGCTCTCGCCTTCGGGGAGCAGCACCACGCCCAGTCGTACCAGCGGCGGCTGTAGAGGGTCGAAGCCCGCTGCAGCTTCGCGCTGCTCGAAGCGGGCCAGCTCCGCTCGAGCCGAGTCGACGTCGAGATGCCGCAGATCCTTTGTCGACCAGGGAATCTTGACCGTCCTTGGCACGGCGGCAACGGTGCGCTCACCGAGTTGGACATATCCCGCACCGACTTGCGGGTGTGCCGCGAGTACAGCGTCGGCGGCGCTCCGCAGTAGATCGGTATCGAGCGAACCGGACAGCTGCATCACGGTCTGCGAAACGTAGACGCCCTCGCTCTGTCCGCCGAGCTGCTGATGGAAGAGTAGGCCGTCCTGCAGCGAGGTCGTCGGGTAGATCGCTCGGAGCGGGCCGAGGATCGACACCAGATATCGACGCTCCCGCGCGTCGAGTCCGGCCATGTCGGTACTGCGATCGATACCGTCTGCAAAGACGTTGTCCGTCAACGGATTCGTCCCGGAGCCCGCCGTGTTCATCCTGGTCGCGATCGCCGTCGCCAGATGCGCAGCACACGACGCGGCGTCGGAGTCGGTGAGTCCGGACACCGAACACACGCACGACCACGAACCGCTGTGGGCTCGAAGGAACCGGACGTCGATTCCGGGCTCCGAGGCACTCTGCACCGGCTGGTACCCCTCGGCACTCGAGATATGGATGCGGACGTGCAGATCGGCATCGGGTAGGTCGTCGAACACCCCTGGGGTGTGTTCACTGAGGTGTGCGGCCACCTGGAAGGACGCGGCGTGCTCGGGGTCGGCGTCCGCGCCGAGCACGCTGCCGGCGTCGATTACGACGGGTAGTCCGCGGCGCAGGGAACCCACTGTCCTGGAGCCGTGTTCGGTGCCTCGGTCTCGGTCGGATTCGTCGACCCACACCACCATCGACTCGAGTCCGAGGACGTCCGTCATCACCTCGCGCACCGACTCGAGGACTGCCGTCCGGGTTACGGCAGTGCTTGGAAGTCCGGTCGTGGTCAGTGCCGCGGAGCTCTCGGCACCCTGGCTCGCGGGTGGTGCCTGCACCGGCGCACCGCCGCGACGCCCCACCCGCCGGTCGAGTACGGCCACTGCCGCGTCCACGATGTCGAGCCACGACTCGGCGTGGTCGACGATCGAGAGGTCCTGCGCCAGCTTCTGATCGAGGCGTGCCCACTGTTCGGAGGGAGCCACCGACACACTGACCACGGGTCGATCACCGGTCAACGCGTCGAGGAGGGAGGGCCACGATTCTTCGTCGACCACCGTTCGAGTCATGTCGACTCGCAGAACACTCTCGTCGATCCAGGTGGCTCGAAGACCCGCCTCACCGATATCTCCGAATACCGTTCCTTCTCTGGCGATTCGAGATCGTTCGAGGATCTCCGTTGCCGCCAGCGAGGTAGGCACGAGCATGTCGCCGTGGGTGTGGAGTTCGGTGGCGAGCGCATCGTGCCGAAGGTGGAGGCCGATGAGCGCCGCTTGGGCGCGGCGGGCCTGGCGCTCGGACAGGGTGAGCGTGCGCGACCACCTGCCGGGGCTCGATCGACCGCGTCTCGGGATGTGGTCCGAGGTCGGCGGAGTCTGTCGGGGGAGCAGTTCGGAGATACGGCGAGTCGGATCTGCGACCGCCTGTGCCGCGATCAGCGTCATGTCGTCGAGAATCGTCTGAACAGTCCTGTGGTCGAACAGTTCACGGCGGTAGACGATATCGAGGCCAAGCCGCCCCGATCGACCTCGTGGACCGATTGCGACGATCAGATCGAACTTTGCCGACGCGTCGTCCGGTGGGCGGAGGACTCCGTCGACGGGCCCCAGCGACACCGGCTTCGGCCTCGTGTCCACCTCGGCGATCATCACCTGAAACAGCGGATGCACACCCGGGGTTCGCTCGGGTCGAAGCCAGTCGACGACATCGTGGAAGGGGGTAGCGCGATTGTCGACACAGTCGAGGGTCGAGCTTCTCGTCCGCGCGGTCAGCGCGGCAACGGTGGGGTCGCCGGTGAGGTCGGTGGGGAGCACTACGGTGTTGACGTAGAGCCCCACCGCGTCCGCCACAGCGTCCGGTGGCCGGGTATCGACGGCCGTACCCATCGGGATCCGGTTGCCGCCGCCGTGGGCACGCAGCGCGAGTGCAGCGATGATCTGGAGAAAGACCAGTCGGCTGATGCGATGCGTCGTGCAGAATTGCTCGATGTCATCGGCGAGGAACGCGGGCAGGACAGTCTCGATGATCTGCCCCGACGTCGACGGTACGTCGCTACGAGCATGATCGAGCGGAAGATCGACGGGCTCGACATACGGTGCGAGTGTCCTCGTCCAGAACGGCTGAGAAGCAGCAACATCGGTGGCATCTTCATCGGCCGCATCGTCCGCGTAGTCCACCGCCTGCGCGGCCCATACGGGCGTCTCGCCCCGCACGCGCGCGGCGTACGCGATCTCGAGATCGTTCAGCAGGATCGGCACCGAACCACCGTCGGCGGCGATGTGGTGCACCGTCAAGACCAATCGCGAGCGGTCGTACAGGTCGGCGGCGAACGGGATCTCGGTACTGAGGTCGAACGTGCGCGGTCGGTAGGGCTCACCTCGACAGTCCGCTACCTCGACCGCGGGGTCAGGTCTCAGGTGGCGTAGTACCGTGCCGGCGTCGTTCGAGTACACACTGCGCAGTGAGGAATGTCGTGTCGCCACATCAGCGAGGGCACCGGCGAGGACGCCCAGATCCGGATCCGACGTCAGGTCGAGGTGGATCGGCATGGTGTACGCATGGCGGTCCGTTTCCATTTGGTCGAGAAACAGCATCCGCTCCTGTGCACTCGACGCTGGACCGGTGCGTGCGGACGCGTGGGTGTGCGTCATAGGTGTACTCCTGATGCAAGGGTGCCGAGAAAGTGCTCCGCCACTGTCGACGCGGTGAGGTCCTCGGAGAGTGCGAGGTGATGGACGGACAGCTGTGCGGACCACCCGGCGGCGTCGTTTTTGTCGACGAGGATGTGCAGCAACGGACCGGTGTCGATATCGATCGCGTTCGTGTCATCGGCCTGCTCTTGCTGCCCTGACCTGTCCCCATCGGCGATGTGCACGACAGTTCCCAGTTTTACTGCGCCGAGATGTACCTCGAAGGCCTTCCACAATCGGCGGCGTGTGCGGTCGATGCGGGTGCGCAGGGCAGGGAACGTCTCCATCAGCGCCGTCGCCGCCTGGCGGACTTCTGCATCGAGGTCGCTCGCGGTCACATCGACGCGGGCGGGGATCTCGACCTGCACCGTCTCGATGCGGTCGTCGATGTCCAGACCCGACTTCACGGCAACTTTCGCCAGGTCCGGGAGAGGAACAGCAATGTCTGCACGGGCGCGGCTGTCGTGCACGGAGGTGTTCGTCGCCTCCGCCATCGTGTCTTCGAGGGCGGCCTCGGCGAGCGCTGCGACGGTGCGGAGGTCGAATATGTGCATTTCGGTGATACGCCAGCCGTGTCTGCGTGCGAGGGTGACTGTGCGTATAGCGCTGATGCTGTCGCCGCCGATTCGGAAGAAGTCGTCGTCGATTCCGATGGCGGCAGCCTCGATTCCCAGTGCTTCGGCGATGGCAGCACGAATGGCGATCTCGCGGCAGTTTGTCGGTGCTCGATCACAAGGCGCGCAGTCGTCACGGAAATCGATGGGGGGAAGCGCGTTGCGGTCGAGTTTCCCGCTCGAGGTCAGGGGGATCTCGTCCAGTGTCGCGATACGGGCCGGAATCCATGATGGGGGGAGGATACGTGTGATCGTTGCGCGTATATCACTCTCGTGCAGTGTGTTTCCGGTTTCGGGGACGACGTATCCGACCAGTCGTGGCCCGGCCGGTGTGTTCTGCTGGGCCGCGGCGCTCGACCGGACGCCGGGATGGGCGAGGAGCGCGGCCTCGACCTCGGCCAGTTCGATGCGTTGCCCGGCCAGCTTGATCTGGCCGTCGGTGCGACCGAGGTACTCGATGCTGCCGTCGCGTCGTTGTCGCGCACGGTCGCCGGAGTGATAGAGACGGGCCCCGGGCGCGTCGGCCCGAGGGTCGGCCACGAATCTGCTCGCGGTCAGTGCGGTGTTGTGGTGGTAGCCGCGGGCCAGTTGCGCTCCGCCGAGGTAGAGGTCTCCTTCGGTGCCGGGGAGCACCTCGTCGAGGTTGTGATCGAGTATGCGGCAGTGGGTGTTCCACACTGGGGTGCCGATCGCGACGGTGCGGTCTGCAGCCGGATCGCGGCCCGAGACATTCTCGGCCGTGACGTCGATAGCGGCTTCGGTGGGGCCGTACAAGTTCAGCAGGGTCGCCCGCGGGAAGGCTGCCGCTACCGACTGTGCGTGCTGCGGTGTCAACGGTTCTCCGCTGCATACGATCAGTCGCAGTGCCCTGGCGTCGAGGACTTTGCTCGCGGGTTCGGACGTTGCTGAGGTCAGGAATTCGCTGAGCATCGAGGGAACGAAGTGGACGATGCTCACCTCGTGCGCCGCGATGAGCTCTGCCAGGTGTCGGGGATCTCGGTGGCCACCGTCTTCGACCACGACGATCGACGTTCCGGTGACGAACGGGAGAAAGATCTCCCACCCCGAGACGTCGAACGACGCGGGGGTCTTCTGCAGGAACACGTCGGTAGCGGTGATTGCGTGATGCTCTGCGGCCCAGAGCAAGCGGTTGACGATGGCCGAATGGGATACAGCGACGCCCTTCGGTCTTCCGGTCGACCCGGACGTGTAGAGGACGTACGCCGGATGGTCGCCCCGCAGCGGGCGTCGGCGCTCGGAGTCGACGACCGGGTGCGTCGGTAGCGCGGCCAGCCGAGTCACTACCGAGGGGTCGGCGAGGTCGATCAGCGGCACGTCCGAGGAGGGAAGGCGCGCTGCGATATCGGCGGTGGTGACGATCGTGGCGGCCCCGGAGTTGTCGAGGAGGTATCGAATCCGTGCTTCGGGGAGTCCTGGATCTAGGGGCACGTAGGCGGCTCCGGAGTAGGTCACGGCGAGGAGCGTGACGATCAGCTCGGGTGAGCGATCGAGTGCGACCGCCACGACGTCCTCGGGTCCATGACCGGAGTCGATGATCAGTCGTGCCAGTGCGGCTGCCTCGCCCAGGACGGATCCGAGATCTCGGCGACGACCGTCGAAGATCAGCGCCGCACCGTCCACCGGGGCTGTGCGCGTGATGATCCTGTCGAGCGTCAGATCCGGTTCGATGTCCCGTTGCGCGCCGTCGAGTCGGGACAGGGTGGCGCGGTCCTGGGCGTCGAGCAGATCCAGTGCTCCGACCGGCAGGTCCAGCGATGCCGGCATCCGCTTGAGCACCGTCTCGATTCGCCGCATCAGTGTCTCGGCGGCGTCGGTGTCGACGACGTCGGTTGCGTACTCGATGGTGAGCCCGAGTGCCGAATCGTATTCTTGCAGGGTGACACTGATGTCGTACTTTGCCGTTCCGGTGTCGACGGGCAGCCGGTCGGTGTCCAAGTCGCCGAGGGACAGAGCGCCGCCGCCGTCCCGGTGCGGTTGGTGGATCACCATCACGCGCACCGGTGGCTGCTCTCGCAGCGCCGGCACCGCCGCAACGATGTCCTCGTACGGTGCCGTCGAATGCGCGAGCGCGTGCAGGGTCTGGTCGCGTGCACGCATGAACAGCTCTCGCAGGGTGGGGTTTCCGCGTAGATCCGCACGGAGCAGCACGGTGTTCAGGAAGAAACCTACTTCGTCGTCCAGATTGCTGTCGGTGTCGTCGTGGCCCGTGTGCTCGGATCGGATCGACATCGGCGACGCCGTGAGGAACTGCTCACCCGATCCGCACGCCCGCAGTGCGATCGCGGTGGCCACCTGAGTGGCCATGTACATGCTCGCCCCGCAGGTGCGCGCCGTAGCCCGTACGGCCGTCGCGACATCGTCGGCGACGACGCGTCGTATCGTCCGACCCGGACGTGCGCCGACGTGGCGTGCAGGCCGCCAACCCGGTACCTCGAGTACCGGCGGTAGCGGGGTCAGATGTACTCGCCACGAAGCGATCTCGGCATCGTGGTCTTCCTCCACCAGCGCTTGATGGGGCGGCGGTGTACCCAGGTCTACCGGTGTCCGGCCGGCGCTGCGTGCGGCGTAGGCACGGGAGAGGGTCCGCAGCAGTGCCGGCTCGGACCATTCGTCGGTGGCGATGTGGTGGACGGCGAGAACAACTGTCGCGCAGTCTTTCTCGTCTTCATGAGTGAATATGCTGGCGCGCAGCGGAATGGACTCCGACGGATCGAATCGTTCCCGCAGGTACTGCTCGATCGCGTACGGGACGTGCGTCGACGACACGACGTGATGCCGCAAGGGAGGGGACGAGCGTTCGTCGCTCGGGTCGAGGATCTGCACTGTCAATGCTCCGTCGTTCTCGACGTACAACGACCGCAGTGACCGATGACGTGCGGTGACGTCGGCCAGCGCCTGTTCGAGGGCAGGCGGGTCGAGGGGGCCGGTGACCCGGAACGCCAGCGGCACCGTGTAGGTCCCTCCGTGTCCACTCAGCCTGTCCGCCAGCCACATTCGTCGTTCTCCGGCGTTCATCGGCCGGGTGCGCGTTTCGATCTCCACCGTGCCGTTGCTGCTGGGTCTGTCAACGGTGGTGGGCGCGTCGGCGACGTCGATGTATGCCGACAGAGCTGCGATCGTCGGGTGATCGAACACAGCCCGCACCGATATCTGTACGTTCAGATCCCGGTTGACCCGGGTGGCCAGACGCATCGCGGCCAGCGAATCTCCGCCCAGGGCGAAGAAGTCGCTGTCCGGACCCATGGAGTCCAGTAGCGCTCGGGGTCCGGAGTCCCGGGCGAGCAGGGTCGCGACGTGGCCGGCCAACCGCAGCTGCACGTCGGTCAGCGAACCCGGCGGTGAACCTGCGACGTCGGGGACGGGCAGGGCTCGGCGGTCGACCTTGCCGTTGACGGTCGTGGGAAAGGCGTCGAGCACCATCAGGTGTGTAGGGACCATGTGCTGAGGTAGCAGCGTTGTCAGATGCGCGAGAACACTGCGAGAGAGGTTGTCTGAGTTCGGTTCCGCGTCGTCGGTCGGGACCACGTATCCGCAGAGCATCGGTGATTGAGCTGCGTGCACGAGTACGACGGCGGCGCGAACCTGGGGATGCGTGGCTGCGGCGGCTTCGATTTCTTCCAATTCCACGCGCATGCCGCGGATCTTGACCTGGTTGTCGGCTCGGCCGAGAAAGTCGAGTGTTCCGCCGTCCGTCCAGCGAGCGCGGTCACCCGTTCTGTAGGCACGTCCGCCGACCTCGACGGCAAAGGGATCGGCGACGAATCTCGCGGCAGTCATGTCCGATGCGCCGACATAGCCGCGGCCGAGCAGGTCCCCCGCCGCGTAGAGCTCGCCGCCCATGCCCAGGGGGAGCGGCCGAAGACGGTCGTCGAGCACGTACAACCGGCACCCCGGATTGGGCTGCCCGATCGAGGTCGATATTCGGTCGGATCCGGTCCTGTCGTACACCACGTGGGAGACCCCGATGGTCGCCTCGGCGGGCCCGTACCCGTGATAGAGGGTCCCGCTCATGCGAGAGCGGAACCGAGCGAACAGTTCCGGGGTGAGAACTTCACCGCCGCACCACACGTGCCGAACCCCTGCCATCGCATCGGTTCCGGCGCTGGTTTCGAGGAGCACATCGAGCATGGAGGCGACGAGATACACGAAGGTCACTCGTTCACGAGATATCAACTCCAACAATCGCTGCGGGTCTCGATCCTCGCCGGGCCCCGCCACGACCACGGTTCCTCCCGAGCACAGCGGGAGCAGCAGCTCGTTGATCGAAATATCGAACGCCAGCGGCGCTTTGAACAGACTGGCATCACCTGGCCCGACCTTCAGAATGTGCTCGATCTGCCATCTCATCCGGCTCGCGATGGCCTCGTGTCGGATCATGGCCCCTTTCGGTCGACCCGTCGAACCCGAGGTGAAGATGACGTATGCCAGGCCGGCCCCGTGACGCAGCACTCCCGATGGCGCACTGCCGGGCCGATTCTCGTGCTCCCACCGGTCGAGGGCCACCGCTATGGACAGCGCCTCGGTGTCCTCATCGCACCCGGAGCTTCCCGGTCCTCGTAGCGCCACGCTGATGTTCGCGTCGTGGACCACCGCACTCCTGCGGGCCTGCGGCCACTGCGGGTCGAACGGGACGAATGCTGCTCCTGCGGCGAGGACGGCCATGACGGAGACGACCATCTCGGCCGACCGAGTCATGTCGATGGCTACCCGTGCTTCGGGGACGACTCCTGCTGCCACCAGTGAATGCGCGAGTTGGTTCGAACGGAGCCTCAGCTCCGAGTAGGTCAGTCGGGTCCGGCCTGCGACGACGGCAGTCGCGTCGCCCGTCCGCGCCGCCCAGGACTCGAACATCTGCACGACGTCCTGGTCGGCGAGACAGTGGCCGGTCTCGTTGACGTCGGTGACGAGCATCTGCAGGTGTTGCGACGAGGCCAGAGGCAAGGAGTCGATCGGAGCATTCGGTGCGGCGGTCGCGGCGTCCAGAAAAACTGCCAACGCGTGCGCGTGGGCTCGGATCTCCGTGCCGGCGCTCGCGCCTCGTACCTCCATTGCCAACCACGAGCATTGGGGGTTCGCACGGTCGATGGTGCCCTCCACCACGAATTCGAGGTCTGTCACGGGACCGAGCCAACACTGACGCAGTCGCGCTCGCTCGCCGCCGAACATCGGGTCATTCTCGGCCACCAGGACATTGACTCCCGGTGCCACAAGCGCGGAGTCCCCTCGGTGTCGCCGCAGAAGCTCGGTCACCACCTCGGGTGCGACCGCGGTGTGAGCGCGCATCCCCGTCAGGGTGGAATCGACTTCGGCAAGCACGTCGACGACAGTCCTGCTGCGTGCGTGCTCGAGCACGAACGGTACGACGCTGGACGTCATGGCGATCGGTGATCCCGCCGGTGCGTGACCGGCGATTGCCAACCGAATGGATTGCTGCCCTGCTGGTCTGGTCGTTGCGGCGTACGCGCTGAGGAGACCGACGACAGCGCGGCGCGGCGATGTGTGCGATCGTTCGGCCAATGCGAGTACTCGCTCGGCGATGTTCTCCGGTAGGTCGATCGCTGCGTGGGAGACGGACAGTCCCGTGTGTTCGAGCAGGCCGTGATCGTCGGGCAGGCTCGCGACCACCGCATCCCAGTAGTCCCGGTCCTCGCGCGGCGACGCGGTGTCGGTTCGCGAATGGGTCGATCGGTTGGTCCGAACATCGTTATAGAGGTCAGCGACGCGTTCGGTGAGTGCGGCGACCGACAGACCGTCGATCACCACGTGATGGTAGGCCTGAATCCACCACAGCCGCCCGTCGTCGGCGGCGGCGACGATGTGGTGGTGCATCGGACCGATGTCCGGCGACCCGATCCGCGACCGAGCGTCGGCGACCAGCGCATCGATATCGGTGTCCGACCCGGTCGTCGAGTGAGTCTCCAGGCGTCCGGGCACCGCGTCGACGATGTCGAGATCGCCGTCCGCTGACGGTGTGAACGCGCGATCGAGCTGCGGGAGTGCGGCGAGCGTGCCTCGGAGCGCACTGTGGAAGCGTGCGAGGTCGGTCGCCCTGGGCAGCTCGAGTCGCCAAGCCAGCGAATAGGTGCCCTCCCCGCCGTCGATCTGGGCGGCGGTCCAGACTGCTCTCTGCGCGGGGGTGAGTCGGGGTGCGTCGAGCATGGTCATCGGGGTCTCCTTGTCGTGGGTGTGCCTACTCGACATCCGTTGCACCTGTCCATGCCGACCACAGACGCGCGTACCGGCCGTCTGCTGTCACGAGATCGGAGTGGGTGCCCGACTCCACGACTCGACCGTGCTCGAGTACCACGATCGTGTCGGCGGACGCGGCCTGCGTCAGCCTGTGCGCCACGATCACCGTGGTCCGGCCTTCGGTCGCTGCTGCTGCGGCTTCTTCGAGCATGCGGGCTCCGCTGCTGCCGGCCTCCGCGGTTGCTTCGTCGAGAATGGCGACTGGGGGATCGGACAACACCAGCCTGGCCAGTGCGAGCTGCTGGCCTTGCGAGGCACTGAGCGGATGGCCGTTCTCCCCGATGCGTGTGTCGAGGCCGTCCGGCAGAGCCCGGACCCAGTCGGCGGCGCGGACCCGAGTAAGGGCATCCCACAGATCGGCGTCGTCGGCATCTGGGTCCGCCAGCCGCAGATCGTCGGCGAGAGGTCCGGCACTGACGTGCACGTCCTGCGACAGGATTGCTATGTGTCGTCGGAGTCGATCGGTGCCCAGGTCTGTCAACGGTATTCCGCCCAACGTGACCGAACCACTGTCCGGTTCGAGGGAACCGGCAGCGAGGAGCGCGGCAGTCGTCTTTCCGGCACCGGTCGAACCGACCATTGCCACTGTCTGTGCCGCAGGAACGGTGATCGTGACTGCGTGCAGAACCTCGCCGCCGGTGGGGTATCCGAATGTCACGTCGGACAACTCCAGCGTTGCATCCCCAGGCTCGGCATCGGTGCCGGTCGATCGCGTCGGCTTCATGCCCGCCACGCCGATCAGACGGTTGAGGCTGGCACCGGCCGACTGGATGTCGTCGAACAGGAACAGCACCGTGCCGAGCGGGTTGAACAGGCGATGGAACATCAACGTTGCTGCGGTGACCGCGCCCAACGATACGAGATCGCTTCGCATCAAGACGAATCCGGTGCACAAGATGATGGTCAGGCCCACCAGTTCCGCGCGGTTTTCCTTGCCGACGAATCGGGTCAGCAGTGTGAACGTCGCGATCGAGATGTCTCTTGCTCGTTCGGACTCCATCTCCACCGTTGCGATCGCGGAGTCTTCGCGGCGGTACGCACGCACCGTTCGTGCGCCTTGGATGTTGCTGATCAGTGCCTGGGAACGATCGCCCATCGCGGCGCGTTCGGCTGCGTATAGAGGGCCGCTGCGCGGTAGATACCACCGAAGTGCGGTGACGTACAACGGCAATGCCAGGCAGCCTGCCAGCCCGAGACGCCAGTCGATGCCGTACATCGTGACCACCGATACCGCGATCAACAGTGTCGCGTTCAGCACGGCGGGAAGCACCCCAGCGACGGCGCGGGTCACCTGGGACACATCGTCGCTGATGCGCGAGAGCACATCTCCACGGCCTGCTCGTTCCACTGTGCGGGTGGGAAGGGTGAGAACCCGTCCGACCACTTGTTCGCGAAGATGCGCAACCACGCCTTCACCCAGTTTCGCAACAAGGAAGGCCATCAATCCCGAGAACAGCCCGTTCACGATGGCAGCGATCAAGACCAGAACCACCACGAGCACGATCCGACTGGCCGGTGCGCCGGCGACGACCTCGTCGACGAGGCGCCCGAGAATCAGTATCGGTGCCAGAGCCGAGACAGCGGAGACGATTCCGACCAGGGGAGTGACTGCGACGAGACCGGGTCGGGCCGTGAGTTGTTCACGCAACCAGGACCAGGATTGTCCGGCGGTTGCGATCGGCAGACGGGTGTCGTCGGTCATCGCAGCACAGCTTCCGCGTAGTCGTCGGCCCGTTCGATGTGGACCGAGTGGGGTGCGTCCGCGGCGATTCGACCATCGCGCAGCACCACGACCCGATCGGCGACGGACAGTAAAGCAGGACTGCTGGTGACGATGATCGTCGTCTTCGGGGTCTGCGCGTTCGGCCCGTGACGAAGCGACGCGATACCCCGAGCGACGGTGTGTTCGGTGACGGAATCCACTGCAGTGGTGGGCTCGTGCAACACCAGTACCGGAGGCTCGGTGAACAGTGCCCGGGCCAGAGCGATACGTTGCCGTTGCCCCCCGGACAGGTTTGCGCCACGCTCGGTCAGTCGCTGTTCGAGTCCGTCTGCATGACTTGCGACTATCTGCTCTGCACCCGAAGCGCGGAGCGCTCCGTCGAGGTCTCGGTCCGTGTGTCCACGTCCGGCAGTGATGTTGTTCTTGACGGTGTCTGCGAACAAGTCCGAGACGTGTGGCTCGACGACGATCGCCGCTCGAACGTGGGAGAGCTCGATGTCCCGGGTAGGGGTACCTGCGAGCAGAACATCGCCGGCTATATCAGCGGGTGATACTTGGCCGGACAGGACGGCGACGATCGACTCGGCGTCCTCGGACGCGTACGCCAGAATTCCCACGATTTCCCCCGCAGCGATGTCGAGGTCTATTCCCTGCAAGGACCGGTGTGCGACACCGCGGAAGCCGAGATCGAGCCGCTGTCCGGTGATGCGCTCTGTGCCGTGGTTCAGAATTCGCCCCGCTCCGAGTACCTGGGCGACGCGATCGGCCGACGCCCGCGCGCGGGCGATGATCGATGGGGTCGAGGACAGCACACCCAGTGGTTCGATGAGGAACTGAGCCAGACCCACGACGGCGATCAACTCGCCGACGGTGATCCGCCCGGTGAGGGCGAAGTAGCCGGCAAGCCCGGCGACGATCGCCGCAACTACAGCGCTGACTCCGGTGGTGATGCCCAGCTGCGTCGCCAGCGATCGCGCGGTGAGCAGTGCCGCACGAAGGGCTTTCGCGCTCGCACGCCGGTAGCGGGTCGCTGCTTCGGTTTCCGCGCCGATACCTTCGATCGACCGATGCCCGCTGACCAGATCGGTGGCGAGTGCGGTCGCCTCGGCCACCGTCCGCTGTTGTTCAGCCGCGCGCCGGGTCACTCGCGGTGCCACGAGCTGAAGCACGGTGACAAAGATTGGAGTACCGACGAAGATGGCCAGCCCCAGCGGCACGTCGATGACCAGCAGCGCGACGGCGGTGGCAATGACCGCTGTCAGCGCGGCCGCGATGCGCGGGAACAGGTCCAGGAACCACGCCGACTGTTCGGCATCGGTACTGGAAATGGTGAGTAGTTCACCACTGCGGAGAGTTGTTTCCAGGCCCCGGGGGTCGAGAATTCGACCGGTGACTTCCATCCGGATGCTGTGCGCCTCGTGCTGCAAAGCGACGTTCAGAAACCGCATGCCGAACTGGTAGGCCATGGTCAGAGAAAGAAACAAGGCTGCAAGTGCGGCGATGGAGCCGATGAACCATGAGACATCGCCCGAGGCGATCGACGAGTCGATGATCCAGCCCAGCGTGATCGGAACTGCGGTCTCGGCCAACTGGTGGATGCAGATCAGCAGAGTTCCGATGCTCACGTTGCGCTTGTTGCGCGTCAGTGTTCGACGGACGATGCGCCCGCCGGTTACGTGGTTGTCCATGGCGACTCTCACGCCGTGGGCGTGAGATAGCCGCCGCCGGTCACGAAGTAGTCGAGCGCATCGAGATCGTCCCCACCTTCAGTGCGCACTCGGTCGATGACGAGTCCGTGGTTGGTGCCGCGGTGGGCGTAGGGGCCACAGACGATCACCATCCCCGTACCTTCTTTGATGAATATCCGGCCCGGCGTTCCGCCGTAGATGCCGTCCGAGACGTGTGCGCCGATGATTCGGATCCGCTGGCCTTTGTGGAAGGTGTACGCGTTGGGGTAGGGATCGGACATTGCGCGCACCAGCCTGTCCAGATCCTCGGCCGACCACGTCCAGTCGATGCAGCTGTCCGATTCATGCCGTTTGTGAAAGAAGGTCAGTTTCGACAGATCCTGCGGCGTCCATGTGGCCGTTCCGTTTTCGATGCTGTCCAGGGCATCCGACAGCACCTCGGGGATCAGCTCGATCGTCGCCTCGACGAGCTCGGTAGAGGTGTCCGTCGGCCCGATCGGCACTGCCCGCGAAGTGATGATGTCGCCGGTGTCGAGTTCACCGTCCATCCGGTGTGCAGTCAGCCCGGTCTCAGCGGCACCGCTGATCAACGCCCAGATCACGGGGGAGAATCCGGTGAACGCGGGCAGCAGCGAATCGTGCAGGTTCACTGTCCCGTACCGGGGCATCGCGAAAATTTCCGGAGGCAACCAGGTCCGCCAGTTGTTGGCGACGATGATGTCCGGTGCCCACTGTCGGAGTTGTTCCATCAACGCTTCGTCTGGACGCTTCGCCAAATGTACATCGATACCATGATCCCGTGCGAGATCCTCGACAGAATCGGACCAAATGCTCTCGTACGCTTGTTCACTGACTGGATGTGTCACCACCGCGACTACGTCGTGGCGCGACTTCACAAGGGCCTCCAAGGTCTTGTGACCCCAAGTCTGATACCCGAACAGCACTACCCGCATTGGCTCGTCTCCGTGTCTCTGGTCCGGCGAATTGGCATGCGCCTCATCGTGTATCTGGCTACCGAGGATCCCGTGCGGCGCGAACGATTCCCTCGGGCCGACAGTTAGGCTAGCCTAGCATCACAACATGGTCAGGTCGGTGCGCGCCGTGGCTCGCACGGCAGCGGAATCGACGAAAAAACCACACGCTGCACGCGCTATCGCCCGTGCTCGAACAGGATGACGGAGTTCGATGACAAGCCAGCTCGAAGACGCACCCAAGACGCACGACGGCAGTAGCTGCAACCCAACACTCGACGTTGTGGGGATCGGATACGGGCCCTCCAACCTCGGCCTCGCCATCGCGCTGCACGAACACAACTCGACACATGCAGCAGAAATTACAGCTGCATTCGTCGAGTCCAAACCTCGATTCGGTTGGCACCCAGGGATGCTCATCCCCGGAACCACCATGCAGATCTCTTTCCTCAAAGATCTGGCCCTACAGCGCAACGCGACCAGCGAGTTCACATTTCTGAACTACCTACACGAGATGGGGCGTCTGCATCACTTCGTCAACTATCAGACGTTCTTCCCTACAAGGATCGAATTCCACAAATACTTGGAGTGGGCCGAGAACAAGGTCGACGCCGACGTTCGATACAGCACCGTCGCCACACGTGTCCACGACCAGGGCGATCATTTCAGGATCGACACCGACCACGACGGTCATCTATCGACCCTGAAAGCCAGGAACATCGTGCTGGCCGGCGGGCTGACGGCAAAGCTGCCGCAAGGCGTGCATCCCAGTTCGCGGCAGTTCCACAATCACAACCTGCTGTTCGACCTACAGAAACTACCGTCGACGGACCACAATCGATTCGTTGTGGTCGGTGCAGGACAGAGCGCAGCCGAGGTCGCGTCCTACTTGCACAAAACCTACCCGCGTGCCGAGGTCCACGCCGTTTTCGGAAAATACGGGTACTCCCCGTCTGACGACAGCCCCTACGCCAACCGCATCTTCGACCCCGGTGCGGTCGACGACTACTACAATTCGCCGGTCGCACTGAGGAAGAAACTTCTCGACTATCACCGCGGCACCAACTACTCGGCCGTCGACCTACCGCTGATCGAGGAACTGTACTCGATCGAGTATGCCGAACGAGTCGACAACTCACGACGGCTCTTCGTGCACGGAGCATCAGGAGTCTTGACCGCCGACGACACCAACGACGGCGTTCGGGTTACGATCGAACACAGGCCGACTGGGCAAAAACAGGAATTCGACGTCGATGCAGTTGTCTACGCCACCGGATTCACCCCCATGGACCTACCCTCAATCCTCGGGCCACTGCACAACGACAACAGCAGCGGAGATGGGGATGATGCACGAGTGGGTAGAGACTACCAATTATACACTGCGACACAGACTGTCGGCAAAGTGTACTTACAAGGGGGAACAGAGGACACCCACGGTTTGACGTCCTCACTGCTATCCAACATCGCGATTCGATCGGGAGAGATAGTCGATTCCATCGCGCGACGCATTACTCCGCCACCTACCACTGAGCCCGGTTTTTCATCTCGCGCACACTTCCAGCTCTCGTAGCATTTGACAGGCCGGATGTCGGAACGACGGCCCGAGTACGTGCCCGTAGCTGAGCGTGACGGCTCGTCCTTGTCGTAGATACAGGGAAGGCCAATTATCTGGTTGCGTAACACTTTCGACAGGACAGAGGCCGACTGCGATCACGGTCACCTACCCCAACGACGAAACGAATGACCCCAACGCAGACATCCCCGCGGTGAGAGGCGCACTTCTCGACCTGAATGGATACGACCCGGCACTTCAGGTCAGTGAACAACTCGCGTACCAGCGTGGAGTATCGGCAGCGGACTACTCCGACACGGTGTCGATCACTCCCACAGGCGACGGCGGGCCGGGGCTGTTCGTCACCGCACAGGCCCGGCACCGCAGGCGAGGCCGCCGAGGTGGCCAATGATGCCACTGCAATCGTGGTCGAGTTGTTCAACGCCGAGTCCACCGTGCCGGCAGACGTCGTCTTCCTTGCCGATATCGCCGAACCTGCACGCTGACCCACCCCAGGAGGAAGTCGAGCGAGGGCCGGGGACCGGGGAGATAGACCTCCCCGAGACGGTCCTCTAGACGGTCGCGCCTTCGAGGGTGCGACTGATCTCGACGGCCTGGCCGACGCCGGCGACGATCGAGGCCGCGCGAATGGCCTCGAAGATGACCTCGCGGTCGACTCCCTCGTCACGCAGAGTCTTCTCGTGCGCCTCGAGGCAGTGGTTGCAGCCGTTGACCGCGGACACCGCGAGCGAGAACAGTTCGAAATCGGCCTTGGCGATTCCGGAGTTCGCGATGATGTTCATGCGCAGACCAGCGCGCAGGTCGTCGTACTTTCCGTCCAGGTAGCCCTTGGTGCGGTAGAAGACGTTGTTCATGCCCATGATCGACGCTGCGCCGAGCGCCGCGTTGTACGCCTCGGCGGACAGGTTGTCCGCTGCCTCCTCGGCGATCTCCTTCAGCGTGGCGGCCGACTTAGTCGCTGCTGCGGTGGCGAGCAAGGTGCCCCACAGCTGCTGCTCGCTGAGAACGGTCGATCGCGAGATGGAACTGAGGTTGAGTTTGAGGTCCTTCGCGTACTCGGGGATCGAGCCCTTGAGTGAATCGATGCTCATATCAGACGCTCGCCGTCAGCAGTTCGCCTGCGTCGATGGTCGGGTCGCCCTTCTTCCAGTTGCATGCGCACAGCTCGTCGGACTGCAGAGCGTCGAGGACACGCAGCACCTCGTCGACGTTGCGGCCCACGGAACCTGCGGTGACGGAGACGAACTGAATCTCGTTGTTGGGGTCGACGATGAAGGTCGCGCGGTCGGCGACACCGTCGGAGTTGAGAACGCCGGCGGCAGACGCGAGTTCACGCTTGAGGTCGGACAGCATCGGGAAAGGGAGGGTCTTGAGCTCTTCGTGCTGTGCACGCCACTGGAAGTGCACGAACTCGTTGTCGACGGACGCGCCGAGGACCTGAGCGTCGCGGTCGGCGAACTCCTCGTTCAGCTTTCCGAATGCGGCGATCTCCGTCGGGCAGACGAAGGTGAAGTCCTTCGGCCAGAAGAAGACGATGCGCCACTTGCCGGCATGGTCGTCGCTGGTGACGGAGGTGAAGTAGTCGTCGGGCTGCTGTGCGTTCACCTTCGACAGGTCACCGCCGATGACGGCGGTGAGGTTGTATGCGGGGAACTGATCTCCGATTGTCAACAGGGCCATGGGTCCTCCTCTGTAGTGCTGCACACGTGCGCGCCGTACGGCGCCGGAATTTCGTAGGTGTGGTGGCGGCAAGACGCAACCGAGCGTCCGCGCCGACCTGGACGAGTGTGCCAAAAGTTGCTTCAAAGGGAAAGGTGATGGTTGGCACTACACTGATAGGCATGGCTGATCGAAGTTATCAACCCACACTGTCACAGCTGCGTGCGTTCGTCGCCGTGGCCGAGGATCGACACTTCGGTAGAGCGGCATCGAGGTTGAACGTGAGCCAACCGACACTGTCGCAGGCGCTGGCGTCGCTCGAACAGGGTCTAGGCGTCCAGCTCGTCGAACGCAGTACACGCACGGTGCTGATGACGACAGCCGGAGCCCGTCTCCTCGAACGGGCCACCGCCGCTGTCGTCGCCGCCGACGGATTCCTCGTGCAGGCGAGCGATCTCGGCGGCCAATGGTCCGGACCGCTACGGCTCGGACTCATCCCCACAGTGGCTCCCTATCTGCTTCCTGCCCTGCTTCCTGCCCTGCGCTCCGATCACCCCGATATCGATGCAGTCGTCGTCGAGGATCAGACGCGCCGACTCTTGTCCTCCCTGCGGTCGGGTGCGATCGAGGCCGCGGTGGTTGCGCTGCCGACCGATGAGGCCGGTCTGAACGAGATACCGCTCTACGACGAGGATTTCGTGCTGGCGGTGCCGGCAGGTCACCGGCTCGACGGGCGGACCGGGCTACCGTTGTCGGTGCTGAAGAACCAGCCTCTGCTGCTGCTGGACGACGGTCACTGCCTCCGCGATCAAACCCTCGATCTATGCCGTTCCGTCGATGCCGCGCCGAGGTCCAGCGACACCCGGGCGGCGTCGTTGGCGACCATCGTGCAGTGCGTCGCAGGCGATCTCGGTCTCACGCTGATACCCAGATCGGCCATCGCCGTGGAAACGGCGAGGGGGACGGTCGGCACGGCTGAGTTCGCGGAACCGAAGCCGGGACGCACGATAGGCCTCGTGCACCGCGCCTCTACCGGACGGGCCGAGGACTACATGGCCCTCGCGGCCCTCGTCACCCGGATCGGCCTCGACGTGGCACGAGCGAAGAGAATGCCCCCAGCACCGCTCAGCCGGCAGTGATCGCGATGTCGTCGAAGACGATCTCGCCGAGTGCGTCCGACTCGTCGATGTCGATGACGGCTCGCAGCGACCAGCCCTGATCGCCGTCGGGGTCTTCGATGGTTTGACGCGCCGACGCGGTGCCTCGGCCGAGTGTCAGCTCGAAGAGCGCGGGCCCGCGTGCTGACGCGCCGGTGCCGATCTCGCCGTATTCTGCGAAGTACGGCTCCAATTCGACCTCCCAGTCGGGGCCGTCGTCGAGTTCGTCGAGAGCGGCCCACCTGCGTGTCGCCGCGAGTTCGATGCGCTTGAAAAGGGCGTTGCGTACCAGTACGCGGAAGGCACGCGGATTCGCTGAGATCGGCCTGGGTGCATCGCCGCCGTACGGTTCGGGCCGCTGGTCCGGCTCGGCCGACGGATCGGTGAGGTTCTCCCATTCGTCGAGCAGGCTCGAATCCACCTGCCGCACCAGCTCGCCCAACCATTCGGTGATGTCCTGCACCTCCTCGGTGCGCGACTCGGGCGGAACGGTCTGACGCAGCGCGCGGTAAGCGTCGGCCAGGTACCGCAGCACCAATCCCTCCGAACGAGTGAGCCCATAATGGCTGATCAGCTCGGCGAACGTCATTGCCCGCTCGATCATGTCGCGGACCACGGACTTCGGTGACAGTGCGACCTCGGTGAGCCACGGGTGCCCGCCGAGATAGATCTCGAAGGCGGGGAAGAGCAGATCGGCGAGAGGCTTGGGCCAGGTCACCTCCTCGAGCAGTTCCATGCGTTCGTCGTACTCGATGCCGTCTGCCTTCATCTGGGCGACGGCCTCACCTCGGGCGGCGTGCTGTTGCGCCATCAGGATTTGCCGGGGATCGTCGAGTGTCGACTCGATGATGGACACCACGTCCAGTGCATGGGTGGGAGATTGGGCATCGAGTAGTTCGAACGAGGCCAGAGCGAAGGGGGACAGGGGCTGATTGAGCGCGAAATCGGGCTGCAGATCGACGGTGAGACGGGCATGGCGACCGTCGGCGTCGGGTTCGTTCAACTGCTCGACGATGCCGGCCGCGACCAGTCCGCGGTAGAGCGAGATGGCTCGCAGGATATGTGCGCGTTGCGCCGGTCGGGTCTCGTGATTGTCTTCGAGTAGGTGCCGCATCGCGGTGAAACAGTTGCCGGGCCGGGCAATCACGTTGAGCAGCATGGCATTGCTGACGGAAAAGCGCGAGACGAGCGATTCGGGGCTGGCACCGACGATGCGCTCGAAGGTCGGTTCGCCCCAGGAGACGAAACCGTCGGGAGCTTTCTTGCGCTGAACTCGCTTGAGCTTCTTGGGGTCGTCGCCCGCCTTGGCGACCAGACGCGCATTCTCGATATCGTGTTCTGGAGCCTCGACCACGACTGTGCCGAGCGTGTCGAAGCCGGCACGTCCCGCGCGTCCGGCGATTTGATGAAATTCACGTGCTCGAAGCTTGCGGGTACGGACGCCGTCGTACTTGGTGAGTCCGGTGAAGAGCACCGTTCGGATCGGGACATTGATTCCGACGCCGAGGGTGTCGGTGCCGCAGATGACCTTGAGATGGCCGTCCTGCGCAAGCTTCTCCACCAGGCGCCGGTACTTCGGCAACATGCCCGCGTGATGCACGCCGATGCCGTGGCGGACCAGTCGCGAAAGTGTGTTCCCGAACCCAGTGGTGAATCGGAACGCTCCGATTGCCTCGGCGATCTGCTGTTTCTCCGCCTTGGAGGCAACGTTCACGCTCGTCAGCGCCTGAGCTCGTTCCAGCGCAGAGGCCTGCGTGAAATGTACGACGTAAACCGGGGCGAGATGAGTTTCGACGAGCTCCTCGATGGTCTCGCTGATGGGCGTGGTGACGTAGGAGAACATCAACGGCACCGGACGTTCGGAACCGGAGACGACGGTGGTCGCTCGGCCGGTGCGGCGCTGGAGATCGTCACGGAAGAACGAGACGTCGCCGAGGGTGGCGGACATCAACAGAAACTGTGCGTGCGGTAGCTCGATCAGTGGAACCTGCCATGCCCAGCCGCGGTCCGGTTCGGAGTAGTAGTGGAACTCGTCCATCACGACCTGGCCGATGTCGGAATTCGCGCCCTGACGCAGCGCCAAGTTGGCGACGATCTCCGCCGTCGCGCAGATGATCGGGGCACCGGAATTGACCGAGGCATCGCCGGTCATCATTCCCACGTTGTTCGCGCCGAAAATATCGCAGAGAGCGAAGAACTTCTCGCTGACGAGAGCCTTGATCGGGGCGGTATAGAACGACCGCTTCCCGGCGGCCATGGCTGCGAAGTGCGCGCCGACGGCCACCATCGACTTTCCCGACCCCGTGGGCGTGGCGAGAATGACGTTCGAACCCGACACGAGCTCGATCAGCGCCTCTTCCTGGGCCGGGTAGAGGGTCAACCCGCGTTCAGTCGTCCACGTTGTGAAGATGTCGAAGAGCGTGTCCGGATCGTGCGCCTCGTCGGTGGTGGGAGCGGGGATCAGTTCGGAGAGGAGCACGCCGTCAAGGCTATGGTGTTGGCCCACTGCGTACGTCATCGGCCCTGCTCGCGTCAGGTTGCGCTGCGCTCGTCCGAACCCATGGCGCCGAGGACGGCGAGACGCGTACTCGCGTTGCCGGAGATCTTGTCCTCGCCGATACCGGCGACCAACAGGTTGCGCCAGCGTGATTCGTCGAAGTCCAGTGTCGTGGTCGAATCGAAGAAGTCTTCGAGCACGCCCAGGAACCGGATCGGGTCGTCGCGAAACGGAAAGTGCCCGGATCGTTCGAAGACGGACAGGCGCGAACCGGGCATCGCTGAATGAGCGAGATGTGCGTGTGCGACGGGAATGACCGAATCCTGGTCTCCCCAGACGAGCAGCACCGGCAGATTCTCCGTGAGATAGCAGCGATCGAGCATCGTCACCACCTGCCCCCGCCAGTCGACGACGGCCCGAAGGGTACGCAGATAGGCCTCGTGCGCCGTCGGATCGGGGAGCCCGCTGAGAACCCGGATCAGATCGGGGGTGTCGTGCAGAATTGCACCGGGGCGCAGGGGAGTGTGGTTGAGTCTGCCGATCACGTCGCCGGCCAGGCGGATCATCGGTAGTGCGCCGGGCAGTCGTAGCAGCTTGACGACCTCGCTCGCCAACGGAAGCGAGGCAATTCGAAGAAGTGGATGCACGTCCTTGGTGACGCCCCCGGAAGAGACCAGAACGAGCCGATCGACCATCTGGGGGAACTGGTACGCAAACTGCATCGCGACCCCGCCGCCGAGCGAGTGGCCGACGACGGTGACGTGCTCGATGGCCAGTAGCGAGAGCAGATCACGCATACCGTTGGCGTATGCCGCGACGGAGTAGTCGGCGCGGGGCTTGTCCGAGCTACCATGACCGAGCAGGTCCGGAGCGATCACCGTGTAATTGCGGGCAAGGTGTGGGATCACCTCTCTCCACGTCTCGGAGTTGTCACCGATTCCGTGGATCAACAGCAGTGCAGGGCCTTCGCCCACCATTCGAAAGGCACGTCGATACCCGTGCACCGTGCGGTACTCGAGCCGCGGTTCGGCGTCGGGCACCGGACGGAGCTTGCGCATGCGCGGGTTGCTCATCTCGCCTCCTGGTTCGCTACGCGAAGGGTTTTTTCCTCGCTACGCGACTGGTGTCTAGCTCACGACTCTTGCACGAGAAGGTGCGATGCGCGAATTGTGCCGACATCCAACCAGTGCCTTGGAAGGGTCGATCAGCTGTCCGTCTCGGGATCCGGCCCTGGATCCTCGGTGGGCTTCTGATCGGGCTCGGCCTCGAATCCACCCTGTTCCGCCAGGAACTTCTCGAACTCGGCACCCAGTTCGTCGCCGCTGGGAATACCCCCGTCCCCGGCAAGGAGCGTGGACTGCTGTTCCTGGGCCGCGACATAGGTGTCGTATTGACGCTCGAGGGCCGTCACGACCGACTGCACCTCTTCGTTGCCCGTGATGTGCTCGTCGACCTGCTCACGGACGCGGGCCGCGGCCTGCCCGAGTGCCACGAGGGGAAGATCGAGCCCACCTGCTTCGCTGACGTTCTCGAGCAGGGTTTCCGCGGCAGCGGGGTAGTCGGTTTGTGATAGGTAGTGCGGAACGTGCACCGAGTAGCCCATCGACTCGTGACCGTGCTGGGCCAACCGGAGCTCCAGCAAGGACGATGCGCTTCCCGGTACCTGTAGTTCACCGGACCAGCTCTGGTCTTCCGATACCAACTCCCTGTTGGAGGAGTGTGCCGTCACGCCGAGGGGGCGCGTGTGCGGAATTGCCATCGGGATCGAACCGAGTCCGATGGTTCGTCGAACCCCGAGTTGCTCGGCGAGCAACCGGACCGCGGTGGTGAACTTTTCCCACCGCAGGTCTGGCTCCATGCCCGCAAGCAGAAGAAACGGAGTGCCGGCGTTGTCCTTGACCGCGTAGAGATTCAACTCGGGGGCGTCGTAATCGGAGAAGTGATCGGACTTGAAGGTCATCGTGGGACGGCGTGAGCGGTAATCGATCAGCTCATCGACGGCGAACGAGGCAACCAACTCCGATTCCAAGGTGTCGCGGAGATGCTTCGTCGCGAGCTTGACGGCATGACCGGCGTCCGAGAAGCCTTCCAGCCCGTGCACGAGGACCGGGCCGACACCGTCGTTGGACGAAATCTGCGGTGCAGGAAACTCCAGCTCGTACATACTCGACTGCTCGTCCATGCCGTACCCCCTTTCGTTGGTTCGCGCCAGGCGTTCGTTGCGCCGGGCCGAAACCGACTCGAACAAGAATACCCGGCTTGGGCGCACGGTTGGTGCATGCCAGACCCGTCGACCCGTTATCGATGAACAACGTCGTCGAGCATCTCGTTCATTCCCTCGAGGTCAGGCCTTGAAGCTCTCCAGCGCGCGAATCTTGTTCGTGACGTCGAGGGCGGCGACCTTGTACGCCTCCGACAACGTCGGATAGTTGAAGACGGCATCGACCAGATACTCGACGGTGCCACCGCACCCCATGACTGCCTGCCCGATGTGGATGAGATCGGTGGCGCCCGAGCCGAAGATGTGCACCCCGAGCAGTTTCAGATCCTCGGTGGAGACAAGAAGTTTCAACATCCCGTACGAGTCGCCGGCGATCTGGCCCCGTGCGAGCTCGCGATACCGGGAGACACCGACCTCGTAGGGCACCGAGTTCTTGGTCAGCTCCACCTCCGTCGCGCCCACGTACGACACCTCGGGGATGGAGTAGATGCCGATTGGCTGCAGGTCCATCAACCCCTTGCTCGGCTGGTCGAACGCGTGGTAGCTGGCCAGGCGTCCCTGGTCCATCGATGTGGCCGCGAGAGCGGGGAATCCGATGACGTCACCGACCGCATAGATGTGGTCGACCTTGGTCTGGAAGTTGTCGTCGACGAAGATGCGGCCCCTGGCGTCCGCTTCGAGGCCCGCGTTCTCCAGTTCGAGCGACTCCGTCATGCCCTGACGCCCGGCCGAGTACATCACCGCTTCCGCGGGAATGCGCTTGCCGCTGGCCAGCGTTGTCACCGTGCCGGACGCACCGACGTCCACTGCGGTGACTGCCTCGCCGAAGCGGAACGTGACCGCGAGATCGCGGAGGTGAAATTGAAGCGACTCGACAATTTCACGGTCGCAGAAATCGAGCATCGAATCGCGTTTCTCCACCACCGTCACCTTGGAGCCCAGGGCCGCGAACATCGACGCGTACTCGATCCCGATGACCCCGGCACCCACCACGACCATGGAACTGGGAATGAACTCGAGATTGAGAATTCCGTCGGAGTCCAACACTCGGTAATCGTCGAATTCCACATCGACGGGTCGGGCGGGCGCGGTACCGGTCGCGATGACGACGTTCTTCGCGGTGACAGTGACACGTTCCCCGCGTTGCTCGTCGTCGACGACGATGGTGTGCGGATCGGCGAATCGTCCGGTGCCGGTGATGAGTTCGATGCGGTTGCGCAGCAACTGCGATCGGACTACCTCGATCTCCTTTCCGATCACGTGGGTGGTTCGGGCAAGGAGGTCGGCCGGGGTGATGTTGGCTTTGACACGGTATCCGGCGCCGTACAACTCCCGCTGGTTCATGCCGGTCAGGTACAGCACGGCCTCGCGCAGCGTCTTGGACGGAATTGTCCCGGTGTTGACGCACACGCCACCGAGCATCGTTCCCTTCTCGACAATGGCCACGCGTTTGCCCAGCTTGGCCGCGGCGATCGCAGCTTTCTGGCCACCCGGGCCTGATCCGATCACGACAAGGTCGTATTCCATCGCTACTGACATGGCTCATAAGTACTCCGCGTGTGCAAAGCCCATATGCCGCACGGGTCACGAACTCGTGAACACCCGACACCGGCACGAGTGCGAATGTGGCCACTGTTGCATGGATTGTGGAAGTGTTGATGGCGATAGAAACGAATCGATAGTGGAGGAAAACATGCCGCAGCAGGTCCGGGCCGTCGTTGCCAAAGCCAAGGGTGAGCCGGTGTCGATCGAGTCGATCACGATCCCGGATCCGGGACCTTTCGATGTGGTGGTCAAGATCGCCGCATGCGGTGTGTGCCACACCGATCTGCACTACCGCGAGGGCGGTATCAACGACGAGTTCCCGTTCCTGCTCGGTCACGAGGCTGCCGGCACCGTGGAAACCGTGGGTGATGCCGTAACGCACGTCGAGGTCGGCGATTTCGTGGTTCTGAACTGGCGCGCGGTCTGTGGGGAATGTCGGGCATGTAAGAAAGGAAAGCCCTGGTATTGCTTCGACACCCACAACGCCTCGAAGATGATGACGCTCGACGATGGCACCGAACTCTCACCCGCCTTGGGTATCGGTGCCTTCGCAGACAAGACCCTCGTGCACGAGGGCCAGTGCACCAAGGTCGATCCCCGATCCGATCCGGCTGTGGTGGGCCTGCTGGGATGCGGCGTCATGGCAGGCCTGGGCGCCGCGATGAACACCGGCAACGTCTCGCGCGGTGACTCGGTGGCCGTGATCGGCTGCGGCGGCGTCGGAGACGCCGCCATCGCCGGTGCCCGACTGGCCGGCGCGACCACGATCATCGCTGTCGATCGGGACCCGGGCAAGCTCGAGTGGGCAAAGGACCTCGGCGCCACCCACACCGTCGACGCCTCGAAGGTCGATGCCGTGGAAGCGGTGCAGGAGTTGACCGACGGATTCGGCGCCGACGTGGTGATCGACGCGGTGGGCCGCCCCGAGACATGGAAGCAGGCCTTCTACGCGCGAGATCTGGCCGGAACGGTCGTCCTGGTGGGCGTTCCGACCCCAGAGATGACCGTCGAGATGCCGCTGATCGATTTCTTCTCGCGTGGTGGGTCGCTGAAGTCGTCGTGGTACGGCGACTGCCTGCCCGAGCGCGACTTCCCGATGCTGGTCGACCTGTACGAGCAGGGGCGGTTGCCGCTCGAGAAGTTCGTGACCGAGCGAATCGGGATAGAGGACGTCGAGGCGGCCTTCGAGGCGATGCACCAGGGCACCGTCCTACGTTCGGTGGTGGAGCTGTGAGCATCCGGGTCGAGAAGGTAGTCACCTCGGGCACGTTCGCCCTCGACGGTGGCGAATGGGATGTCGAGAACAACATCTGGCTGATCGGGGACGACTCGGAGGTCGTCATCGTCGATGCCGCACATTCCGCTGCACCGATCATCGATGCCGTCGGTGGGCGGGTGGTCAAGGCAATCGTGTGCACGCACGGGCACAACGATCACGTCACTGTGGCTCCGGAGCTCTCACGAGAATTGGATGCACCGGTTCTGCTCCATCCGGCGGACGACATGCTCTGGGAACAGACGCACCCGGGGGGCGCACACGGCTCGCTCGAGGACGGACAGCGTATTTCGGTTGCCGGGACGGACATCCTGGCAATGCACACACCCGGGCATTCTCCGGGGTCGACGTGCCTCTACGTCCCGGAGATAGGCCGTTTGTTCTCCGGGGACACCCTCTTCTCGGGTGGGCCGGGCGCAACGGGGCGTTCCTATTCCGACTTCCCGACGATCATCGGTTCGATCAGGGATCGGCTGTTCTCCTTGCCCGCGGAGACGAAGGTGTGCACCGGGCACGGAGAAGGCACCAGCATCGGCGAGGAGTCTCCGCACCTCGAAGAATGGATCAAGCGAGGCAGCTGATGCCGCGGCTCTGCTCGACCGATCGGGGCGACACTCCGCTGCCACCGGCGCGCACCCGAGCAGAGCCGAGCGCGTGAGAAGCTGAACCGGTCACCGTCGGCATTCGTTCGTCGCGACGGCGTCGGGCAACACACACCGTCTTGGACCGGAGGATCACTCGTGCAGCGCCGATTCGTACTGCGTCACCACCCGCTCATGGCCGCCCTGGCAGGTGCGACCGTGATCGCGCTGGCCGGATGCAGCACCGACGTTTCCGGCTCGCCACAACCGGCCCAGCAGGGCGGTGTCTCGGGGCAGGGTGGTACGTCGGAGCCAGGCGGTGAGGATTCGGGTGGGACATCGCAGGGACAGGCTCCCGCGGACGAGGTCGATCTCGGAGCCCTGCTCGTCGATCCTTCGGTGTTTCCGCCGCCCTACGACGCCATAGTTCTTCCGCCGCAAGCTATCACGCAGGCCTCTCCGGACCTGACGGGTATTCCGGCCGGCGCCGAGGTCTCGCCCGCCGGGTGCAAACCGGTCGATGTGCAACCGGAGCGGGCGGCAATGATTGTCGGGACCGACAACACCGACCGGGCGACGATCTCGGTGGAATTGATCGCAGTCGACGAGCCACTCTCGGTCCGGGAGGAGCAACTCGACGCATGTGCAGAGGTGACGGCCACGAAGTCGGGGGCGACCTCGACGATTCGGTCCACCGTGACTCCCGCGCCACCGATAGATGCCGACGACACCCTGGCGGTGCGTCAGACCGTGTCCTCGGGCACCGGGTCCGATTCCGTCACGCAGTCGATGTTGACACTGATGGCTCAGGTGGGCGACGTCCGTATCTCTGCCACGTACATGTCCTTCGATGACACCGCGCCGGATGCGGCCACCCTCGACGAGATTTTCACGACCGCAGTTCTGAAGGTCAAAGCAGGCTGAACTGCGGTTCCGCGCTAGCACGGAGGTCCGACAGACATCACGTGTGAGGACCGCGCCGACCGGCACTTGTCCACAGGCGGTGCGGCCATCCACAGGCGATCTGTAGCCCCAGGTCGGCGCCGCCCTGATGCATGGTGCCGTGTGCAGGCTGTGCGTCATGACGACTCATCCGGATACACCCCGCTCATCGATGTCCCGGCCGCAGATCGCCGGAGCCCACGAGCTCATCGCCGCAGTGCCGGCGTTCCTGGGATTCGTCCCGCACCGGTCACTGATACTGATCGGTACACGCGAATCGAATGTCGGAAGTGTCACGGTCGACACCGTGATGCGCCACGACATGAGCCTGCCGAGCGAGAGCAATGTCCGAGTGCTCGGCGGCGACGCCCGTCAGCCCGTCACCTCCGAGATGGCCGAGGCGATCGACCATTTCGCGGACGTGTGCGCACGCAACGGTGCGAGCGCTGCCGTGGCGGTGATCGTCGACGATCGCGCGGTGACGGCGATGGGTTCGAACGTCGATCGGCGGCTGCGTGCCGTGGCCGCGCGACTGGGTGAGACTCTGCGCCTGCGTGGTACGACGTTGACTGCGGCCTATCTCACCCGCGAACTCGTGTGCGGTGCCCGGTGGATGACGGTGACGGGACCGGTCGACGGCGGTGTGCTGACCGATCCCGCACTCTCTCCTGTCGCTCTTGCGTACCTACTCGAGGGCCGCAGGACACACGACTCGCGGGAGACCTTGAAGCACGCGTTGATGCCTGTCGACACAGCGGAGAGTCGGGAGGTCGCCGAGTGCATGACCCACGCGCGGCGACTCGACCGCGCGTGCGACCGAACTTCACTCGAGTCACTCCTCGGGCAGCTCGCCTCGTGGGCAGCCGAGCCGCCCGATCGCCCAGCCGTCGTTGCACTGGCACCGGCGAAGACGGCCGAGTTCGGTATCGCATTGACCAGCGTCATGGTTCGAGACAGTCTCCTCGCGATGACTCTGACCCGATTTTCCGATATCGCCGAGCAACTGTGGCTGTTCCTGATGAAGATGCTACCGGCGCCGGAGCGCGCTTGTCCCGCAGCACTTGTCGGCTTCAGCGCCTATGCCCGCGGCGAAGGAACGCTCGCGGCGCTCGCGATCGAGATCGCACTCGACGCCGACCCCGACTACTCCTTGGCGCGGCTGCTGGAGCGGTCGCTGCTGGCGGGGGCGCGACCGGGCATGATTCGTGAAGTAGCGCTCAGCGGATATGCCGTGGCAGAACTGTGCGGCGTACGTCTACCGCCGCCGCTCGACTAGATCGACGGCGTCCGTGCCGCGTGTGATCGATCGCCGAGGTTTTTCAGGAAGGTCCAGGCATCGGAGACGATCACATCGAGTTCGGTGAACTGCGGAGTCCAGCCGAGCTCCGCCATCGCACGCTCGCTCGACGCGATGAGGACGGCGGGGTCACCGGCGCGGCGAGGAGCATTCTCGACCGCGATCGGTAGATCCGTCACTCGAGAACACGCGTCGATGACCTCGCTGACCGAAAAGCCGGTCCCGCTGCCGAGGTTGTAGATGCGGTGGGTGCCGGGCTCGGAGGACTCGAGGGCGAGAATGTGGGCCTCGGCCAAGTCGGACACGTGGATGTAGTCACGCACGGCCGTACCGTCCGGGGTCGGCCAATCGGTACCGAAGACGGATATCTTCTCGCGCTGTCCGAGGGCCGTCCGCAGCACGAGGGGTATCAGATGTGTCTCTACCACTCTGTTTTCGCCGAACTCACCGTATGCCCCGGCAACGTTGAAGTATCGGAGGCTGGTGGCTGCGAGACCGTAGGCGTCGGCGTAAGAGGTGATCGCATGGTCGATGGCCAATTTGGTCGCGCCGTAGGGATTGGTGGGCGCAGTGGGCATCGATTCGGTGATGGGCGTGTGCTCGGGTTCGCCGTACGTCGCCGCTGTCGAGGAGAACACCAGTCGCGTGGTGTTCGTTTCGCGCATCGCGTCGAGCAGAGCCAGCGTGGTGACGACGTTCCCGGACCAGTATTCCGCGGGAGAAACGACCGACTCGCCGACGAGCGATCGAGCCGCGAAGTGAAGAACGCCGTCCACGTCGCCACCACCTAGGACCGATGACGCCACGTCCTTGATGTCGGCCTCGACGAACGTGGCCTTCGGCGGAACAGCGTCGCGATTGCCCGTCGACAGATTGTCCACCACGATCACCTCGTGCCCACGATCGATCAAAACCGCAGCACAAACACTTCCGACGTAACCCGCGCCGCCGGTCACCACTAGCTTCACTCTTCGTCTCCTGAACTAGACCCGCTTGACCTGAACGGCGTGGGCCATTTCTTCCGCGATGTCGATTCCGCCGTGGCCGGGGACCGTGATGGTCACGGTGCCGGGCTTGGCCTCGACGGTGACGCGTGCGTCGGGAACGACGCCTGCATCGCGCAACTGCGAGATGACATCCGGATCGGACTGCACGTGCTCGGCGAGTCTGCGCACGACCACTGCGGTCGACTCCCCGTGCGGCAGATCGGTCAAACGCACCAGAACCTCGGCTGTCGCCGCGGGGCGAACGAGGCCCAGTTCTTCCAGGCCGGGTATGGGGTTGCCGTAGGGCGAAGTCGTCGGATTGTTCAGCACCGCGACCAGACGCCGTTCGACCTCCTCGCTCATCACGTGCTCCCAACGACACGCCTCGGCGTGCACGTCTTCCCATCTGAGCCCGATGATGTCGACGAGCAGCCGCTCGGCGAGGCGATGCTTGCGCATCACGGACACGGCGAGACTGCGACCCTTTTCGGTCAACTCCAGATGCCGGTCACCTGCAACAGACAGCAAGCCGTCGCGTTCCATTCTTGCAACGGTTTGGCTGACGGTGGGACCACTCTGCTCGAGGCGCTCGGCGATCCGTGCTCGCAGTGGTACGACGCCCTCTTCTTCCAAATCGTAGATCGTCCGGAGATACATCTCCGTGGTGTCGACCAGATCCTTCACACTCAACCCCTTCGTCGTCGCCGATTCTACCGCTGATCGGCGCATATTGGCGCCGCAGCCCGCCAGGCTGGCGTGCCGTCGCCTTTTACTCGACGGTAACCCGATGCAACACCGACGGGTGCTCGCACAGTCCCGGCGCGGCAAGTAGCGTTGGTTCTCATGGCAGACCAGGCGATGCAATCCCCACTCGGAGCGGGGGGAGCAATCGACGACATCGTCGTGTGGAGTGCCGATTATCTCACCTATCGGTGGAGTGACGACCATCCGATGAATCCGACCCGCCTCGACCTGACGATGTCGCTGGCACGCCAGCTCGGTGTCCTCGAGGGCATCGAGCTCGTTGCGCCGACGTCGGCGTCGGACCAGGAGTTGCTGCGCATTCACACCCCCGCCTACATCGAGGCGGTGAAGCGGGCTCCGGACAAAGGACTGTCGATACTGCATCCCGATCAGGTCGAGCACGGCCTGGGATCCGAGGACAACCCGGTCTTCCGTCACATGCACGAGGCCAGCGCAATGTTGACCGGCGGGTCACTGACCGCGGCGCGAGAGATAGCCTCGGGCCGAGCCCGCCGCGCGGTGAGCATCGGCGGCGGTATGCATCACGCCATGCCGGACTGGGCGTCGGGATTCTGTGTCTACAACGATGCTGCGGTGGCTATCTCGTGGCTGCTCGACAACGGCTTCGATCGCATCGCATACATCGATGTCGACGCCCATCACGGAGATGGAGTGCAACACGCCTTCCTACACGATCCGCGGGTGCTGACTGTCTCCCTGCACCAGCACCCAGCCACGTTGTGGCCCAATACCGGTTGGTCCAGCGAGATCGGCAGGGGTGCCGCGGAAGGGACGTCCATCAATGTGCCGCTTCTGCCAGGGACGGGAGATCGGTTGTGGTTGCGCGCATTCCACGCCATTGTTCCTGGCGCAATCGCAGCTTTCCGGCCCCAGATCATCGTCAGTCAATGCGGAGTGGACAGTCATCGAGAGGATCCACTGGCGGACCTTTCGCTGACGGTGGACGGGCAGAACGCGGCGTTCCTGGCCATGCGCGATCTGGCCGACGCGCACTCCGAGGGTCGGTGGTTGGCGGTCGGGGGTGGTGGATACGGACTCATACGCGTCGTTCCGCGTGCCTGGACTCATCTGATCGGCGCCGCACTCGGACGCGGGGTCGATGCACTCGCCCCGATACCGGACGAGTGGCGGGATCGAGTACGGGCGATGGCGCCGAGCGTCGACCTGCCACAGGTCATGGGTGACGGGGGAGACGTCGACTTCCCCGTCTGGGACGGGCCCGGCGGCGCGGTGGATGGTTCCGGTGAGCCCGCGGACCGTGCACTGGAACGGGTCGATTCCGCCATCATCGCGACAAGACGCGCAGTCTTTCCCCTGCTCGGCCTCGATCCGGAGGATCCACGTGACTGAACCCACCCCCAAGGAACGCGAACGGATCGCGGCCGAGACGTCGTTTCCGAAGCACTGGGTCGCCGACGTACTCGCTTCCGACGGAGGTGCGGTTCATCTCCGACCGATCGTGCCGTCCGACGCGGAGGCGCTGATCACCTTTCACAGCAAACTGTCCGAACGCACTCGTTATATGCGCTACTTCGGCCCATACCCGAGGATGCCCGAGCGCGACGTGCTCAACTTCACCACCGTGGATCACCATTCGCGGGTCGCGTTGGTGGCCATCCTGGGCGACGACATCATCGCCGTCGGGCGCTACGAGCGACTTCCCGAGGGCGACGGCAACTCCGCCGAGGTCGCCTTCGTCGTCGCCGACAACCACCAGGGTCGCGGCCTGGGGCCGATTCTGCTCGAGCACCTCGCTGGTGCCGCAGCGGAAAACGGAGTGTCGATGTTCGTCGCAGAGGTGCTCGCTGAGAACCGCAACATGGTCTCGGTCTTCCGTGAGGCCGGGTACCAGGTCTCGCGGACCTTCGAAGGTGGAGTTCTACGACTGGATTTCGCCATCGACCCCAGCGAAGCCCTGCTGTCGGTGCGCAATTCGCGGGAACGTGCGGCCGAAGCGCGCAGCGTGCGCAATGTGCTCAGCCCGTCGTCCGTCGCGGTCATCGGCGCGTCCACCGACAGCTCCAAGGTCGGCAACGCAGTCCTGGCGAACCTGCTCGCGGCAGGTTTCACCGGACCGGTGTATCCGGTCAACGCCGACAACCGGTCAGTTCGCGGGGTTCGCGCCTATCGCACCGTCAGTGACATACCGGACCCGGTCGATCTGGCGATCGCCGCGGTACCGGCCGACTCGATCGATGGTGTGCTCGACGACTGCTTGGACAAGGGTGTCAAGGCGCTGGTGGTGGTGTCGGGCGGCTTCGCGGAGACCGGCGCCGAGGGCCAGGAGAAGGAGCGAAGGCTCGTCCACGCCGCCCGTGCGCACGGCATGCGGCTCGTCGGCCCCAACGCGCTGGGAGTGGCCAACACCGACCCCGCATTCGCGCTGAACGCCACTCTTGCACCGCACCTGCCGATGCCAGGGCACGTCGGGTTCTTCTGTCAGTCCGGCGCTCTGGGCATCGCCATCCTCGATCAAGCGGCCAAGCGCAGCCTCGGGCTCTCGACCTTCGTTTCGGCCGGAAACCGCGCGGACGTCTCCGGCAACGATCTACTGCAGTACTGGGACTCGGACCCGGCCACCGAGGTGGTTCTCCTGTACCTCGAAAGCTTCGGCAACCCGCGCAAGTTCACCCGTATCGCCCGGCGAGTGGCGCGCACCAAACCGATCGTGGCGGTCAAGAGCGGCCGAGGTGCGGTACCTCCGGCGCTCGCCACCGGACCGGATATCGACGATTCCATCGTGCGTGCGCTGTTCGAGCAGGCAGGGGTGATCCAAGTCGACACGATCGCCCAGCTCTTCGACTGTGCGATTCTCTTCGGCTACCAACCGCTGCCTACGGGGCCGCGGGTTGCGGTGGTCGGCAACTCCACCGCCCTCGGCGTGCTGGCAGTGGACGCTGCGCGGGCGGAAGGTCTGCACGCTGGGGCACCGATCGATGTCGGCCCCCAAGCCGGCCCCACCGAGTTCGCGGCGGCGGTATCGGGCGCGCTCGAGGCCGACGACGTCGATTCTGTGATCGTCGTGTTCGTCCCGCCGGTGGCGGTGACCGTCGAACCGTTCGCCGCTGCACTCGGTGAGGCAGTGCACGGCGCAGACAAGCCAGTTCTCACCACGTTTCTCGCCACCGAAGGCATCCCTGACGCCTTGGCTGTGCGCGGAGAACAGGGACAACCGGTACGGGGGTCGGTGCCGTCGTATTCCAGTCCCGAACGAGCAGTATCCGCACTCGCCAAGGCCTGGCGTTACTCGGCCTGGCGGAGCCGACCGGTATCGCAACCGGTACGCCCCAACGGCATAGATTCCGAGCGCGCCACAGCGTTGGTACGTCAGTGGGCGTCGAACGACACCGACCGATGGCTCTCCGATTTCGAGGCCGCCGAGTTGCTGTCCTGCTACGGGATCGACGTCGTGGAGTTCAAGACTGTCACCGACGAGGACGAGGCAGTCGCCGCTGCGGAAGAGCTGCGCTATCCGGTCGCTCTCAAAGCGACGGGCGAGCAGTGGCGACATCGCCCGGACCTCGGGGGTGTTCGGCTCGATCTCGCCGGTGCCGATGCGGTGCGCTTCGCCTATCGAGCCCTGGCAGCGGAGTCGGGCGAACCTCTGCTGCACGTACAGAAGATGGCACACAAGGGAATTGGATGTGTCGTGCGCGTGCAGGACGATCCCTCGTTCGGCTCGCTCGTGTCGTTCGGGTTGGCCGGCGTCATCTCGGACCTGCTCGGCGACCGCGCATACCGCGTGCTCCCGCTGACCGAGGACGAATCGGTCGAGCTCATCGACGCGCCGAAGGCTGCGCCGCTGCTGTCCGGTTACCAAAACGCGGTGCCTGTCAACAAGAAAGCACTGGTGGATCTGGTTCAGCGCGTGTCTGCCATGGCAGACGACATTCCGGAGATCAGAGAGTTGGCGTGCGAACCGGTGCTGGCGTCGGCAAGCGCCGCAGAGATCACCGACGCCCGGGTAAGACTGGGACCCGAGCCGACTCGCAACGATCTTGGGCCGCGCCGGCTGCGCTAGGGCGGCGCGCCTGAAGTTGTTGGGCGGTACCGTTTTGGTTCAACAACCGTTCGTCTGGACCAAGACCGCAGAGCAAATATCCAAGAAAGCGAATCGCCCACCAACTTCGAACGCGGACCACCAGTAGTACGAATCGGCTCGGTGATTCTCGGCAAGCATGCTCAGCCATTCGACTCGATCAACAATCGTAGGTAGGGAAGGGTGCTTGTGACTGAGGGGAAAGTCGACCGGTGGAATGCCGAAGAAGGATGGGGTGTAATCGTTTCGGCAGAAACTCCATCGGGATGCTGGTTCCACTTCAAACGAACGCGACGGCTACCAATTTTTCGCCACCAACGTTCGGCCCAGACGACCAGGCCCCTCGGTCGAGGTGGTTTCCGAATAGCTGACGTCTCAGACGCGCCGATAGCCGCCGCGTTCTAGGGGGTGCCGCGCCTATTCGCTCAGAACCCCAAGAATATTTGGCGTCGTCACGACCCGGGAACCCCCAGGACGGGCAGCGACGGTGAGCACGTCGGCGTCGCCGTGTAATTCGCGTCGAGAGCACCGAGCACGATGTGTGCCGTCGTCGGCGAGTAGGTGAGCTGATAGTGGTCCGAGTAGTCCTGGCTGCACAGGTCCTGGACGACGACGTTGCTCACGTTTCGTCCTTCGAGCATTCCGGTCGTGTACGGGGTGGCGTTCTGGTCGTAGCGCGTCATGATGTTGGTGAACTGCACGCCGGGCGCCGCATCGCCGTGCGGGTCGAGCTCGGCGAGGAATGCCGAGCCGGACACCATGTCGCGGCACGCACCGCACACGTCCGTCAGCACCTGCCCGGCCGGCGAGGAATACAGCTCGCCGATCAGACCGGCGAGCCCCCACTGGGACGTCCCCCGGTACAGGGGCGCGATGCCGATGTATCGGTCGACCTTGTCGGCACCGCCGAGCCGGGTCAGGAAGTGGAACGGCATCGTCCCTCCCTCGGAGTGCCCGATCAGGTCGATCGCGTCGGCGCCGCTGTCGGCGAGGACCTCGTCGACGAACCGGGCGAACTCGGTGGCGCTCGGCTCGACGGGCGTGATGCCACCGAGTGTGCTGGAGAAATCCGCCCTGCCGTAGTCGAAGGTGAACACGCAGTAACCGCGATCGCGGAGCAGTGGGGCCAGTGCCTGCCAGGTCAGTGTGGAATTCGAGACGAACCCATGCAGAAGGACGACGGGGTTTCGCTCCGACCGGCAGGTGGGGTCATTGGTGCCCGGCGGAGCGCTGCCCGGGTCAGCGGCCTGTGCCCGGATCCCGGCCAGGTAGCTGAAGGGGTAGTCCGCCGGTTCCGGTGCCTGCTGTGCGATGGCCGGCGCGGCCGTTGCTGCCATGACGGCTGCGACGGTGGCAGCCGCGACGGCGGTGGCGAGTGCGTGCACGAATCGGATTCCCATGACCCCTCCTCGATTGACTGACCGGTCGGTCATTAACGGGAACGGTACACTCACGACCCGGACGAGGGAAGGTGGTCTCTGTGGCGCGTCCCGCTGGACCCGGACGTCGAGCGCTGCTCGATGCGGGAATGTCGCTTGCGGAGGGGAAGGGTGTCGGTGCACTGTCGATCAGCGCCGTGACCACCACCGCCGGGATGGCCAAAGGTAGCTTTTACCAGCATTTTCCGGATCGGCATAGCTACATCGTCGAGCTTCATCGCAGATACCACGACCAGCTGGAATCCCTGATGACGTCGGCGATCGACGGGCTGACCCCGGGGATCGAACGGCTACGCACCGGGTTCGTTGCCTTCCTCGATGCCTGCCTGGCTACGCCTGGAACGAAAGCGTTTCTCGCGCAGGCACGATCGGAAACCGATTTGGGCGAGCAGGTTGCCGAGCGCAATGCGATGTTCGCCGCTCTCGTGCGCGCGGATCTCGAGGTGATCGGCTGGTCGCCGGCCGCACCCATCGCGACCCTCGCGGTCGCGATGGCTGCCGACGTGAGCCTTCAGGAGCTCGGCGCGCGGGGGCCCCGTGACGACCTGCGGGCTGCGGTGCTCGCCATCGTGGCACATCCGGTGGACATCGCCGTGCCGCCGACGTGAGGACCGCGCCCACGGATCGCCGTGGCGCGTAGTGCAGCTCGGCGAACTCGTCGTACAGCGAGTGCGCGGCGTTGAGCGGGATGACGTCTACAGCTCCTGCTTTAAAACGAGCAGAGGAGCCATCGGATCGTTACGGCGCGTGGAAGGTTCCGATACCTGGGATCGACGGCTGGCCTGCTGCAGGCGCGAACGGTGATCCGATTACCTGCGTTGTCAACACGATTCGGCCCGATCCGGTGTTCGCAACAAAGCTGGTCGGCGTCGGGTCGATGAAATACTCACAGGGCTTGACAGTGACCGATCCACTGGCGCCGGTATTGACGTTGAGGTAGGAAATTCTGACGAGAGCACGTCCGGCTGTCGTCGCACACGCCGAGGGGCTGGCGGGAGCGGCGAATTCTGTCGTCGTCGGAGCAAGTGACCGCGCGGTCACTGTCGCGAAGACAGGCCCGGGAACGACGAGTCCGCTGACCGCGAAGGCCGTCGCCGGGATCTGATAGACAGGTACGGGGGCAGGGGCGGCCTGTGCGAGTCCACCTCCCACGAACACAGCTGCGAACATTGCCGCGATGGTTGCAATTCGAAGTCCGAGGTTGCGCAAAGCCTTTTCCCTTCTCGTCGTGAGCCGAGTCGGGACGGTGGACTATTTCGTGTCATCGCCTGGGTTGGCGCGGCCTCCACGGTCGTCGACTACTGATATCGCTCTGTCTCGGCTTTATCGACGTGCACCGCGGCCGTATTACCAAACCGGACATCACGGTTCGATGACGTTCCGGCGCGCCGACATGTCGACCCTCATCCCCACAGGGTCGGGCCGATGAACGCGACTCCTACAAATGCACGCAGCGGCCGAACCCGGATTCCCAGAGGGGGGAGGAAAACCGGGTCGGCCGCCGCGTGGGGGCGAGACCGCAGGAATTGTTCACTACTGTCTCACCTGTTCTGGGGGTCAGCTGGCGTAAGAACGCAGCTTCTCGGCCCGATCGCCCTGGCGAAGCTTGACCATCACCTCGCGTTCGATCTGACGCACGCGCTCGCGTGAGAGACCGAACAGCTTTCCGATCTGGTCGAGAGTTCGGGGCTGGCCGTCGTCCAAGCCGTACCGGAGCCGGATGACCTGCTGTTCGCGCTCGTCCAATGTTCCGAGGACAGTTCGCACGTCACTGTGTAGCAGTCCGGCGATGACCGCGTTCTCGGCGGAAGTCGCCTCGGCATCCTCGATGAAGTCTCCGAGAGGGGCTTCCTCGTCGCTGCCGACCGGCATGTCCAAGCTCACCGGGTCGCGACTGTGGTCGAGGAGATCCGCGATCTTCTCCGCGGGGATACCGGACTCATTCGACAATTCCTCGTCGGTGGCCTCGCGTCCGAGCTGCTGATGCAACTCGCGCTTGATGCGTGCGAGTTTGTTCACCTGCTCCACCAGGTGGACGGGAAGCCGAATGGTTCGGCTCTGATCGGCCATGCCGCGGGTGATGGCCTGTCGGATCCACCAGGTTGCGTACGTCGAGAACTTGAAGCCCTTCGCGTAGTCGAACTTCTCCATGGCGCGAATCAGACCTAGATTGCCCTCCTGGATGAGGTCCAGTAGCGGCATTCCGCGACCGGTGTACCGCTTGGCGAGAGAGACGACCAGACGCAGGTTGGCCTCCAGCAGGTGGCTACGGGCTGCACTTCCGTCGCGCACGATGATGGCCAGGTTGCGCTTCTTCGCCGCCGTGAGGCGCTTGCCGTTCTCCAGCACGTTCTTCGCATACAACCCAGCTTCGATTCGCTTGGCGAGGTCGACCTCTTCGTCAGCGGTCAGCAGGGCGGTGCGACCGATACCGTTGAGGTAGACGCGAACGAGGTCTGCGGCCGGGCTCTGGGCGTCGAGATCAGCATCGCTGGGGCGCGGGCGGGTAGTGGTGCTGGGGCTGGTCATGACTTGCCTCCTGATCGGTGGTGTCTCATAGGGATCAACGTCCGGGCGAGTTAGAAAAGTTCCCACGCTCCACCGTGTACTACCCCGTCTGACCTGGGTCTATCCCTCAGCGGTCCTGAGAAGTTGCTGAGAACGTCTCAGCGGCGGGAACCGGGCCGCCGGCCCGTCTCGGACGCACCAATCCATGTCGATGAAGCCCCGCCACCAGAGTGCTCGACGCGTCCAACAATGCGGTTTCGTCGATGCCGTGCGCAGCGGCGAGCAGTTCGACGAGTTCACACAGAGTCAGTCCACCCGGAGTCATGCCCGCGAGCAGCGCTGCACCCAGATCGTCGATCTCGTGCTGCCAATTCGGTCCGTTGCCGCGGTGCACCCGGGTGACCTCGAGCGACCATCCCTCGTCGCCCGGCAGATAGACCCGCTCGAGTGCGGTGGCCGGATCGAGTTCGAACACCGTATCTGCGTAGTCGTGCTCGCGGGAGAAGGTCAATCGGTCGAAGTAGTCGACGGCCTCGTCACCCAGCGGATCGTCGAAGGCATGTCGCAGGTCCTCGGCGAGGACATCGCTCGGTAGATCCGTTTTTCTGAGATAGACGAAACCGAAGCCGATCCCGGTGACCTCGGCCGCAGCGAAGTGCTCGAGCCACATCTGAGCGCGCGTCGAGCCTGCTTCGTCCCGGGGATCGACCCCGCCGTCGCGCAACCACGTCCCCACGTACAGCGCCGGGTCGGCCACATCACGCTGAAGAATCCACGCGTCGACGCCGTGGTCGGGGAGCCAGGAGGCGACACGGGAGCGCCAGTCCTCACCCTCCACGTGCACCCACGAAGCGAGGATCACGGCAATACCCCCCGGTTCGAGGTGGGCAGGGGTCTGCTCGACCATCAGCTTGCTGGCACCGTCCAGGTCCAACCCGGAGTCTCGGTAACTGTGGTCGACAGTGCCGAGACCGACCACGAACGGGGGGTTGGCGACGATGCGGTCGAATCGACGGCCCGCCACCGGTTCGAACCACGAGCCCTGCAGCAGTTCGAGGGTCATTTCGTTCAGCGCTGCAGTCACGGCGGCGAGCAACATCGATCGTGGGCTGATGTCGGTGCCCGTCACCGATCGTGCGTAGCCGGCTGCGTGCACCGCCTGTACACCGCAACCGGTCCCGACATCGAGTACATGCTCCGCAGGTGTCGTGGGGGTACCTCGGAGCAACGACAACGACGCCTGACCTACGCCGAGAACATGGTCGGGTGCGGTGGCGGCGGGCCGCATGCTTCCGTCCAAGTCGGAAACGACCCAACGTGTGCCCGAGCCGGTATCGAGCGGCCGGATGTCCACCAACGCGCGAACGACGTCGGGGCCGCTCCGGGTGACGATCGTGGCATCCACGGCGTCGTCGATCGACAGCGGCGCGAGCGCGGCGGCCGCGTCGCGCACGTCGACGTCGTCCACGAGCAGGAACAGGCGAACCAGCGTTCCCAGCTCACCGAGATCGCGGCTGGCCATACGGACCGGCGCCGGTTCGCCGCGGCCGAGAGCGGCGTGGGCCGCGTCTCCGAGCGCCTCGAGTAGCGAGTCGGCGTCATAGTGGCACCGGAGGAATGCCGCACGCAGCAGGGGGCAGGCCGAGAGCAGAGTTGCAGTCACTCGGACAGTCTTTCAGCTCCCGAGGGGGCACCATTCGGGAGTGGAGAGCGTCGGGAGTGGAGAGCGTCAGTCCTCGCTCGCGTCGATCACTCGATGATCGCGTGACTCGACTGCCTTACGCTGCCCGACACGTCCGTCGAAGCGGCTGACTTCGTCGGCGGAACGTGGAGGGCGATCGTTGGCGATGAGGACAGCCATCCACGGCAATGGAATCGATGCCCCGACGATCGCCATGGCGATCCAGGGGTTCGCCCACATGCTGTAGGAGATGGCTGCCAGCACGAGCGCCGGAATGCGGAAGGACATGATGAACATGTACTTGCGCACCCTCGCGCGATGCTGTTCCTCGATTGAGCTCTGTGCTTCGGTGATGAGTGCGGGGTGACGAGCAGAACCGATCTCGGTCGAGCCCGAAGTCTCGGATATTCGCGTCATGACAACCACTTTGTCACTACCTGCGTCGGAATGCACTCGAGGGCGTTGTTCGTCTCACCGGCCCAACGTGCGGAATAATCGAAGCATGAGCACACAGACCAAGGACCGTCCCGAGATTGCCCCCGACGAAACCACCGATGACGACAGGCCAAAGTTCTTCCACTACGTCAAGAAGAACAAGATCGCCGAGAGCGCGGTCATGGGGACGCACGTCGTCGCACTGTGCGGAGAGGTCTTTCCAGTGACCAAGTCGGCCAAGCCCGGTTCGCCGGTGTGTCCCGACTGCAAGAAGGTCTACGAGGGCTTGAAGAAGGGCGAATGATCGCCTGATGTCGTCGCCGGACTTGCGGCGTCGGCATCCTCGGCGGTCTCTTCGACTGGGCGTTCGGGATCGGGGTTGTTCTGCGCACGTTGGGTGCGGATGCCGTCCCCGGCCAGCCGGATGGGTCCGGTCGCAAGTCGCCATGCCACGGCGCCGACCGGGCCGACCGGGCCGACCGGGCCTGATTCCTGGGATTGCGCCTGTGCGGCGAGCCACTCCTTCATCTGGGCGATGCGTGTTGCGCGCGCCGGGAAGAACTCCTGCACCGTGGCGTTGAACTCCGCACCGAGGACCACGGCGAAGCCGAGGAAGAACGTGAAGAGCAAGAACGCAATCGGCGTCGCCAAGGCTCCGTAGGTGTATCCGGTGCCGGTGATCCAGGTCAGGTAGAACCGCAGCGCGGCGCTCGTGATCATGAAGAACACACCGGCCACCAAAGCCCCGCCGAGCAGTCGATGCCAGGGCAGTGTGGTGTGCAGGGCGACCTTGTAGAGCGTGGTCAGTCCCGCGATGAGCAGCACACCCACCGCCGGGTAGTAGAGCACGTCGATCAGCTCGCTACCGACTTCGAACCAAGATCCGGGCAGCAGTCTCTGCATGTACGTCGGGCCCAGGGCGACGAGGGGGAGCACGAACACCGCGACGATCAGGAAGCAGACGTAGAGCAACAACGCAAAAATGCGTTGCCAGACCGGATGGCGCGCGTCCTGCTGCCCGTGTGCATCGACGATCGAATCCACAAAGGTCGAGATGGCCGATGATCCCGCCCACAACGAGAGCACGAACCCGGCCGAGACCACTCCGCCTCTGCCCTGTTGCAGGATGTCCTGGACTGTCGGTTCGATGATTCCGTCGACAACGCTTTCGCTGAACACGGTGCTGCTGAAGGTGACGATCTTGGATTCGATGATCTCGATCGTGTTGGGTCCGAACCATCCCGCGACGAATCCGAGGCTGCCGAGCACGCCCAGCAGCAGCGGCGGCAGCGAAAGGGTCTGCCAAAACGCGGCGGTAGCTGCCTTGCTGAAGATCGAGTCGCTCCACGCCTTGCTCGCTGTGCGCAGACTCACACGCCAGACCAGCCGAAACGGTTGTCTCAGCGACAACGGTTCGGCGCTGCGCGGTGCACCTGCGGTTTCACTCATGATGCTTCCAGCATTCCCGACGGGAGCTCCGCACGCTCGTTGCACCCCTTTTGCGGACCTGTCGGCGTGTCGTTGTCCGCGGCGCTCTCGACTCTCGCGGTGATGCGAAGCGCGTCGGTGGAGAGCGATAGGCTCCACGGCGGACACTGCAGGGCTACCGAGAGCGCGAGGAATTTTAATCGATGCCAGGAACCGGCGGCCAGTGAGCGCTGACATGACCGACACCACGAACCCGACACCCGACACCGGCGTCGGTGCGGCCGGCGGGGGTGCGCCGCTACGCGCTTGGCAGCGCCGCGCGCTCACCAAGTACCTCGTGGCCGCACCCAAAGATTTTCTCGCCGTTGCGACGCCGGGAGCCGGAAAGACGACATTTGCCCTGCGCGTGGCTTCGGAGCTGCTTGCGCATCGCACCGTCGATCAGGTGACGGTTGTCGCTCCGACCGAGCACCTCAAACATCAGTGGGCCGAATCCGCAGCGCGCGTCGGCCTCGCACTGGATTCGAAGTTCTCCAACTCCACGGGCCAGACATCGAGCGATTATCACGGGGTCGTGGTCACGTACGCGCAGATCGCATCGCACCCGTTCCGGCATCGAGTCCGCACCGAATCCCGGAAGACTCTGGTGATTCTCGACGAGATCCACCACGGCGGTGACGCGAAGAGCTGGGGCGAGGGGATTCGCGAAGCGTTCGGTGACGCCACCAGGCGGCTCGCGCTGACCGGGACGCCATTCCGCAGCGACGACAGCGCCATCCCGTTCGTGAACTACGAGCCGGACGACGAAGGTCTGATGCGGTCACGGGCGGACCACTCCTACGGCTATTCCGACGCACTCGCCGATGGCGTGGTGCGGCCGGTTGTGTTCCTCGCGTACTCCGGCGAGGCGCGCTGGCGGGACAATGCGGGGGAGGAGTTCACCGCGCGCCTCGGCGAGCCGCTCAGCGCAGAGCAGACGGCCCGAGCCTGGCGCACCGCACTGGACCCGCAAGGCGACTGGATGCCCGCGGTGCTGCTGGCGGCCAACACACGTCTCGAACAGCTCCGCAGCGGAGGAATGCCTGACGCAGGTGCGCTGGTCATCGCAACCGATCAAACGGTGGCACGGGCGTACGCGAAGCTGATCGAGGTGATTACCGGCGAAACCCCCTGCATCGTGCTGTCCGACGATCCGACCTCCTCGGCGCGCATCGCCGAATTCGGCCGAAGCAACCAGAAGTGGATGGTCGCTGTCCGCATGGTGTCCGAGGGCGTGGACGTCCCGCGTCTGGCAGTCGGCGTCTACGCGACCAGCGCCTCGACACCACTGTATTTCGCACAGGCAATAGGCCGCTTCGTGCGATCGCGCCGTCCCGGCGAGACCGCAAGCGTCTTTCTGCCCTCGGTTCCGGTGCTGCTCGATCTCGCAAGTCAGCTCGAGGCGCAGCGAGATCACATTCTCGGAAAGCCACATCGCGAGAAGGACGGACTCGACGACGAACTGCTGGCCGACGCGAACAAGCAGAAGGACGAAGCAGGCGAGGACGAGAAGGCATACACCTCCCTCGGCGCCGACGCCGAACTCGATCAGGTCATCTACGACGGTTCGTCCTTCGGGACCGCGACGTTCTCCGGGAGCGACGACGAAGCGGACTACCTGGGACTGCCGGGTTTGCTCGATGCTCAGCAGATGCGCGCCCTGCTGCGCCAACGACAGCAGGAACAGATCGACAAGCCGACGACACCGCAGCCCGCCGCCCCCGCTGTGCCGGCCCCGGCCGCCTCGGTGCGGGCGTCCTCCGCAGGCCAGCTTGCCTCGCTACGGCGCGAACTCAACAGTTTGGTCGCGGTGTACCACCACCGCACCGGAAAGCCGCACGGAGTGATTCACGGCGATCTACGACGGGTGTGCGGTGGCCCGCCGACTGCGATGGCGACGGCAGATCAACTGTCGGAACGGATCGCCCAGCTGCGCAAGATGTAGCCCCGCGCAAGCTGTCACCTGCGCACGACGTTGGGGTATGAACGCCAGAACGGGTGGCCACATGAGTGGCCACCCGTTCTGGTGTCGATGATGGTGTTGCGAGCCGACCTAAACTGCGGAGTCCGATTCGGTCGTCACCGTTGCGTTTACTTCACGCAGCCGGTCCTCGTGCGCTTTCGCGTGGTGGCCGCAGAACAGGAGTTCTCCACCGGTCGAGAGCACAACACGTGCGCGAGCCCCAGCACCGCACCGGTCGCACCGGTCGGCAGCTGTCAATTGTGGGCTGGTCAATGTTCCGGGCATGACTCCTCCGTACTGGCGTTCGGTGTGACCCGATTGCCTGGGGCCGGTCCGCCGCGTCGGTATGGCGCGGTCCGTTCACTCTTTCAGACGTATGGCGGTCACGTGTTGTTCCCGAGCGCGTTTCTCTGTGTTGTCACTAACACGAAACACAAGGAAAGCTGCTGGCAGCGCCTGCGGGGCCGTCTCTGTGTTCGCTCACAGCTGATCCGCCGGCCCTATGTCGTCCCACTACGATCGAGGGGACAGGCAGACTGGGGAGTGCAGGAGGTTGCCGATGGGTGCGATGGATGATTCGCGAGTGTTGCTGCATATCATCAGCCGCGAGCACTGGCTCGGGGCCCGCTCCGTGGGTGAGATAAGGCCCGACTCGCTCGCCGACGTCGGGTTCGTCCACCTCTCGACCGCGGGGCAGGTTCACCTGCCCGCGAACCGCCTGTTCTTCGGCCGCAAAGACATGGTTCTGTTGCTGCTCGACACGGAACGATTGGATGCCCCTGTGCGTTGGGAACCGGGCGTGCCACAGGATCCGGACTCGATGCTGTTTCCGCACCTCTACGGCCCAGTGCCCACGGCGGCTGTCACCGACGTCGTCGACTATCTACCCGACGCCAGCGGCATGTTCACAGCGCCACCCGACTTGAATGAGGTGCGCTAACGCTCGAAAGCCGCCGTCGGGGAGGCGACGGCGGCTTTCGAGCGTCAGTACTCGGTTGGAACGACTCAGTCGAGGTAGTCGCGCAGAACCTGCGAGCGTGACGGGTGGCGCAGTTTCGACATCGTTTTCGATTCGATCTGACGGATGCGCTCACGGGTTACGCCGTAGACCTGACCGATCTCGTCGAGGGTGCGCGGCTGACCGTCGGTGAGGCCGAATCGCAGACGAACCACGCCCGCTTCGCGCTCGGACAGCGTCTCGAGAACCGACTGCAGCTGATCCTGCAGAAGGGTGAACGACACGGCGTCGACGGCGACGACTGCCTCGGAGTCCTCGATGAAGTCACCGAGCTGGCTGTCGCCCTCGTCACCGATGGTCTGGTCGAGCGAGATCGGCTCACGCGCGTACTGCTGGATCTCCAGCACCTTCTCAGGCGTGATGTCCATTTCCTTGGCAAGTTCTTCGGGAGTGGGCTCGCGACCCAGATCCTGGAGGAGTTCGCGCTGGATGCGGCCGAGCTTGTTGATGACCTCGACCATATGCACCGGGATGCGGATGGTGCGGGCCTGGTCGGCCATGGCCCGGGTGATCGCCTGTCGAATCCACCACGTTGCGTACGTGGAGAACTTGTAGCCCTTGGTGTAGTCGAACTTCTCGACCGCGCGGATGAGTCCGAGGTTGCCTTCCTGGATCAGGTCCAGGAACGCCATGCCGCGACCGGTGTACCGCTTGGCGAGGGAGACGACCAGACGCAGGTTCGCTTCGAGGAGGTGGTTCTTGGCCCGGTTACCGTCGCGGCAGATCCACGTGTAATCGCGGCGCGCAGCAACCGGAAGCTTCTCGCCCTTCTCGGCGAACTCGCGCATTTTCTCGGTGGCGAAGAGACCGGCTTCGATCCGCTTGGCCAGCTCGACTTCTTCCTCCGCGTTGAGCAGCGCGACCTTGCCGATCTGCTTCAGGTACGCGCGCACCGAGTCGGCGGAGGCGGTGAGCTCGGCGTCCTTGCGGGCTTGGCGCAGGGCCTCGGACTCTTCCTCGTCCCACACGAAGTCTCCGGACGCCTTGTCCTGGGCGGTCGGCTCCGGAGTGGCATCGTCTTCGGTGTCGTCTCCGGCAGCGACGACCTCTACGACGTCGTTGGCTGCGGCTGCGAGATCGCCCTCGGGAACGTCGATGTCCTCGATGCCCGGTGCGTCCTCTTCGCCGTCACCTGCGGGGGAGGCGTCGGTGGCCTTCTTGGCTGCGGCCTTCTTCGAGGGGGCCTTCTTGGCCGCCGCGCGCTTGGCGGGGGCTCTCTTCGCCGGCGCCTTCTTGGCGGGGGCAGCTGCCTTGGCCGCCGGTGCCGCAGCGTCGGTCGCCGCGGGGGCGGCGTCGACTTCTCGGATCGTGCCGTTCGGTGCCTCCGCAGCAGGTGCAGGGTTCGCAGACTCTGTTGCTGAATCTACGGTCTGACGGATATCGGTGGCTGCCACGTACGCCCTTTCGTGACGGTGTCGTGCGGCGTCACGCCAGAGTTGTTTCCGGCGGAGAGGTCTTGTCGATTGTGCCGGCGTGCAGACCGGCACCAACCATTGTAACGACCCTCCGGAACTTTGTTACCGTGCCTGCTCGCTAGCGGCGGCCGTGTCGGCAAACAGTGCTGCTCCGACGATGCCTGCGGCATTCTGCAAAGTGGCCGCCACCACGGGCGTTCGGTTGGTGAGCAGCGGAATCCACTTCTCGCTTTTGCGGCTGATTCCGCCGCCCGCGATGAAGAGATCGGGCCACAGAAGCGCCTCGAAGGTTTCGAGGACCCTCGAGACTTCCTTGGCCCACTCCTTGTAGGAAAGCTCCTTGGTCTCTTTCACCGAGGACGCCGCCCGGTGCTCGGCTTCCTTGCCGCCCACTTCCATGTGGCCGAGTTCGGTGTTGGGGAGCAGCACGCCGTCGTGCAGGATCGCCGACCCGATACCGGTGCCGAACGTCAGCAGCACCACCACTCCGCTTCGGTCCTTTCCTGCGCCGTAGCGGTCCTCGGCCACACCGGCGGCGTCGGCGTCGTTGAGAACAACGACGTTCTCGTGCCCGAGTGCCCGAGCGAACAACGCCCTCGCATCGGTGTCGATCCAGGACTTGTCGATGTTCGCCGCTGACCGAGCGATCCCGCCGGTGACCACGGCCGGCAGAGTGACTCCCACCGGTCCGGTCCACTCGAAGCGCTGCGCGATCGAGGCCACGACGTCCGCGACGGCCTCGGGGGGGGCGGGCTGAGGTGTCTCGATCTTGTAGCGGTCGCCGACCAGTTCGCCGGTCACGAGGTCGACGATGCCGCCTTTGATCCCGCTCCCGCCCACGTCGACTCCGAACCCGTGCCGTGTGCTCGTCGTGGTCGATTCCGAACCTGGTTGTGTCATGTGGCGCCCGCTCCTGCCGTCGTGGACCTGAACCGTGTAGTGCATGTCTGTTTCTCGAGCCCGCCTGTTCGTACGTATTGTGCCCGACGATCGGCTCACCGTGCCCGGCGAACACGCTCGGCGCCGCTTGCACGAGAACTTCGCTCGACTGGTGTCCCTCCCGCCGTCTGTGATGCGATGGGGTCCGTGTCGAACCCATCGCAGGACTCCGCGCAGAACTTCACCGAAATCGCCCGAGACGACCTGTCGGAGTTGGCCGACATCGCGCGGGAGGTCGCGACAGCCGCTGCCGCACACGTGCGTGCCCGGCGCCCCGAGGTGTTCGGACCCGGCGCGCGGGGCGAAAATGCAGCTGCGCGCGGGCCCGTTGAGACGAAGAGCACGCCCACCGACCCGGTGACTGTCGTCGACACCGAAGCAGAACAGGTTCTGCGCACGCTGCTCGCGGAACGACGCCCCGCCGATCCCATACTCGGGGAGGAGGGCGGCGGGAGCACCGAGTCGGTGGAGGGCGTTCGGTGGGTGCTCGATCCTATCGACGGAACAGTGAACTTCCTGTACGGGATCCCCGCGTACGCGATATCGGTCGCCGTCCAGGTGGACGGAGTCAGTGTCGTCGGTGTGGTCGTCGATGTCGCACGCGAGATCCTCTACAGCGCGGTACGCGGTCGCGGCGCAACGGCAACCTCGGCCAGTGGCGATGTGGCGACGTTGACCTGCAATCCGATTTCCGATGTCGCGCTCGCACTCGTTGCCACGGGCTTCGGATACGGATCGGCGCGGCGAGCCACACAAGGCAAGATCATTGCGGAACTGCTCCCGCAGGTACGCGACATCAGGCGAATCGGGTCGGCGGCCCTCGATCTGTGCATGGTTGCGTCGGGAGCAGTGGACGCCCATTTCGAACACGGACTCAGCCCGTGGGACTGGGCAGCCGGTTCGTTGATCGCCGAGGAGGCGGGTGCTGCGGTGATCGTGCCGAAGCCGATGTCCACGAGCGGCGAAGGTGCGGCGACCGTGGCGCTCGCGCCCGGGATCGAAGAGGACTTCCTCCGGCTGCTGGATGCGCTGGGCGCGCTCGATCCCATCCCTGCCGACTGAACGCGGCCCAGGTGCGCCCGTCCCTCAGCAGCGTGCCGAGCGAGCCGCTTCGAGCAAGGTGATGTCCAGTGGCGGCGCCGCGGTGCCCGGTGCGATCCCGGCAAGAGACTGGAGCACCGACTCCGCGTCGGGGTTCGGCTGTAAGGACGTGAAATAGGTGCCCAGCGCGAGATCGACGGTGTCGTCGGCGCGACCGTCCTGGATGAGTTCGGCGCAGGGCGCGGCCAGCCACACGGTACTGGCCGCCGCGGTGCCGTTGGGTCCGAAACGGATCTGACCCTGGCACTGCATGTTCTGATCGAGGTACACCGGATCGTTGCCGACCTGCACGTCCGGAGCGCTGGCGAATCCATACTCGCTGAGATCGGCTGCGACGGTGGCAGCCTGTCCGCGTTCACCGTTGGCGTTGTAGACCCGAACCTGTGTCGCCGACAGCGGAGCGGGTTCGACGTCGAGCAGTGTGGAGCGGTCGACGCGCTCACCCAGCGGTGCAGGCAAAGTGCCGTCGCTCCCGGGTTCCGAGGGGGGTTCGTTGCACTCGACCGTCGCCGTGACCGCTTCGTCTGCAGTGAACACGCGCATCCAGGTGAACACACCGAGGAGTGCGAGGACGAGTAGAACGGCGGTGATGGGGAGCGCACGCCTGCGGCGGAACGGTCGGCCGTTGTCGTCGAACGAGCTGCCCTCGGTGATCAGAGAAACCACGGTGTGGACGCGCCTTTCCGTCGGCTGATTCGAGTGAGTGCGCCGAATCGGCCTGCCCAGAGGAACAGCCGCGTGCCGGTGCAGCGATCACTGTAGTTGTCCTCGTCGTCGTAGGTTCGCGCACCGGTACATCGGAGGCTCGCAACCCGGTGGATGCATCACACCGGCGGCGCTGCGGACACGGCAGGCGGGCGCTGTGGACGCGCGGAATGCGCGAGCGGATGCCGTTGTTGATAGCCCTTTGCAAGACAGTGGAGGGTCACTCGGCGGTTCGGTTTCGCCAAAGTCGAGTGCTTCGGCTATTGTCTGGCGGCCCCGGTGGTTTCAGAAGAGAGACGAAACCGTGGCGGTCGACAGCGCACGGGAGAGGTCTCGATCAGGTTTCAACCTCGATTGTCCGGGCATTACCCCGGTAACTTCTCGGGCACCTTTCCATGCTGTTGTCCGTTGAACAGCCCGAACAAGTACAGAAACACGGTGTAAGCGCAGCGCGAGCTGCCATCCCCACCGCCGGCACGCTCCGCTTTTACGCCGGCCGGATGCTTCCACCGGAAAACGCAAGAGGACGAGGGGTACAGGAATTATGGCAACCGACTACGACGCACCGAGAAGAACAGAATCCGACGATGTGTCGGAGGACTCGCTCGAGGAGCTCAAAGCACGTCGCAACGAGGCGCAGTCCGCAGTGGTCGACGTGGACGAGTCGGACACGGCGGAATCGTTCGAACTTCCGGGCGCAGATCTGTCCGGGGAGGAACTGTCGGTTCGGGTCGTGCCGAAGCAGGCAGACGAATTCACCTGCTCGAGCTGCTTTCTGGTACATCACAGAAGCCGCTTGGCGAGTGACGCGAACGGCGTTCTAGTCTGCCGCGATTGCGCGGCTTGATCGAGACGACCGAACTCAGGTGAGGCCGGACCGCTACGCGCGGTCCTCGGGGGTGGGCCGAGCCAGCGCAGCCACGAGTTCCTCGGGCCGCGTGGAACTGACCAGCCAGTAGGGGGTGGGGTCGTCGGGATCGTCGAGAACAATCAGCACCATCTGTTTGACCCAGGTGCGGTGTTGTACGAAGGCAAGGGGATCGAGCTGCCTTCCCAGCGCCGCACTTTTTGCTGTCCGGGGCACCACGGCGGCTCTGGCGATGACATCGAGCGGTAGATGGGCCTGCCCCGCACGAAGCTCGCCTTCACCCGATGCGTTGCGAACCACCTCGACTCGCATCCGGCTCAGCCAATAGAGGGCCCAGATGGGCAGCGGGAGCAGCAGCAGATAAGGCAGCCACGCGCGAATGCCGGGAGCGCCCATGTGCACTTCCGCAGCCAACAGCGCACCGATGGCGAGGCCTGCGGGCCACCACCAGAGCGGGACCCACAGTTTCTCCGAGTGAACTGTCGCGTCTTCGGTCGGCACGTGAACTCCGTTTCCTCGGGCAGGGGAACCGACTGGGGAACCGGCTGGGGCTGCGGCGTCCGAAGACGATGTGGAGTCGAGGTCGCGCGGTGAGTCCTGTGGCACGCTTTACAGCCTAACCGCCGGCAAACCGGCCGAGCGTCGGTGCATCGTCGGGCATCGCCTCCAGCAGCGTAGTCTCGGAGCACGTGAGCGACGATTTCACCGATGAAGCGGTCCACGTGGTCGAGGTTGCCCCGGGACTGTCCGCCGTACCGTTGATCCCGGTGATGAGGTTGGATCCCGATCTTCCATTGCCGCAGCGTGCCCATCAGGGAGATGCGGGCGTCGACCTGCACATCACCGCAGATGCAACGATCGCGCCCGGTGAGCGGCTCGTGGTCGGCACCGGCATCGCGATCGCGCTTCCACTGGGAACTGTCGGCCTGGTCCACCCTCGATCGGGTTTGGCCGCCCGGTCGGGTCTGTCCATCGTCAACGCACCTGGAACCATCGATGCCGGGTACCGAGGCGAGATCAAGGTATGCCTGATCAACCTCGACCGGCGAGAGACGATCGAACTCGTCCGTGGTGATCGCATTGCACAGCTGCTGGTGCAGAGGATAGAACTCGTCGACTTCGTCGAAGTGCGTTCGCTCGACGACACATCGCGTGGCAGCGGGGGTTACGGATCGAGCGGGGGGCACGCGAGCCTGACGTCGCCGGCCGAGACGCAGACACGCTGACCCGAGAGGAAAGTGAATTGAACATGTTCGGACGACGTAAGAAGACCGCGCCCCAGCACGACGAGTCCGTGGCCGACATCGAGGTCGATGCCTCGCGGACCCGCGAGGATTCCGCCGCTGTTGTGGACGCGGATGCCGACGGGGACGCCGGCGGGGACACCGAACTGGCGGCCGACCTAGGACCATTCGATCTGAGCGAACTGGACGACGACCGCGAGTCGCTCGCCGCAAGCCGACTCGATCTCGGATCGGTGCTCGTGCCGCTTCCGAGCGGAGGGCAGCTGCAGGTCGAGATGACGCCGGCCGGTGCGCCGCAAGCAGTTCATGTGGTCACCCAACACGGCAGGATCACCATCGCTGCCTATGCTGCGCCGAAGTCGCCGGGACAGTGGCGCGAGGTTGCGAGCGACCTCTCGACTTCGCTGCGCAAGGACAACTCCGAGGTTTCGGTCGAAACAGGGCCATGGGGCCGTGAACTGCACGGCGTCACCGCCAATGCCGACCTACGTTTCATCGGGGTCGACGGATATCGATGGATGGTGCGGTGTGTGCTCGCAGGGCCGGCAGGCGCGGTGTCCCAGGACACGCCACTGGTGAAAATTGCTCGCGACATGCTCTCGCAGACCGTGGTCGACCGCGGCTCCGACCCCCACCCGGTACGTACACCGCTGCCCGTGGTCCTTCCCGAAGTGCTCATCTCTCAACTCGCGTCGGCGCAGCAACAGCTGGCGGAGCAGGCAGCCGCCCAGAAAGCCGCGGGCCAGCAGGCACCGCAGCAGGGTGTCGCACCGCAGGGCGGGGCGGCCGGGTCCGGTGAGCCGGTCGATCCGACGCAAACACCACCGTCCGGACCTGAGGAAGGGCCGCGGCGCGGCTCGTCGGGTTCGGCAATGCAGCAGCTGGGCGGCTAGTCGGCAGCAAGGCCGAGCAGACCCTCGACCGCACGGCGACCGAGAACACCAGGATCGGTCGCTATGTCATCGAGGTGGATCGCCGTGAGTACCGAGTGGGGAATCTCGCGGTTCCAGATGCGGGCGATCTCGAACGGGTGAACGGCGTCGTCGACGGCGCCGATCACAGACGTGGGGGCATTCAACCGGCGAAGCAACTGCACATCGGGTGCGACATATTCGGCGGCCTCGAGCAGCGCCGACGGAAGGTCGGGCCACTGGGCCGCCCACGACCGTGTCAGCGTCGTGGCCAGCCAGTCCGGAGATGTCGCGGCCATCGCCACAGTGACCGCCTCGAGTCCCTCCGTGGTCAATAGGTGCGAGGTGAGGCGGGCGCTGAGCGCAGCCGGTGCATCACCCGGCTTGCCGAGCCAGGGCGGCAGTACTGCCAGTATCCCGGCCACATGCTCCCGATTGCGTGCGGACCATGCAGCTGCAACGGCTGCGCCGATCGATATCCCGCCGACGATGATTCGGCCGTGTGCATCCGCTGCAGCGTCCAATGCCGCCTCGTAGCTCGCAACAACACCCACGGGATCGGGGTCGACGGCTTCGACGCTCGTGCCCACCGCCGTCAACGCCGATGTGAATGCGTCCGACGCGAAGCGCGCATCCGATCCGGTCCCAGGTAGGACGACGGCGTGGGCAGCCCAGTTGCTCATTGCGACCATTGTGCGCACACCCGAGTTTCGATGCGTTTCGGGGCCGGTTGGCCGCAGTCCATTCTCGGGTCTACAGTTGCGAAGTACACGCCCTATGCGTGCTGAAAACCGTCGTAGATGCTCCAGGAGCGCACCATGGCACCCGCTGCCGCAGGATATTTTCGCAAGCTCACGCGGAAGTTGACCGAGGACGTCGATCAACTCGACGCCGAAGAGATGGCGGAATCGTCGGAGGCCTCCGGCGCCAGTCGCGCCTGCGATTGCTCGCGAGGTGACGAGGTCACCATGCTCGGTCGATTGCGCAGTGTGGAAGCGTGCTCGAAAGCCGCCAACGCGAACATCGAGGCCGAATTCTTCGACGGCACCGATCCGGTGACCCTCGTGTGGATCGGTCGTCGGAAGATCCCGGGGATCGAGCCGGGCAGGACCGTTCTCATTCGAGGCCGAGTCGGCGAACGTGACGGCCGAAAGATCGTGTACAACCCCTACTACGAACTTCGCGACGACTCCTGAGTCGACAGTGCGTGAACCGGCCGCAGTGTGAGTGCGGCCCGCCTCGTCGACCGGGCACATCGCCGAATGTGGCACCCTCGACTATGTGACCGACAGTGATGACCGCACAGCGGACGTACGCGAGAAGACCGTCCTCGAACAGATGGGTGGCCTCACTGGCCTAGTGTCGTCGACTCTGCCGGTCATCGTGTTCGTGCCGGTCAACAACTACTTCGGGTTGGCAGCTGCGATCTGGTCCGCATTGGCTGTAGCACTCGGGGTGATGGTGTGGCGCCTCGTGCAGCGCGTCCCGATCCAGCCTGCGATCTCCGGCTTCTTCGGCGTCGGGATCTGTGCATTCATCGCCTACCGAACCGGCGACGCCAAGGGCTACTTCCTGTTCGGTATCTACACCTCCCTCGCCTACGCAGGCGTGTTCATCGTCTCGATACTCGCCCGATGGCCGCTCGTCGGAGTCGCCTGGGGCTATCTGAACAACAAGGGAACCGCATGGCGTTCGAGTCGTCGAGCAGTACGTTCCTACGATGTCGCGACGTTCGCCTGGGCCCTGGTGTTCGCCGCCCGATACTTGGTGCAGTCGAATTTGTACGACTCGGACCACACCGGTTGGCTGGCCGTGGCCCGTATCGGTATGGGCTGGCCCCTGACAGGTGTGGCGCTCCTGGTGACATTGTGGGCCGTTCGCCGCGCAGACCGTGCGCTCCTCGAGGAGGCCAGGCCTGCTGATACCTCTGCGAATGCCTCTGCGGCCGCCGAGAACAGGTCAGGCGAGACCGACAGCCACCCGTAGTTCGTCCTCGACCTCCACCGAGGCAACGAACAGCAACTCGTCGCCGCCTTCGAGGGGATCGTCCTGTTGCGGCACGATGACACGGCCGCCGCGGAGGATTGTCACCAGAGCCGCATCGCGGGGCAATTTCAATTTCCTGACCGGCTTGCCCGCGAGCGGAGTGTTCTCCGGCAATGTCACCTCGACCAGATTCGCCTGGCCCTTGCGGAACGTCACCAGGTGAACGAGGTCGCCCACGGACACCGCTTCCTCGACCAGCGAGGCGAGCATGCGCGGAGTCGACACGGCCACATCCACACCCCACGCCGAGTCGAACAGCCATTCGTTGCGAGGGTCGTTGACTCGAGCGACAACTCGATCGACACCGAACTCGGTCTTCGCGAGCAGACTGAGGACGAGGTTGGCTTTGTCATCGCCGGTAGCCGCGATGACCACGTCGTATGTCTCGAGCTGTGAGGCCTCGAGGAGAGTGAGCTCGCAGGCGTCGGCGAGAACCCACTCGGCTTCTGGGATTGCTTCGCGGTCGACGTGGTCCAGCTTGCGCTCGATCAGCATCACCGAATGCTTGTTGCGAATGAGTTCTCGGGCAATGGACCTACCAACGGCACCCGCGCCGGCGATTGCGACTCTCATGAAATCCCGTTCGTTTCGGTACGGATGTGGTCAGGCATCGGACGGTGGTGGATTGGAGGACAGTGCGACCGCCTCGGCGACCGTGCCGGACACAGCCGCAACGTAGATCTCGTCGTCGGACTGGATCACGGTCTTCTTGTCCGGGAGGATGCCCGTACCGAAGCGGATGATGAACGCCACGCGTGAGTGCGTCGCGTCCTCGAGCAACGAGACCTTCCGTCCGATCCAGCCCTCGTGAAAGTCCAGAAGAACCACGGCCACGCTGCCCGACGGGTCACGCCACTTGGTGGTGGGATCGTCGCGCAGAAGGTTGTGCAGGAAGCGATCGGTCGCCCAGGGCACCGTCGCGACGGTCGGGATGCCGAGCCGCTCGTACACCGCGGCGCGCTTGGCATCGTAAATTCTGGCCACCACCTTGTCGACGCCGAAGGTTTCCCTCGCGACGCGTGCGGCGATGATGTTGGAGTTGTCACCGGAGGAAACGGCGGCGAATGCCTCTGCCTTTTCGATCCCGGCTTTGACGAGAACGTCGCGGTCGAAGCCCATACCCACGACCCGATGGCCCTCGAACGACGGGTCCAAGCGAAGGAACGCGGTCTCGTCGCGATCGATGACGGCAACCTCGTGACCGATGCGTTGCAGAGCGCCGGCCAGCGATGCGCCGACTCGGCCACACCCCATCACCACTACGTACACAGGTCCAGCTCCGTTCGGATGTCATCTGCAGGTCGTTTCGAGCGCATGCACCAACGTAATGGTCCACGTTGCAGTAATCGAGCGCAGGCTCTCGTGAGTCGCGGGTGGCGGGTCGGTTGGGTGGCCGCCGATGCGGCATTTCGTACACGGCGAGGTTCGGTGAGCCCCATTTCGACGCTCCGGTGTTTCGTTGCGACGCGGACGGCCTACGCTTTCACCCGTGTCCAAGGTTTCGACCGCCGCGAAGCGGCTCGTGCTCGGTAGGCCCTTCCGTAGCGACAAGCTCGGTCACACCCTGCTCCCGAAGCGAATCGCGCTACCCGTCTTCGCTTCCGATGCGATGTCCTCGGTTGCCTACGCGCCGGAGGAGATCTTCCTCGTCCTGTCCGTCGCGGGGATCTCTGCCTACGCGTTCACACCATGGGTCGGACTCGCCGTCTGCGTCGTCATGGCGGTCGTGGTGGCCAGCTACCGGCAGAACGTCCATGCCTATCCGTCCGGCGGTGGCGACTACGAGGTCGCGACGGTGAACCTGGGCCCGACAGCCGGGCTGACCGTCGGCAGCGCGCTGCTCGTCGACTACGTGCTGACGGTCGCGGTATCCATCTCGGCGGCTGCGTCCAACATCGGTTCCGCGATCCCGTTCGTTGCGGACCACAAGGTGTTGTTCGCCGTGGTGGCGATCGTGCTGATCACCGCGATCAATCTGCGGGGCATCCGAGAATCTGGGGCAGCGTTCGCGATTCCGACCTACGCGTTCATGTTCGGAATGGTGCTGATGCTCGTGTGGGGGCTGACGCGCGTGTACGTGCTGGGGGAGGACGTACGGGCCGAGTCCGCGAGTTTCGAGTTGAAGGCCGAGGATTCGCACCTGTACGGGATCGCCTTCGCCTTCTTGGTCGCTCGTGCCTTCTCGTCCGGGTGTGCCGCGCTGACAGGTGTCGAGGCGATCAGCAACGGTGTGCCGGCTTTCCGCAAGCCGAAGTCACGGAACGCGGCGACCACGTTGCTGTTGCTCGGCACGATCGGGATCACGCTGCTGATGGGTATCATCATCCTGGCCCAGAAGGTGGGCATCCAATATGCCGCAGATCCAGCGGAGCAGTTGCTGGGAGCGCCGGAGGGATATCAACAGAAGACGTTGATCGCGCAGCTTGCGGAGACGGTGTTCTCGGGCTTCCCGATCGGATTCTTCTTCATCACCACGGTCACTGCGCTCATCCTGGTGTTGGCCGCCAACACGGCGTTCAACGGCTTCCCTGTCCTCGGCTCGGTGCTGGCACAGGACCGCTACCTGCCACGCCAACTGCACACGCGCGGCGATCGCCTGGCATTCAGCAATGGCATCCTGTTTCTCTCCGGTGCCGCGATCGCGTTCGTCGTCGTGTTCGGTGCAGAGGTCACTCAGCTCATTCAGCTGTACATCGTCGGAGTGTTCGTCTCGTTCACGCTGAGCCAGACCGGGATGATCCGGCACTGGAATCGGCATCTGAGGTCGGAGCAGGAACCGGCGGCGCGGCGAAAAATGATGCGCTCGCGCATGATCAACGGTGTCGGCTTGGCGATGACCGGAACGGTCCTCGTCATCGTGCTGGTCACCAAGTTCGCGGCCGGAGCGTGGATTGCCATCGTCGCCATGTTCGCGATCTTCGTTCTGATGCGCATGATTCGGCGGCACTACGACACTGTCGCGCGGGAACTCGAGAACGAGGAATGGGACGGTGTCCTTCCGAGCCGGACCCATTCGATCGTGCTCGTTTCCAAGCTGCACATGCCGACCAAGCGTGCGCTCGCCTACGCTCGCGCGACTCGACCCGACACGTTGGAGGCGATCACCGTCAACGTCGACGAGGCAGACACACGTGGCCTGGTCCGTGAATGGGAGCGCAGCGATATCGCGGTGCCGTTGAAGGTCGTCGAGTCGCCGTATCGCGAGATCACCAAGCCGGTGCTCGATTACGTCAAACGCGTCCGACGGGATTCTCCCCGCGACGTGGTGACGGTGTTCATTCCGGAGTACGTGGTGGGACACTGGTGGGAGCAGATATTGCACAACCAGAGTGCGCTGCGGCTCAAGTCCCGACTGTTGTTCCAGCCCGGCGTGATGGTCACGAGCGTCCCGTGGCAGCTACGTTCTTCCGAGAAGGCCAAGAAGGAGTCGCCCCAGAACGCCCCGGGGGCATCGCGTCGCGGCTATGAGCAGCCGACGCAGCGCGGCGAAGACAACGGCGCAGGTAGGAAACCATGACCGAGAGTTGGTTCGGTCGGACTTTCGAGTCGACGCTCGGCGCGCCCGGCCACGGCGGCTTCTGCGTGGCTCGACACGAGGGCCGAGTGGTGTTCGTTCGGCACGGTTTGCCAGGCGAAGTGGTGCGCGCGCAGGTGACCGAGGACCGTGGCGGATCGTTCTGCCGTGCCGATGCGGTGGAGATCGTCGAGGGTTCCGCGGACAGGGTGTCTCCGCTGTGCCCGATCTCCGGTCCGGGAGGGTCAGGATGTTGTGACTATTCGCACGCGTCCTTGGCCGCCGGTCGAGCCATGAAGGCCTCGGTACTTCAGGAGCAGCTTCGAAGGGTCGCGGGTCTCGAACGCGATGTCGTCGTGGAGGAACTTCCGTTCACTGGCGACGGGACCGGGTGGCGTAGCCGGGTCCGCCTCGCCGTCGACGCCGCCGGCCGCGCCGGATTTCACCGGTATCGCAGTGCCACGATCGTCACCGAACTCGGTTGCCCCCAGGTTGTTCCGGGCGCGTTCGACGGTTTGGACACGACTCGGTGGCGTCCCGGATCGGAAATCGTGGTGGCGGTCGACGGTGCTGGAGAGCGTCACGTCGTCGAGATCGCGCCCGCAGCCGTATCGCTGGCGGGGCGTCGATCGCCGGGTAGGCGCGGGGCGTCCGCTCGTCGCGCTGCGTCGGCCCGGCCGCGCGCGGAGAAGATTGTCGTCGGTAGCGGTCGCGCCCACGAAACGGTCTCCGGCCGCGAATGGGAGCTCGATGCAACGGGGTTCTGGCAGGCGCATCGCGGAGCCGCGCAGGCCTACAGCGATGTGGTCGCCGAGTGGGCTGCTCCGAGCTCGGGTTCGGTCGCATGGGATCTGTACGGCGGTGTCGGAGTGTTCGCTGCGAGCATCGCCGACGCCGTCGGTCCGGACGGCACAGTTGTGAGCGTCGAGGTGTCCCCGCGTGCGGCAGCCGACGGTGCAAAGGCCCTTGGCGATCTCGCGCAGGTGCGATTCGCGCCAGGTCGGGTCGAACGCGCTTCCCAGCAGCTTCCGTCGCCAGAGGTGGTGGTGCTGGACCCGCCGCGTTCGGGTGCGGGCAAGGATGTCGTTTCTGCCATGGTCGCGCGCACTCCCGCGCGAATCGTCCATATCGGTTGCGACCCGGCGTCGTTCGCGCGTGATGCCGGGCTCTACATCGACGCCGGGTATCACTTCGAGGCCCTGCGCGCGTTCGACGCCTTTCCCGGCAGTCATCACGTGGAATCGATCGGACTGTTCGTCCGATAGCCGGCCGCCAGGGTCTACCGGTGGTCGATCGTGGCGAGGAGTTCCGATGCTCGGTCCATGGCCACGACTCGGTGAGATCCGCAGGAGCAGTGCTGATAGCCGATGGTTCCGTCGCTGGTGAAGTGTCGACTGGTGGTGCGCCACCGGTGGGTGTGTGCGTGCTGGCTGCTGTTTGCGATCGTTGCGGTATCCATGCTGACCACTGTGCTGTAATGGTCTTATGCACATCAACCCTTACGGTGAATATGCGGTTCAGCTCGGCGTCGAACTGTGCAATGTGCCGCCGGCATCGCCGGAGGAGCTGGGCAGCCGATGTTCCGCCGCTGGACTGGTCGTCGACACCGTGCCCACCGAGGAAGATCTGCGGGACACGACAGCATTCCTCGACGAATGGGTGGGAGTCGTCGATGCACGCACTGATGTCGAACGAGCCGATATCCTCAACGATCTGCTGGCCCGGGCATCGACGTACCCTCGGCTCACTGATCACGCAGGCGACGGCTGGCACATGCACTACCGAGACCCCAACATCGCGCTCGGCTCGGTGGTCAGGGCGTTGGTGAGCGTTGGGACGGCCCTGCACCTGACCGGACGCGGCATGGACCGCCTGGGCCGATGCGCCGCAGCCGACTGCGACGCGGTGTTCGCGGACGTCTCCCGAACCGGCCGCCAACGCTACTGCGGCACGGTGTGCTCCAACCGTGATGCAGTACGTCGCCACCGCGCGCGAGCGGCAGTCGGCCGGTCGAGATGACCGATCAGGTCTTTCGGTTGTAAAGACGCATCGTGATCGGTCCGAACACCGCCAGGAACCCGGCACAGATCGCCATCGTCACCGCAAGGGCAGCCGCATCGGGTTCCCCCGCCATCAGTGATCGGATCGATGTCACGAGAAAGCTGACCGGATTGACTTCCACGAACGCCTGGAGCCAACCAGGCATCGTCTGGGGATCGACGAAGATGTTGCTGGCGAAGGCGAGCGGAAACAGAATGAACATCGACACACCCATGACGGCGGACTCGGTCCGCACGATCATCGCGATCATGGTCCACACCCAGGACAGGCAGAACGAGAAGAGCAGAAGCAGCGCAATCGACGCCACGACGCCGACGACGCCGCCTGCGGGCCTGAATCCGATCGCGAGACCAAGTGCCAGCACGATCACAGATGCGAGCGAGTAGCGAACGACGTCGCCGAGGAGCGCCCCGACGAGCGGTGACGGCCGCCAGATCGGTAGCGACCTGAACCGGTCGAACACCCCCTTCTCGATGTCCTTGTTCAAGGTCACGCCCGTGTACATGGTGATCATCACCACCGTCTGGACGAGAATCCCGGGTAGCAGAAACTGGATGTATGCATCGGTGGACCCGGCGAGGGCGCCTCCGAACAGGTAGGTGAACAGCAGCGTGAACATGATGGGGAACATGGTCACGTCGAAGAGCTGCTCCGGGACGTGCTTGATTTTCAGCAGGGCCCTCCACCCGAAGGTGATGGACGTGGAGACAGCGTTCGGACGCGGCGGCCGTGGACCCGCGCTGCGCAGGACGTGCGCCACCGCGTCGGGTGCGGCCAGGTCGGTGGTGGACGTGGTCATGATGCTGCCTCGGTCTCGGTGTGCGTGTCGGTTTCTGTGGGATGGCCGGTCAGTGCGAGGAAGACCTCGTCGAGGCTGGGTTGCCCGATGGCGAACGATGCCACCGCGATTCCGGCACGCTCGAACTCGGGGAGCGCCGCGGCCACCGAGGCGGTCGAGTCGAGGCGTGCCGACAAGGCCATCGGGTCGGCCTCGTAGACAACAGGTTCGGTCAACATCGAGCTGAGAATGTCGGCTGCCGCTGCGCGCATGGACGCCTCGACGACTCGCACGTGCAGCGAACCGGAACCGACCGAGGCCTTGAGTTCGCCGGTGGTGCCCTCGGCGATGACCTTCCCGCGGTCGATCACCGCGATCCGACCGGCCAATTGATCGGCCTCGTCCAGGTATTGGGTCGTCAACAGAACTGTGGTGCCTCCATCGACCAAAGCGCGCACGATGTCCCAGACCTGGTTTCGGCTGCGTGGATCGAGCCCGGTCGTCGGCTCGTCGAGGAATATCAGTTCCGGAGTCACGATGATGCTGGCGGCAATGTCGATGCGACGACGCATCCCACCCGAGTACGTCTTGACCTGTCGGTTACCTGCCTCGGCGATGCCGAACGCGGTGAGCAGCTCATCGGCTCGGGACCGCGCGGCGGGACGCGAGTATCCGTAGAGCCGCGCGAGCAGAATCAGATTCTCGGTTCCGGTCAGATCCTCGTCGAGCGAGGCGAACTGTCCGGTGAGGGAGACTTTGCCGCGGATGACGTCCGCTTCGGTCGAGAGGTCGTGACCGAGCACACGGGCAGAGCCGCCGTCGATAGGCAGCAGTGTCGCCAACATTCGAATCGTCGTGGTCTTGCCGGCCCCGTTGGGGCCGAGGACGCCGTACACACCGCCGGTAGGTACCGACAGGTCTATTCCGTCGACCGCGACATTGTCGCCGAAACGCTTGATCAGGCCATTCGTCTCGATAGCCGTCCTGAAATCCATGGGTTCAGTATTGGTGGATGCGATCCGAACTCGCAATCGAATTTCCTCACCCGACCATCCGTGATGGGTGCCGCGTCGAATACATCTTGCGGCGGGAAAACGCGGAGGTTTCGGTGTGAGAGTCACATGAGCACTACTCTCTTGATCAATGAACGCGATCACTTTCGAAGACGTTGGGACCTGGCTCCGGTGAGCACTGCGAGTTCGGATTCGCCGCAAGAGAACCCGTCGGGGCACGGAGGCGACGGACCGGCATGTGTGGTCCCCAGCGCGCAACTGCGCAATCTGCGCGCGGACGAGGCCGAACGTCTCCGGCGCGTGATGGCAGCGGTCGCTTCCGGGGATCAGCGGGCGTTCGCCGAGCTGTACGACGCCACCTCGGCGCGTGTCTACGGCATGGTGCTACGCGTACTGCGCGACCCGGGCTATTCGGAGGAAACCACGCAGGAGGTATTCCTGCAGATCTGGCGTTCGGCACCGAACTACGACCCGAACCAGGGAAGTCCGCTTGCCTGGATGATGACGCTTGCACATCGCCGTGCGGTGGATCGGGTGCGGTCCGAGCAGTCCGGTACCGACCGTGAAGCCGCGTACGGGGCGATCAGTCACTCCCCGGAGCACGACGAAGTGCTCGAGGCGGTGACGCAGCGCCTCGAATCCGATGCCGTCGTGGCGTGTCTGGACACGCTGACCGATACGCAGCGCGAGTCGGTGCGCATGGCCTACTACGGCGGATGGACTTACCGGGAGGTCGCTGAGCGGCTCGGGGTCGCTGTGCCCACCATCAAATCGCGCATACGGGACGGATTGATCAAGTTGAAGAGTTGTCTGGGGGTGGCACCCTCATGAGTGAAGCATCGCGGCAGCGGTTGCTCGATTCTGCAGAGGTCTACGCCCTGCATGCCGTCAGCGCGGCCGAGCAAGCAGAGATAGAGCACAACCTCGATTCGGTCGACGGCACATCGCGGGTGCAGTTCGGCGTCCTCGTCAGCGAGATTCGGGAAACCCTGGCGTTGGTGTCGGTGCTCGACGCCACCGACCCACCGGCAGAGCTGAAAGCGCGTGTTCTCGACGAGATACCGCACATCACACAGGTCGAGTCGACGCTCGGCGCGGCAACGAACGTCACGAGCATTCGGCGGCATCGAGCTCGCGGAACGGGACGCTGGCGGACGACGTTGATGGCGGCTGCGGCAGTGGTGGTCGTGGCGGTCGGTGGAGTCGTCGTCGTCACTCAGGTCATCGGTGACGATCCCGGACTCACACAGGCCGAGCAGATCGTCGCCGCGCCGGACACCCGCCGCGAGATCGCGGAATTCCCCGGTGGCGGAACGGCGACGGTGTCGTACTCGCCGGAGTCCGACGCTGTTGTGATGACCATGGACGGTGTCTCTCCGCCTGCGGCGGGACAGGACTACCAGATGTGGTTCGTCGACGGCACGCCACGCTCGGTCGGTCTCGTGACCCCGGAGCAGCTGGCAGGCGGGGACGAGACGGTGATCGAGGGTGTGGGTTCCGCCACGAACTTCGCGTTCTCGCTCGAACCGGCAGGCGGTTCGCCGCAGCCGACCGAGGTGTTGACGTTGGTGGACCTGAATACCTGAGCAGTTGCCTCGGATTCGGTATCGGGCGCTTCAGCGCCCGATATCGAACGGGCCGAGCGATTTTATCGCGGTGTTCATCTGGTGGTAGGCGCCTGTCGCAAGGTTCGTCAGCAACGCCAGTTTCACCTCGGCGGCGTCGCGGGTCAGCTCGGCGAAATTCTCGTCGGAGATGACTGCGACGGACAGGTCGGTCTCGGCTCGGAAGTCGAGGATGAACTTCGTCCGCGCCAGCAACGGCATCTCACCGAAGCTCATTCCGGGGGACAAGGTGGAAATCCGGTGGTGCGAACCGTCGGGCGCCGTGAACGTCGAGCTCGCCTGGCCGGCGAGAATCAAGAACAGTCCCGCGGTCGATTGTCCGGTGCTCACGATGAGTTCCTCACGCGAGTAGCTCCGGTATTCGAGGACCGCTGCCACGCGGTCGTACTGTTCTGCTGTCAGGCCCGACAGCACCGGGTGATCGCGGGGGAGAACCTTCTCCGGTTGGCGTGGTCCGACACAGAAGCGGTCGAGCAGCAGCTCCTCGGCCCATTGGATCGCCGACCCCAGGTCACCGAATACTCGCCCATCCGGCGCAGTCGGGTCGACACTCGACGCAGTCTGACCCAGTACCGCTCGCGGGTCGACGAGAGATGCGCGACACCCGCGGGCGGAGAGTTGCTTTCGCAGCGCTGAGAGCATGCCGCGTGCAACCTCGCTCACGTCGTCGACTCCTCGTACGTCGAGGACCAGGGCATCCAAGTCCTCGTCGAGGTTGCCGATTTCTCTGACCGCAGTCTCGGCGCCGGAGAAGAGCAGGTCACCGTGAAGTTCGTAGATGCGCGCGCGGGTACCGAACTGAGCGAGTGCTTCCTGCTCGACTTCGCTACGCCGTCTACGTGACGGAGTCTCCGCGACCGTGTAGCGGTTGCGGATGGCAGAGCGCGAGGCGCGTGTGACATGCAGAAAGTGAAGCTCGAGCTTCTTCGACATCGTCCTGCACGCCTCGACGCCGCGAACGCTGTTGCCGTGCTCATCCAACCTCGGCGAGTAGACCGCGATTCCCATCTGACCGGGCAGCACGGCGACGATGCCTCCGCCGACACCACTCTTGGCGGGCATGCCGACGCTGGCCACCCAGTCGCCCGCACCGTCGTACATACCGCAGGTGGTCATCACGCTCAGCACCCGTTCGACGAGGGCAGGAGCGAGCACTCGCTGCTGCGTCCGAGGATTGATGCCGTTGTTCGCCAGCGTCGCCGCCATCATCGCGAGGTCGGCTGCGGTCACATCGATGGAGCACTGTCGGAAATACAGATCCACTGCGGCGTCCGGATTGTCCTCGATGATCCCGAACGATCGGAGCATGTAGCCGATGGCCCGGTTGCGGTTGCCGGTTCTGGCCTCCGATTCGTAGACAGCGGAGTTGAATGTCAACCGGCGCCCCGCGTAGTTCGAGTAGGCGGTGAGGATGCGTTCGAAACGATCCTCGGCTGAGTCGCCCTCGATCAGCGATGCCGAGGTGATGGCGCCGGCGTTGATCATGGGGTTGCGTGGACGTTCGGTGACAGGATCGAGGCTGATCTCGTTGAAGGGTTCGCCGGACGGTTCGACGTCGATCTTGCGCGCTACCGCCGCCTCACCGTGATCGGCGAGGGCGAGTCCGTAGGTGAAGGGCTTGGAGATCGACTGAATGGTGAACGGCATGGCCGTGTCGCCGACTTCGTAGACGTATCCGTCACTGGTGGCCAGAGCTATCCCGAAGCCGTCCGGAGCGACGGCTGCCAACTCGGGGATGTAGTCGGCGACGGACCCCGAGGTGTTGCCTCGGCAGGCCTCGTAGACGTTCGTCAGGATCTGGTCGACCACGGTAGGCATGAGGCCCACCCTATTCCCCGGGTTGCGCGGTTTCGCTGTGATGACCGACGCGTCGTGTGTGGTTGGGGCGGCGGTACGGCCGCAGTACTGTCGGGTGCTAAGTAGACTCAGATGTGACTGTTCGCGGTGACGATCACTGCGAACTCGAGACCGATATTGTCGGCCGGAGGGAGCGATCTCGTTGGGTGTCCTAGCTCGAGTTCAGACGCCCGAGGACTTGCGCCGCCTGGCCCCGTCCGAGGTGAAAGATCTGGCCGGAGAAATCCGTGAGTTCTTGGTGGAAACGGTGTCGGCGACCGGCGGCCACCTCGGCCCGAACCTGGGCGTCGTGGAGCTGACGTTGGCGTTGCACCGGACGTTCACCTCACCGCATGACCCGATCATTTTCGATACCGGTCATCAGGCGTACGTACACAAGATGATCACCGGCCGGACCGGGGCATTCGCCTCGCTCCGCAAGCAGGGTGGTCTGTCGGGTTATCCCTCGCGCGGGGAAAGCGAGCACGACTGGGTGGAGTCCTCGCATGCGTCGGCATCACTGTCGTATGCCGACGGTCTGGCGAAGGCGTTCGAGCTACGGGGCCAGCACGATCGACATGTGGTCGCGGTGGTCGGTGACGGCGCCCTCACCGGAGGAATGTGCTGGGAAGCGCTCAACAACATCGCGGCGGGCAAGGATCGTTCGGTGGTCATCGTCGTCAACGACAACGGCCGTTCCTACTCTCCGACGATAGGCGGGCTCGCGGAGCATCTGACTGCTTTGCGGCTGCAACCGGGCTACGAGCGAATCCTGGACAACGGCCGGCGCATCGTCCGGAAGATTCCACTCGTCGGCAAGACTGCGTACGCGATGTTGCACGGGATGAAGGCCGGGGTGAAGGACGCCGTCAGCCCGCAGGTGCTGTTCACCGATCTGGGCATCAAATATCTCGGGCCCGTGGATGGTCACGATGAGCAGGCGCTGGAGTCTGCCTTCCGTCGCGCGAAGGCGTATGGGGGTCCGGTGATCGTGCACGCGGTCACGCGCAAAGGTATGGGTTACGCGCACGCCGAGAACAATGTCGCCGATCAAATGCATGCGACGGGTGTCATCGATCCACTGACCGGGCTGGCGCGCTCGCAGTCTGCTCCCGACTGGACGTCGGTGTTCTCTCGAGAATTGATCGATCGGGCCGCCGAGCGAGACGATATTGTCGCCATCACTGCCGCGATGGCGGGACCGACCGGCCTTGCCGCGTTCGGTGAGAGGTTCCCCGACCGACTGTTCGACGTGGGCATCGCCGAGCAGCACGCGGTGACTTCTGCAGCGGGACTCGCTCTCGGCGGCATGCATCCTGTGGTGGCGGTGTATTCGACCTTCTTGAACCGGGCGTTCGATCAGCTGCTCATGGATGTGGCGCTGCTGAATCTGCCTGTCACCCTGGTGCTGGATCGCGCAGGCGTCACGGGCGCGGACGGCGCGAGCCACAACGGCATGTGGGACATGTCTCTGCTCGGTATCGTGCCCGGAATGAGGGTCGCTGCGCCCCGCGATTGCAGCACTCTGCGTGAAGAACTCGGTGAAGCTCTCGCCGTCGATGACGGACCGACAGCGTTGCGATTCCCGAAGGGCGCCGTCACCGAGGACATCCCGGCGTTGCGACGCCTGGATGGCGTGGTGGATGTACTTGCGGAACCGCCGACGGCGAGCGGTGACGTGTTGATCGTCTCTGTGGGTGTCTTTGCCGGGCTCGCAATGGAGACCGCGGCGAAGCTGACCGAGCTGGGTTTGTCGGTGGCTGTGGTCGATCCGCGGTGGGTCCTTCCCGTGCCCGAGTCGCTGCTCAAGCTCGCCGAGGACTACAAACTCGTGGTGACGATCGAGGATTCGGGTGTCCACGGAGGCGTCGGCTCGAGCGTGTCGGCGTCGATACGTGCCGTTGGAGTGGACACTGTGTGCCGCGACGTGGGTGTGCCGCAGCGGTTCCTCGATCACGCCTCGCGTGAGCAGATCCACCGCGAGCTGGGTCTCACCGCGACCGACTTGACGCAACGAATCGCGGGTTGGGCCGGGGCACTGTAGCCGTAGACGGGGCCTGTATGTGGACGGGGTGTCAGCCGCTGAACTCGCCTGCGGCCGGCGCCCACTCAGTGATCTTGACGTCCTCGACGAGTCCGGCGAGCACGAACGGATCGTGCGTGAACTGGCGTGCCACGGCGTCGCGGTCGGGCGACTGGACGATGAACATGGCCCCGCTGTGGTCGGCGAGTGGACCTGACGAACGGATGATCTTTCGTCGAATCATCTCTCGGACCCAAGCACGGTGGTCGGTGCGATGATCGTCCCGACCGCCGGAGGTCTCGGGCGTGTACGAGTATTCGACGACAAACATGGGCATGATGGGAACCCTCCTCGTACCTATGGTGTGAGATCATCGTGGACCTCCTCAGCGCCCGACGTGGCCGGTTTGAACGATTTCACCTGGGTTCACAGGCTTCGTAGCGGGGACGAATCCTCCTCATGTGCGTGGAAATACGTGTCCTGCTATGTATTTCCGCTCAGTGATACTGGAGTTGTTCGTTGAGGCGGGAGTTTGGCTCGTTTCCGCTCTGACGCCGTTGGCTGTCCTTCATGTGATGTGTCGGCTCTCGCTTCGACGGACAACGTTCACACGCGACCGGTAGGGCGGAGTGACTTGATAGGAGCCTGACCAAAGAGTCCCGTCACTGTGT